>Ga0070735_10005438_pt1 | contig 10581 bp, 3 predicted proteins | sample Coa_R1_FD_66443 | JGI IMG/M metagenome (GOLD analysis project Ga0070735, IMG submission 66443) | Surface soil microbial communities from Centralia Pennsylvania, which are recovering from an underground coalmine fire - Coalmine... | ecosystem: Environmental > Terrestrial > Soil > Unclassified ... | reverse complement strand
CGGGGCAGACCGCGTTGACGCGAATCTGGTAAGGTCCCAGTTCGTTCGCCGCCGTATGCAAAAGGCCGAGAAGACCGGCCTTGCTGGCGTTATACGCGGTGAGGTTCGGCTCGCCATCGTAAGAATTTGTGGAAGCAGTAAGGACAATAGCGCCGCGCCGGAGCGGTTTCATGCGCGTCGCGGCAAGCTGAACGGTATGGAAGGCGCCGGTCAAATTCACAGCGATCGTACGGTTCCAGAGGCCGGCGGACGTTTCCGTGAGTTCGCGTGGCTCGCCCACGCCGGCATTGGAGACGACAATATCGGGGACCGGCACCTGGGCGAATGCTGTTTCCAGAGAGGCGCGATCGGTGACATCGATGGTCACGCCTGAGTGCGCGCCGCCACCGCCCAGTGTCACTGCAGCCGCTGCGGGGTGTTCTTTTTCGAGATCGAAAATCCACACCGATGCCCCGCCATCGGCGAACGCGCGCGCAATTGCCAGTCCGATTCCATTGGCGCCGCCAGTGATCACCGCCGTCTTGCCGCGGAAGTCCAAAGTCATATCGTTATGGTAGTGGGAACGCCGTCAGCCCCGCATCTTTCGGGTTCGGCAGATTCCCGCTTTGATAAACTCAATGGGGTTTTCCGATGATTCGATATTTCACTCTCTGCTTATTTATTGCCGTCACCCTGTTAACCATCCCAGCAATCGCCCAAAGTGCGCCCGGAGGCAGCATCAGCGGCCGCGTGATTGACCCGTCTAACTCACCGGTAGCCGGCGCCACCATCTCCGTGAAGAACACCGCCACAGGAATTGCTTACAGTGGTACGACGACTTCAGACGGTCTCTACGTAATTCACTTTCTACCGCCCGGCAACTACACCGTGACTGCCTCCCGCCAAGGCTTCCGGCAGACTGCGCAGCCGAATGTCATCGTGGACCCGGCATCGAATCCGACAGTGGATCTGAGGCTCTCCCTAGGAACTATGAGCCAGACCGTAACGGTCTCCGCCAGTACGCCGCTGGTCGATGCCCAAACCGCCGACCGGGGCGAGGTCGTCGATACAGTGCGCATGGATAACACCCCGACGCAGGCGCGAAACATCTTCGGGCTGGTTTTCACTGCTTCCGGGGGGTCACCCACCAGTAACATGAAGAGTTACACGCCCTATGACAACTCGGGGTCGAGTTCGTTCAATATCAACGGCAGCCAGGGAGGCGGAGCGACGTTTTATGGAGCGACGAACCAGATGCTGATCGACGGTGTCGACGACCGCACCAGTTACAACGGCGGTTACTACGGTCTAATTCCGACCCAGGACAGCATCTCCGAAATGAAGGTGGTCACCAATCCATACAGCGCCGAGTATGGGCGCACCACTGGCGGGTCCATTATCGCGGTGACTAAGTCGGGCACAAATGAGTATCATGGATCGGCGTTCGACGATACTCGCGTGACTGGATTGGCGGCAAACCAGTTCGAACGGAACCTGGCGGGCCAGCCGAGGCAAGGTGTTCATTTCTGGCAGCCAGGCGTTACTATCGGCGGTCCGATCAAGAAAAACAAGCTCTTCTTCTTTTTCGATCGGGAAGACCTCTACTCTACGACTGCGAAATCCTATGTCGGCACAGTTCCAACGCAGGCGCAGCGGACGGGCGATTTTTCTCAAACCTATTACATCAATAACGGTCAGCCCGCATTGCAGGTGATTTATGACCCCTTGTCGGTGCAGTACAACGCCTCGACAGGCCAGTACATCCGCTCCACACCTTTTCCTGGCAACGTTATTCCGGCCAATCGTATCAATCCAGTGGCTGGGAATAGCTTCTGGTCGCACATTCCGCTGCCCAACTCGACTGGCGCTCCCATCACGGACGCTAATAATTACATTCCCAGTAATAATGGAAATGTCTCCGCCCACTTAACCGAGTGGATGCCGCGGGTGGATTACAATATCAACGACACCAACCGGCTCACGTTCCGCTACACGCGTAATAACTTTAATTCGTACGATGTGCAGTTTTATCCTGGTCCGTTAGATCCAGACGGCACCAATTTTCCTTTTACTCGGGCGAATAATAACGCGGTTGTGGATTATACCCGGACGCTCTCGCCGACGATGGTGTTGGATGTCCGGGCCGGTATGGAGCGGTATTTCACCGCCGGCCAGAACAATAAGCGCTGCGACATCGGTCCCGCCCAACTCGGCTTCAGCGCCACCTTCGTAAGTGAGGCCGTAAATTGCGTTCCGGTTTATGGATTTGGCGGCAGCACCCTGGGCGGCAGCACCAACTTTACCGGCGCGGGTACTACCTCCGGCAACGTGCAGCCCGATCAAAGCAACACCTTGGGTGGTGACCTCTCGAAGAGTGTGGGCCGCCACACAATTAAACTCGGAGCCATAGGGCTCCTGGAACGCTATTACAGTATTCAAGCCGGCAATAACGCCGGAGCATTCAGCTTTAGTCCGACGGCCACCAGCCAGAATCCTCAGGTGAACTCCCCGGCAAGCGGCAATGACGTGGCATCGTTTCTGGTAGGCGTTGGCTCGGCCAGCATCGACGTGAATTCAAATCCGGCGCGCCAAAACAAATCCTTCGGAGCCTATGTTGAGGATGACATCAGTGTCACGCCGAAGCTAAAAGTTAACGTGGGCCTCCGATGGGACTGGGACGGCGGGTTGACGGACCGTTTCAACGCCATGACCGGCGCTTTCAACACCACAGCCGTGAGTCCCCTCGCGGCAGCGGCTGCGGCCGCTGCGGGTGCATCGAATTGTCCCGCGTGCGCTCACCTGGCGGGCGGGCTGACGTTCCCGGGCATTAATGGCTTGTCCCGCTCGCCGTACGATTCATCACTCAGAAATTTTGGACCGCGCCTCGGCGCAGCGTATGCCTTCGACAGCAAGACTGTCATTCGCGCCGGTTGGGGTTTGTTCTACGGAGTGGCGGTATTTGATCCCGGCTCCGCAGGCTACAGCCAAACCACCAATTCAGTCGAATACAACAGCAATTTTACCCCGGCCACTTACATTGATAATCCTTTCCTGAACGGTTTAATTACACCGGTCGGGGCGGGTCGCGGGTTACTGACCAATGTTGGTACTGGCGTCTCGTATGTCGATCCGCACGCCCGTGAACCCAGGTCGCAACAATTTAGCTTCGACATTCAACGCGAGGTCGGGTGGAGCACGCTCCTCAGTGCGGGCTACGCCTATAATGGCGTCTCGCGCCTGCCGGTCTCGCGCAATATCAATGCGCTCACCGATGCGCAGGTTTTGTTGGGCTCTTCGGTATTGAATCAGCAAGTGACCAACCCGTTTGCGGGTTTGGCGCCCGGCTTTGCGCTGAACCAAGCCACCACTTCTGTTGGTTCTTTGATCGTGCCATATCCGCAGTTCACCGGTGTGACAGATAACGATATTCCCGTTGGAAATGCGGCCTACCACGCGCTCCAGCTGCAGGCGACGAAACGTTTCAGCTCGGGCCTCAGCTTCGGTATCGCCTACACCTGGTCCAAGCACCTGGGCCGCTATAATTACCAGCCGATCATTGCCGGTGGGTCCGGCAGTCTTCTTACAAACTCAGGGGATGGCATTCTTCAGAAATCGATCGACCCTTACGATATTCCGCGGCTCCTCACGATCAATGAGTCTTATGAGCTTCCGATCGGGCGTAACCGGCCGGCGGGCGCCAATATGCCGCGCTGGCTAGACACAATCGTCGGCGGCTGGAAGATTAACGGCTTGATTCGCCTGGAGAGCGGTGCGCCGTATCTAGTGGCTGTCAACGCCATTCCAGTCCCCGGTGTGAATCCCAACGCTCCTAACCAGAGCCTGAACCAGTGGATCAACCCCGCAGCTTTCATTCTGGATACCAATCCGTATTCCGTGGTGGGGTGGTCTCAGAGTTTTGACAATTTGCGTCTACCGTGGATTCACAATCTCGACTTACAGGCAGCCAAGGACATCAAAGTTACCGAGCGTATTAAGCTCACACTGATGAACAACTGGATCAATGCCTTTAACACGCCGCAGTTCTGGAATGGTCCGGGGAGTTGCAATAGTCCGTCCTCGTCCTGCTTTGGCAAGATCGCGGGTTATCAAGGCCAGACGAATCTACCACGCCAGATTCAGTTCGGCGGCCGAATCACCTTCTGACCAATTCCGCCTGAGCCGCACGCGAACGGAGCGCGCACTAAATCCGGATTGCATTTTTGCGACTTACATTGTAAGCCCAGTTGCTTGTTACTACTAGTACAGTTGCTGATATGCAATCGGAGAATGTTGGCTTTACACCGAGGCGTTCTCGTGTATAATCGCTCTGATGCTGATGTTACAAGTCCCCCGGAGGAAATTTAGAATCCTAATTTCAAGGTTGTTATGATCAAACATCCGCTTGGAAACTACTTAGTTGCTGCAAGCTTTCTCGCGCTGACAGTTTCGCCGATTCACGCGGACTCGTTTCTGGTCGTACCCAACGCCCAGACATCCGCCGTGGGCAATGACAACGGCGGCAGTTTAGCCGGAGGCCCTTTTGACGCTCAGGTTCAGTTGGACTTTGGCAGGGGCCAGTTCTCCTCGGTTCCAGGAGACTTGTTAATCAACCAGTTTGCGTTTCGGGCCGCGCCGGGCACAGGCTCGATGGACGTGACCGACACGTCCGTTTCCATTTATATGTCTACGTCCCGGTATGCCCCCAACACTGCTGGAAGCAACACTCTGATCACGTCGACGTTTGCAAACAACCTCGGCCCGAACAATACGTTGGTTTTTTCCCGGGGACCGGGGACACTATTCAGCAGCCCGGGCTGTGCGGGGCCAGGCCCCTGTCCTTTCGACATGGTTTTCAACCTCAGCACGCCCTTCTTGTACAACCCCGCTCAGGGCTTCCTCCTGATAGATTTCCAGTTCACCGGATTCACTGGAATCGGCAATGGCAGCTTTGATATCGAAGACTACGACTCCCCAGGCGGCCCAGTGGCCACCGTCGAGAACCTCGACGGAGGATCACCCACAACGGGTGTAGTACAACTGAGTGGCAACATTGTGCAATTCGGATTTACGGCTGTGCCAGAGCCTGGTTCGCTGGCATTGGTGACGAGCGTTCTCGGCCTACTTTCGCTTTTTGCGATCATACGCCGGCGTCAAAGCTCGTAGCCGGACACCCGATCGAGTCATCCAAACTGAGCCCGCTGCTAAAACGTCAGTTTCGCCCCGAGCTGCACAGTCCGGTTGCCGCTAGCGGCGGTGATTCTGCCCACCGCCGCTGTATTGCTGATGTCCACATTCAACGCGCTCGATCCTCCGAATTCCGGATGATTGAACACGCTGAAGGCATCAAGGCGGAGTTCCATCCTGATGCGTTCAAACATGGGGATCTGCTTTGATAAACCCATGTCCCAGCTTTGCTGCCCCGGACCCCACAGCAGATTGTAACCTGCGTTTCCATAGGTGAAGCTTGGCGGAGCCACGAAAGCCGCTGGATTGAAATATTGGGCGATGGTGCGATTGCTGGGATACAGCGGGGCACCCGCGACCACATTCGGCCGATATGGCGCACCGGTCGGCGATCCCTGTACTGAAGTGTCGAAGGTCGGCGAATAAGGCAACCCCGACATCCCCTGAATCAATCCCGAGATCTGCCATCCGCCAACAATCCCATTCGCAACACCGGAAACGTTCGATAGCAGCGGCCTTCCCTTGCCGAAAGGCAAATCGTAGACATAGCTGGCCACCAGGACGTGACGACGCACATTGTTCAGATTGCCGCGCGAATCGTTATAGTTGGTTGGATTTTGGTAGACTTCCGTCCCCAGCACGCGGCTGTATTGGTATTGCGCTGTCAATAGCAGGCCATTGGCGTACCGCTTCTCGACTCCTCCTTGCAAGGAATGGCTGGTGCTCTGGAAGATGGGGTCATAATTCAGGGGAATATTCGCGAATGGTTGGTAGGGCCGCAGCGGCTGCACCGGGCCGGGAGCGGGCAGCGGTTGGTTGATGTTCGGCTGGGTACCGGCGAATTGAGCCACGTTCCGCTGTCCAACGTAACTGGCACGCAGAGCGATTCCGCCTGCAAGCTGATGCTCTAACGTGCCGTTCCATTGGATGTTATACGGCGTCCTCGTCGGATTGTAAGCTTGCGCGTTTGGGTTTGCGGGCAGGGACCCGTTTCCAGGAAACGGGTTATACATGGTGAAGCCAGGAGCTGCGCCGGCCGGCTGCTCGAAGGTGCCGACGGTCAGGAAGGGTATGTTGGTTTGGGCTGCTTGCGTGTAATTGAGAGTCAGGGTGTTGTAATAGATTCCAAAACCGCCGCGGAAAACGGTGTTCGGCGTCACCTTGTAAGCGATTCCCACGCGGGGCGCAAAGTTATGGGGATTCTGGCCGAGGTAGTCCATTAAACTCGACGGCAGGCCCAAACTCTTGGACAAGACGACCTTGTAAGCGCTGATGGCGGCCGGAACGGCGTCGGCCGGAAAGCTGTTCGCGAATACTGCAATCTCGTTTTTGCCGGGAATAAAAAGTGAGGCATCATTGCTCACCTCTGGCCGGATCTGCTGGTATTCGTAGCGTACTCCTAAGTTCAGGGTCAGCCGTGGACTCATCTTCCAGGTGTCCTGGAAGTAAGTGGAATAGCGACTGGCGGCGTATTTCCCAATGAGCGCAGCCGGCTCAGGCAACTGCGTCGTAAGTGGGTAGCCGAGGACAAAATCGGCAAATCCGGTGCCGGAGTAACGGCCCGTGAAGGTATAGGCTCCACGCTGCGGGCTTTCGGCCGCAATGTTGTAATGCGTCGTGAAATCGTACTCAAAGCCCATCTTGAAGGTGTGCGAGCCTCGCACTACAGTCAGGTTCTCAACAATCGGGATATCCTGCTGCAAATCCGACGATCCGGCTTCGCTCATCGTCTGGATATTTGTGATGGTGAGCTGCGGGGCGCCGTCGATGGGCTGCGGCGGAAGTCCGGGAATGATGTTGTTGCTGCCGAGATTGTAATTCTGGGGCTGACGGAAAATGCGCTGGTGTTGATATCCGATTCGCGTCTCGCTGACAATCGTTGGGCTGAAGATATGATTGAGGCTCAGAACGGGAAGAACGAGATGCTCGCCAATGCCCGCCAGCCCACCGAAAGTGGCGACGGGACCGGGCGAGAAATTCGGCCCCACGTCCTCCATCAGAAAAGAGAAACCGAGCTGGTCATTGTCGGTGAGTTTATGGTCAATGCGGAAGGAGCCGCGCTGGACTCCCTGGGCATACCCGATGTTCTGAGTTAGATTCACTCCGGTTCCAGCGGGACCGGTGCCTGGGAGATTCGGGAGCGGATAGAGCTGGCCCAATTTCGCATCTACGGTATTCACGCGATCCGCCGGAATCATGTTATTGGGGAAGGGAAGACCGCTCAGCGGATCTGTGATCGCAGGCAGGCCCGAAAAGTTCCCTTGCCGCATGGCCGCCGTCGCCACTTGGACCGAGCTGGTGGAGGCCTGCACGAGCTTAAAGCCTTCGTAGTTGACGAAGAAAAATGTCCGGTCCTTGCCGTTGTACAAGCCTGGAATCACAACGGGTCCGCCGAAATTCCCGCCGTATTCGTTGCGATTATACGGTGGATTGGGAAGCTGCTCTGCGAAAAAGTTCTTGGCAGCCAGCACCCGGTTGCGGTTATACTCGTACGCCTCTCCATGAATTTCGTTAGTGCCGCCTCTGGAAACCACGATCACCTGGTTGGCCTTGCCAAACTCTGCATTAGCGCCCGACGTGATCACCTTAAATTCCTGCAAGCCGTCGAGCGGTGGATATTCCACCAGGCCGCGCTCGATCCAAGTCAACTGATTGGTTACACCATCCAGAGTGAAAGCAACCGACCCCGTGCTGGATCCTCCGGCGACCGTTGGCGTGATTCCGAAATAAGGGATCTGATCCTGCGCACCCGCGTTCTGAATGCCGGGAGCCAGAGCCATTAATCCCATAATATTGAGCCTGCCATTCAGTGGAATCTGAGTAATGGAGCTGTTGTCAATCACCTTGCCGACCGACGAATCTTCCGTCGCAATGATCGGAACGGCGGAGGTCACTTGGACGCGCTCGCTGACTTGCCCCACCTGCAGCGTAACGTTGACGTTGGCTTTCTGATTAATCTCCAGCACAATGCCAGATTCTTCGTACGTCTTGAAGCCGGGTTGGGAAACCGTCAGGCGGTATCTTCCAGGCCTCAGGAGCGGAATGACATAGTCTCCGTTGGAACCCGTCGTCGTCGAATTACCAATGTTTGTGTCGAGATTGGTTACCACTACCGTTGCGCCGGCAACTACACCTCCGGTGGGGTCTTTCACTGTTCCTGTAACGCTGGCAGTTACCTCCTGGCCGAGTATGGAGCCCGGAAGAATCAAGAGACTAAAACACAAAATGGTTTTCCAGAATCGAAGCATAGATTCCCTCCTCGCCAAAACAGTAGAGGTTCAGCAACGGGCCGCTGCGCACCTCAAAACAACAACTTTAACGCAAATTGCATTTGCCGCGGCGTATTGGATTGCGTCGAGATAACCCCAAATTGCCCTGACGAGAGAACCATATTGGGGATCCCAAAAACGACCTGATTGAGCAGGTTGAAAGCCTCGGCGCGGAACTGCATGGTCAGCCGTTCCTTCACTTGAAAGTTCTTGAAAAGCGAGAAGTCGATGTTTTGGTTGCCCTCGGCGCGAACATTCGGAAGCGTCCGGCCCACATCGCCAAATGTGAACGGCGCCGGCTGCGAAAACACCGAGGTGTTAAAGAATTCATTCAGCCGGCCCGTCACCGAGCCGCTCAAAACCGGGCTCTGCCCATTTACATTCGGCCGCAGCACGTTGCTGCCGGAGTCGGACGTGTTCTGCGTGGTCGGCGAGAGCGGAAAACCCGTCTGGTAAGTAGCGATCGCATTTATCTGCCAACCACCGAGGGCGCTATCCACAACTCGGTTCCAGTTCCCACCAAATCTCTGGCCGCGGCCGAACGGCAGGATGTAAACACCGCTGACGACCAACGTCTTTGAAATGTCATTGGAGGAAACGCCGCGCTCCCCCTTCAGGTTGTAAATGTTCTGGATGCCGCCTGTGTTATTGCCGACGTTTGAGATGATGGCATATTCGTCAATCAGCTTCTGCCCGGTAAAGGAAAGCAGTGCACTCAGTCCTTGACTGAAGCGCTTCTCCACTTTCAATTGAAAGGCGTGATAAATGCTATAGCCGCCGGTCATGTAGGAGGCGTCAATGCCGATGAACTGCGGATAAGGAGCCACCAGGTAGCTCTGCGGCACTGTCGCAGCCGCCAGCGGCCCCGTGGTGATGATTCCGAAGAAGGGATTCGGCACGTTCTGTTGCAGCTTTGTTTCGAGCGTCAGGGCTTCCGGGCTCAATTGATTCAGGTTGAAATCGTTCTCGCCGGATTCATTGAGATGCACTCCGTGGCTCCCGACGTAGGACGCATCCACCAAAACATTGCCCGGCAACTGCCGCTGAATATCGAAATCCCAATTCTCTGTGTAGGGAACTTTGTTATCGCCCGTGATAGGGGTCTCGAAGGCGGCACTGCCGATCCCGGTCAGCAGCCCCTGGGAACTGCCTACAATCGGGTTGAGTCCGGCCGGGAAGGGATTGCCGATGTAGAGGGAAGGCGTTAGGCCATTCGGGCTCCCTACATAACTGGTGACGCTGCTGAATCCTTCGTTACCGATGGTGGCGCCAGCCTGCCGATAGGAGGGGCCGTAAAAAATGCCGTAGCCTCCGCGAAGGACGGTATTTTTCGTGAGCTGATAGGCGAATCCGAATCGCGGCGCCCAGTCGGTTAATTGTGGAGAGTACTGGCGGCGGCTATTTCCGTTGACTCCCGGGAACTCCAGCCCTCCCCTCAGGCCGGTAAGTCCGGTTTCGGAAGCGAGCGGCGACGGAACCGAAGGATTGAACGTCTCCATGCGATTGTAACGCTCAGTGCGGGGCAGGTCGAAATCGTACCGAAGGCCGAGATTCAGCGTGAGTTTCGTCGTAATTTTCCAGTCGTCCTGAAAGTACCACCCATAATATTCGCTCTCGGCTGCCGCGTCCTTGGAGTCGATAATCATCTGGCCGCTCCCAACGCCCAGCAGCAGCGAGGCGATGCTATTGCCCGCTGTCGAGCTCGCTGCATTCGGATTCGGACCTTGCGTAATGGCGGGGGTGAAGCTGAAGTTTCCCGTCGAAGAGCCCGACTCTGTGTCGTTGACACGGATCAGACGTCCTTCCCAGCCGAACTTGAGTGTCTGGTTTGAAAGCACTTTCGTATTGTTGACGCCCAACAAATGACTTTCGAAGCCAGTACGCTTAAAAACGCCTTGTGCTGCATTTCCCAGAGTGTAGTAGTTTTGCGGCGCGAAACCCGGAAAGAGCAATTTGTCGGCGTTGGCGGCGATGTAGCCCGGTAGGCCCAACGACGTTGGATTGAATCCATAGCTAATGGGAATCCAATCGAGCGCCGTCCGCGCGAAACCGTACCGGAATTCCATCAGAAAAGTCGGACTGACGGTAAAGGTGTAATCGATCGCAGCACTATTCGATACTTGCGGCTGAGTGCCGCCGTTCTGTGCGA
>Ga0070735_10005437_pt1 | contig 10581 bp, 9 predicted proteins | sample Coa_R1_FD_66443 | JGI IMG/M metagenome (GOLD analysis project Ga0070735, IMG submission 66443) | Surface soil microbial communities from Centralia Pennsylvania, which are recovering from an underground coalmine fire - Coalmine... | ecosystem: Environmental > Terrestrial > Soil > Unclassified ... | reverse complement strand
CTTTTTGACCTGGTGCGGCGCATTCGTAACTCTTTGGGCCACGCGTCTCCAACCATTGACGTGCCCACTGGTACGACGCCGACGAACATCGCCTCCCAGGTGACAGTGACCTTCAGGGATGAAAACATCTCCGATCCCGCCGACGTATTCGAGATAGAACTCTTCCTTGAGCAAGCTCTACACCTTGCTAAGATGCTCCACAAGACCGTACTGGAAGATCTGTCCCAGCCTTAAGAAACCTACAGTGGCAGCCACAACAGCCGGTTTTCCCACTCTGTTGCTTCCGATGCCAACCAGACGAGCAGGAGCTCATCGATTGCCGTTCCAACATCAAGGCTCTGCGCCGATGAGGAACACACCGGCGCTTTGCCTTCCAGCGTTCTTGAATGCACGAAAGTGGGCTGGCATGGTGCCGACATCGTGTGAGACAGGGACTCGCTGCTGTTGCGCGGCCACGGTCAGAACTTTGGGATCGGTCATGCGACGCAATCCAGCGGCGTGAGCTGTCAGAAAGTCCACGGATGGCTCCCGGCGCAGGACTCCGCTCACGATGGCCTTATTGAGATCGGCGTCAGCAAGAAACCGAACCTTCACGATGGGCGTGTCGTGTGCAACTCGTCCCGAGCGCGCATCAGTCTCTGGCGAAGATCGGCTGGCAGCGGTTCCGCGTTGCGCCTTCCTTCCGCCCACTTCTCGCTTTGGCGAACAAGGTACGCATCAATGTCAGCTTGGTTTGCAAGGTAGTACGCAATGGCGCCGTAAACCTCTTCGAGCCGAAGAAGCTCGAAATTCTGACAGATCGTCTCAGGAGATTCACCACGCCGGAATGCATGGACGATCGAATCCAGAGAGATTCGCGTCTCGGCAACGTAATAGCTGCCGTCCCGCTCTTCGATGTATTCCTTTGCCATGCCTCTCTTTGATTGTACTGCCTTCGGGCGAGAAGGAGTCGCGTTGCCACCGCGCGGACAACAAAATTTCTAGGGAATCACAGTGCCGAAAGCCCTGTGAATGCAATGGGTTGGGTTGTGTACAGAGTTCGAAACGTGTCCACGATGGGGAGCCACACCTTTATCTCGTATCTCGGAGTGCCCGGCACGCTGCTTGTCTCGCCCTCGAGATAGTCGGCCGATCGATCCAACAATCCCATTCGCGGCAGAAACAGGCTTCGCTCACCGCAAGCGAGGCCGCACGCATCGTACGCTTATCGTGAGAGTTGCTACGGAGCTTCGCGACGACCCGACCGTAACCCGATAAGATTGTAGCGATGCATAATTTGCCCTGTTTTCGTGTCTTCGCATAGTAATGACACTTCGAACATCAGGCGACGGAATTGTCTGGAGCGGGCGCCAGGCCGCCAAGCATGCGGATGGGGCTGTTCGACGCGTCGAGGCCGCCAACCTGCCGGCCGGGACGGATCGCGCGACACTGTCCGGGTCGCAATCCTAGAATTCGTAGCGCGCGCTGAACTGGAACACGCGGGGCGTGGTCAGGGAATACGTGTACTTGCCGAAATTGTTGGGGTCGCCCAGGCTGAGGTTCGCCGACTGCGGGTCAAACCGGACACTATTCGTCACGTTGAAGGATTCAGCCCGTATTTGCAATGAGTGCACGCGATCATGGACGGTGAAAAGGTTGAATCGCTTCGCGAGGCCGAGATCAATCGTGAAGTAGCCGTCGCCGCGTAAGCCATTGCGCTGGCCGCTCTGACCGGGCAGAGTAAAGCCATAGGCAGCCAGAGCGGCGGCGGGATCTGCGAACATATTCGGGCCACCGGTCCCTACTACGGCGGGTGCATTTTTGGTTGTCCGAGGAGCAGGCACGCGCCCGACGGGTGTGGCATAGCCCGATAGGTTCCAGTTCGTAGGCCAGAAACTGCCGTTGCCCACGCTTGCCGGCATTCCAGTCGATTGCCGCCAGATGCCGCTGACCTGCCAGCCGCCGATCAGTCCATTCACAAATCGGTTAGCGCCCGCGAAAAATCGCTTACTGTGGCCGAAGGGCAGCTCAGCCACAAAATCCGCGCTGACTAATTGCTGCGCGTCGTAATCGGAGACGGCTCGCATCTGGCTGGCATTCCAAGGATTCAGGATTTGACCCAAAGTCGGGTCGGCCTGCGTCTCCCCGAACGAGCCCAGGTCGATAGATTTGGAGTAGGTGTAGTTGAAATCCAGTTCCACACCCTCACTAAACTGTTTTCGGACGGTCCACTGCATCGCGTGATAGCTCCCGCTACCGATCGAGCGCAACACAGCGAGCGAGGAGTACTGGCTGTTGAACAGGGCGTAGGGGCCGAATTTGCTGCAGGGCTTGCATCCCGGACCGTCGATTGAGGTAAGCGCCGAAGTCGCATCGGGCGCAGAATCGTAAACATTGTAGATCGCTTGCGTGGCTGTGAGCCCTCGCCTGGGATTGGCGTAGCCAGGGAAAATATCTTCCCAGAACGGGATAGCCGCTACGTTTTGCGTCGGTGTGTTTTGATTGACGAGCTGCTCCAGCTCGGTTGCCGCTTGAAAGTAAGTCATGCCGGATTGCGGGTCGACCAGATTGGTGGCGGCCGCGACGTCGTCGGCGATCAGAGAGCGCCGAGATTCGCGATCCACATAAGCGGCCTGGATGAAAAATCCGTGGCTGAACTCGCGCTGGATACTGAACGCGGTGTTCATGGTGTAAGGCGCTTTGATGGTGCTGTCCAAACCGTTGGTGATAGCAAAAGAGTCGGCCGGCTCCGTTTGCGGGAAGCCTCCGGGAGGCGCTTGCGGGAAGAACGGAGATGAGCGCGGCAGGTCGTAAATTCCGGTAAATCGCGGAGCGTTGCTAGGCGTGAGGTTCGGCAGATTTTCAAGAGAGGTCTCAAAGCCCAGCGCACTTGAATCGTAACTGCGCATGATTCCCTGGCCAAACAAGTCGTAATACATGCCCCAACCCGCGCGAATGGCGGATTTTCCGGGCCCGCCAAAGAAGAACTTTGAAAGACCGCTATCGCCCTGCGGCGAATACGCCATGGCGAAACGGGGTTCCCAATCTGTTTTGAAGCTGTAGAGAGGCCGGCCGCCCGGTGCGCTGGATAGATTGTAAGAGATGGTGGGAGCTTGCGATTGCGGCAGACCCGCTGCCACCAGCCCGGCCCGCTGATTGAACCAATCACCGAGTGGCACGTTAGGCGAAACCTGATAGCCGTTTGCCTCATAGACCGGCGGCATCAATTCAAGATGAACTCCGGCTGTCAGGGTGAAGGCGCGAGTGATCTTCCAACTGTCCTGCAGGTACATGTCGTAGCCCTGCTCGGCGAAAGTGCGCTTGATCCCGGTTCCTTCCGGCAGCACGTTGCCCTTCAGGTCGTAGTTGTACTGAGCGTCAATCTCGGTGATCAGGCCGAGAAGATTGCTGAACTGCGCCGCATAGTCGGTGGTGTTGGCTGCGCCCGGCGCCAGAAGACTCTTGCCCCCGTCGCTGAGGAATGCGTAGTTGCCAAACGCGGCACTAAAAGAGTTGAGAAAGTTGTCGCGGCGGTTGCGGATAATGCGCACGTCGGCCCCGAAAGTTACCGTGTGCGCCCCCTTATTCCAGGAAAGGTCCTCACTGAGCATATGCGTGGGGATGATCACGATGAGGCCGTCCGTAAGGGCATGCCGGTCGTCAATCCCGCTCAGGCTGACCGCACCGGCCGTCTGGACGCCAGTGATATTCAAACCTTCCCGTGTCAGGCCGTAATGGAACGTGCTGACCAGATCCGGCCGTAGGAGCGCCGTGTAGCCGATAGCGATGCCCTTACTATGGTCGAGATATGCGCTGGAGGGCGGATCTCCCGGAAACTGCGGTGCGCCATCGTAGAGATGATCGTCCTGCATGCTGCCGCGCCAAAAGATGGTGTGCTTGCCGGCGGAATCGATTTTGTAATCGAATTTGGCGATGTAGTCGTTCATGTGGAACTGCTCCGGCGCGTTGAAGCGGTATCCAGCCGTGTTGAGATTGTCGCCGACTGTGTTGTCGTTCGGCAGCGGATACGACTGGAAGAGCAGGAGAACAGCTGGATCCGGCCCCTTATGCAGGGGATCGATTTGTGCGACCTGCGCCGGGGTTAGCGTGGCAACGGTTCCGCTGTTCGTCAGGTAGTTGAAATAGCCCTGGCGGAAAGTCGCGTTGGGCACGGTTCGAACCGTTGGAGTTTCGCTTCGGTCCTGGCGTCCTTCATAGTTGACGAAAAAAAAGAGGCGGTCCTTCTTAATCGGGCCGCCAAGTGTCCCGCCGAAGAGGTTGCGGTTTAGCTTGGCGCGCGGCACGCCATCGGCATTGCTAAAGAAGTCGTTCGCGCTGGTCGCGGTGTTGCGGAAGTAGTCATAGAGAGAGCCGTGGAACTGATTCGTGCCGCTCTTGGTGATGATGGCGACCTGCGCGCCTGAGGTGCGGCCCACGTCGGCTCCGCCGTTTGTCGTGGTGGTGCGGAACTCCTCTACCGAATCGGGAGTAATTCTCAGAACGCTGGTGAATGCGTCGCGGCTCTGCTGATTATTGACATCGATCCCGTCGAGCGTGACGTTACCCTGATCGTTCTTGCCGCCATTCACCGCGCCACTCCGGTAGTCGTTCTCCTGGTCGGGCTCGACATCGCCCAGGAAGGTTACGCCGGGTTGCAGCGCGAGCAGTCCTACAACATTCCGCGCTTCCAGCGGGAGTTGGCTGATGGCATGCGCGCCGATCGCATTGCCGATCGAAGCATCGGTGGTGTTGATCTGCGTGGTAGAGGCCGTCACTGAAACCGATTGCGCCATGGAGCCGACGTGCTCGAAATGGATATCGACAGTGGAGGGGCTGTTTACCAGCAGAACAAGATTATTGACGATGACATCGGAAAAGCCCTTCGCTTTCGCTGTAATGCTGTAGGTGCCAGGCTGGAGCTGTAGAAACGTATAGCGGCCGCTGGAGTCGGAATCGGTCTGACGCTCCGCGCCGGTCGCGATATTGGTCAGCGTAAGAGCCGTCTTGGGCATGACAGCGCCAGAGGGATCGACGACCACGCCGCTAACCGAGGTAGAGGATTGGGCCAGAAGACCAATCGCTGAAAAGAAGAAAGTAAATAGGAAAAGACGGGAAAATGCTCGCATTTAAAAAGCCTTCCTAACCATAAACCCTCGAGTCTGAAAGCAGTTGCTTCCTGGTTTATCAGGTTCGGCGGAGCGAGTCAATTTCGCGCTGGATTTCCTGCAATGCAGCGCGAGGATCGGCAGTGCGAGTGACCTGCCGGCCAACCACGAGAAAATTAGCGCCATGCGCGATCGCTTCGGCAGGGGTCGCTACGCGTTTTTGGTCTCCTGGGCCCGCTCCTGCCGAGCGGACTCCAGGCGTGACGAGAATCGCTTTTTCGCCGGCGATCAAGCGCACCGTGGCGACTTCGACGGGCGAGCATACGATACCATCCATACCGGCAGCCATGGCGTTGCGGACACGGAGCGACACCAGATCTGCGATCGCGCACCGATACCCGAGGTCGGCAAGATCTGTCTGGTCGAAGCTGGTAAGGACGGTAACGGCGAGCAGTTGAAGGGGCGCAGCGCCGCGGCCCTCGGCGGCCGCCTGCATCACCGCCCGGCTGCCGTGGAGTGTGAGAAAGCGCACTCCGGTCTTGGCCACTTGAGCGACGGCGCGCTTCACGGTTTCGCCGATGTCATAAAACTTCAAATCGAGGAAGATTTGCTTGCCGCTGGCGATCAGCTCCCGGACAAAGTCCATGCCGGCGGCGGCATACAATTCCATCCCAATTTTGTAGAATGATGCGTCATCGCCGAGTGCGCGGACCAGCGTGCGGGCCTGAACCGCCGATTCGACATCGAGCGCAATTATGATCGGGGATTCTTTCATAGGATGCAGATGAGTTTGTGCGAGGGTGTGGACCCCTTGGGTTCAGTCTATTCCAGGTTCGGTTTTCAGCGCACAAAGACGGTTAGGCCCTATCATGAAGGTTTCCGCTGGCGGGACACCTGTAGGCTATGAACTCTTTCCGAATTTGTTTTCGTTTGGCACTAGCGGCTGCACTGGTTTGGACGGTAGGGTGCAAGCGCGACACGAAACGAGCGATTGCGATGATCCCGATGGGCAACGCGCATATGTACTGGCAGTCTGTGCATGCGGGCGCGCTGAAGGCAGCCCGCGAGGCTGGTGTGGACGTAGTGTGGGACGGGCCCCCGACGGAGACCGATTTCACCGGCCAGCTCAAGATCGTGGATACGATGATCAATCGTCACGTAGACGCGATCGCGGTGGCGCCGATCGACCGGCGATCGCTGGTGAGTGTGGTAGAGCGCGCAGGACGCGAAAAGATCCCGGTGGTGATTTTCGATTCTCCCATCGACACGCAGGATTTTGTCGCACAGATCGCCACCGATAACTATCATGCCGGTGAGATGGCAGCCGAACGGATGGGCAAAATCCTGAACGGCAGCGGCCAGGTGGGGATCGTGGCATCGCAGCCTGGATCGGCGTCAAGCACCGCGCGCGAGCAGGGTTTTGAGGATCTGATCCGGAAACAATTTCCGCGCATCCGGATTGTGGAGAAGCAGTTTGGAATGGCCGACTTCGCGCTCTCGCTGACCAAGGCGGAAAACATCCTGACGGGCCATCCCGGACTAAATGGGATGTTTGCTTCCAACGAGTCGAGCACTGTGGGCGCGGCACAAGCAGTGCGAGAACGGCAGAGTCAGGTGAAACTCGTGGGGTTTGATTGGAGCCCTACGCTGCTAAACGACTTGCAGACGGGAGTGATCGATTCGCTGATTGTGCAGAACCCGTTTGAGATGGGTTATGAGTCGGTGAAGACTGCGGTAGCCAAGCTCGACGGGAAGCCGGTTCGGAAGATTCAGAATCTGGCGCCGCGGCTAGTGACACGCCAGAATCTGCACGATCCCGATGTGGATGCACAACTGCACCCGGATTTAAAGAAATACCTGGAGTAGCGGCAAGACAGTCCTTTGTGCAGCTCGGGGGAAGGATTCGGCTAGCTGCCGGCCATGCTGGAGTTGATTTTCGAAAAAATCGAGCTGACCGCCGGCATGACGCTCGGAGGAAGAAAACCGGCCACGACCACCGCGACGAACCCGGAGATCAGAGCATATTCGATCAAATCCTGGCCGCTCTCGTCGGACCAGAGTCTCTGGATCTTTTTGAAACGATTACTCCTCAGTAACGTTGCCATGGTTTAGCTCCCTTCTGCTGCTGTTCTCCCTGCTACATTCTTATCGTCCGGGATTGCATCGGCCAACACAATTCCACGTTGACCGTAGCCAGTGCAACAATCCCCCTTAGAGATGCCGTGGCCGAAGGATTTTCGAATGCCCCCACGTGCGGGTATCCGGCGCTCCACAGGAACACGCGCACAACACGGCGGCCGCGAGCGTTTCTTCCTTTAGAGAGCGCGTCCCGCTGCGCGCTGTTCGAGATAGCCGCCGATTACGGATTGGCAATCGCGGGATATCGTACAACTGTGAAGTTGCGGAGCGTGACGGTGTCATTGGTCGAAGATGCCATCTGACCGAGAAAATGGATCGTGATGGCGAAGGATATCGGGTCCCCGGCGGTACCGATACCGCTTGAAAATCCCAGGGTTGCACCCCAACTCTCAATTGACCACTGCGTGCCGGCCCCGTTCACGGCGGCATCGATTTTTCCTGTTTCTAGAGTTTCGGTCGGCCCGGCTGCGCGCGAGAATATCGTCGTACTACCCCAAACCACTTGCGTGGTCAGGCCAGTGCTGGCGCCCTCATGTGAAAAATTAAAACGGATATCAACGCGATCTCCGGAGTGCAGCATGCCACCGGGAATAGTGCAGGTTCCGAGGCTGCTCAGGGTGGTTGAACTGGTGCCAATTCCCGCTGAACTGCATAGGACCTGGGCGGCCACGGCGTTGGTGGGATTCGCTGCGTTTGGAAGCCGATACGTTGCCAGCAGTGTATCTCCAGGCTGCGGGATAGAGGCCGCCAGGAACGAAATCGCATTGCCGCTCAGCGTATAGTCGAAATTCTGCTTTGTAAGAATGCCATTGACGAAAAGACCCAGGCTCGCCAGGGGCGACGGAACGTTGGCCAGGGTGAAAGTCGCGTTCACGCCGTCCAAGATTCCCGCCGGAGTCTCCGCGTCTACGAATCCGGAGCTGCCGCCGCCAGAGCCGCAAGGGCCGGAAGATCCGTCGACGTGCAGGCAATCGCCCGGATTGCCACTGGCGCCGTCCAGTTGCGCTGAGGAATTGATGACCGCAGATCGCGATGGAACAAAGCCCACGCCCTGGGGCACCAGAACGCCCAGTTCAGTCGATAACCCCGTAATATCCGAAATCAGAATGGGCGTACTCAGATTTGCGGGGCCAACTACGGTGCCTTGCGCGACACGAACATCGCGGACCCGCAGCGGGGTCGCACTGGCCGGAACGGCCCAGGTTTCGGTGAACTGAAATTTACCTTTCGCGTTGTAAGTGACCGCATAGTTGGCGCCGGCTGAGGCGTCCGTGGTCGGCACAAGCTGCACTTTCAGCACGCCATTCACTACTAGGACGGTGACCTGCTGGGTGGCAATGTTGGAGCCATCACCGGCTTGGAAACTATTCCAATCGATAGTAACTGTTCCACTAAATCGAGCGCCGTCGGCTTTATACAGCACATCTTGAATTGTGGTGAGAGCCGGCTGCGCCGAGATAGCTCCGGCGGTGCACAATCCGACGAAGGCCGCGAGTACACCGTGTTTAAGACCTGACATTCCATCGCCTCCAAAAAAGAAGCCCAGGCGGCGGTCATGTCGTCTTTTGCAACGGAGCCGCCGGTCTGGGCTGACGCCGAATAGCGTCTTTAAGCGATTTCAGTCTAGCCCGCGAGCGTCAAAAATCGGACTATCGAATTTCGCGGCATTTTTCTAAATTATTAAAAGATTAGAGAGTTCAGAGCCAAAAAAATGTTTCTTCGACCTGTGAACGCACCCAAGAAACGGGAGTCTATGCTCGCAAATATCAATAGAAGTACAGCACGTCGGGGCGTATGCCGTGGCTGGCTTCTGCACACGGGCCGCATTCCAATTTATAATCCGGCCGCGCGGCCAAAACGACGGCTGGGATACTGCGGGGGTGATCCGGTTTGTGGTAAGAGGCAATGGAAAGCCGCGGCTTGAATTTCGCCAGCGTGTCGTGCGCGCCAGCCAGGGCGTTCGGCTCCGCCGCCTCAATATCCATCTTGATAAAATCCACGCGGTCGAGCTTCAACTCGGCCACCAGCTTGTCAATCGTTGTGAGCGGAATCTTCTCGACGCCCACCGACCCTTTATGCTCGATCACAAAGCTGTCCTCCGCGGTGTTGTGCGGGTCCACGTGCAATGTCAGGAAATCGTCCTTATCCCAGACTCCCTTGGGGTAGAGAATCACGCGGCCGGCGGTGATTTCATTCGGGAAATTGCGGCGGAGGCACTCGACATTTTCGGGCGCCGGCTCGATGGCCACCACCGTCTTGGCTCCACGGTTTAAGGCGACACGGGTAAACACGCCGACATTAGCTCCGCAATCGAGGACGATATCGCCAGGCTGCACATCGCGGGGCCCGGTCCCGTAGATTTTTCGCTTCTGTTCGGCCAGATTGAACGGCAGGACGTAATCGTCGCCCTCGGGAATCCAATAGCGCCCGTCCGGAGTTTCCCAAAGATGGAACCCTTTAGGGTCTTTCTCCAGCAGCTTGCTCGCCGCAAGAATCTGATCTTTATACTGGATCTCCCGCTGGAGATTCTCGTCGCTCTGCAGGGCGTTGTGTAAAGGACAAACAGGGCTCCGTCCGAGGGCCACAAGAGTAAACAGGCGGAACGGCGGCCAGGTTGCATAACCAACCCCAGCAAGGGCCACCAGGACCGCAAAAATAAGTATCAGGCGCGAAAACTTCATCAGGGTTACTGTAACATCTTGGAGGTTAATGAGGCGGGCTTTAGCGCTGCTCCGCAATTTCCGAAACAGCTCCATCCGCTTCATCGAGCTTTAAGTGAAGGCCCTTGCGCTTATCTACATCTTCCGGTGACGCGGGAATCCGCACCGCGAGCATGCGGTCTTCCGTTTTATGCGGAGGAATTTCGTCGCGTTGAATCAGCGTCTGATTATATTTTGGGCCGAGGATTTTGTAATACTCGAACAGGCGGTCGGTATCGCCCCTCGCAATAGTGGCCGCATCCAGGGTTTTGCCGTCAGCGGTATCCATCCGAACCTCTGCATCCCTAATCATGTATGGATATTTGGCCGTGTTAGTCACGCGGAAATCAATTGCCAGAATTGTCGCATTCGGTTCCAGCGAGAGTGTCCGGACTTTGAGGATTTTCCCTTGCAGTTCCAGATGCGAGCTTCTGTTCCCCCACAAGATCACTACAACGGCGATGCCGATAACGGCAACGCCCACGGCCAGAAACCTCCAGAATTCTTTTGACAACTCAGGCCATCCTCAGTAATCCGCGCACAACGGAACGCGGCGGCCGTGCCGATGATCCAATTGAGGATGCCGGCGCATCCTGTGCGCTCTGGACCAGGCGCAGGATCTCACGCATGGAAGCATGTGAGGCTTGGATTTGCGTGGG
>Ga0070735_10005436_pt1 | contig 10582 bp, 5 predicted proteins | sample Coa_R1_FD_66443 | JGI IMG/M metagenome (GOLD analysis project Ga0070735, IMG submission 66443) | Surface soil microbial communities from Centralia Pennsylvania, which are recovering from an underground coalmine fire - Coalmine... | ecosystem: Environmental > Terrestrial > Soil > Unclassified ... | reverse complement strand
CTTCGAAGGCGCTAGGCGAATACCGCTGCTTCGCGAGCGCTCGTAAGCAGGCGGCCAGCGCATCGCGGCGGTTATAAGTAGGAATGACGACCGAGAAAGCAAGGCTCACATCAGCTCCCCGGGATCTTCTTCGAAGATCTCCACTCTTTGTCTACCGAATCGGCCGCGGCTTGTGACGTCTTCCACATGAAATTCGCCCGTTATGAAGAATGCAGCCGCGATCACGAGCGTTGCCAGTGCCAGCTTTAAGGGAAGCAATGACAGCGGCATGCTCCATTTGGTGCAGAGAGTCCATACGAGTACCGAGATTCCTACACTTCGCAACACTGTTGCTCCGCTGGGATGAATACGCCACAGCCGATACACCTGAACCATGGCGACAGCCGCCCCAATCAGTGCGGTCGTCAAGGTTACGATTGCAGCCCCTACGGAACCCCAGCGGGGAATCACGATCAGATGAGCGGCCAAGGCTACGAAGGGAAGAGGCAGGGCGACCGGCAGCACCCATTGGGGCCTACCGGCGGCGGTGACGATGGCGCTTCCGATGGACAACATAACGAGTGCGAGCGCTCCACCCACCAACGGTCCGATCAGGAGCGAGGCCGGCAGAAATTGCGGCCCAAAGACGGCTTCGGTGATTTCTGGTGCTGCTCCGGCGGCCGCGGCTACAAACGGGGCCAGACAAATGACCCCACGCATGGCGCCCTGGCCAATGTCGAAAGCACTTCCGGAATCGCCGACGCGCAGCAACCGGGTGAGGGTTGAAAGCAGCAGGGGCGCCAGAGACAGAGCCAGCAGGTTGGGCGCCAACGCCACATTCTGTGCCGCGCCATAGTACCCGATTTGCGCAGCGGAAGCACCGAGCACTTTTAAGAGGAAGAGATCGAGTCGATCAAATAGACGCATGCTAATTGCCGCGATGAATAGGGGCGTCGCGAACGCAAAGAGCTTTCGAACGGGCATCCCTGGCCGCACCAATACCGGAGGCCGGACAAACCAACGGGCTACAGCCAGCTCCACCAGAGAGGCCCCAATCGATCCGGCTACAGCCCCCGTGACCGATAGGTTCATCTCCACGAATAGAACGATCAGAAATAGGCGTGCCGTCCAGCGGAAACTACTTACGACGGATTGGGACGCATATTTTCCCCGGCCAACTAAGATATTCCGGTGGCCATAGCTGCAGGCGAAAATCGGAATATCCCAGGCGAAGAGCCGGAGCGAGGATGCCAGGGCAGGCTCCCGCAGGACGCCCGCGATGACGCCTGCGAAAACGCTGACAAGGACGGCGCATACCAGGCCGGCAACCAGATAAAGCTGCACTATGGTGGCGCCGATCGGGCGCCAATCCTGCGATTCCCCCACCAGTTTGACGGAGGCGCGCGCGAACAGCGCTGGCAGCATCCACTCGATCCAACTTATGAAAAGTGCCGCAAGTGTGAATTGACCATATCCCGCGGGGCTCAAGTTTCGCGCAAGAACCGCCGCGGTGAGAAGGCCCGTCGGGAAGATGAGCGACTCCGCGAGGAAAAGGCGGACCGTTCCGTAAATCAGGTGACGCTCAGGCGTTATTGGTGAATCGCACAAAGGCATTGCGCACTTCTTGGCTAGTTGCCGATTCGGGACGGCACGATCGGCTGGGTCGTCTTCCACAACCGGACTTCTTCCTCCGTGATCTCCGCGCCTTCTTCGTGGTAATCCTTGTCCGCGTTGACATCCCACAAGTCGTGTTGAGCACCAAGGATGTTGCGGGCTGCCAGCACGGCAGTGAGCATGGAGTGGTCCTGATTGTTGTAGCGATGCATTCCGTTCCGTCCCACGAGTTGGAGATTCGGTACAGACGTTAGAAAATCCTGCACCATGGACAATCCGTGGCGGTAGGTATCGTCATACACCGGGTAGGCTTTCTTTACGCGAACCACGGTTCCATCGGTAATCGAGTCTTTGGGCGCGAGGCCTAGCGATGAGATCTCGCGGCCCGCCAGTTGTATGAGCGCTGCATCAGGCATGCTCCACAACTCGTCGCCCTCGCCGCAGAAATACTCCAGGCCCAAACACGTGGTTTCGGGGTCAGGCACCATCTCGGCGCTCCAGTTATTGTAGTTTTGAACGCGCCCAACCTTGACGCCAGGATCGTGCACGTAGATCCAGTTGTCCGGGAAAAGATTCTTACGCCTGACAATCAATGCCACGGTCAGGAAGTCACGATAGTGAAAGTCATCGGCCGCCCGGAGGACTCCTTCAGCCGGGGCTGGCTCCAGCCGTCGGATCAACTCCCGGATCGGCATGCTGCTGACGAAGTGGCTTCCCTCATAACGCGTGCCGCCGGCCAGCACTGCTTCCACGCCTCCCGGCTTCCAGAAGATCTTTTCGACTGGTGCATTCGTGAGTACTCGAGACCCACGCTGCTCGACTAGATCTCGCGTCTTCTCCCACATCATTCCCGGCCCGCGCCGAGGGTAGAGAAATTCTTGAATGAGAGTCTTGACGACGTTCTTGTCCCCATTGGATTGAGGAAAGAATGCGTTTCGTACCAGCGTACTGACCGACAAATCCTTGATGCGCTGCGCCGCCCATTCAGACTTGATTTGACGGCACTGGATGCCCCAAACCTTCTCGGTGTAAGTCTTGAAAAAGATTTCGAAAAGGCGCTTCCCGAAGCGGTTCGAGACCCAGGTCTCGAAGTCATCTTCGGGTTCCCGCTTCCCAGCCTTTGCCCGCAGGTAGCTCAGGGCGCACCGTGCCGATTCCACCAAGCCGAGATCCAACAGCGCTCGTACCGGCTCAATGGGGTAGGCGAAGAAGCGTTTCTTGTAGTAAATGCGAGAAGAGCGCGACCTGGTAATCAAGTCGTCGCCGAGAATCTCAGTCCACAGATTCTCGATAAGCGCCACCTTGGTAAAAAACCGATGCCCCCCTATATCAAACAGATATCCCTTGTAATTAACAGTACGGGCGAGTCCGCCCACAACGCTGTCGGCCTCAAGGACGGTCGATCGTACGCCATGCCGGGACAGTTCATATGCGGCCGTCAAACCCGCAGGACCCGCACCAATCACTACCACCCGCGGAGACTTCGCTTGATTGTTCATAGGAAAAGGAACGTGAGAAGGTGCCCTTCGGGCGTCCAGAAGATGCTAATTACCGATGAACGGAGTCGCTCGCCGCTCGCGCTGCAGCAGGGTGCTGATTGCGTAACGCGTGAGGCCCACGATGAACGAGAGGCCGTTATAGAGGTGATACAACAGGTGAAATGGGATCACGGCCAGAGCACTGAGTCGATCCAGTTTGGACCCAAAAAACACATAGAACTTCCGATTAATGATCACAAGCAGCAGCAGTAGTGCATATATGGCGAACACGATCGGTCTATTGGGCAGGAATGTCAACATGAAAAGAATCGCAAGGAATAGATAGACAGCGTACGCCATTCCCGTTATGCGGCGTCGGCGATTGCTGGTATAACCGTAGCGGCTTCGGAGGAACAGAAGCGCATACCCCAGCAACACTGGAAGCGCCATAGGGAGCATGTGATGTTTATACGCGAGCAGGACGAATCCGCCCACTAACGCCGGCATCAGCAAAGTGACGCCTTTGGACTGAGATAGTGAAGCAGATTCGACCCAGTACTTCGCAAGCAGAAAGAGCAGAATCCCTATAAAGGGAGTCAAAAAATATCCGCCATACTGTATGGTTCCCGCTGCGGCCAATCCGATGAGAATAAAGCTCAGCGCCACGCTGATTCGTTCGCTAATTTGGACGTTCAGATCATTCGGCATTCGCCGGTCCCTCAGAATCAACTCGGTCCAAGGAATACCGCGGTCCACAATATCCGTTTTCAGGAGATTCCAAAAAGTCCACCGCTTGAGATGTTTGACCTGAATGGTCTTGTCTAGAACTACCTTCCGTTTCCCTCGTGCCAAACGGTAACCGAGTTCGATGTCTTCAATGGCTGGACGCTTGTAGCTCTGATCGAATCCCGAATAAGCCCGAAACACATCTTTGCGGATTGCGCCGCAACCGCTCCAAAATGTACATGCTTCTCGGCGTGCCTGCTGGTGCTGAAAGCAGTGCATCAGGTTCTTATATTGGGAAAGGAAATCCTTGGAACCAGGAGAGTCGTCATAGGAACCAATGACCGCATCCAATTGCGGATCGCGTTCGAAATTCCAAAGGACCTGCCCGATAGTGTCCGCGTGAACGCGGACATCGGCATCCAAAAAGAACAAGATGTCTCCCCGCGCGGCCTCCGCGCCAAGATTCCGGGCCGCGGCAGGACCTCGTCGTTCTGAGCAAATTGTGATAACTCCATAGTTCCCAGCAACGTCGGCGCTGTCGTCGGTCGACCCGTCGTCCACCACAATACACTCGAACGCGAGAGTCTGAGAGTTGCTCAAGTGTTCAAGACAATCACTTAGATTCGCTCCAGCGTTCCGAACAGGGATGATGACTGAGATTGTCGGTGACATGCCCTTTACTGTTAGGAGACTCGGAGACAAGGTCACTCGGCTGGCTTAGCAGAACGCCAAAAGCGAAACTGAGATCCGCCCATAGCTCACGCCTTCCAAGTCACAGTGCGCACTCGGTTTGGTGAGCGTTGTGCAAGCTTAACAACACTTTACCCGTGACGTCAACCGGCTACATAAGCTCGTGGTTTTGGTACCAGTAGTGCCAGAATCCAACGGCGGACCGAAATCGCCAGACAGACGCAACCGATTCATGTGACAGAAGATCCGCGCCCGCGCCGGTGTCGCACGCTTTCGGACTGTCCAGCCAGTCGCCTAATGAATCTTGAGGAAATTGAGCAGCCACAATCCTCGCCACCCTGGTAGGTCGGCGATGTGGCAGCGGTGGTGTATTTCCCTATTGCCGTTCAAATCGCCTCGCCCACCAATGTAAACAACTCATCTATTTGCAACGCGGGTTCCGGCCGGGCTATCACTAAGGCTTGTGAGTCGTGTTGTTTAGTGCCGGCACAAGCATGCGCGGAACTCCTGTGCGACGATAATGAAGCTTGCCATCGTGCATGAGGCGATGCAGGCGCTAGGGTTCATTGGAGTGCACTGGAAAGTATTTGAGGAGTTCGATCGTATCTGCCGGGCGAGAGGGGCGGGTGGTGACGTCCTCGAGATTGGTGCCATGGATACGGCCGACAGCTTACTCCGGTTGCCCGCCATTCGCGGCGCGCGCAGCCGCGTGGGGGTGAATCTGGACGGACGCCAATCCGCTTGTAAGGATTTCCGAATCCTCGAAGCAGACGCAAATGATCTCACTTGTTTCGCCGATGCATCGTTTAATACGGTTCTTTCCAACGCTGTGCACGAGCACGACCGGTTCTTCTGGCGATCGCTAGCAGAGATCCGCCGAGTGACGCGGCCCGGAGGCCTGATCGTAATCGGTGTTCCAGGATTTACCCAATTATCGGGCGAGGCCTTCTTGGGGAGGGTGAGCAGGCTCCCGATTATTTGGCGACTGGGGCGTGGCCGTTTGGCAGGTCTGATTGCTTCCACCCTGTGCGTTGGAATCCACTTATTTCCAGCGGACTACTATCGCTTTAGCCCACAGGCCATGCGAGAGGTCTTTCTGGAGGATCTGCAGGAAACCGAAGTGTTTACTGTGCTCATTCCACCCAGAATCATTGGAGTCGGAGTGAAGGCCTAGGTACGCCGCCGGCAAGCGCTGAAAAGCGTCGTTTTTACAACGTTCTCGACACGCTTTTTACGAGTTTTGTGATCCAGAGCATCCAGTTCGACCGCAAAGAGTTGATTTCGCGCAGTCTGCAGCGCCGCCGGTCATGGTGGACCCGCTTGAACCGCGGAACCAGATGGATAATAAGAACTTGGGAATTCGCAAGCATTGCGCTCACGGAGGAGCGCCGGGATTCTGACCGCGCTCGATCTGCAGCTCTTCTGGCCCGAATCGAATCGCCTATGGGAATCGTGACGGTGGCGATTTCTGCGGGCGGTCAAGGTAGAGGAACGACTTTTATATAGATACTGGGGAGTTGTTGTGCTCGGCAGCATATTTCAAGATTTCCAGTTCGCTCTAAGGACTTTTCGCCGGAGTCCCGGCTTCACGCTTGCCGTGCTGTTTACCCTGGCGCTCGGCATTGGCGCGAATACGGCCATCTTCAGCGTGGTCGATGGCGCGCTGCTCCACCCAGTCTCGTTCCCGGATCCGGATCGGCTCGCAACTCTCTACCAGACGCTTCCCAACGGCGGAAACAAGAACGCCGTCTCCTATCCGAACCTCTTGGACTGGCAACGGCTGTCCCAGACATTCGAAGCGATCGCGGGCGTGCGGATGGTGACCTTTACGCTTACAGGCCGCGGCGACCCGGAAAGGATCGCAGGCTTGGCCGTATCGTCCAATCTGCTTTCTATTCTCCGCACCCAGCCGCTGCTAGGCAGGATGTTCACAAAAGAAGAGGATCAGCGCGGCGGGCGCCCCGTAGTTCTCCTCGCGGAACGCTATTGGAAGCAGCGCTTCTCAGGCGATCCGAAGATTGTGGGACAGACCCTGAGGCTCGACGGACGCGACGTCGAGGTGATCGGGATCATGCCGGCCCGCGTTCGCCTAAGGGGTTATGCCGACCAGACATTTACTCCTCTGAGCCAAAATGACAATCCGTTCTTCTTCGGTCGCGGAGTTGGCGACGACACCGAGGGGCTGGGACGGCTCAAGCCGGGCATTCCCTTGGCGCAGGCTCGCGCGGAGATGGAAACCATCATGCGGAATCTGGTGGCCCAATATCCCGATGCGAACTACAAGTCTGGCATCAACGTGCTTTCTTACGTCGAAGACATCTCAGGCGGTTTACGGCCGGTGCTTCTGGCTTTGAGCGTAGCGGTGGTTTTCGTGTTGCTGATCGCTTGCACCAATGTAGCGAATCTGTTTCTGGCCCGCTCGGCGACGCGAACGCAGGAATTTGGGATCCGCACCGCGTTGGGTGCGCGACGCGGACGGATGGTGCGGCAATTGTTGACCGAAAGCGTGCTTTTGTCCCTTGCGGGCGGCGCGCTTGGAGTGTTGCTTGCGTCCTGGTACACACAGGCAGCTCTTTCGGTCTTGCCGTCCGTGTTGCCGTCAACCTCAGAGATTCGGATGAACAGTCGCGTGCTGTGGTTTTCGTTCGCAGTCTCACTGTTCACCAGTTTGCTCTTTGGGCTAGGACCGGCGTTCCGAGCAGGAACTGTCAACATCTACGAGAACCTCAAGCAGGGTGGACGGTCGATTCTAAGGGGCCGCCACCGCGCCCAGGCGATCCTCATTGTGACTGAAGTCGCCTTGACGCTCATGCTCCTGGTTGGTGCGGGGCTCATGATGCGCAGCCTTCAAAGCCTGTGGGCGACGAGCCCCGGGTTTCGTGCAGACAATGTATTGGTTTTTGGCACGAGTCTCTCTCCTCAGCGGGCTTCTAGCCCCGCGAGCACCCGCCAGGCGCTTCGTGAGCTTAACGACCGGCTCAGTGGATTGCCGGGTGTCGATGCGGCGAGTGTTGAGGTCGGATCACCGCCACTCATGGGGAATTTCACGTTGGAGTTCAGCCGCGTGGAGGATGCAAAAGGCTCCAAAAACGAATTGAGAATCGCAAATGTGTACTGGATTGGCCGTGACCATTTCCGCGCCATGGGAATTCCGCTTCTGCAAGGACGTGCGTTCACGGGCGAGGAGACAGACAAGGCCCCCAAAGTGGCTGTGGTTGACGAGGAACTGGCTCGGGAGACGTTTCCAGGGCAAAATCCCATAGGAAAATTCATACGAGCCGGCCTAGGCGGTCCGCCGATCGAGATTATTGGACTTGCCGGGCATGTGAAGCAATCCGGCATCGAGTCCGACGCGACAGCGATGTTTCGCGCGCAGCTTTATCTTCCACTGAGCCAAGTCTCAGATGACGAGCTTCCATTCGCCGCGGGAAATGTGACGGGCATTGTGCATTCAAAGACCAATCCTTCTGCTCTCATGGGCCTGATCCGACAAGACGTGAGAACGTTCAATGGAGGTCTGGCAGTATCCGGCGAGCAGTTGATGACGGACGTGATCTCGAACTCGTTTGCCCCGCGACGCTTTTCTCTGGCTGTTCTGGGAGCATTCGCCGCGGTGGCGTTGATTCTCTCGCTCGTCGGTGTCTATGGCGTGGTGTCCTACCTGGTGAGCCGGCGAACCAACGAAATCGGTGTGCGTATGGCTTTGGGCGCTCTGCCGGGCGACATTCTGTCAGGCGTGCTGCGCGACGGGGCAATTATGGGAGGAATCGGTGTTGCGATCGGACTAGCCGGTGCCACCGCCCTTACCCGCTTGATGGCCAGCCTGCTGTTTGGAATCAGCCCCACAGATTTCTTAACGTTTGTAAGCGCGGCATCATTACTCTTCGGATTCACCATACTTGCATGCTATGTACCGGCACGGCGGGCGGCGCTCCTGTCTCCGCTGGTGGCGATGGGAGAACAGCAGGAATCCGCCTGGCAGTCGGCTAGCTTGAAGGTCCGGCGCGTCATGCGGGAAATGGCCAGCAATCGCGAGGAGTCTGTTCTGCCCTTGGAAGCCCTGATTACAGAATTCGCGACCTCGGTGCGGACCGCCGCGTCTTTTCGTGAAGCGGTAGGCGTGGCGCTGGAGGCGCTGCGGGAGCGCACCGGAGCGCAATCCGTTCTGTTGCTGGAAAAAAGTGGGAATGACGAGTTCTGCAGCGAGAACTACGCACTTCCAGCACAAGGGCTGCTTCTAAACCGGCTGAAGAATTACCCGCATCCCCTGGCTCTCTCGGAGAGCGACTTTGAGGTCTGGGTGCGCTGGGCTAAAGAATTGAAGCCGGCTAGTATCGCCGAGATAGAGAGCCTGGCGAGCACTGGCGCGCGGATCGTGGTTCCCCTTCGGATGAAGGACGAGATTGTGGGTGTGCTGCTGCTTGGCGCGCCCAATGGGCGTGAGAACTACACTGCCGGGGAGAAGCAGGGATTGAGCAACGCGGCGGAAGTATTTGCCTTGATGATCGAAAACTCGCGACTGACCGATCGGGCGCTGGAGCAGGAGAAATTGCGGCGAGACTTGGCATTGGCGGCCGAGGTCCAAAGACGGCTGCTCCCACCGCAAGCTCCCGGAAACGGTCCGGTAGCTCTGGCGGCGTTTACCCTTCCAGCGCGTACCGTGGGCGGCGATTACTACGACTTTCTGGATCTGGGGAGCGAGCGGATTGGGATTGCGGTGGCAGATGTCTCGGGTAAGGGAATCGCATCGGCGCTGTTGATGTCGGTGGTGCAGGCTTCGTTGCGCGTGATCTCGGCGGAGCGGGATATTTCCTTGGCGCAGCTTGCGGAGAAGATGAACCGGTTTCTGTACCGGTCGAGCGGTGCGAGCAAATATGCAACGTTTTTCTACGCACAGATCGAGGAGTGCGGGCGGAGGCTCCGGTTCGTCAATGCCGGGCACAATCCGCCGTACCTGGCGCGCACCACCGACGCAGGCGTGAAGATTACCGAGCTCGGCGCGGGAGGGCCGCCGCTGGGGCTATTCCCCGAGGTCCGGTACGAAGAGGCGGATCTTGAATTGCTTCCTGGGGATCTGATGGTCGCGTTTACGGACGGTGTTTCCGAGGCGCTGAATGCCGAGGGCGAGGAGTTTGGCGAGGAGAGATTGAAGGAGCTATTGCGCGGGTCAGATGGTCGCGGAGCGGAAGAGATCTCGGTCACGATTTCCGGTCAGGTGCGCGACTGGATGGGCGCCGCGGAACAACACGACGACGTAACCATCGTTGTCATGAAGGTGTAAATACGGAGACCTCGGCATATCGTAATCGATGCAAAGATTGCACGGTTCCTTTCCGGGGATCCACGGGGATTTAGCGAGCTGAAGAAACAAGCTGAATTGTCCGACCTCCCGCCATCTTGCAAAAAAGATTTGTTCAACTGAGACGCTACCGAAATGCTCGTGTCATGTTTGCTGATTAAGCTTCCCCTAAGGTTGACTTCAACCTCTGGAGGAAAACATGCATTCAAGTGTTACAGGAAACTGGCGGGCGAAAACCATTGTGCCGATACTGGCTCTAACCATTGCCGGCTTTGGCGCGTCGGCCCAAGCCGGAGCCGACCCGGATAACCCGGTTGATTTGATCCAGACCGCCACGCCGATCAAGCACGTCATCATCATCGTCGGGGAGAATCGCAGCTTCGATCACCTCTTCGCGACGTATGAGCCGAAAAGCCGGGACGAGAAGGTATTGAATCTCTTGTCGGAAGGCATCATCAAGGAAGATGGTTCGCCCGGTCCGAATTTCGCCAAGGCGCATCAATTTAAAATCGTATCCGCCCCCAACGGGAGCAAATTCTTCAGCAGCGCGGATCTGATGCACAAGCAACTCTACTCCACGCTGCCAGCGCCCGATGTGGCTGGCGTCGGGCCGGTGTCACCCTATGCCGCCATCCTCAGCATCCCGGGCGGCGATCCGGGTTTGCCGGCCGCTGACCAATTCCTTTTCGGCACGGGTGGAACGGGTTTGGGCTTCACACTCGGTCCCGATACCCGCATTACCAACGTCAATACGCTCCCGCCAGGTCCGTTCCAGATGACCGGCCCGACCATGCCG
>Ga0070735_10005435_pt1 | contig 10582 bp, 9 predicted proteins | sample Coa_R1_FD_66443 | JGI IMG/M metagenome (GOLD analysis project Ga0070735, IMG submission 66443) | Surface soil microbial communities from Centralia Pennsylvania, which are recovering from an underground coalmine fire - Coalmine... | ecosystem: Environmental > Terrestrial > Soil > Unclassified ... | reverse complement strand
CAGGTTCGCGGCCGCGAGCGCGTCGAGCGCGCCCCGAGGATCGACGCCGCCGAGCATCGCGCGAAGCACCTCGACCGTCGCGTCGTCCCCCCAGACGGCCAGCGCTTGAAGCGTGTGCAGCGCCTCGGCGGGCAGCCGCTCGGCGCGCGCGACGATGAGATCGGCCAGCCGGGCCGGCGGCGGCTCGGCGCTCTCTCGCGCCCAGGCGAGGAGCTGCTCGAGGTGGAGCGGCAAAAGGCGTGTCCCGGGGGCGACGATCCGCGGAGGTAGCCGGTCGGCGAACGCTCGGTACGAGAGCGCGCCGAGCGTCCACACCTCGCCCGGGAGAGGCTCGCCGGCGGGGGCGGACGCCCTCGAGTACGTCGCCACGATGACGGCCGGGACTACCGGCGGCTCCGCGAGGACATCGGCGAAGGCGTTGACGCTGGTGCCGTCGACGAGGTCGAGGTCGTCGATCGCGAGGACCACCAGGCCCGGCGCGGCCCGCTCCCCGGCCTGCTCGAGCGCCCAGCGAAGGGCCTCGGCGAGCGCGAGTCGGCGTGCACCCGCCGGCAAGGGTCGCTCCTCCGTCTCGAACAACGCGTGGAGCCCGGCCCGGGCGTCGGCGGGCGCGCGCTCCCAGAGGCGCGGCTCGACCACGCCCGATCCCACGCCCGTGAGGCCGCGGATGACGGTCCGCAGCGCGCCGTCGGCGATCCGCGCCCAGCTCGGGTCCGGGCCCGCGGTCACGATCAGGTCGCCGCGCGCCGCCCAGCGTGCGAGTGCTTCGGTCATCAGTCGCGTCTTGCCGGAGCCGGCTTCGCCCACCAGGTGGGCCGCCGCGAGCATGGCGCCGCCCTCGTGATAGCGGGCGTCGAGCCATCGAAGGCCGTCGTCGGCGCCGAGCAACGGCAGGGGCGTGCGGCTCTCCTCGGCGGCCTGGGCGACCCGAGGCGGAGTCGTCGGGCGCGTCTGCGATTCGGGGGACGGCGTCGTGGCGGGCGCCTGGGCGATCGCGCCCGTGGCGGCCATGGAGGCGCCGCAGTCGCCGCAGAACTTCTGTCGCACGGGGCTCGTCGTGCCGCAAACCCGACAGCGCGTGTTGGCGGCGGGCGGGGCTTCGGCGGCCTGCGGACCTTGCGCTTGCTCGAGGGCGCGATCGAGCGCTTCGACGAACTCACGCGCGGTCTGGATCCGCGCCTCGCGCGTCTTGGCGAGCGATCGCACCGCCAGGGCCGCGAACGAGGCCGGGATGGCGCGATCCGGCGCTACCTCGCGCGGATCGCGAGCGGCCTCGGTCAGATGCAACAGGAGCGTCTTGGTTGCGGTGTCCGCGACGAAGGGGACCCGCCCGGCGAGCAGCTCGTAGAGGACGACTCCCACGGAATAGAGGTCGCTGCGTCCGTCGAGCGGGTCGCCGCGTCCCTGCTCGGGGCTCATGTACTCGGGCGTTCCGCAGACGAGGCCTGGCTGCGTAAGCGGAGCGGCCGTGCCGGTGGGCGCGACGCCCGACTCGGGCGCACCGGGGTTAGAGCCGTCCTGGAGGATCTTGGCGAGCCCGAAGTCGACCACCTTGACGAAATCCATGCCGGATCGGAGCGGCTCGAGGACGATGTTGTCGGGCTTGAGGTCGCGATGGACGATCCCCAGCGCGTGGGCCTCGGCGAGCGCGGCGAGCGTCTGCCGCAAGATGTCGACGAGGCGGTTCAGGGGCAGCGGGCCTTCGTCCTCGGCGACCCGCCGCAGGTCCCGTCCGCGCAAGTACTCCATGACGAGGTAGGGGTGCCCGTCGACGGTGCGGCCGAAATCGAAGATGGCGACCGAGTTGGGGTGACTGAGCCGGCTCGCTGCGCGCGCCTCGTTGAGGAAGCGCGCGACCGCGACCTCGTCGTCGGACAGGTGCGGGTGCACGACCTTGACGGCAACGGTCCGTCCGAGCGCTACCTGTTCGGCGCAGTAGACGCGGCCCATGCCTCCGACCCCGACGAGGTGGGTGACCCGGTATCCGCCGGGCAGGGTGGCGCCGATGACCGGATCTTCTTTGGGGCCTGCCAAAGGAGCGCCGCAGGACGCACAAAAGCGATGTTCCGCGTCGCACGGGGCGGAACACTGCGGACAGCACACCACGGTCAGCCTAGACTAGCGGGCTCAGTCGCTTACGGAAGCTTGTCTCACTCTCGCAACGAAGATGAGACGTTACCGTGGCGGTGTGGGCGGGGGCGCGTCGATTTCCACGAAACCGCGCCCGATTTCGTCGCCGCGGTTGTCCGTCACCACGACACGCACGACCGTCGGCCAGATGATCGGGCGGGGGGGGATCCGGCCGAACCAGGTCGGGCCCTGGTGCTGCCAGGCGACGGGCAGGGGACTCAGGTCGAGCAGCGCGGTGACGGCCACCGGTTCGGTGCCGACGTCGATTCTCCCCGAGGGGTCGCGCACGACGACGTGGATATCGATGGGGTCGATCGGCCAGTGAGCGTCTCGGGGCGTGAGCTCGACGTCGGCGCGGAGCTCACGCTGCGCGAGAAAGAGGCGCCCCTCGCCCCCCGGGGGCTGGCCTGGCGGCCGCTGCTCGCCCGTTTGCCCCGCTGTCCCGGCCTCGCGCACGTGCACTAGACGCACGGTATGCTCTTCGCCCGGCCGCAGGGGTCCTGTGACCGCGGCCCAGTAGAGGGGGACGTCCGCGCGCCCGGTGAGGCGGGTGACGTTCTCGTACGCGACCTCGAGTCCCGTCGGGTCGGAGAGCGCGACGCTCGCGCCGCGCGGCAAGACGATCGCGCCGTCTCGCGCGACGAACGCTCGGTCCGGCAGCTTGTAGCGTGCGATGCGCACGGGGTGCGGCGGCGACCAGTCCCCGACGATGCCCTCGGGGCCGACGGCGCGCACGCGCACCCAGTAGCTCGCGCCGGGCGACGGCTCGGGGGCCAGGTAGCGCGTCTCCGTGGTCGTGGCGCGCGAGACGACGTGATCCATGGCAGCGTCGGTCGCCACCTCGACCCGGTAGCTCGCCGCTCGTGCCCCGGCGACCCAGCGAACGTCGAGCGTCGCGGGCGCGCCTTCGACGACCAGGGGAAGGGGCGTCGCCGCGCGGTCCACGCCGGGGGCAGCGGGGATCGCCAGGCTCTTGTCCGGGTCGACTCCCTCGCGCATGAGGATTCCGGCGCCGTCGTGGACGGGAAAACCCTGGCCGTTGGAGCCGACGACGAGCGCGCCTTCGTAGATCCCCGCGGCCGTCGTCTCGCCGTGGACCATCACGTGGAGCTGCCCGCGCCAATCCGTGAGGGTGCCGGCCCGCGTCGAGACGAGGAACGCGAAGCGGCCCTTGGGGCCGGTGGGCATGCGCACTTCGACCTCGCCCTCGGTGAGCACGAGGTGAAAGCCCCGCGTCCAGCCGTTGATCTCGTTCGGGAGTCGGCCCGCCGGCAGCAGGCGCGCGCTCGCTCCAGGCTCGAGCGTGAGCCGAACGCCATCGGGGAGCTTGAGCTCGAGCGGCTCCGTCCCCGTCACCTCCGCCTCCGTGCCCATGCCGAGGACCTCGCCCGGTGCGGCGTCGTGCCAATCGGCGGTCGCGTTCGGGCGGGACCGCGCGGTGCCTCGCGCGATGGTCGCTCCGTCCGACGCGGCCTGGGCCTCGACCGGCCACCCCAGCGTGAGCGATGCCGCAGCGATGGGCGCGCCGAGCACCGCCCTCCCGAGACGTCTCCGCACGACCGCAGAGTGAACGGCCAGACGTCGGAGCGCAAGGGGTGACGACCCGGCCTTCGGGGGAGTTCTCACCGACGGAGCACGCCGTCCCACGACCCCGCGAGCTCGGCGCGCGGCGCTCGAACACGCCGCTCGGCCTCTGGAAGCGTGCGTACGGCCCGGGGGTCGACCCTTCTGCGGCTCGCGTCGATACCGACCGCCCCGTCGAGCGCGAGGGCGAGCTCGCGGACGTCCGGGCACCGCTGCGCGGGGTCGCGCAGGAGGGCGCCGTGCACGACGCGAGCGATCGCCGGAGGGACCCACGGCGCCGCGTCTTGAAGGTGCGGCGCCTCGCGCGCGGTGATCTCGAGGACCAGGCCCATGAAGGACTTCACGTACGCGAAGGCCGGCGCCCCGGTGAGGGCGTGGTAGAGCGACATCGCGAGGCTGAAGACGTCGCTGCGGGCGTCGACGTGCTTCGCGCTGACGGCCTGCTCGGGCGAGACGTACTGGGGCGTCCCCATGAACCGCCCGGTCGCCGTGAGGCCGCCGGTGGACGGGCTCCTCGCCGGCACGCCCGTGGGCGTCTTCGCGAGGCCGAAGTCGCTCACCTTGACGACGATGGTCCCCGCCGAGATGTCGAGGAAGAGATTCGACGGCTTGACGTCGCGGTGGACGACGCCCCGGTCGTGAGCCGCGGCGAGACCCTCGCACGCCTGGACGAAGAGTGCGACGGCGACGTTGGGCTCGAGGGCGCCGGCGCGGTCGAGCGCGGTGGCCAAGTCCTCGCCGGCGAGCAGAGGCATGACGAGGTACGGGACGCCGCTCTCCGCGTCGACCCCGTGGTCGATCACCGGGACGATGTGCGGATGGCGCAGGGCCGCGCAGACCTCGGCCTCGCGAAGGAAGCGCGCGCGGCGCTCTTGGGCGGAGTCGGGCTCGGCGAGCGCCTTGAGGGCGACGCGGGCTCCGGACGGGTCGCTCGCCGCGTAGACCGTGCCCATCGAGCCGCTCCCGAGCACCCGCTCGAGGACGTACCGACCGCCGACGCGCGCGCCCGGCGGGAGGATGTCCACGCGGCGCTCCACATGCGAACCGTAGCAGGGGGCGGCCAGTCTGGTATGGAGCCGTTTCGTGAACCGCCGCCCGTACCGTCGCCTCGGGCTCGTGGTCATCGCCTTCGTATCGCTCCTCGCGCTGATTGCCTGCAAGGAGCGCCAGCAATCACCCGCGGGGGCGGCGTCAGGCGGGGAGCCGGCGCGCGGCGGGGCAGCCGCGGCTCCCGCGGGTCACGTGGAGGTCGTCCCCGCCCCCGAGTACGGCGACGTGGCCCCGCTCGTGCGTGACGCCGCGGCCGGCCAGGCAGCCCGCCACCGCAAGCTCCTCGTCTACGCGGGGGCCACCTGGTGCGAACCGTGTCGCCGCTTTCACGCGGCGGCCGCGAGCGGCGAGCTCGACGCGGCCCTTCCGGATTTGACGTTGTTCGAGTTCGACCTCGACAAGGATCGCGACCGGCTGAAGGCGGCGGGCTACGTGTCGTCGTACATCCCTCTCTTCGTGGTCCCCAAGGCAGACGGTTCGTCGTCGGGCAGACAGGTCGAGGGGGCCATCAAGGGGGAAGGAGCCGTCGGTTTCCTCGTGCCGAAGGTCCAGGCGCTTCTCTCCGAATCCGGTGCGCACTAGCCGCTTCCGCGCCTTCGAGCAGGCTGCTTTGCAGCAGCTAGAGGGGTGTTGGTCCGATCTCGCTTCGCTCGAGCATGCGGCCTTGGTCTGGCGATTCAGTCCGATCTGTCGCTTCGCTCGAGCGTGCGGACTACCGCAGCGCGATGCGCGTGCGCAGGACGAACGTGCATGCCGCGAAGACGACCGCGGCGAGCGCGACGACCATGGCTTCGACGCGCCGAGAGCCGCTCCCCGTCGGCCCAGCCAACAGCACGAACGCAGCGTTGTTCGCGACGTGAGCCGCCATCGAGGGCCGTATACCGTCGAGGCGGACGACGACCCAGCCCAGGAACAGTCCCAGCACGAACGCCTGCGGCCCTTGGACCGGGTCGAAGTGCAGGAGGCCGAACGCAGCCGCGGTCGCGACGATGCCGGGCCAGCGGCCCCAGCTCGCGACGAGGCGCGTCTGCATGAAGCCGCGGAAGAACGTCTCCTCGCCCAACCCCGGCGCGACGGCCACCGCGACCACACCCGCGACGGCACCGCCGGGAGCATGCTGCAGGGCGTTCCCGATCTCATCCATCGCCTCGCTGCGCAGGCCCAACAAGTCGGACGCGGTCGCGCAGCAGACGCTGAGCGCGAGCGTTCCGACGGCGGCGGCGAGGCATCCCCAGGGGCTCGCGGCGCTCGGCCCCGCGTGAAGGCCGGGCGTTGCCCTTCGTCGGCGCCACAGGTCAGCTGCGGCGACCGCGAGCGCGGCCAGCACCGCCGCGCTGGCGAGGGGCGCGAGCAAGAGGCGCCCGGCGGGCGGCATCTCGCGTCGGGCGAGGTAGCGCGGTCCGATGGCTACGACCTGCGCCACGACCACCGCGATCGCGGCGAAGAAGTAGGCGAGCAGGACAGGCCACCCGCGCGGGCGTGTCTCGAACAAGGCTAGTCGTTTCCGGCGCCGTGCGTGGGACCGGTGTCGGAGAGGCGATGGACCTTGATGCTGCCCGGCCGCTCGGACTCAAACCAGGGGGATGCCGTCACGCACCCGGTGCACACGAAGCGGTAGAGATTGGCCGCGCCGTCCACGGCGAGCGCGAGGGGCGCCCCGTCGTATGGACAGAGGACCGGCTGTCCTGCGCGAAACTGGCTCCAGGCCTCGCGCAACTCGTCGAGCGAAAGGGGCGCTCCCGGGCCGGCCTGCTTGCCACCGTTCATCCGAGTTGGTCTTACCGTGCATGGGCGCCGGCGACTAGGGGTGTCCCTGAGTGAAGCGCCTTGAGGAAGCGCCGGTCCGGGGGCTACAAGGGGTCATGGCGCGCGGTCGCAGGGTTCTCGTGGTCGGCGCGACAGGTCGGCTCGGAATCGCCATCGCGCGGTCGCTCGCCCATCGCGGGGATCGCGTGGTCCTCACCGCGCGCAGCGTGGACAAGCTCGAAGCCGTCGCATCGCTTGCGGCGGAGGTCGGCCCCCCCGGGTCGTCGGTGCCCCCGTTCGTCGCGGCCGACTTGGCCACCCCCGACGCGGCCGACACGATCGTCGCCGCGATCCGCAAGACGGTCGAGCACGTGGACGACGTGGTGCTCGCGTGCGGGCCGTTCCCCCGCACACCCTTCGACGCCCTCTCTCGGGAGGAGCTCCTTCGCACACTGCACGTACACGCGGTCGCGCCGCTCTTGCTCGTGCACGCGCTGGCGGGCCAGCTGGCCGAGTCGCGCGGCGCCGTCGTGGCGCTGACGGACGCGGGCGTCACGCGTCCGTACACCAATCACATGGCGTACCTCACCGCGAAGGGCGCCCTTCAGACCGGCTTGCGCGCGCTGTCCATGGAGCTCGCGCCGGAGGTGCGGGTCAACATGGTTGCGCTCGGCATCGTGGCCGACCCGGAGGCCGACGCCGACCCGCTCCGAATGCACAGGCTCGCGACGCGCTCCCCCCTCGGGCGCTTCGGCACGCCGGACGAAGTGGTCCACGTCGTCCTGGCCCTTCTCGACTCGACCTGGGCCACCGGCGAGATCTGGGGCGTCGGACGCTAACAAGTCCTGAACGACCAGAGGCGGACCGTCGCTAATCCACCTTGCGTCGTGAGAGCTGCTGGCGGGCGGCGGTGGCGACGGCGCCGGTCACGTTCTTGCTCCGGGCCAGCGCTTTGAGCTCGTGCTCGCGCAGGTGCATGATGAGCTTCGCGGCGAAGGCGAAGGGCGTGCGCGGGTTCTGCACGAGGTTCAGCTTGATCTGGTGCGATCGCGCCCACTCCCGATCGAGCGCGATGATCCGCAGGACGTCCTCGCTCACGTTGCGGCTCGCGCTGATGCGGACCACCTCGTTCTCCTGGATGCCGGGGCTGCGAATGGCCGCCTGGGCGACCAGACGGTTCGAGTCGCGCACGAGCAGGAGGCGCTCGGCGGCCGTCCCGAGCATCGCCCTCCGGATCTTCTGCGAGATCGTCAGCGCCGCGAGCTGGGCGTGGAGCGGCAGGAACTTGTCCTCCACGACCTCTTCACCCGTCGCGTCGTCGATGTGGTGCGTGTCCTCGAGCGTCGGATCGACCGACGCGGCATTGGCCACTTCTTCCGTCTCACGAAAGAGCACGTCGTCGGGCGTGGGGTCGACGCTGGCCTCGGCGATGAGCTCCTGACCAATCGCCGCCGCGGCCTCTTTGTAGGCCGGTATTCCCTTGAGCTCGATCTTGTTGCGAACGGCCAGCTCGAGGACGCGGTCGGCCGTCGACATCCGCGTCGCTTTGTTCATGTAGAGGCGCTCGATGATGGCCGGGTGGGCGAGGAGCCTCTCCTCGTTGGTCGCGACGAGCTCCGCGACGGCTTCGCTCGCCCCCGCCGCGACGCTGGCCACCGTCTCCGGCGCGATGGACGCATGCGCCAGGATCTTCTCCATCACGGTGGCATTTTGCGCGTATCGCGGCGCGATCGCTCCGAGCACCCCGGCGGGCAGGGCCCCGGCGAGGGCCCCCGTGAGGAGGGGTGCGGGGAGCTTGTCGAGCGTCGCCCGCGCGATCGCTGCGATCTCCTCCACGTCGGACTCGGCGAGCAGCGCGACGACCGTGAGGGCGTCTCCGGGCTTGAGTCCGGGGGCCACCCCGCGCGCCCCCATCTGGCGCATCGGAGGCGGCGACGCCGGGTCGAGCAGCCTTCGCGCGCCCGGCGGCAACTTTTCGAGATCGACGGGGGGCTCCACTAGGATTGCTGTCGAGGGCGGCAGTGCTTATCTTCTATGCCACGAAGGGGAGCCATGGGCGTCTTCGATTTCGTTCGGAACGGCGTGCGAGAAATGATGGTCGCGCGGCCGGACAACTTCAAGAACCTGATCGTCTACAAGCATCCCGATCAGAACATCCCGATGTACTCGCAGCTGACCGTCGACAGCGACGAGTGCGCGGTCTTCTTCAAGGACGGTCGGGTCGTCGGCGTGCTGCCGCCGGGCCGCGTGACCCTGCAGTCACAAAACATCCCATTTTTGAACCATCTCATCACGAGCTACACCGGCGGCCAGGTCTTCGTGACGGAGGTGTATTTCGTCAAGACCGCGCCCGTCCGCAGCCTGCCGTTCGGCGGACCCATCGGTGAGATGATCGACCCGCTCACGGGCGAGCAGGTGCAGCCCCGCATCTTCGGGGACATGAGCGTCGTCGTCGTCGACCCCGTGCGCTTCATCCTGGGATACTCGGGCCAAGCCGCCACCGGGGACAACGACTTCGTCCTGTCGTGGATCAAAGGCCTGTTCATGAACGGCGTGAAGACCACGCTCGGTGAGCTGTGCGACGCCGAAGGCAAGAGCCTCCTCCAGGCCGTGTCGCTGACGACGCGCCTCGCCGCCGCGTTCGTGGCGCACGCGCCGGACCTCAACGACATCGGCGTCAAGATCCTGCAGGTCGGGCAGTTCAACATCAATTTCGGCGAAGAGGATCGGCAGCGTCTCGTCGAGGCCAACTCCGAAATCGCCAAGGCGCAGCGCGAGGTGCGCGTGAAGCAGATCGGCGTCGCGGGCGCCGCGGCGGACGCGCAGGCGCGCCAGTATCAGCTCGATCAGCAGTTCGCCCAGGACTCGCGATACGTGAAAGACCTGGCCGGAAGCTACCAGGGGTACGCCGTCGGCCAGGCCGTGATGGGCGCAGGAAAGGGGATGGCCGAACACGGCGTCGGCGGGGGCGTCGCGGGGCTCGGCGCCCAGATGGCCGTGGGCATGGGTGTCGGCAACGTCATGTCCGGAGGGATGGGTGCGCCCGCACCAGCGCCCACGTTCTCGCCGGGCGGCACTCAAGTTACGTGCGGCAAGTGCGGCGCGAAGCAGCCCGGTGGAAAGTTCTGCGCGGACTGCGGCACCCCGCTCGTGCCGCAGCGGAAGTTCTGCAGCAGCTGCGGGACGGAGCTCTCCGGCGGCGCCAAGTTCTGCGCGAACTGCGGCACAGCCGCGGCACTGGGATAGGTTCTAAGCGGTCCCGCGCCGCGTGAGGTAAGCTCACGTCGTGGGCTTGCGAGCGGTCGTCGTCCTCGTCGCCTTCTCCGCTCTGCGCGACCCATCGTGCGGAACCAACACCACCGCCGGGGGCCCGAACGCGCCGTGCACGCGCACGTCGGACTGCGAGAGCACCCTCAGTTGCATCGGCGGGATGTGCGCGCAGGCCGATGCAGCGCCGCAGGCGCAGCCCGCGCGCGACGCGGGGGCGTCCGATGGCTCAGGAGCCGACTAGGTCGACCCTCGACGTCCGTCGGGAAATTCGGCAGTGCCCGACGTGCGCGCGGCGCTTCTCGCGCGACGCGTCCTTTTGTCCGTTCTGCGGAGAGAACCTCGTGGCGAGCGCCTTCGACGCGGTCGCCGACCCCCTTGTCCAATCCGTCGTGGACGGCCGCTACGAGGTGCTGGAGGTCCTCGGGGAAGGCGGTATGGGACGGGTCTACAAGGTCCGTCACCTCTCGCTCGGCCGAACCTTCGCGATGAAGGTGCTGCGTCGCGATCTCGCCCGCGACGACGAGCTCGCCGCGCGCTTTCTCCACGAGGCTCGCGCCACGGCCGCGGTCAAGCACGCCGGAATCGTCGAGATTACGGACTTCGGCCACACCGCGGAGGGACTGCCTTTCTTCGTGATGGAGCTTCTCGTCGGGCAGACGCTCGGGGAGCTCATCGCCGCGGGCGGTCCGGTCCCGGCGGGGCCTGCCGTGCGAATCATTCGCCAAGTCGCGGCGGCGCTCGGGGCGGCGCACGCCGCGGGCGTCGTGCATCGAGACCTCAAGCCCGATAACGTCTTTCTGCT
>Ga0070735_10005434_pt1 | contig 10582 bp, 10 predicted proteins | sample Coa_R1_FD_66443 | JGI IMG/M metagenome (GOLD analysis project Ga0070735, IMG submission 66443) | Surface soil microbial communities from Centralia Pennsylvania, which are recovering from an underground coalmine fire - Coalmine... | ecosystem: Environmental > Terrestrial > Soil > Unclassified ... | reverse complement strand
GGTGGAGAACGCTCCGAAGTAAAACGCCAGGGCGGCCCCCAGGGCAACCCAGACCGGACGGATTCGACGAACCATGCGGAACACCTCGTGGGGCGCGTTGAAAACGATTGCAGCCAGAGCGTAAACGGCGCGCAGTCCTGCGTCAACTGCGGCCTGTCACCGTCGCGTCACAATTGCCGAGCCGGCTTGATTCTATTTGACAGCCGAATGGAGCGCTGCTATTCCATTCGGGAGCCAAATGGAGAAGAAAACGGACATCCTACAGGGCACGCTGGACCTGATGGTACTGCAGACCATCGACTCGCTGGGCCCAATGCACGGTTATGCCGTCGCCGCGCGGCTCGAGCAGGTGTCGAACGGCGCGCTGCAGTTGAACATGGGGACCCTCTATCCGGCGCTGATGCGCCTGGAGCAGCGCGGGCTGCTGGAGGCCCGCTGGGGCACGACCGACAACAATCGGCGGGCGCGGTACTACGAGCTCACGCGCGCCGGCCGGCGCGAGCTCGAACGCGAGAAAGAAGACTGGGATCGCATGACCGCCATCATGCAGGCGCTGTTGCGCGGAGAGGCGTGACGCGCGGTGCGCGAATCAATCATCCGCTCACACGACCGCGGCGACGCTGGACCGACGCCGCCGCCATCGACGAACCGCAGTGCGCCCTTCCGGGATCGATCCGGTCACGCTGCGCAGCGAGTAGCGCATGTAAGATAGGCGGCGATGAAATCGATTCTCACCGCGGGCACGGCGGTGTGCCTCGGATTCGCCGTCACGGTCACCGCGCAACGAGGACCTCAACCGGAAGCCCCGCCGGATTCGCCGTCGTGGGCCTACGGGGTGCCGAACACGCCCGTGAACCGGCCGCCGGGCGAACGGCCGGCGCCGGACACGTCGCTGAAGCACATTCCCGGCACGGATCAGGGCATGACGCTCCAGCACATCCGTGACTACTGGGACGTCGGCGACTGGTTCCCCGGCGATCATCCGCCGATGCCCAACGTGGTCGTCCACGGTCGTCAGCCGCACGTGCGCGGCTGCGCGATGTGCCACATGCCGGAGGGCAAGGGCCGTCCGGAGAACGCACCGGTCGCCGGACAGCCGGTCGCCTATTTCGTGCAGCAGCTCCACGACTTCAAGAACGGTCTCCGCACCAGCGCCGATCCGCGCAAGATGAATACGCAGCAGATGATCGAAGGCGCGCAGGACATGACCGAAGAGGAAATGCAGGAGGCGGCGAAGTACTTCGGATCGATGAAGTGGACGCACTGGATCACGGTGAAGGAAGCCGCGACCGTGCCGAAGACGCGCATCAGCGGCAACGTGTTCTTTCCGCTCCCGGGCGGCGAGACCGAGCCGATCGGCAACCGGATCATCGAGATGCCCGAAGACGGCGATCGGTTCGAGCTGCGCGATCCCCACTCGGGGTTCATCGCGCTCGTGCCGCCCGGCAGCATCGACAAGGGGGCGCTGCTCGTGGCGAGCGGCGGCGGCAAGACGTTCGCGTGCCGCACGTGCCACGGTCCTGACCTGATGGGCCTCGGCCCCGTGCCGGGCCTCGCCGGACGATCGCCGAGCTATCTCATGCGGCAGCTGTGGGACTTCAAGAAGGGTACCCGGCACGGCGAGTGGTCGCCGCTCATGCTGCAGGTCGTGAAGGACTTGACGCAGGAGGACATGCTCAATCTGGCGGCGTACCTGGCCGCGGCCGGCCCGACTCAGTGATGACGCCGGACCGCCGCCGAATCGACCCGCTCGCGGCGCGGCGTTCGGAGTAGCATCGGACGCGTGGATCGCACGCGACGAACGTTGCTGCGGCTCGCCGCCGCGTCAGTGGCGCTTCCCGGCGCGGTGGCGTTCCTGTCGCCGTGGCTCGATGCCGCGCGCCGCGATGACTACGAACCCAAGTTCTTCGACACGGAGGACTTCGCCGCGCTCGATGCGTTCACCGCGATCCTGATTCCGACCGACGACACGCCGGGCGCGCGGGAGGCGCGCTGCGCGCAGTTCATCGACTTCCTCCTGCAGGCGTCCTCGACGGTCGATCCCACCGTGGCGCAGCAGTGGCGAGCCGCCATGCAGGCGCTGCGCGACGCCGGGTTCCATGCCGCGGACGCGAAGGGCCGCGCCGCACTCGTCGCCGCGATGGCGCGGCCCGAACGGGAGCGGGGCGCCACGCATCCCGCGTACTTTGCGTTTCGGCTGATCAAACAGCAGAGCACGTTTGCCTTCTACACGTCCCGTCAGGGCCTGATCGAGTGCCTCGAGTACAAGGGCAACTCGTACAACGCGGCGTTCCCCGCCTGCGACCATCCCGAGCACCACACGCTATGACGACCTACGACGCGATCATCGTGGGCTCCGGCGCGTGCGGCGGGTGGGCGGCGCTCGAGCTCACGCGGAAGGGCATGAACGTCCTGATGCTCGAAGCCGGCGCCCGGATCGATCCCGCGACGGATTTCCACCACAAGTTCTCGTACGAGCTGGACTATCGCGGGCTCGGCGATCCCGGCCTCATGCGCCGCTACTCGGGCAGCGAGCGCAACTACAAGATCATGATCGACGACGTCGAGAATCCCTACACGACGTCGCCGGAGACGACATATCGCTGGGGGCGATCGCGGTGTCTGGGCGGCCGGACGCTGCACTGGGCGCGTGCGACCGATCGCATGGCCGATTACGAGTTCAAGGCGGCCTCGCGCGATGGCTACGGCATGGACTGGGCCGTCTCGTACGCCGACCTGAAGCCGTACTACGACCGCATCGAGTCGTTTGTCGGCGTCAGCGGCGCGGCCGAAGGGCTTCCGCAGTTTCCCGACGGCCTCTTCCTGCCACCCATGCCGCTCAACTGCGCGGAGACGATCTTTACGGCCGCCTGCGGCGCCCTCGGATGGCGGTCGACCGTGCGGCGTTTGTCGCAGCTCACGCGCCCGCACAATGGGCGTCCGCCGTGCCACTACTGCGGCAACTGCGTCAACGGCTGCGACGTCGGCGCGATGTTCAATCCCATCGCGGTGACGCTGCCGCCCGCGCTTCAGACCGGCAAGCTCGAGATCCGCACCGACAGCGTCGTGGCGCGGGTGCGGATGAACACCGAGAACCGCGCGCAGGGCGTGACCTACATCGAACGCGGCACGCAGCACGCGGTCGACGTCGACGCGCGGTGGGTGATTCTCGCGGCGTCGACGCTCGAGAACACGCGGCTGCTGCTCTTGTCCGCGAAGGGCGGCCTCGCGAATTCGAGCGGCCTGCTCGGCTTTTACATGATGGACCAGGTGGGCGGCGGCGGCGTGAGCGGGATCCTGCCGAAGCTCAAAGGGGGGCCTGCCCGGTTGGACGATGGGAAGCAGGCGGGGATCACCATCCCGAACTTCCAGAACATCGACGCGAAGACCCGGCGGAAAGAGTTCATCCGGGGGTACGTGATGAACGCGACCGGCGGCCAGACCGAGTTCCCGCAGTTCGCCGCGAACGTGCCCGGCTACGGGCCGGAGTGGAAGAAGGAGATCAAGAGCCGCTACGTCGCGCAGGCGCGCATCTGGAACGCGGGCGCCGAGATGCTCGCGCGCAAGGACAACTTCGTCGAGCTCGATCCGGAAGTGAAGGACGCCTGGGGGATCCCGGTCCTGCGCATCCATTTCACGCACAGCGACAACGACTACAAGCTAATCGACGACTTCCAGCAGAAAGCGGAGGAGTTGTTCCGCAAAGCCGGCGGAGAAGTCATGCCGGGGCCGGTGGCCCCCGCCGGATTTCCGGGCGGCCCGGGGTCGCCGGATGCGCGTCCCGCCGCGGGGCAGCGCGCCGCCGCGCAGACGCCGCGTCGGCGTCCGCTGGGTGGCTCGATCCACGAGGTTGGCACGGCACGCATGAGCGTCAGCCCCAAGGACGGCGTGCTCAATTCGTACTGCCAGACGCATGACATCCCCAACCTGTACGTCTTCGGCGGCAACGCGTTTCCGTCGACCGGCGACAAGCACCCGACCCTGACGATGATGGCGCTGACGGCGCGCGGCTGCGAGCACTTGCTGTCGCGCACGACGTAGGGGCGCACCGCGCGCTGGCCTACCAGCGCGTGATGGAAGCCAGTTCTCGCATGCCGACCTGCGCGGCCGGGTATCACGATTCGTGTCGATCCCGAAGTAACCAGGGGCGTGGAAGGCAGCCATCAAGCAATGGCTGCAACTGACTCGCCGAAGGACGTTATATGTTCACACCGCGACTGCCTGATCGATCGCTCCTCTTGGGATTCGTCCTCGGGCTGATTTTCGGGATCGTAGACTTACTGTTCACCTGGGTTGAGCCGTTGTCAGACGACAGCGTCCCCGCTTTGCTAAGGTTCTACGGGCCGATGTTCTTTGCATGGGCGTTTGTGTCGTTTCGCTCAGTTCGGCGCAGCGGGCGCCTGTCCGTCGGTGTCACCACCGGTTTCGTTGTAGCGTTCGGAACGTTCTGCAGCTTCTTCGTCCTGAATCTGATACGGGTGAACCTGTTTCTCGCTGAACTGACTGGACGAGCCGACTGGCAAAATATGATGCAGCGCTTTCGAACCAGTGACTCTGACAGCCTGCGGTTGTTCATCAATGTGGATTACCTGAAAGGGGCGCCTTTCAAAATCGGCGTGGCCTCCGTCATCGGAGCCGTGATGGGACTCGTTGGCGGAACCATTGGCCGGTTGAAGTCGGGTCGTTTTCCGGCGCGGGTCTGAGCTTCACCACAGGCGGCCAGGCGACGCCCCGCGTTTGACACGTTCCGCTCCAGTAGATTATCTTCCTGAGCATGCCGCGACGCGGGACGCCGCCGATCGAAGGCGACATGCTGCAGGGGACGCTCGATGTCCTCGTGCTCAAGACGCTGCAGCTCGGGCCGGCGCACGGCCACACCATCGCGCATGCGATTGAGCACCGCTCAGAAGATGTTCTTCAGGTCGAACACGGCTCGTTGTATCCGGCGCTCCATCGGCTCGAGGACCGCGGGTGGATCGCGTCCTTCTGGGGCACGTCCGAAAACAACCGGCGCGCGCGCTACTATCGGCTGACGCCGAAAGGCCGCAAGCAGCTCGCGGCGCAGACCACCCGCTGGGACGAGATCGTCCGCGCGGTCAATCGCATCCTCCGGCCGGCGTCGGAGTAACAGACGTGAGCCTCACGCGTTTCTTCCGTCGCCGCTATTGGGACGAGGAGCGCGCCCGCGAGCTCGACGCCTATCTCGCGCAGGAAATCGACGACAACCTCGCGCGCGGCCTGACACCCGAGCAGGCGCGCGTCGCGGCGCATCGAAAACTCGGCAACAGGACCCGGATCCGGGAAGAGATCTACACGATGAACTCCCTCGGCTGGCTGGAATCCCTCTGGCAGGATGTCCGCTACGGCGCACGTATTCTGCGCCGCAATCCCGTGTTCGCCTCGGTCACGATCGCGTCGCTCGCGCTCGGCATCGGCGCGACGACGGCGATCTTTCAACTGGTGAACGCCGTGCAATGGCGCATGCTGCCCGTGCGCGCGCCGCAGGAACTCGCGGAGATCCGTCCCGTCAGCCTCTCGCGGTGGGGCAACGCGGTTGGCCGCCGGTCGCTCGCGACCTACGCGATGTGGGACGAAGTGCGCCGCACCCAGCACAGTTTCTCCGGGACCCTGGCGTGGGGTGTCAACCGCTTCGACCTCTCCACGGGTGGCGAATCGCGGTTCATCGACGGGCTGTGGGTCAGTGGCAGCTTCTTCCCCGTGCTCGGCGTCGCACCGCAGGCCGGGCGCCTCTTCGCCGAGGCGGACGACGAGCCGGGGTGCGGCGCCACGGGCGTCGTGATCAGCGACGCGTTCTGGAAGCGCGAGTACGGCGGCGCGCGATCGGCGATCGGCTCGACACTCCGGCTCAACGGCCGTCCGTTCGACGTCATTGGCATTACGCCGCGGGGATTCTCGGGCGTCGAAGTCGGGCGCTCGTTCGATGTCGCGGTTCCGCTGTGCGTGGAGCCGCTGCTCGAGCCCGAACGGGACGCCGTCGCCAAGCGCCACTACTGGTGGCTCGACGTCATGGGCCGTCTGCGGCCGGGCGTCACGATCGAGCAGGCATCCGCGGAATTGACCGCACAGTCTCCAGCTATCTTTCGCGCGACGGTCGCGCCCCAGTTGCCTCCCGAACCGGCCAAGAAATATCTCGCGATGAAGCTCGTCGCGGCGCCGGCGGGCACGGGCGTGAGCTACCTGCGTGGCGCGTACGAACAGCCGCTCTGGATTCTGCTCGGGGTCGCCGGCGGCGTCCTGCTGATCGTCTGCGCGAACCTGGCGAGTCTGATGCTCGCCCGCGCGACCGCGCGCGATCGCGAAATCGCGGTGCGGCTCGCGATCGGCGCCTCCCGCGGACGAATCGTCCGGCAGCTGATGGCGGAAAGTGTCCTGCTCGCCGCGATCGGCGCGGCCGCGGGAGCGCTCGTCGCGCGCGTCTTCGGCGACTACCTCGTCGCGTTCATGTCGACCGACTCCAGCCGCCTCGTCTTCGACCTCGGCACCGACTGGCGCGTGCTGGGCTTCATGTGTGGCGTGGCCGCCCTGGCCTGCGTGCTGTTCGGGTTGACGCCGGCGATTCGCGCCACCCGCCAGAACGCGCGCGCGGCGATCAGAACCGGGCGCGGCGTGACGGACGGCCGTGAGCGCTTCGCGACCCGCCGGCTTCTCGTCGCGGTTCAGGTGAGCCTGTCGGTCGTGCTCGTGGTGACGAGCCTGCTCTTCGTGCGCACGGCGCGGAACCTCGCGCGCGCCGACCCCGGATTCCGTACCGACGGCATCCTGATCGCCGACTTCGACGTCCACGCCGCGAACGTGCCCGTCGACCTGCAGCCCCGCTTCGAGCGCGATCTGCGCGAGCGCCTCGCCGCGATTCCCGGCGTCTCCGCGGCCGTCGACGCCGCCATCGAGCCGCTCACTGGAAGCATCTGGAATGACGCCGTGATCGTCGGTGGCGTGCGGCAGGAGACGAACACGAACGAGAACCACGTCAGCCCGGGGTTCTTCCGCGCCCTCGACATCCCGATCGTCGCTGGACGCGATTTCACGGAAGCCGACCTGCCGGGCACGCCGTGGGTCGCGATCGTCAACCAGGCGTTTGCCGTCAAACTGCTCGGCACCACGCAGCCGATCGGCCGGACGTTCAAGCTGCAGGTCTCGCCGGGCGAGCCGGACCCGACGTACGAGATCGTCGGCGTCGTGGCGAACACCAAGTACGGCGACGTCCGCGACGGCCTTGGCCCGATCGCGTACTTCCCCGAAGCGCAGATGCCGACGCCGGATCCGCAGCTCAGCGACGTGCAGGTGTTCGTCCGCTCGTCGCTGCCGCTCGCGGCGATCGCGCCGTCGATTACCGCCGCGGCCCGGGCGATTCACCCCGCGGTGCTCGTCAGCTACCGATCGCTCAGAACCGACGCGGAAGAAACGTTCCTGCGCGAGCGGGTCATGGCGACGCTGTCGGCGTTCTTCGCCGGCCTCGCGGCCCTCTTGGCCATGATCGGTCTCTACGGCGTCATGTCGTACATCGTCGTGCGCCGCAGAAACGAGATCGGCATCCGGCTTGCGCTCGGCGCCGAACCGCGCCGCGTCTTGACCATGGTGCTGCGCGAGGCCGGAACGCTCGTGATCGCCGGTCTGGTCGCCGGTGGCATTCTGTCGCTCGTCGCCGCCCGCGCGACGACGAGCCTGCTGTTCGGCGTGACGCCGTCGGATCCCGTGACGCTCGCGGTCGCAATCGCCGGGCTCGCATCCGTGGGTCTGTTCGCCGGATGGTTGCCCGCGCGCCGCGCCTCGCGTCTGGAACCAACGATCGCGCTCCGCGAAGAGTAGCGGGCTGCCCCGGTCTTCCGAGCTCGTCCGTGCCGCGCGGCCGGGCTCCGCGTGTCCGCGCACGGACTTTGCGATGGTCCGTGGCATGGAGCCATCGCGCGCGACGGATCGCGAGCTGAGCGAGGCAGAGAAACGCGCAAACGTCCTCCGCCTGGCGTTTGACGACGATCCCGCCCGGCTGGACGCATTCGTCCAGCTCATCAAGAAATCGATCCCTGAAAACACGGGAGTCGTCCTGCGCGGCAGCGCCGTGACCGGCTTCCGCTGGAAGGACGGCGCGCCGTTCGACGCCGACGGGCCGGGCACCAGCGATCTCGATCTGACGCTCGTCGGCGACCGGATTCTGTCGTACTTCGTGCCGACCGGTTTCTTCGTGCCCGCCATCCACTCGCGCCCGCTGAGCGACGTGGATCCCGATATCGCCCCCGACCTGGTGCCGCTGCGGAAGCGGCTGATGGCGATGGTAGGGCGGCCGGTTAATATCCAGGGTACGCGCGACTTCGTCATGTACCTGCGCGGCGAGTTGATCGGGCAGCCCTATCTGACGCTCGTCGAGAAGACGGATGCATGATCCGCCTGCTCACCTACAACATCCGGCGGGGCGGCGCGGGCCGCGAGGACGCGCTCTCGTCGACGATCGCCGAATGCTCGCCCGACCTCGTCGTCTTCCAGGAAGCGGTCGACCCCGCGGTCGTCGAGGCGCTCGCCTCCCGTGCGGGGATGCGGTACTGGGCGTCGCGCGCGCGCCAATCGCTGGGGTTTATGAGCCGGGTGCCGATCGTGCATTTCGAATGGCACAGGCCGGCGTTCTCTCGGCACGCCTTTCTCGAGATCGTGCCGTACGGAACGAACTTCCGCGTGTTCGGGGTCCATCTCGCCGCGGTGTTCGCCGCGTGGACCGAGCGGCGGCGCGAGTTCGAGCTCCGCGCGCTGCTCCGATCGATTGCGGCGCACCAGCAGGGATTTCACGTGCTCGCCGGCGACTTCAATACGGTCGCGCCGGGCGAGATCCTCGACGTGACGACGCTGCCCCGCCGGGTGCGCGCGACGATCTGGCTGAGCGGTGGACGGATCCGCTGGCGGACGATCCAGCTCGTCCTCGATGCCGGATACGTGGACGCGTTTCGCGCCCGCCACCCCGACGATGCGGGACTGACGTTGCCGACCGGGCGGCCCCAGGTGCGCCTCGACTACGCGTTCGTCCCCGCCTCATCCATCGACCTCGTGCGGCGGTGCGAGGTCGTCCGCACGCCGCACGCGGCGATCGCGTCGGATCACTTTCCGCTGCTTGCCGAATTCGAGGTATAACGTCCCTTCCATGGCCGCCGGCGCGTTGCTGGAAGAAATCGGACTCGAGACCCAGGTCGACGACACCGCCTACTGGGAACGGATTTATCAGATGCACCCCTCGTCCATCACCGTCTCACGCACGAGTGAGGACGATTTCAAACAGCGGCAGCTGGTGATCTGGATCGACGGCGAGAAGCTGGGCGATCTGATGTTCGGCCACGCGTTCAGCCGCGACGTCGCGCCCGGCCGCCACACGCTGCGCGTCAGCAACACGCTCGTCTGGAAGACGGTCCCGTTCGACGTGAAGCCGTGCGAGCAGGTGCGGTTCGAAGTCGTGAACCGTCCGGGCAAACTGACCTATCCGATGCTCGTGCTCCTCGGTGTCGGCCCCCTGTACGTCGCGGTGAAGCGAATCTCGTAGCGCGACGCACGCCGCGCCGTGCGGCCCGCGTCGCGTCGCGCCTCAGCGGTGGACGCCCGGCGCTTCGTGGCCTGACCGCGCCACGTACTCCTCGTACGTCCCCGGATACGCGTGCGGCTGCGCGTCGGTCCCGCTCTCGCCGCCGAGTTCCAGGACGCGGTTGCTCAGTCCCTTGAGGAACGCGCGATCGTGCGACACGAACAGCATCGTCCCCTCGAAGTCGTGCAGCGCCTCGAGCAGCATCTCCTTCGTCGCGAGGTCGAGGTGGTTCGTGGGCTCGTCGAGGACGAGGAAGTTGGGGGGCTCGAGCAGCATCCGCGCCATCACGAGCCGCGTTTTCTCGCCGCCCGACAGCATCCGGATCTTCTTGTCGATGTCGTCGCCGGAGAACTGAAACGCGCCCGCGAGATTGCGCAGGACGCCGATCGACTCGTGGGGGAAATCCTTCTGCAGCTGTTCCTCGATCGTGAGATCGGCGTCGAGCAGATCGAGCGACTGCTGCGCGAAGTAGCCCATTCGCAGGCTCGCGCCGAGCGTGACCGCGCCGTCATCGGGCTCGACGGCGCCGGCGACCATCTTCAGCAGCGTCGACTTGCCGGCGCCGTTCTTGCCCATGACGCACCATCGCTCGCCGCGGCGGATCGTCAGGTTCAGATGATCGTGGACGAGGCGCTTGCCGTACTGCTTGGTGACGCCTTCCAGCGTCGCGACCTGTTCGCCTGACCGGGGCGGCGTCCGGAAGTCGAATTTGACGACGCGCCGCTTCTTCGGGAGCTCGATCTTCTCGATCTTCTCGAGCGCCTTCACGCGGCTCTGGACCTGCGCCGCCTTCGCGGCGTGCGCCGCGAACCGCTCGATGAACCGCTGTTCCTTGGCGAGCATCGCCTGCTGGCGCGCGTAGGCGGCCTCGCGATTGGCCTCGCGGATCGCGCGCTCGCGCTCGTAGAAGTCGTAGTTGCCGGAGTAGGCGGTGATCTCGCCGCCGTCGATCTCGGCGATCCGGGAGACGATGCGGTTCATGAACTCGCGGTCGTGCGACGTCAT
>Ga0070735_10005433_pt1 | contig 10584 bp, 9 predicted proteins | sample Coa_R1_FD_66443 | JGI IMG/M metagenome (GOLD analysis project Ga0070735, IMG submission 66443) | Surface soil microbial communities from Centralia Pennsylvania, which are recovering from an underground coalmine fire - Coalmine... | ecosystem: Environmental > Terrestrial > Soil > Unclassified ... | reverse complement strand
CGGGCGAGCCGGATCTACGTCGAGGGCAAGCACGACGCGGAGCTGGTCGAGAAGGTATGGGGCGATGACCTGCGCGATGTCGGCGTCGTGGTGGAATACCTCGAAGGCATTGACGACCTGCCGGACATCGTGACGTCGTTCGGTCCCGGCCGGGGAGCCCGGCTCGGCGTTCTGGTAGACCACCTCGTGGCCGGGTCTAAGGAGAGCCGGATTGCCGCGCAGGTGACCTCGCCGCATGTGCTGGTGGTCGGGCATCCGTTCATCGACGTCTGGGCCGCGGTGCGCCCCGCCTCGATCGGCATCCCTGCCTGGCCGGACGTGCCGCGCGGACAGCCGTGGAAAGAGGGCGTGCTGCGCGCGCTGGGCTGGCCTGAGAACACGCCCGGCGCGTGGCGGCGGATTCTCGGCTCAGTGTCCAGCTACGCCGACCTGGATGCCGCTCTGCTCGGCCGCGTCGAGGAGCTCATCGATTTCGTAACGGAAGCGGGTACGGAGCGTGTCTAGCGGCGCGGGGGGCGTCTAACATGACTACTGCGAAGGACTCAAGCCAGATGACCACGGAGCCCGCACAGGTCTGGGACGACCGCGGCACGCCAGGCGGCGCGGTGCGCGGCGGCGACGCGGCTTGGGCGATGCTCGGCTACCTGGGCGCCATCTTCCTCAGCGCGATCCTGCTCGGCCCGTTCATCCCGCTGGTGATCTGGCTCGTGCGCCGGAACAAGTCGCCGTTCCTCCGCTACCACGCCGCGCGGGCGCTGAACCTGACGCTGACCGGCCTGCTCTACGCGTTGTGCTGCGCGATCATCGGCGCCATGCTCGCGCTCGACACGATCTACGTCACGCTGTTCGTCGCGCTGCCGCTGCTGTTCATCCTCTGGATGGTCCTGCTCAGGTACCTGATCCGCGGCGCGTTCGCCGCTCAGCGGGGCGAGCCGTACGACCTGCCCGGCTGGATCTGCGCGACGTTCGTCTCCTAGCGGCCTTTTCTCATAACGGCGTGCCGTATCACGTCAGCGCCCGTACCACGGTGTCAGCGAGCAGCCGCCCCCTCCGGGTGAGCATGAGCCGCCCCTGCTCCCGACGCGCCAGGCCGTCCGCCAGCACCCCCACTATCTTGCTGTTATCAAGCAGGTCTACGGGGTAGCCGTCCGCGAGGCGGGTACGCAGCATGATGTCCTCCAGCCGCTTGTCGCCCTCGGTGAGGATCTCCCTGGCCTGCCCAGGGCTGATGCCCGCCCGTATCCGTTCCGCGTACGCTGCCGGGTGGCGCACGTTCCACCACCGGGTGCCACCGACGTGGCTGTGCGCGCCGGGGCCGACCCCCCACCAGTCCGCGCCGGTCCAGTACAGCATGTTGTGCGCGCACCGGGCGGCGTCGTCGCGCGCCCAGTTGGAGATCTCGTACCAGCGGTAGCCCGCGCCGCTGAGCAGGTCGTCCGCGATCGCGTACCTGGCGGCGAGCACGTCGTCGTCCGGCGCGGGGACCTCACCGCGCCGGACCCGGGCGGCGAGCCTGGTGCCCGGCTCCACGGTCAGCGCGTACGCGGAGATGTGGTCAGGCTCGGCGTCGATGGCCGCGTTCACCGAGCACTTCCAGTCGGCATCGGTCTCACCTGGGGTTCCGTAGATGAGATCCAGGCTGACATGCTCGAAACCAGCGTCGTAGGCCCACCGCACGCACTGCGCCGGACGCCCAGGCTGATGGACACGGTCCAGGGTCCGCAGCACGGCCGGCACGGCGCTCTGCATGCCGAACGAGACCCGGCTGACTCCCTGCGCCCGCAGCTCCCTCAGCGATTCAGGCGTGACTGACTCCGGGTTGGCCTCGGTGGTGACCTCGACCAGCCCGTTCCCGAATCCGAATCGCGTGCCGATAGCCCGCAGCACATCGCCGATCGCGCTCGGCGCGAGCAGCGTCGGCGTGCCCCCGCCGAAGAACACGGTCCGCACCGGCAGGTCGGCCGCACCGAGCACCTGGCGCGCGAACCCGATCTCGGCGATCGCCAGGTCCGCGTAGTTCGCCGCGGAAACCACACCCCCGTTCACCGCTGGCCCGGCACCCGCTGGCCCGGCCCCGCCCTCGGCCCGCGTCGCCAGCTCGCCTGCCGTATAGGTGTTGAAGTCGCAGTAGCCGCAGCGGGTGGTGCAGAACGGAACGTGCACGTAGATAGCGAACGGCCTAGCGCCCAGGGCGGCCATCGCGCTGGCGGGCAGTCCGCCGTCCTCAGGTACCGGCTCCCCGCCGCTCACCGCTCCCGGCATGGCACCACCGTACCGCCGGGGAGCGCTTACACTGTAAATGTCTCACGATATACGGGCGGACGGGAGGCGGCGGTGGCAGAGCAAGACTCGTCGGAGCCGGATCAGTTCGGAGCGGCTTCAGCGTCGCATGGAGCGGAGCCATCCAAGTACCCGAGATCCTCGTTCCCGCCCGGCCCGTATCCATCCGGGGCGTATCCATCCGGGGCGTATCCGCCTGGGCCCTACCCGCCGAGCCCGTACCAGACTGGCGGCCCGTATCAGCCGAGCGGCCCCTATGCGGGCAGCCCCTATCAGCCAAGCTGGCAGGCCCAGCAGTACCCGGTGAACCCGGCGCTTCGTGCCGCCACCACCGACCGCGAGCGTGCCATCGACGTGCTGAAGGCCGCCTTCGCTGAGGGACGGCTCACACAGGCCGAGTACAACGACCGGATGGGCCGGGCGCATGAGGCACGCACCTACGGTGAGCTGATGACGCTGACCGGCGACCTCCCGGCCGGACCGATCCCGCTGCCGTCGCTGCCTGCCTGGCAGGTCCCGGTCCGGGCACGGCAGACGAACTCGATGGCCATCGCGTCGATGGTGCTTGGCCTAGGCGAGTTCTTCACCTTCGGCCTCACCGCGATCCCCGCGGTCATCTGCGGCCACATCGCGCAACGGCAGATGCGCGAGACCGGCGAAGACGGCAACGGCATGGCCACGACAGGCCTGATCCTCGGCTACGGCGCCATCGCCTTCGGCTTCATTATCGCCCTGCTCGTCCTCACCGTAGTAGCCAGAACCAGCCCCGCCCCGCCCTTCCGCGGCTAGCCCGTCGGATGGTTGCGGCAACCAGCCGGGTATAGGCGGCTGGTTGCCACAACCATCCGACGCGGAGCGGCAAGGCCCTGGCGGTTGCTGTTTAATTTCTGTCGCGTTACGTTCCACGTGGCGATGCCCTGTGCTGGCGAAGGCGGGTTACGCTCCTCGCAGGAGGCTGCGAGCTACGGATGGCCTGCGGCTATTACCAGATTTGGGGCCTGGGATGTACGAGGCAAGTGGATCAGCGGGGCCGATGTACGGCGGTCAGGCGAGCGAGCCGCTCGCACCGGTACTCGCGACATTCGCCGGATCCGCTCCCCAGCGGCGGCTGACCGTCCTGGTCCGGGTGATCTTGGCCATCCCGCACCTGTTGTGCCTGGCCGGCTTGGGTATCGCGGCCGAGATCGTGGCGATCATCGGCTGGTTCGGTGCCCTCTTCACCGGGCAGCTCCCTGACTTCGCCGCGGACTTCCTCGGCGGGTACCTGCACTGGCAGACCCGCGTCTCCGCGTACATGGCGCTGATGACCGATCAGTATCCGCCATTCGTCCTCGGCGATGCGCCATACCCGGTCCGGATCGCCTTCCGGCCCGGCCAGCTGAACCGGCTCGCGGTGCTGTTCCGCATATTCCTAATGATTCCAGCCGGCATTGTGGCGTATGTGCTCGAGCTGGGCGCGTTCACCATCATCGGGTTCGTGACCTGGCTGATCGTGCTGGTCAAGGGAGCGCTGCCGGACTCGCTGTATGAGGCTTACGCGGCTGTGATCCGGTACATGGCCAGGTACTGGGGATTCACCCTGATGCTGACCAGCGCGTACCCGGGCGGACTGTTCGGCGACCCGGCGGTCGCGGCTCCCCCGGCGACCTTTGCCGCCGAATCCGGTTTCGCCAGCCCCGAACCCTCCACTACCGAGCCTCCCGCCGCCGAACCCCCCGTTGACGCTGCATCCCCCGCCGCCGCCGAAGCTGACCCACTCGCGGCTGCCGCGGAACCTCCTGCCTATGACCCTGGACCGCCTTTCGCCAGCCGGGGACCTGCCTTCGGTGCGGCAGAGCCACCCTTCGGAGCGGCACAGCCCTCGTCCGCCACAGACCAGCCGAGTCCGTGGAGCCTGGTGCTGTCGAGCCAGGCCCGGACGCTGGTCGGCGTTATCCTGGGCGTCGGCGTCCTGGGCGTCGGCGGCATGGTGGGCGGCGACATCGCGCTGATCGGGAGCAGGGTAGCCACCATCGTCCAGGTGAATGACGCCTACCACACGCTGCGCACGCAGCTCACGAACGAGGCCAACTCGGCGAACGGATGCGGTAGCACCGATGTCTCGTGTGCGACCGGTGTCATGGGTTCCGTGTCGAACTCGTACACTACGTTCGCCGCCACGGTCGGCGGGATCTCCGTGCCCGGCGGAGCAGTGACCAGCGCTCGCGATGCCGTCGTGCAGGACGCCCGCAAGCTAGCGAACGACTACCATCGGCTCGCAGGCGTCACGTCGGTGGCCGAGTTCAACACGCTAGTCAGTTCCCTGGGCGTCACGACCGACGAAAACGCGCTGCACACCGACTCTGACTCACTCGGCCACGCCCTCGGCACCACGATCACCAGCTGACGTCGCGGGCCCAAACACACCGAACTGGCAACCGGCCAGCGGTCGCGTCGCTACGATTGCGTACACATCGCCCGAAAAGCAGAGACCTGGAGGCAGAGCTGGCCGCTGACCTGGGCATGCACGCCGCAGAGGCGAGCCGCACTGGCTCGGCACCTGCGGCGCCGAGCGCTCTCGTGCTGGTCGCGGTAGCGGCGTTCGCGATCGCGGTGGTGATCACCGCGATCCTGGTGTGGCCGCATCACCCGGCCGTGGCGCATGCGCACCTGGTACCGCCGGTCATGGTGCCCGGATCGCGGTGAGCGGCGCGTTTACGATAGCGCCGTTATGATCATCGCTTTTTGGTGTCGGTCGTGGACAGCGCCGCGACGAAGGCCTCCTGGGGCACCTCGACCCGGCCGATCGTCTTCATCCGCTTCTTGCCTTCCTTCTGCCTCTCCAGCAGCTTGCGCTTGCGGGTGATGTCGCCGCCGTAGCACTTGGCGAGGACGTCCTTGCGCAGCGCGCGGATGTTCTCACGAGCGATGATCCTGGCGCCGACGGCGGCCTGGATCGGCACCTCGAACTGCTGGCGCGGGATCAGCTCCTTGAGCTTGGCGGTCATGGCCAGGCCGTACTCGCGCGCGTTGTCGGCGTGCACGATCTGGCTGAACGCGTCGACCGGCTGCCCCTGCAGCAGGATGTCGACCTTGACCAGATCCGCCTCCTGCTCACCGGCCGGCTCGTAGTCGAGCGACGCATAGCCCCTGGTCCGAGACTTGAGCTGATCGAAGAAGTCGAAGATGATCTCGGCGAGCGGTAGCGTGTACCGGATCTCCACCCGGTCGGACGACAGGTAGTCCATGCCGAGCAGCACCCCGCGACGGCCCTGGCACAGCTCCATGATCGTGCCGATGTAGTCAGACGGCGAGATCACCGTTGCGCGGACCACCGGCTCGAAGACCTGGGCGATCTTCCCGCGCACCCCTCCCGGGCCCGCCGCGGAGTCGGCGCTGGACGGGAAGTCGCTCGGGTTGGTGACCTGTAGCTCCTTACCTGAGTCGAGCACCACCCGGTAGACGACATTCGGCGAGGTGGAGATCAGCGACAGGTCGGACTCGCGCTCCAGCCGCTCCCGCACGATCTCCATGTGCAGTAGCCCGAGGAATCCGCACCGGAACCCGAACCCGAGCGCGGTGCTAGTCTCCGGCTCATAAACCAGCGCGGCGTCGTTCAGGCGGAGCTTGTCGAGGGCGTCCCGCAGGTCCGGATAGTCGTCGCCGTCGACCGGGTAGAGACCGGAGAAGACCATCGGCTTCGGGTGCGAGTAGCCCGCCAGCGGCCCCTTCGCCGACTTCGCGGAACTGGTGACCGTGTCGCCGACCCGCGCCTGCCTGACGTCCTTGACGCCGGTCATCAGGTAACCCACCTCGCCGGCCGCGAGACCCTCAGTGGGCACGGGCTCTGGCGATATCACCCCCACTTCCAGCGTCTCGTGTACCGCGCCCGTGGACATCATCAGGCACCGCTCGCGCCGGGACAGGTGCCCGTCAACCATTCGAATATAGGTTATCACACCACGGTACGAATCGTACACTGAATCGAATATGAGCGCCCGCGCCGGCGCGTCGGGATCACCGGAGGGCGGCGGGACCTGGCGTACCACCTCGTTGAGCAGCTCGCGAACGCCCTCTCCGGTCTTCGCGGACACCCTCAGCACCTCGGACGGATCGCAGCCGATGATGCCGGCCAGCTCCGCCGCGTACCGCTCCGGCTGGGCAGCGGGCAGGTCGATCTTGTTCAGCACCGGGATGATCTTGAGATCGGCGCCGAGCGCCAGGTAGAGGTTGGCCAGCGTCTGGGCCTCGATGCCCTGGGCGGCGTCGACAAGCAGGATCGCGCCTTCGCAGGCGGCTAGCGATCGTGACACTTCGTAGCTGAAGTCCACGTGCCCGGGGGTGTCGATGAGGTTCAGCACGTGACCGTCCCAGGGCAGCCGTACCGCCTGGCTCTTGATCGTGATGCCCCGCTCGCGCTCGATGTCCATCCGGTCCAGGTACTGGGCCCGCATCTGCCGTCCCTCGACCACTCCCGTGAGCTGGAGCATGCGGTCGGCAAGGGTCGACTTGCCGTGATCGATGTGAGCTATGATGCAGAAGTTCCTGATGATGGCCTGGACGGTGCTGACATGCTCAGGGCGGCCCTGGCTGGCTGGTGACACGTGGCCCTTTCTCTACGCGACCGGGTGATCCATAATCCCATGTCCGGTCCGATGCCCCGGCCAGGGTGGCTCGCCGGTGCCGCTGGTTTGAGGATTGCGGGCGGCCTCGGATAAGCTACCTCGTCGCGGTCACCCACTGGCAAACGTTGAAGGACCCCATCGCGTGGCGAACATAAAGTCTCAGATCAAGCGCAACAAGCAGAACGAGAAGGCGCACCAGCGCAACAAGGCTACCAAGTCGGCGCTGCGGACCGCCGTGCGCAAGTTCCGCGAGGCCGCGGACGCGGGCAACGTGGATGAGGCTGGTACCGCGCTGCGTACCGCCACCCGCCAGCTCGACAAGGCGGCCAGCAAGGGCATCATCCACAAGAACCAGGCGGCGAACCGCAAGTCTGCGATCGCCAGCCGGTACGCCGAGCTCGCCTCCGCCAAATAGCCACCGGCGAAAGTCAGCGGAACCGGCTGCTATGGCGGCCAATTCCGCTGGCTTTTCACCAGTAATGCGGCGGCGCGCGCGGCGACGATGCGGCGCAGCGCCCGCTCTAGGGCGTAGTCGGGACTGACCGCGTCGCCTTTGACCTGCGCGTCCGCCTCGGCGACCGCTTGCAGCGCGACCGCGATGCCTTCGGGCCGCCAGCCACGCAGCTGCTGCTTCACCCGGTCGATCTTCCACGGGGGCGCACCCACCTCGGCGGCCAGCGCCCCGCTGTTCAGTCCTCGGGGGGCCGTACCCACCCGGCCGAGCAGCCGGAGTCCGGACGCCAGCGCGCTGCTGATCAGCACCGGTGAGACCCCGGTGACCAGCGCCCACCGAAGCTGCTCGATGGCCGGCGCCAGGTGGCCTTCGATGGCACGGTCGGCGACCGAGAAGCCGGTAGCCTCCGCCCGGCCCCGGTAGTACGTTGTGACGTCCGCCTCACCCACCGACCCGCCGGCGATGTCGGCGGAGAGCTGACTGCACGCCGCGGCCAGCTCGCGCAGGTCCGATCCGACCGCGTCAAGCAGCGCGCGCGCCGCGGCATCGTCGGCCCGCTTGCCGCCCCGGCGGAACTCGGCCCTGATGAAATCCAGCCGGTCCGCGAACCTGGTGATCTTCGGACACTCGACGATCGTCGCGCCCGCGGCCTTCGCGGCGGCTAGCAGATCCTTACCCTTGGCGCCGCCCGCATGGGTGAGGACCAGCGTCACGTCCGGAGCCGGATCACGAAGGTACCGGACGAGGTCCGCGGCGGCGTCCTTCACGACGTTCTGCGCGGCCCGGACTATGACGACCGCACCGCCCCCGAACAGCGATGGCGACGTCAGGCCGGACAGCTCCCCCGGGGTCAGCGCGCTGCCCTCCAGGTCGTGCACGTCCGCCGCGCCAGCGGCCAGCTCGCGGACCGCCCGGTCGATGAGGAACTCTTCCTCGCCAACGACCACCGCCACCCGCTCCCGCGTCTGCTCCATGGGGCTATGATGCCAGCTCCGGAAGCCACACAGGTCCATAGGCGGGAGGCGAGCCAGTGCGGCGATGGCTGTACCCGGGCCTTGCTGCCTGGAGTGCGGTGTGGTTCGCGGCGCTGGCCGGTAACGGCGGCATCTCCTGGAAGTTCTTCACCACCGGGACGTCACTGCTGTTCGGCGGGCACCCTGCCGTTATTACCGGCATCACCGGCGGGCCGAGCACCGCGGGCCCCGCGGGCCTGCACGGTCCCCCGCCGCCGGGCGGGCTGCACCTGCTGGCGAACTACCCAGCACTCCAGATCGGACCGGTGTCCTACCTCGTGACCGGCCTGGTCAGGCACCTTTCCCCTGACAACGGTCTGGTGGCGGCGCAGGTGCTGCTGGAGGCGACCGGACTGCTCATCGTCTGGCTGATCGCGCGGATCGCCTCGGCGGTCCTGGCCTCGCCTCAGGCGGGTGAGTCAGCGGCGGGTGACTGGACGCTGCTGGCGGGGGGCGCGGTGTTCCTGGTCGCGTGGACCGAGCTCGCTGTCGCGTTCGCTCACCTCGACGACGGGCTCGCCCTGCTGCTCGCCACCGCGGCCGTGTATGCCTCGATGAGCGGCCGTCCGGTGCTCGCTGGCATTGCGATGGGGATGGCGATCGGGGCCAAGCCGTGGGCGCTGGTCTTCCTGCCGGTGACGCTGATCCCGGCCCAGCACCCGCGACCGGCGGGACAGCGACTCACCGCGCTTGGCACCGCCGTGCTCACCACCGCCGCGTGCTACCTGCCGTTCCTGATCGCCGACTCGGGCACGCTGAACGCCACCAGGTTCCTTATCCGCAACGAGCCTATGTCCGCGTTGCGCGCCCTGGGCGTCACCGAGAACTACACACCTCGCTGGGACCGCCCCGCGCAGATCCTGCTCGGCTGGGCACTCGGCGCTCTCGCGCTCGCCCGCCGCCGCTGGCCCGCCGTGCTGCTGCTCGCGGGCGGCGCGCGCATCGTGCTCGACCCCGCCGCGCACAGCTACTACACGCCCGACATCATGACCGGCGCGCTGCTGTGGGACATGCTCGGGTACCGTCGCCCGTTCCCGGTGTGGACGGCGGTGAGCTTCGCGGCGCTGAACCTGGCGCCGCACCTCATCAGCAGCCAGGCGGCCCAGGGATCGATACGGCTCGGCCTGGTAGCCGCCGTCACCGCGGCCGCGCTGTTCCTGCCCGCCCGGCGGGACTAGGCGACGGGTTCGCCGCCGCGCCAGACGCGGCGGGGCGCCAGGCCGTAGGACCACACGAACGCGCCCTCGTGGTCGGCGTCCCAGAGCACCATGTCGGCCAGCCGCCCGCGCACCATCGCGCCGCGGTCCGGCGCCCGCAACGCGTGCGCTCCGCCGATGGTGGCCGCGCGCAGCGCCTCTTCCACGCTCATCCCGAGGTAAGACACCGCCAGTGAGATCACCAGCGCCATAGACGTCACTCCGGTGGTGCCAGGCGTGTGATCGGTGCCGAGCGCCACAGGCACGCCCTTGTCGAGCAGCGTACGCACCGGCGGGTAGGCGTGGCCTTGCAGCGCGGTACCCGGGCACACCACCGCCGCGACACCGCCGGCGGCCAGCGCCGCGACGTCCTCGTCGCTGGCGAAGTGCAGCAGGTCGGCGGATACGCAGCCGAGCTCAGCGGCGAGCCGGGGCGCACCGGTACGCGACGTGCCGCACGCATGCAGCCGAGGCAGCAGCCCGCAACGCCGGCCCGCGGACAGGATCCGCCGCGCCTCGTCCTCGGTGAACCTGCCTTCCTCGCAGTACACGTCCACGCTGTTGGCGCCCACGGTGGCCGCGTCCGCGCACCAGGAGCTGACCGCGTCGATGTAGTCGCCGCGCCGGCCGAAGTACTCCGGCGGCACGGTGTGCGCGGCCAGGAAGGTCACGTGCACCCTCGGCATGCCGGGCTCGTTCTCCAGCGTGCGCAGCATCCGCACGTCGGCGAGCTCACCGTCCCTGGTGAGGTGATAGCCGGTCTTCGCCTCGATCGTCGTGGTGCCGAACCGGAGCCAGCGCGACAGCCGCTCCCTGACGCCGTTGCACAGCGTCCATGGATCAGTCCCGCGGGTGATGGTCACGGTCGAGGCCACGCCGCCGCCCGCGGCGGTGATGTCCGCCTGCGTCGATCCAGACGACCTCATGGCCAGCTCCGCCCAGCGGTTCCCTGCGTACACCGGGTGGCTGTGCGAGTCGATAAGGCCAGGGGTGACCAGGCCGCCGCCAAGGTTCTCCACATGGTCCACATCGACGAT
>Ga0070735_10005432_pt1 | contig 10584 bp, 11 predicted proteins | sample Coa_R1_FD_66443 | JGI IMG/M metagenome (GOLD analysis project Ga0070735, IMG submission 66443) | Surface soil microbial communities from Centralia Pennsylvania, which are recovering from an underground coalmine fire - Coalmine... | ecosystem: Environmental > Terrestrial > Soil > Unclassified ... | reverse complement strand
GGATCGCCGGCGGAGATGAACAGCCTGCCCCAGGGATGAATGGCCATGGCCTTCGGCTCCATGGCCATGTCGTAGACCTGCACGTCGGGGCGTTTTCGTATCGCGTCGCGGACGATCGGGATTTTCGCGAGGTCGAATTTTCCGGTGTAGTGCAGGCGCGGCATGTCCTTTACCGCCAATGCGCCTTCGCTCGCGATCTCCTCGTTCACCGCCAGCAGCGCGCATGGCTTGCCGAAACGCAACTGGCAGGCCTCAAGCGAGCGCTCGCCGACGGCCGAGGCGTCCTCGTGTTCGCATAGGCGAAAATAGCCGGCGCCCGCGAGCTCGACGGCCTGGCCTTTATTCGGCTTGCAGGCGAGATAGCGGTCGAGCAAGCCTTTGCGCCTGTCATCCGAAACGGAGGGCGTATTCGCCGCCATGATCGAGGCCATCGCCTTTTCGAATTGAGATTTCCGCTCGGCGCTCGTCAACGCCGCAATCGCGGCTGTTGGCAACAGGAAGAGAACAAGTGCCCATTTTGTGAATGTCATGTTCGGTCGCCCCCGCGAGACCTTGAGAGGTCAACACCGGGCCGCGACAGCGTCAAGACCGGGCGGCAAATCTTCCGCGCATCATGACCGCCCGGTGGTGTCGCGCCAGGCGCCGGCATTGCAGCCCGCGATTTTCCAGTAAACCAGCCCGGCCACGATCCCAGCGCTGGTCATGCCGCTAAGGACAGCGAGATTCAGAACCTGGTGAGGGACCAGATAGAACGCGTAGCCGACAAAAACGAACACACCGAGCAGCACATAGGCAAATACGGCCTGGATCGAAAACGCTTCAGTCAATGCAACGATTGCCAGGACCGGCAGCAGAGAGTTGGCGACGGCTTTGGCGAATCCGGAAGCCGCCATGGGGACCAGAAACTGCGCTGCGACGCCTCTGCCATACGCGATATATCCGAGCACCAGATAGCCGCCGATCGGTATGATTGCCCCTGCGAGCGTGGCGGCGACATAGCCTGATAGAACCGTGCGCAAGCGCTTGATGGGCGGGATTTTGTTCATGCGGCTGACGCTATCATCGTTTTACGCGCCGCTCGGGGCGCATCCTGATATATTGCTGGCGCGACGCCTTGCTCTGCCTCTCGCCGACAGAATCATCTACATTGAACCGCGCGGCTCAACCGTTTTAGGGGCGAGATGTGGCTGATTTTATCGTATTGAAACGACCCGGACCGCCTTCGCGGGAAGTCCTTGTCAACCTCGACCAGATCCTGATGGTCGTGCCCGGCCAGAGCACCGGATCGGCCATCATGTTCGGCAAGGACCATCTCGTGAATTTCGAAGAGGACCTTCCGACCGTCATCCGCCGCATCCAGACGGGCTCCCGCGTCCGGTCCGAGCCGGGCAAGACGTAAGGCTCGCTGCTCGCTACGGAGCCGGACGTCGTATCGCGCAGGACGACGCCTTACGGCGCGCGCAGGAAGAATTTGGTTGGCGACTTGCCGCCCTTGCCCGACGCGTAGCGGAAATGCGGCGTCGCCGCCTGATTGTCCGCAATCACCATTTCGTCGGTGTTCACCGGCCGGAGCACGAGATAGATGTGGTCCGTGCCGTGGTGCGGCGTTGGTCCGCAGGTCGAACCGACGTCGCCGGCTTGCTGGCTTCCGATCGGCACTTCGCTCCAGCCTCTCTGTTTCAGGACGTCGCCCAGCACGATTGCCTGGTAGGTGTCGGCAACATTGATGCCGGCCTCCTGCAACAGCACCGACAGGGTGATGGCGCAGCCATCAGACGGATATTGCTCGCCGTCATAGGTCAGCAGCCGTTGCGCGGCCTCGGCTTGCGCCTCCTGAAGCGTTGGCGGATTCGAGGCGTTGGCGATCAGCCTGGCGAGCTGCGCGCCGTCGCCGGGCCCGCCGATACCGTTCGGCGCGAGTATGGCTCTTGCACCCAACGCTGCGGCGGCCGTGATACGGCACGCAGGGTCGGGCTGTCGGGTCGGATCGACAAGGCTGAGGTAGGTCGCCATCGCATGCCAGCAGCCAAAGCTGTTCTTGGCCGTGCTGCTTGAATCATAACGCTGCTCGAGATTGACGTGCTCGAATCCGGCAATTTCGGGCGGCAGCTTCGGCACGATGTCGGGATCGTTCACGACGCGCCAAGACGTCAGCGGCAGCGCCGAAAAGGCCTTGACGAACGTGGCGTCGCCCACGCGCGGCGAGGCAAAGGTGCAAAGCAGCGGATTGTGAACCTTGCCCGCATTCTCCATGGTGTAGAGCGTTGCAAGGGCAGACCCGAGACTGTGGCCGACTACCGTGACGGAGGCGCTTTGCGGCAAGGCGGCGCCCGGTGCGCGGGCCGCCATGGCATTCGAGCGCCGAACGAAAAGCGAATTGGCCTGCTCTGCAAAGCTGCCGACGGGTTTGAGCGACCGCGCCGCGGGCGCCGCACCCGGAAGGTTCGACGGGCGTTCGATGATCTCCAGCGTCTCATAAATGCGGTTGAACCCGTAGGCGACCGAACCGCAGTTCGGCTGGCCAAACGGCGTTTTACCGATCGACGTCAGATCGTCCCACCACTCCTCCAGAGTTTGCGTGCCGCGGATGGCCATGACGAATTCGGTCGGATCCGCCTTGGATTGCGCGATGAATCCGTAGAAGGTCGGCCCGGTCGACGACAGGACGAAATCCTGCATCTGAATCCAGGCGGAAAGTTCGTAGCCGGCGGGGAAGTCGGACGCAGGTTGGGGCGTCAGGTTGTTCGGGTTGGCCGCATACATCGAATAGGCCGCCTGCACGAACAGGCCGTATTGTGTCGCGACCGCCGGATTGAAGGGCAGCGGTCCTGCAGTCAAGGCAAGCATCGGCTGCGACGGCAGCGTCGGTGGCCGCACCGGATCCAGGCTTTGATTTGAACCGTCACCTGAGCGTGCCTTCAACACGATGCCACCCAACCAATTGAATCAAACGGCTTCGATGCGGCTCTATAGGCGCAGCGACGCGCCCGCCGCAAAGTCGGTTATCAAAAACGCCGCAAGAAAATTCGAAATATTCGGCCCTGTCCTGCCTGAGCCAGGTTTTCAATCTTCCAAGTCTATTCAACCTGAGATGTGACCTTCAAGGGCTAACATCCTGACGGCGGCTTGTGGCCGCAGGTGTGATCCGTGCCGTTGACAACCGGCAAGTCGATCGGTCAGACTTCCAGGTTGTATCTTTGCGAATTTCTATTCGCGCGATTTGTCGCGGCGGTTGCATTTTTTCAGATATTGTTTTGGGGGCGGACATGACGCCACTGGATGCATCAGTAAGCCTGCAGGTTTTGCTGCTCGGCGCCCTGATGGGGCTGCTCGGGCAGGGCGCGCGCGCCGTTGCCGGACTGAAGACCATGACGGATGACGCGCAGACGATGGGCCTCAGCCCAAACGATCTGTTTCAGGCTGCGCGGCTTTTCGTCAGCCTGGCGATCGGGGTGCTGGTTGGCCTTGCGGCCGCGCTGATTTATCTGGCCGGCGATCCTGCGTCGGCCGCAAAGCCCGACTGGCATATCCTGCTGGGCTTCGCTGCGGCCGCTTACACGGGGACGGATTTCCTCGAAGCTTTCATCAGCAAATACCTGGCGCCGCCCCTTAAGCCCGGCGCAAGCGTGGCCGCGCTTGTGCCGAGAGCAGCGCCAATGCCTGCCCCGGTGACGCCGGCGGCCGACCCGGTTGCTGCACTGACGGCCGCGTTCAAGTCGTGCGCCCCGGCCGTCCACAGCGACGTCTGGGTGACGCCGCTTTGCGACGCCTTCGACAAATATCAGTTGAACAGCAACCTGCGACGGGCGGCGGCGATCGGCCAGTTTCTGGTCGAAGCCGGTGCGAGCTTCCAGGAGGTCGTTGAAAATCTCAACTACTCGACCGCGGCTCGCATCAATCAGGTCTTTCCGGCGGAATTTCCGACCGTCGCCTCTGCCCAGGCCTTCGTGCACAATCCGGTCGGGTTGGGAAATCGCGCTTACGCCAATAAGCTCGGCAACGGCAACGAGGCCTCAGGCGACGGGTTCAAATTCCGTGGCCGCGGCCTGATCCAGCTCACGGGCCGCACCGAATATTCGCAGTTCGGCGCCACCGTGGGCATGACGGCCGAGGAAGCGGCGCAATATTGCGAAACGCCTGCTGGCGCGGCGATGTCGGGTTGCTGGTACCTGTCCTCGAGAGGCTGCCTGCCGCTGGCCGACATGTGGGCGCTGTCAAAAATCACACGTCTCGTGAACGGTGCTGCGATGTTGGGAAATGACGAGCGCATCGCATTTTCCAATGCGTTCCGCAGCGCGCTTGGAAATTGATGGGCGCATCGGATGTCAGCGGGAGAGCGATGTCGTTGATGAGAGCCGTCGAAGCCGCTCAGCCCGAAGGCGGACCGGGCGACGATGTCGCGTCGTCAGCGGCGATGGAAAATCCAAAGCCGGAAAAACGCCGCCGCGCCGTGCGGCCGCGGCCGGATCGAGTGCCAAAGCCCGGGAAGGGGGATGCGATGGTCGTTATCGATACCAACAACAACGTGTCGGCAAAGATTCCGCTTCTGAAGACCAAAGGTGTGGTCGCGGTTGGCAGATACTATTCGACCGGGACGGGAAAACGCATCAGCCCGAGTGAAGCCCAGGCGATTGCGTCTGCCGGCCTGAAGCTGTTCGTGGTGTTTGAAGACGATGGCGATCCGCCGCTCGGCGGCAATGCGGGCACGGTTCACGCCAATCTGGCGCTCCAGCAGGCGCGCGCCATCGGGCAGCCTTCAGGCAGCGCGATTTATTTTGCGATGGAGCATCTGCCGAGCGGTTATACCCATAACGATCTCCCCGGCATCACGACCTACTTTCAGCAAATCCGGGCCGCGTTCAACGGAGCTTACAAGGTCGGCGTCTACAGCGACGGCGTCGTCTGCGACGCGCTCTTGACGGCGGGGCTCTGCGACTTTGCCTGGCTCAGCGCCTCGATGAGTTTTGAGGGCTCCAAGGCGTTCTATCTCAGCAACCGCTGGTCGCTGTCGCAGCAAACCCCGCTCGACCAGAACTGGGATGGCATCAGCGTCGACATCAATTATGCCAAGCCGACCTTTGGCGAATTCGTCCCTGTTCCGCCAAGCCCGGCGCAGGGCGTGATGCCGTTGGCCGCCCCGGCCGGCAGGCGGCACCGCGGTTTCCTCGGCTGGAAGCCGGACGTGCCCGATTATCGCGACTACCCCTATGCCGCCATGCGTCTCGGGCTGGAGCGGCCGGCCGCTTTGCCGCCGGCCTGTGATCTTCGCCCGAACTGTCCCCCGGTCTACGATCAGGGCAGGCTGAACTCCTGCACCGCCAATGCGATTGCCGCGGCGTTCGAGTTTCTGGAAATCAAGAATGGCGGAACTGCATTCGACCCGTCGCGCCTGTTTATCTATTTCAACGAGCGCAAGCTCGAAGAGGAGGTCGCCATCGACCGTGGCGCCTATTTGCGCGACGGCATCAAGTCCATAGCCTCGACCGGGGTCTGCCCGGATGTTGCGTGGCCTTACGTCGAGCAGAAATTCGCCGACCCGCCGCCGGATAGCTGCTTCCAATCGGCACAAACCTACAAGGCCCTCAGCTACTTCCGCATGAACAATGCGAACATAGACGAGCTCAAGAGCTGTCTCGCCGCCGGCTTTCCATTCGTGTTCGGGTTTTCGATTTACGGCTCGTTTTACAACGCAGACAGCAATGGCGGCATCGTCAGCATGCCGGGCGATGAAGCTCTTGAGGGTGGCCACGCCGTGCTGGCGGTCGGCTACGATGATGCCACCGCGCGTTTCACCATCCAGAATTCCTGGGGACCGAACGTCGGCGATCGCGGCTACTACTACATGCCGTATCAATATCTGACGACGACCCAGTTGGCCGACGACTTCTGGACCGTGCGCAGCATCAGCGGAATGGCGGCGCCTTCCAGCGTAACGCCTGTCGCTGTCGTTTCGCCGCCGCAAGTGGTCAGTCCGCCTGCTCCAGCGGCGGCAACCTTCACTGTGCATCACGGCAAACGCTATCAGGCGACAGTCACCTTGAACTGGTTCGAACAGCAGATCGCGACCGATCAGGCGATTGCCGGACAATTGTCGCAGGTGGGCTTTACCGACGTGAAGGTGACCCCGACCGGGTCGGAGGCCACCCGCTTGGTGGCCGGGACATGGATGGGTCCCGACACGGCCTCTCAAATCGACCCGCATCTGAGCAACATCGTCGAACTCTGACCGGCGCAGGCGCAGGCAATTCAAGGCACGCGGCGGCCCGCGTCAATTGACAAGGCGCAAGAGGATCAGCAGATTAAAGGTTGTACTATTCTCATTTTCTAGTCGCGCGATTAATCGCGACGGTTGCATTTTTTTGATGGCTTGGGGGCAAGCATGGATGCATCAGTAAGCTTGGAGATCTTGTTGCTCGGCGCTCTGATGGGGCTGCTGGGGCAGGGCGCGCGCGCAGTTGCCGGACTGAAGACTATGACGGACGATGCGCAGACGATGGGCCTCAGCCCAAACGATCTGTTTCAGGCTGCGCGGCTCTTCGTCAGCCTGGCGATCGGAGTGCTGGTCGGCCTTGCTGCGGCGCTGATTTATCTGGCCGGCGATCCGGGGTCGGCCGCAAAACCCGATTGGCATATCCTGCTCGGTTTTGCCGCAGCCGGTTACGCCGGGACCGATTTCCTCGAAGCGTTCATCAGCAAATATCTGGCGCCGCCGGTTCAGCCTGGCGCAAAAGCGGCTGCGCTTCTTCAGCGAGCGCCGATGCCCGCTCCGGTGCCCGCGACGGCGAAGGCGCTGGTCTATAGCGTGATCCTCCAGCTCGAGCCTGGCCAACAGCTCACGGACGATACTTTGCTGAAAAACCTCGGCTGGGACGACTATGAGTCGCTGGATGTGCTGCGGTGGCATATCAATCAGCGCCAATGGCACGGTGTCGTGCTGGCGCAGGGCGCCCTCGCAAATTGCACGAAAGTCTCCGACGTGACCGCTGTCGTCACGGCGGCGCTGCCGAAAGGCCAGCCGCCGGCGGCGCAGCCAAAGCCAACTCCGTCGACACCAACGGTTTGAGGGGCGTGCCATGCGTATGTTCACGTTCGCCTGTCTGGCTTTCTCAATTCTGGCGCTTGGCTCGGGTGCGCGGGCTTCTGAATCAACGTCAGCGCGGGACAAGGATCTTTCGCAGCAGGCCGACGCCATCTTGGCGGAGATGTCTGATGCGACCCGTGCAAATTGGCTGAAGAAGCACGCCCAAAAGGCCGCGCCACCAGCCACGCAGAAGCCCGCATCGCCGAAAATCAACACGAAGGCGTTGGCGGCGGCCACGCCGGCCGCTGCAACGCCTCCAGCCGCGGGCAAGACCGACACGCCGAATGCGATTTTGGGCGGTTGCCCCGGGCTGGGGTTCACGTTGCGCAAGAACTGGACCGACATCGACCTTGGCGGCTGTCCGCAGGCGGTCGACAAAGCCACCGGCGCGATGCTGTCCTACAGCGCGGATCAGATCAAACACAACGATGCCTGGAGCGCGCAGGGCACGGCAGCGCTCGTTTACTCGCCGACGGCAAACGGCGCCTTCGCGACCGGCGTTTACACCTCGGTCAACAAGCTGACGAATTCGTCGAAAGCACTGGTTGGCTCGGACATCGACACCCTTGGTTATGGGGCATTCATCCAATATGCGGTGGACGCGTCGACTGCCAACGCCTACGCGATGAACTATTTCCGGCTGCGCGCCGGCGCCGTCAACGACAACATCAAGGTCACGACGAACGCCAATGTCGTCGCAGAATGGATACCGGTCTACGATGACGGCAACATCATGCTTCACACGCCGATCCCGATCCCGGGCACGCTTGCGCTCTTCCGGATCGATCCTGAAATCCAGGCGCAGTACATCGACGTAACGGGAAAGAAGCAGGTATCGGCCTTCAACAACCGCACCGAGGCCTTGCCGGTCGGTCCGCAGGTGAGGCTGGCCCTCTATCCCGGCACGTCCGAATTCTGGTCGCACTTTGTCCCGTCGCTGACCTACTGGGAAGCCTACGAGCCGTACTCGGCGCGGTTGGTGTCCTGGTTTGATGCCTCGCTCACCTACAACCTGGACAAGGCCGGTCACCTCGGTCTCACCCTGAGTTATCAGAAGGGGAATAACGTCGAGACCGCGGGAACGCTGACGAACATCTACACGATCTCCCTCACCGGAAAAATCTGATCGTCCGGCTGCCGGTCTGTCTCATCTTCGGAATGGATGGAGAGCGGAATGAATTTCTCCCGGCCTTCTCTGCATGCCGCGGTGGTGAGCGCGCCTGCGCACCGGACACTGGTTCGTGACAAGCTTTCCTCCATCCTGAAGGCGCGCGTCCAGCTCGCGCCGAAAGCCGCCGCTCCGGGAGCCGCCATCACCATTCCTCTCACCACGGTTTCGCTGGCGTTGAATTTCGATGCGAGCATCAGCATCCGCTTTCGGGATGCGCCGGCCGCCGCGCTGATCCCGCTGTGGGTGGATTCTGGAAATAGCACGTTGATCGTGCCCGACTACGACACCATCGCGCAGCTTCCGAACTTCAATGCCAATTATGCGAAGCTAGCTGAGGGCGTTAATGAGCCGTGGGGCTGTCCTGCAAATATTCTTCGCGGCGACATTGATCTTCCAACGGAGTCCGGCGGCACCTAAACGCTGCCGGGCTGTGTCTTTTACGCGTGCACGGGCCCAAATCAGAAAAATGAGCGCACCGCCAATTTCGGAACCGGGTGGGTATCGCCCTGGCCAACCGCGAACGGGATAACCCTGCAGCCTCCGCTTTCCTACAACTCCGCCTATCCTTTTGCCGAATTCAGCTACGCTCCGGCAGCGACCGTCATCGGCATGGCGAACGAGCCCACGGTGGCCGAAGGTTCTTCATTGACCCTGTCCCAAGCGATGCCGCACGGCTACCAGCTCTTCAACATTCTTCGGGGCCTGGAATGGATGTCGCTTATTCCGCGTTCCCTCGGCATCGGGGGCACGACGACCAAATGGCCGGGTGATGTCGCTTCGCCGATTGCCATGGTGGACACCGGCGGCGGGCCGGTGTTCTTGAGCGATCCCAACAGCTATGTGTACGCGACGGCGTGGCCCGAACAGGCGCCGTTGCCCGACTGGACATCGAACGGGTCGGTCTCCTGCCAGTCGGTCAAGGATGCCTTGACGATCGAAATCGGCGACGAGCACAACGCATTCAGCTATCAGATCGATACGGCGAGTTTGCCCGACAGCGTTCAGGGCCTGACCCTGGTCATGTGCGAAGAGTGCTCCTACATGATGGGCAATCAAGGCATGAACATTGGCGGGTTGTCGGCGCTGTTCCTCGATATTCTCATCGACTATGCGTCCGGCCGCGTCGGCTTCAAATCGAAGCAGCCGGTCGCAGTGTGAACTTGTAAATCTCCGATCCGCCAGCTTGACGCGGTCCGGCAAGATCTCGCGCGCCCGGCCGATATTCAGGAGACAAGCGCTGCACATTCAGGCATGGGGCCTGCTGACTGCAATGGATCGTCAGGCGGAGCAACCGGATTGTCATTTGAACGAAATTCGCCTGGCTGAACCGTCACCTCGACCAGAACGGTCTGCTTCGCTTTCGGAAAGACCACCGTGTAGCGGACCTCGTCGGGTCCGCTGTACCCCGCCTTTGATCGATAGACGACCTTAAGTCCGCGAATCTGGCGTCCGATACAGTGCTGCAAGCCTTCGCCCACGACGACATTTTGCATTTTAACGACGTCGCGGCGAAAGCAGACAGTTCCATGTTCAGGCGGTTTGTCGAGCAGCAGCGCGGGCGGTGGTTCCCTGGGTTCGCAATTCTTGTCAGCCCGCCAGTAGCCGCGAAGTGCGACATTCGTCGCCGCTTGAGCCGTCGTTTTGAAATGCATGTCTTCCGCTATGGCAGAACTTGCGGACATCGCAACGATCGTCAAAGCGCAAATCGGCTTCATGACGGACAGCGCCGCGCTAGCGGATCGTGCATGTCGACGACGTCATCTGCCAGTCGCGATACCATGCGGTAACGCCCTGGTAGGACGACCATGACTCGAATTCGGTAAAACCCGGCTTCAAGATATTGGTCATGGTCGCGTGGCAGGTTTTTCCCGACACTGTGATTGTCAGCGTATTCACCCGGTCCTTGAAGTCGACTTTCCTGACGAGCGTGTTTGCGTCGATCACCTTCATGCCGTCTCCCAGCTTGTTGTCGGATGACAGATGACGCCCCTTGGGGCCTGTCTCGTGATATTCCTGAGCGACAGTGCCGTCGTCCTTCAACAAGAACGCCATCTCCAGGTGGTTGTGAACAGGCCCCGGATTCGGCCGCACTCTCTGGTCGCTGAACTCGATCCGGACGGCGATCCGGGCTTCAGCAAATGCCGTGCCCGGCAAAAACGCTGCAAGTAAAAATAGCCACCTCAGCATTCTCTTCACCTTCCTCGCGGCTCCTCGTCCGGATCGTTTTGCGGACGATCGCGGCGCCGCGGTCGGCGAGACGATCCGCAGGCCGGGTCGGGCGTCATGGCAACGGTGAACATGTCAGGGTACTTGTTCATGGCGCCGCTTGCCG
>Ga0070735_10005431_pt1 | contig 10585 bp, 12 predicted proteins | sample Coa_R1_FD_66443 | JGI IMG/M metagenome (GOLD analysis project Ga0070735, IMG submission 66443) | Surface soil microbial communities from Centralia Pennsylvania, which are recovering from an underground coalmine fire - Coalmine... | ecosystem: Environmental > Terrestrial > Soil > Unclassified ... | reverse complement strand
GCAGGTTCGTTGAGGTTGGGCCATCGTTAAAGTGTCCCGAACTTCCGGACCTATGGTCTCACATGTGCGCGACGTAGAAGACCTGGATAGCCAAGCCCTGAGAAATGGTGCCAGCTCAACTGGTCGATGCAACACTGGGCGGGGCGGGTGGCACACGTTTTTCCTATTTTTCCTCTTGATCTGTGTTCGTCCCTGGATCTTATCTTTCAATGCGTCCGCACCCGGCGCAACGGTGTAGCTCTTCCGGGTGCCGACCCCCCAGTTCTTGGAGGGCCGGGGTTTTGACTTTTGTTTCTCTCCATTAATGAGGAAGCTTGTCGACCATCCGCGATACGGGGCCAGAAGTAGCTTTTCTCTCTACTCGAACCTGCAGAGCGGCATGATCCGCGTTGATCCAGTCCATGGAGTCGCAACGACCAAGAAAAGTCAAAAGCCCGACCCTCTAAAAGCGAGAGGGTCGGCCACCCTGAAATTCGAAATCGCCTGAAAGAATGCGCCACCCACATTAACGATAGCTAAATTCCGGTATCCGACCAAAACGGGAATCTTGCCGCCGGGGAAACCGAAATTATGGCGCCCGTCGTTTTGAAGACCCAGAAACCAACAGGCACAAGGACAGGGCGTGTCGACTGTCCGAAGACTAGCCCTGCGAGCAGTAGCGTGGTCCGAATGGACATCCTTAGGCTGGTGTCATCTAGATAAGGTCCCGGGCACAAAGATTAACTGAACTACAAACGGGAGTAACGAACCCATGAAACGTTCTTACTCTTGCCAAAGGCTCAGAGGCGCATTTTTAATGTTGCGAATCAGAGCGATCTGCATTATAAATCGGCGTCCCCATTCAAATCAGCTATCCCAACGTATGACCGGAAGGAGTCCTATGCTCAACAGGGCATTGTTAACACTCGGAGTGCTTTCTACAATCATACTCTGGTCCTGGACAGCTCAGGCCCAAAACGCATCCACCTCGTCCGGTGTTAGCGCGCCAGAGGTCAGCGACGCTCTCCAACATGATGTGTCTCCCGCTCTGCGCGACATGGCGAAGGCACCCAGGTCCGATTCCTTCCGCTCGAAGAAGTTTCGCAGATTATCGCGACAACTCAGCCAGACTCAAGTGGATCCAGTCCTTCAGACGACCGCGAGTTCTTCCGTAGCGACCGCGTCGGGACTGAATTTTGCAGGAGTCGGCAATGGAGACTACGGCTTCGCGCCCAATGCTGCGCCGCCGGATACCAATGGAACGGTCGGTGCGACCCAATATGTACAGTGGGTCAACGAATCATTTGCCGTATTCAGCAAGTCGAGCGGCGCGTTGCTGCATGGTCCGGTCGCAGGCAATACGCTCTGGTCCGGGTTCGGCGGGGGTTGCGAAACCAATAATGACGGCGACCCTGTCGTTCAATACGATAAGGCCGCCAATCGCTGGATTTTTACGCAGTTTTCGGTTTCCACCACGCCGTATCTGCAATGTGTGGCCGTTTCTACCACGTCCGACGCTACCGGCACCTACTACCGCTATGCGTTCACGCAACCTAATTTTAATGACTATCCCAAGCTTGGCGTCTGGCCGGACGGCTATTACATGAGCTTTAACATGTTCAACGGCAATTCGTTCGTCGGGGGACGCGCCTGCGTGCTCAATCGCACGGCAATGCTGGCGGGAGGTCCAGCGACCCAGATTTGTTTCCAGCTGACAAGCACCTACGGCGGGCTGCTGCCGTCCGATCTGGACGGGTCTACCGGCCCCCCGGCGGGCGCGCCCAATGTATACGTAGCCTTCGGAAATGACAGCGCGTCGCTCGATCTCTGGAATTTCCATACTAATTTCACGACTCCCTCCAATTCCACTTTTTCCCACGTCAACATCGCGGCACCGGCGTTTGCCGCGGCCTGCAGTGGTGGAGGAACTTGTATCCCGCAAGCCGGGACGACCCAGAAGCTGGATTCTCTGGCCGACCGCCTGATGTATCGACTGGCCTACCGCAATTTTGGCGATCACGAAGCCCTGGTCGTCAACCACTCGGTGACCGCGGGCTCAAGCGTTGGAGTGCGCTGGTACGAAATTCGCAGCCCCAGCACTGCGCCGGTCGTCTATCAATCGGGCACGTATGCTCCGGATGCAAATTACCGCTGGATGGGCAGCATCGCGATGGACAAGGTCGGCAACATCGCTCTCGGTTACAGCGTGTCCAGTACCACGATGCACCCGTCCATCAGCTATACGGGTCGTGCGCCCAGCGATCCACCGGGCACCATGCAGGGAGAAAACTTGATTCTTACGGGAGCCGGTTCTCAGACGTCGGGTCTTACCCGCTGGGGAGACTACAGCGCGATGTCCATTGACCCTGGGGATGACTGCACGTTCTTCTACACCAATGAGTACCTCAAGACGAACGGCTCATTCAATTGGAGCACACGAATCGCTTCCTTTAAGTTTCCATCGTGCAGCGGAGCCCCGCCGGTGCTTACGACAATCACGGTTTCCCCGGCCAGCGCCTCGGTGCAGACGGGGAAACAACAGCCATTCTCCGCGACAGCTTATGATCAGTACGGAAGTCCAATGAGTCCCCAGCCCGCGTTTTCCTGGTTAGTGAGCGGAGGGGGCGTCATTAGCTCAACTGGAGTATTCACTGCGGGATCAAGTAGCGGCGGACCTTTCACAGTGACAGCCTCCAGCGGTGGCGTAAATGGCACTGCCAGTGTCACGGTGACCGCTCTCGTCGCGGACTTCTCTCTCTCCGCGAGTCCTACCTCCCAGTCCGTCAGGCGCGGAAATACGGCGACCTATACAGTGACGGTCAACAAAGTGAACGGCTTCACCGGATCCGTCACGCTAAGTCTCACCGGTCAGCCCTCGGGCTCCACTGTCACGTTCACACCGAATCCGAGTACCGGCACTGCAACGCTCACAGTTAAGACGCTGTCTACCAACACGCGGAAGACGTACACGCTAACGATCAAGGGCGTGAGTGGCAGCTTGAGTCATACGACGGCGGTGGCGTTAACTGTAACCAGGTAGTGAAACCACCTGATGCAAACGCCTGGTAAACTGTATTCTTTGATATGCCTGTTGCCATGTCCCGTTGCCCTGTGACGAGAAACAGCGCTTGGTTCACCGTAACCAAAGGACGATGAATCTCGACATACCCCGGGGTCGGACAACCCAAGTTCGGCCTCGTCCTGATTTCAAAGGTTCGACGTGCGCGGACCGGATTCCGCCCGAGAAACGGCCTGATCGGAAACTGGCTTATTGGCCCGCTGGCCATCCTTCTGTGCAGACGGTTTGCAGCACGGCAGAAATCTGCCGCGTGATCCTGTAGCGGGAACGGAAATAGCCCACGAGCAGCGTACAGGACCACACGGCGAACCCTCCGCGCGAGTTCGGGGTGAAACAGCAAAAGTGGCGCGAGTAGGAATAGACGAACCGCATGCTAAAATTCGCGCCATGCGATCCGCGTCCAACGAACTGCGGGAAAATCTCGCCAGTGTGCAAGAGCGCATTAACATCGCCGCCGCTCGCGCCGGACGCCGTCCGGAAGAAATGACGCTGGTAGCAGTCTCCAAAACGCATTCCGCGCAAAAAATTCAGGAACTGTACGAGGCCGGCATCCGCCATTTCGGCGAAAATCGCGTCCAGGAACGCGAGACAAAACTGGCGCATCTCTCGACGCCGGAAGCGGCGTGGCACATGATTGGCCATCTGCAGAAAAACAAGGCCGCACGAGCCGCCGCGCTATTCGACAGCGTCGATTCGCTCGACAGCATCGCGTTAGCCGAGAAACTCAACCGCGCCCGCCAGGAGTTCCTGTCACAAAGTTCCGCGAAGGGAGCCGCATCGGTATCCTCGACCCACGGGAAGCCGCTTCGAGCGCTGGTTGAAATAAATCTCGATCCCGAGCCGGCGAAATCGGGAGTCAAGGACGACGAAGCGTCGCGTCTCGTCGAGGCGGTCCAGTCCATGCCGCATCTGGAATTGCTCGGGCTCATGGGTGTCCCGCCGTATTTCGATAATCCCGAAGAGGCCCGGCCATACTTTCGTCGTTTGCACGAATTGCGGGACTCCTTGCGCAGCCGCTTCGGAGCACAGGCCCTGCCGGTACTTTCCATGGGCATGTCCCACGACCTCGAAATCGCCATCGAAGAAGGCGCGACCGAAGTGCGCGTGGGAACCGCGCTTTTCGGCCACCGGGAAATGGCGTAGCCTGGCGGTGCGCGTCGAGGAAAAGGACGGCGCCGTCAGCTTCACCGTTCGCGTGCAGCCGCGCTCCAGTCGCGACGAAATAGCTGGCGAATACCAGGACGCCCTGAAAATTCGTCTCACCGCGCCGCCCGTGGATGACCGGGCCAATGAAGCGCTGCGCAAATTTCTTGCCGCTCGTTTGAAAGTGCCGCTGGCCGCTGTTAGAATCGCCTCCGGCGTTCGCAGCCGCACGAAACGCGTGGAAGTAAAGGGAATCGCGGCCGCGGCGATTCGTGCGCTCGCCAACTGAGCACAGTGCTCGCCGCAGTTTCGCGCGTCCGTGATCGGCGCGTCTCTATGTTGAATATCGAATCCATCCAATCCGCGCTTCGCCAGCAAAAACTCGACGGCTGGCTGTTCTACGATATCTTGCATCGCGATCCGATCGCCTACCGAGTTCTCAGGCTCGATCACGTCCTCGCCAAGCGCCGCTGGTTCTACATGATTCCGGCGAAGGGCGCGCCTCGAAAACTCGTTCATCGCATCGAAGCCGCCACTCTTGACTCGCTTCCCGGCGACAAAATGCTGTATGCCGCCGCCGAAGAGCTGGAAAAAAATCTGCGCAAGCTCGTCGGCCGCGCGAAAAAAGTCGCCATGCAGTATTCGCCGAAAAACGCCATCCCGTACATCTCCCTCGTGGACGCCGGCACCGTCGAACTGATCCGCGCGCAAGGCTGCAAAGTGGTCAGCTCGGCCGATCTCGTTCAGCAATTTGAGGCCGCCTGGTCCCCTGAGCAACTCGAATCGCACCGGATCGCGGGCCGCGCCGTCGACACTGTCACGCAAGCGGCCTTCGCCGAAGCCGCGCGCCGCGTAACCGCCGGAGACTCGTTCACCGAATTCGATCTGCAGCAGTGGATGGTCGCGCAGTTTCGCGCCCATGGAGTCGCCTCGGACTCGCCGCCCATCGTCGCCGTCGGCCCGCATTCCGGCGACCCGCACTACGAGCCTCGCGAACAAGGTTCGGCGCCCATCCGCCGCGGCGATTTTCTGCTCCTCGATGTCTGGGCCAAGACGCTCGCGCCGCATAGCGTCTTCTACGACATCACGTGGACCGGTTACCTTGGGGCGAAAATTCCCGACAAGTTTGTGAAAGTGTTTTCGGTCGTCCGCCAGGCCCGCGAAGCGGCCGTGGAGTTCGTGAAGAAAAATGTAGCGGCCGGCCGCGTGATCGAAGGCTGGCAGGTGGACCGCGCCGCGCGGGAAGTGATTCGCAAGGCGGGATACGCGAAACATTTCGTCCATCGCACCGGCCACAATATTGGCGAAGAAGTTCACGGCGCGGGCGCGAATATGGACAGCCTCGAAACCCGCGACGTCCGCCGGATCATTCCGCATACTTGCTTTTCCGTCGAGCCCGGAATCTACCTGCCCGAATTCGGCGTGCGCAGCGAAGTCAACGTGTACGTCTCGGATGGTAAAGCGGAAGTGACCGGCGCGGAGCAGGCCGAACTTCTGAAATTGCTGCCCGAATAGAGGTCTTCAATCGTGGATGAAACGGTAATCAAAGAAGAGTCCGCAAAAGGGAATCAGATGATGGGGATCGTCGCCGCCGTAGCCGGCTGGATCGTCCCCGGCCTGGGCCATCTTCTGCTGCGCCGCTGGAGCAAGGCCGCGATCTATTTTCTATGCGTCGGCAGTCTGGCCCTCGCGGGCCTCGCGATGCGCGGAGGCGTTTTTGGAGCAAGCGCCGACGACCTGTTCGATCGTCTCGGATTTTTCGCGGACCTCGGCGCGGGGATTTTCTATTTTCTAGCTCATCAACTGCAAGCCGCAGGCCCTGACATCGCCCACGCGACGGGAGATTATGGCACCCGCCTCTTCGCCGCCGCCGGCATGCTCAATTTTCTTACCGTGTTGGAAGCCTATGACATCGGGCGGGGGCGCGAACCGCGATGAATTTCCTGTTTGGCAATCTCACCCATTTCGGTGCACTGGTATTCTTCGCGCTGGTCATCTCGGTAACGTTCGCATTTCTCTCCAAGCGCGGGATGGCCGAGCGTGCTCAATACACTCTGTGGGCGTTTCTAGCCTTCTTGCTCGTTGCCATTGGAATCGGCTGGCTGATGTATCCGTTCTCGCAGTAGCGCAGGTGATTATCCCGCAGCCAATCGCCCCGCCTCATTTGCCCCTTTCGCAACACTTTGCTAGACTGAATCTCGATGCCGTCCATGATCAAGGAAGCCAGCGAAACCATTTTCACGCTGGTAAAAGGTTTTCGCGTGACCTTCCGCAACATGCTGCGGAAAACCGTCACTGAAAATTACCCCGAAGAACCGGTTCACTTCCAGCCTCGTTATCGCGGCATTCACGTCTTACACCGCGACGAAAACGGACTGGAGAAGTGCGTTGGCTGCTTCCTGTGCGCCGCTGCGTGTCCTGCTCGGTGCATTTACATCGAGGCCGCCGAAAACACCGATTCGCAGCGCATTTCGGCCGGCGAGCGTTACGCCCGCGCCTACAACATCGATTACTCGCGCTGTATTTTCTGTGGATACTGCGTGGAAGCCTGCCCCACGGATGCCATCACCCACGGCCACGGATTCGAGCTGGCCACTTCCAACATCAATGCCATGATTTACCGCAAGGAAAAGCTGCTCGAAAAAGCGCCTTCTGCCACTTAGTTTCTCCGCTTCCGCGGTTTCGCTCTTCGCAACGCCCGCTTGACCGGAGCCGCAGGTGATGTCATGCGCATCGGATCCAGAATCTCCCGCAGTGTTCGTTCATCCAGCAGTTTTCTCTCCAGCGCAATTTCCGTCACGGTGCGCCCGGTCCTCACGCTCTCTTTGGCAATCTCCGCCGCTGCCGCGTATCCGATGTAGGGATTCAAAGCCGCTGCAAGCGAAATCGTAGCATTTGCGTAGTATCGGCACCGTTCTTCGTTCGCTGAAATTCCATCGATGCACTTGCTCGCCAGAGCCAGCATGGTGTTTTTTAATATCTTTGCACAATGCAAAATGTTCCAGGCCATCGCCGGCATCATTACATTCAGTTCAAGTTGCCCGGCCTGCACGGCCATCGCGGTCACCAGGTCCCCGCCAACCGCCTGGAAACCTACCATCGCCGTCAATTCCGCCATAACCGGATTCACTTTCCCAGGCATGATCGACGATCCCGGCTGCAGCGCCGGCAATTGAATTTCAGCAAGGCCGGTATTCGGACCACTGGACAGCAACCGCAAGTCGTTGCTGATCCGGATCAACTCGAGCGCCAAATTGCGCAGCGCCGAAGACGCCACGCTCAGAGCCAAATTTGACTGCATTGCATACCGCAAATCGTCGGTGGGCCGCAGAGCCTCACCAGAAATTTGGGACAAATGCCGAACCACAAGCTTCTGAAAACGAGGATGCGTATTCAGCCCCGTCCCCGTAGCAGACCCGCCCAGTCCAACCTCCTTCAAAAGCCCCACGGCATACTCCAAGACCCCCTCGCACCGACGCATGGCGGTAGCGTAGGCCGCAAATTCCTGCCCAAGTCGGACCGGCACAGCATCCATCAAATGCGTGCGCCCCGATTTCAAGATGCGATCAAACTCTCTGGCTTTCCGCGAAAAGGACTTCGCAAGTTCCGCGACGGCATCACGTATTCCATCAAACCAAAAAATCGATGCCAGCCGCAAAGCTGTAGGGAACACATCGTTGGTTGACTGAGAACAATTCACATGATCATTCGGATGACAAGGGTTGTAGTCGCCGAGCTTGCCTCCCATAATTTCATTCGCCCGATTGGCGATCACCTCATTAGCATTCATATGAAACGAAACCCCAGCCCCAGCCTGATACACATCCACCACAAACTCCCCATCCCACAACCCATCGATAACTTCCGAAGCGGCCCGCAAGATAGCCCCAGCCCGTTTCCGATCCAGTAATCCCAATTCACGATTCGCAAGCGACGCAGCCAACTTGATCATTCCAATCGCCCGGATCAACTGCCGATCCGCGCGATACCCGCTAATTCGATAGTTTTCAACCGCCCTCTGCGTCTGGCTCCCAAAATAAGCCCGAACCGGCACCAAGCAATCCCCAATCGAATCGTGCTCCACTCTCATTTTCAAAGGCAACCCTCCAGTTCAACTACATAATAACGCCAGCGCGACTGAGTTCCACCCAACATAAGTCCACCCAATTCAATTTCTGCTTCTCCGCGTTTCCTACTGTTGTACGGATACGTCCGAAGCTATAAGCAGCGTCGCGGACATATGGAGTTAATGCTTTGCTGGTTTGACTCTTAGTTCAGGTTGGTTGGGTCGCTGCGGTTGCGCGTGGTTGTGGCTCCGCTTGGCTGATGGTCAGTTGATTGGGATTGATTGGGCGGGGTTTGGCGGAGCGATTTCTGTTGGGTCAAACTTTTCAGTTGAGGGATTTCGTAGATGGTTGTTGTGCTTGGTTGCCGAGATTGAGGGGGTCAGCCGGTGGCGGCTTGTCTGGGCTGTTGGGATCTTCTGGTTACTTGGTCTTTCAACTGGGTGCGGGAGGGGACGAAACGCGGTTGGGGTGGAGTTAGAGGGGATACCGGGGGGTGGCTTTCGGCGAATAGGGTGGTTGGGGCTTCGGACAGGGTGCGGCTGGGGTCTGCGGCTGACATTGTTGATGGTTGTGGGGCTTTGTGGTGGTCGAGCATCCAGCGGGCGAGCATGGCTTCGGAGGTTTCCTGGACCCATTGGTCTATCAGGGCGGCAATTTCCTGGCGCAGGTTTGCGGCGTGGTTCAGGCGGGTTAGCTCAAAACTTTGCAGGGAGGAGCGCGACGCCGCCTGGAGATAGTCCAAGGGCGGGTTCAAACGGGTTATGGGCATGGCCAAAGCTCCGATCTTAGGGCTGGGGCCGAAAGGGTCGGCCACTACAATCACTCATGCACTGTACTAAGTTGTCATGATTCGTGTCTAGTCCGGAGTTGTGGATATGCTGTGGATAAGTCGCGATGGCCAATTGCAGCGGGGGGCGGGCTCTGGTTTTAACAGAGAGATAACTCACGCTGTTGTTATCAGAGCGCCCAGGAACAGCTCGAGAGAGCCTCTTGGGCGGCGGTTTTGAGTCCGGCGGGGAGGGAATGCCAACGACTGATAATACTTGGGGAGATGCAAAAAACCAGTTGCCGGCGTCGCGGCTTCGTCAGTTGGGACGTTATGAGACGAGTTCTTAAATACGTGCCTCCAACGTGGTGATTCGCGAAACAGGCTGGAAAAGTCTGTCGTTAGGTGGGTTCTCATTCTGGCCCGCTCGGCCGCGGCTGACCCCCTGGTATACAGATTGCGGCCGCGCAGGGACTGGCGGCGCGCGCATCGGGCGGGACAGCGAAATTGTCGGACTTTATCGGACGTTTTGCAACGTAGGAGCGATGTGCATAACACCCAGTGTTTTCGCGTGCGCGCTGATGTTTTCGCCAGAGCGCATGGCCGGCCAGACGGCATGCCCGGAAGAACCATTGGCGCGCGCGCGAAAGGATTGCGTTGGCTATGCAGGGTGTCGAAGGGGTGCGCTCCGGTTTGATGTTTGAGGATTGAGAGAAGCTTTTTCTTGAAAGGCGGCCATCGTCGGTGGAATGGGCTTTGGGTTCGGAAATGTTTTGAGCACGAATGATTCTGGATGAAGGAGGAAAAGATGACGAACTTGTTGAATGGATGGCAATCTCCGCCAGCGATCGCGAAGCAAAATATTTTTGGGACTGCGGGGGCAACTTCCGTCTCTGGCGGCGCTTTGCCGGCGGCCGGTGAGCTTGCGGGAGATCCTGAGCTGGCACGGGTTCCGGCCGGCGTGCAGGCTAGCGCTGTGCGCGGAACAGGACCGTATGACGCGCGACGACTGCGATCGCAGATGGAAATTATTCGCGACGTGATGCTGTCGGCGGCGGATTGCGACTCGTGGCTGACGCTGGACGAACTGCGAAAGCTCACGCGGTTCGGAGAGGCTTCGATTTCCGCGCAGTTGCGGCATTTGCGCAAGGCGGAAAACGGCGGGTTTGCAGTGGTGAAGCGACATCGCGACGGCGTTTTGCCGGAGAGGGTTGGGGCGGACCGGCGCGGGGAATGCGTTTGGGAATACCGGCTTGGGCATCCTGGGGCTGACTTGCGGCTTGAGCAGGTTGGGCAGGACCTTGTTCCGGCAGAGACGGCTAGCGTGCAGAGCCGTTGAGCTGAAGCCGTCTCATAAATGGTCAGACCCGGAACGAAATAGCGCTTCAGGGGCTAAATCGGAACGTCGGCGGCTAAAGCCGGACTGATTTTACAGATGGGATGAGAAGGCCGGTCTCCGGCGGGATGCGATACGCTCCCAATGGTCGACGCGCTCAAGGCGCAACGGAGAGGAGACCGGCTATGAAAAAGACTATCACTGTACAGGCATTC
>Ga0070735_10005430_pt1 | contig 10586 bp, 8 predicted proteins | sample Coa_R1_FD_66443 | JGI IMG/M metagenome (GOLD analysis project Ga0070735, IMG submission 66443) | Surface soil microbial communities from Centralia Pennsylvania, which are recovering from an underground coalmine fire - Coalmine... | ecosystem: Environmental > Terrestrial > Soil > Unclassified ... | reverse complement strand
GATCTCCGGTGCGATCGAAGTAAGCCCCCGCGAGCACTATAAACAGAGGAGTAGCGTCCACACTTCCGTAGTAACGGCCGAAGGGCACTTCTCCGAGCGCCGCCATTTCGCTTTGTCGCATCTCGTGCAGGATCTTTCCCGGCTCGGAATCGGCAACCGCATCCACGCAGTCGGCCTGCGAAGCTGCCAGAAACTCCAGCACACCCTTCCCGATTTCCGGATTCAGCCACATGGTCTGCAACGCGGTGATGATGCCATCCCGTCCGAACACCGTGCTGAACCAAGGGACCCCGGCGTAAGGATAGTTGCGCTCCGGATTCCCCGCGATCATCATCTCCAAGTCCGACATGGATCTGGCGATCCAGTCGCTGAACCGCGAGTTCGAGCTCGTGATTTGCGGAAAGGACTTGCTGATTCCCGCCAGTTCGAAGCGCGCCGATGAAAGAGCGTCGCTGTAGCCGGTGAACTTGCGCGAGCCTTCACGGTTGCATGCGATTTCCAATTGCAGCGTCAGACGCTGCTTGGGCCGGAGGCTGATTTCAAATTCAAGCCCCGCTCCAGATGTATGTGCGGGCGCCATGTCAGTGCGGATCGCGGTCTCGCGTACGACCCGGTCCAATCCTTCATAGGCCAGCGTTACCGAATTCCCTTCAACTTGTGTATCGAGCCTGCGGCCTCTGCGTTCGCGGGTGGTGCCGCGCACTTCAAACACATCGGCGAAATCCGCATCGAATCCCAAGTGAACCGGAATCTCGAGATCCTCCAGTCCATGATTCACGAACAAAAGCTTCTCGAAACAAGAATCGCGCCACAAGAACCGAGAGCGCACCAGATGCAATACTCCTCGATGGATGGCGAGGGCGCCATCGCGAGAGACGTCGAGATTTGCCAGATCGGCAGTGAACAGAAAATTGTTGGTGGCTACGGTGGAACTCAACAGCAGGGGGCGAGCGTTCCACAAGTGCAGCGACAATTCGGAGAGGTGCCGCATCCCGTCGTAGAACAGGCCTTCTTCCGCCAGTCCGGACGTTTGCACGTCCCCCAACCGGTCAAACACAAAAAACATCCTGCCGTATTTCAAGACCCGGGCCCGATTGTCAGCCCGGGACGCGGTGGTTGCTATGTAGTACTGGGCGTGTGCGATTCCACTTCCATCCAATTCAGGACTCCCTCTTCGACCGTGATTGAGGCCGACTTTGGATGAACCAGCTTCTGATAGATGGTCAGATAATTCCTGGTCATTTGCTCGTCAGTGAAGTTTAACTCGAAATACTGCCTGCACTCACTCCGGTCGAGGTCACCCAATTGCTTCACCGCTTCAAGGGCTTCTTCGACGTTGCTCACGAGAAAACCGTTCACTCCATCCAGAATAACCTCGGGCACAGACCCAAAGGGATACGCAATCACCGGCGTTCCGCAAGCCATTGCTTCAATCATCACCAGCCCGAAGGGTTCAGACCATTCAATCGGAAACAGCAGGGCGGCTGCGTTGCCCAGAAATTCGGCCTTATCGGCGCTTCCAATCTCACCGATAAATTCGACCAGCGGATGATCCAGCAGCGGCTTGATGACTTCTTCGTAGTAGTACCGGTCGGCGCGATCGATCTTGGCCGCAATCTTCAGCGGCATATCGGCGCGAATTGCGATTTCAATCGCATGATCCAAGCCCTTTTCCGGCGATACCCGTCCCAAAAACGCCAGATAGTTTCCCCCGGTCGCGTTGAACGTCAGCAAGTTTGCCGGCAGGCCATGGTGTACCGTTCCGACCCAGTTGACCCAGGGCAGAGGTTTTCGCTGCGAATCCGAAATGGAGACCAATGGGACGTCCCGGAACTCCCGGTAAAGTGGAACGAGGTCCGGAATGTCTAGCCGGCCGTGAAGCGTAGTGACGCAGGGAACCGGTTCATGCCGGCTGCGAATGAAATGCAAATAGTCAACATGAAAGTGAATAAAGTCGAAATCTTGCGCCCGGCTTAAGAGCTTTTCGATCATCAGCATGTGGTGCGCCAGGGGATCGATACATTCTGAATCCGTTCGCAGCGCTTTCTTGCAGCAGGGTACCAGTCGTGCGTTGGTCACCGAGTCGCCGCTGGCAAATAAGGTCACATCGTGTCCGAGTGCGACCAATTTCTCAGTCAGCCACGAAACAACTCGCTCTGTTCCTCCATAAAATGCAGGGGGGACGCTCTCATAAAGTGGCGCCACTTGAGCTATCCGCATCCATTCGACTCCTTTTCCCTTGCAGATTCCGTACTTAAATCGAAAAGTCCGAGGGCGTTCCGGAAGTGCCAGCGCGCATTACGCATGTGTTCAGATGTCTTCTACGGCCTTGCGGTTGGCAACTGCGTGAAACTGCTGTACATCCGGCGACTCGCAACCTTTGGCGGATCAGAAGCACCCTAAAATCATCCTGTGGGTTGCGGCGAGCCGGGTTAACGATGCGCAGTTCAGACAGAGTTCCTCAGCGGAAAAAACGAGCCCCTCGTATCTCAACCGCCCTCGTCCCGCTCCCTGCCGTTCTGTTTGATCTTGATGGAACGCTCATCGACAGCAATTACCAGCACGTGAATGCGTGGGCCGAGGCCCTGCGCGGCGCCGGAATCGTCATCCCCACCTGGAAAATCCATCGCCGAATCGGCATGAGCGGAAAATCCTTCGTTCGCGAACTGTTACGAGAGATCGCCCGGCATCCAAAGGGAATCGACGTCGAGCAACTGGAACGCAAACACGACCGTATCTTTCGTCGACAAATCGGCGGCCTTGAGCCGCTGCCCGGCGCGAATCAATTGTTAATGCACCTTGCGCTGCACCGTGTTCAGATTGCCATTGCCACCACTGGCGGCCGCGAGCAGACAACCGTGCTGCTGCGGCAGTTGAAAATTCCTCGAGGAACGGAAATCGTTACGGGCGACGATGTCGAAAAGGCCAAACCCTCTCCCGACATTTTTATGTTGGCAGCGCAGCGCTTAGGGGTTCCGATCAACGACTGTATCGTGGTCGGCGACAGCGCTTGGGATTTGCTGGCTGCCGGGCGCAAAAGTGCGCTCGGGGTTGGCCTACTCTCCGGCGGATATGGAGAGGAAGAGCTGGAGCGTGCCGGAGCATTTCGCGTGTACTCCGATCCCGCCGACCTTCTCATGCACATCGAACAGTTGGGATTGCCCGGCCGGTGACTTACTTTTATCAATGTAAACCGCCCGTAACTCATTGCAACCATTGTGGTCAGGGATTACCCCGCTAGGTTTAAGGTAGCCGCCGTATTGTTCACCTTGCAGGGTTCTTTCTAAAGTAAGTCGTCAGCCGTAAGCTGAATGATTTGTTGGAAATAGCCTGGCTTCCCTCCCTCCGCTCGTAGCCGCGGCCTTACTAATTGAGGTCTGAAGGACTATGAGTGCATTTCCCTGCCCCGATCGCTCCGGACAGATTTGTATTTCGAAAGCTCTTATTCTAGTAACGATTATCGCCGGCATTTCGGCCTCCATCGCGTGCGGCACCGGATCCTCAAAATCCAGCACGACCACATCCCAACCCGCGGCTCCGCAGCCCAACTTTCCTTCGATTCCACCGGAGCAGATCACGTGGCCCATTTCGAATCCGGCGTCCAGTCAGTTTCCTGCGCCGCCAGCCGAGGATCAAACCACTGCCCCATGGAAAAATGGCTCCAATGATTTTCCTCTGAGTGTCTCCAGTCCCACCGCGAGTTCCATGGTGACTTCGCCTTTGAATGTGGTCGCCTCGGCCACGCCTAAGAATCCGATTTTTTTCATGCGAGTGTACGTTGACAATCTCGCGGTTTATTTCACCTTCACTAATTCGATTAATACCCAAATCTTCCTTGGGACCGGCGCGCACACCATCACAGTAATGGCCGAGGATAATCAGGGCTACATTTCTGCCACGCCCGTGCAAGTGAACGTTACTGGGCAAGCGCCTTCCACCAACGGCCAGACACTGATCAGCGGAATTCAGAACATGCCGGGCTGGCAATCTTGTGGCGGTCTATTTCCCCCAGGCTCGGGACGCGCTGGTCAGATCTGCGCGGCGGGCGGAGGAACGCCCAACTCCGTAATGACTCAAAACGTCTCTTCCCCCGCAATGGACGGAAGCTCAGCTCAATTCAGTATGGGCCCATCTTCCCCGGATTGCCCTCACTACTGCAACATGCTCTACTTCAACCCCCTGGCGGGCGGTAATAACGTCAGTCATTTCGTCTACGACCTGTATTTCTACATTGACAATCCCGACGCCCCACAGGCGCTCGAGTTCGACCTGAACCAAACTTTCGGCGGACAGCGCTGGGTCTGGGGATCGGAATGTAATCTCAAGGCCGACGGCGTTTGGGATATTTGGAACGATGCTCCCAACACCGGCTGGGAACCAACCACAATCCCCTGTACAGCATTTCAGGCGAATACGTGGATTCATCTGGTATGGACTGTCGAACGAGTCGGAAACCAGGTGCATTACATCAGTCTGCAAGTCGGCGATCAGACTTATACCGTCGATACTTTTTATCCCAATCAGCAGAATTGGACTTTGGAAGAAATTGATAACGCATTTCAGATGGATCTGGACGCAAATGGCGATCCCTACAACGTTTGGCTGGACAAGGTGAATTTAACGGCTTACTGACACTTTGCTTCGGGAGGAGAATGGACTCTTTCCGTGGACAGAACATGAACTAGAGAACGTAGTGACTGGGCTCCTGACCGCTCTCGGATGCTGGTCTTCTACATCATTACTTGGCATCGGAGAGTGGAATGCGGGGGAAGAAGTCCTTTGGCAAGGCGAGAAGATACATTCTCGTGGCATGCTTGTTCGCTCTTGGAATGCTTCTCTCGCTTTGGGCCGGATGTCAGGGTTTGCCTAAGAACGTTGCGAACTGTCCCATTACGCCCACCCCTCCGGCGAATACCTCCATTGTTCCTCCTGCGGGAGAGCCTCCGCCGGCGGCTCTCTGCGGCTTTCCTCTCACCATCAGCAGTCCCGCAAACGGCGCGAGCGTCAATTCGCCGGTGCCGATCCTTGCCACTGCGACACCACCCGATCCGATTTACACGGTCCGTTTATACGTGGACGGCCTCGCTGTGCTTTACACGCCCAATGCCAATGTCAATCAAATGATCTGGATGGCGAACGGACAGCATACGGTGGAAGTGGTTGCTGAAGACACGGCCGGTTACGTCGCCACCGCCTCGATGCAGTTGAATGTGGTCGGCCAGGAGCCGGGCGCTCTCAATATCCAGGACATGTCGAGTTGGGTTTCCTGTTCAGCCGTTATAGTTTCGGCCACCTGTGCCGCTGGTCTGGGAACTGCCCAATCCACTCTCACGTTGCATCAGCCCGCGCCTTCTTTGGATGGATCGGCTGCAAAGTTTACTCTCGGCGGCAATCACGCTTATTCCAACGAACTTTATTGGATTCCACTCGGTGGTGGTGCTACCCCCACCCACTTCACATACGACCTCTGGTTCTACATCGACAATGGCAACGCGCCACAATCTTTGGAGTTTGACGTCAACCAGGCCTTCGGTGGCACCCGCTGGACCTGGGGAACGCAGTGTGACTTCAACGACACCCACCACTGGGATATCTGGGATCCTCTCAATGGCGTCTGGCGGAACACTTCCATCCCGTGCAATCACTTTCCGTCGCAGACCTGGATTCATCTCATATGGAACTTCGAACGGGTGGGAAACCAGGTGCACTACATCAGCCTCAACGTGGCCGATCAGAGCTACAACGTTGATACCTACTACACTGCGCAGCCAAACTGGTTTCAGGAAGAAATTGACATCGCTTTCCAGATGGACGGCAATTGGGAGCAGCAACCTTACACGGTCTGGCTGGATGAAGTGAATCTGTTGGCAAACTGAATTCGATTTCCAACTGCATTCACGCTACAGGGATCGGCAGTCGCTTTTACAGAAAATCTTCGATGCATGGATCGAGATTCCGAGTATTACGCTTGGATAAGGAGGCCCATCATGCCCGAAAAAGAAACCTTAGAACGCGCTCGTGAAGATGCTCGTGAAGGCAAGTCCCCCAGCACGCAAGCTGGAGAATTCGTGCGTGAGGAGATGCACCACGTACGGGAAGGAAAGCATGGCGCGGCTTCGCCCCAGCAGGCGATCGCGATTGGCCTTTCCAAAGCCCGCCGAGCCGGAGTGGAACTGCAGCCGCCCAGCCGCGGTAAAGCGTCTGCCAGCACGACTGAAAAAGCAGAACGCGACTATCGCAAGGGACAAAGCCATTCCCGCCGCAAGCCCTCAAAAACGCGCTCGCGCGCCACGACCGAGGCGCTGAAAAAAGAAGGCCGCAGTGCCGCTTCGCATCGCTCCTTGTCCCAACAGGCTCGAAGTTCGGCGCGGAAACGCGGCTCCAAGTCCCGTCGCAATGCCGCTGTGAAAGCCAGCCGCACTCGTAAAGCAAGGAATCGGAAATAGATTCGCGCTCGTGGAGAAGGTTCCAATGATTCGAAAACTCAAATCCGGCCAATATCGTTTGTACTCGCGGAAGAAAAATGCCAAAACCGGAAAGCGCCGCAATCTGGGGACCTTCTCCAGCAGGCGGGCAGCCCAAGCGCACGAAAAAGCGGTCCAATATTTCAAACATCACTGAAGCACTTCACGAGTGACGTTTATCCCCTTCGCGAAGAAGCCGGCGAAAAAATGCCACAAGAAACCGCATAAAGCGTCTCTCTGGATACTGATTCTTCTGAAATCCGAAAATGGCCCCTCGGTGCTAGCCCTCCTGAGTATTTTTCTCCGCCCATCTACATACGATTTCGTTTGACTCTGCAGTAAACGCTGTATAGAGTGGACAAACTCCGCTCAGAAATTCTCCGCTCCCGCCCGACGAAAACTCCGGGTGCCTGCGGTCCCAGCACGATCCCAGGGGTGTCCCCGCCTGATGGTGGATCCCTCATGTTTTGATGGCCTTACGGGGTCTAGCAGTAAAAATCCAACCGGAGAGAAATCGAAATGAAGAAGCACTTCCTCATCTCAACGGCCATTTTCGTTCTTTTTGCGGCGTCCGCATTCGCCGGCGTGACCGTTACTACGCCCTATAACGGCAGCACCGTCAGTTCGACCTTCAATGTAAAAGCGTCTGCCTCTACTTCATGCTCTAAAGGCGTCGCCTCCATGGGGATTTATCCTTCCGCCAATTGGCTGGTCTACACGGTAGGCGGTTCGAGTCTTAATACCAACGTCACTCTCAACGCCGGTACTTATAGCATGGTCGTCGAAGAGTGGGACTACTGCGGTGGGGCCTCCACCACAACCGTTAAAGTCACCGTCAAAACCAGCAGCGGCGTGGCCGTCACTTCCCCCAGCAGCAACAGCACCGTAGGCTCTCCGGTTAACTTCGTTGCCACTGCGACCACCACCTGCTCCAAGGGCGTCGCCTCCATGGGCATCTACACATCTCCGTATCAACTCGCGTACACGGTGGGAGGTTCGAGCCTCAATACCAGCCTCTCGCTCAGCCCCGGCACGTACAATACAACTGTCGAAGAATGGGACAACTGCGGCGGAGCTTCCACGACTCCGGTCACCATCACAGTCAGTGGCTCGGGCAAGACCTTCACCAACTTGCAGAGTAGTGGAGGATGGAACGGCTATGCACAGCAGCCTCCGAGTTACGGTGACTGCACTTGGTGTACTCCCTCGGGCCCGCAGACGACTTGGGCCATGTATCAGGGCATCAAGAATCCCACGCTCTCCGGCAGTTCCACCCAGTTCAATATCGGAGGCACCGAGGCCTACACCGACGTCCTTTGGAACAATCACCTCATCGGTGACTTCTCTTCGCAAGGACTCCCCGACACCAGTCACACACTTGTCCCCACACTGCATACGTTCACGTACGACGTCTATTTCTACGGCAGCAATCTGGGCGCCGCACAGGCTTTGGAGTTCGACGTCAATCAGTTCTTCAACAACATGGGTTTCACCTGGGGCCACGAATGCCGTGTTGCCGGTGGCAATGAATGGGACATTTGGGACAACGTTCATGCCAAGTGGATTCCCACCGGGATTGCCTGCAATCCTCTGGAGAATGCCTGGAACCACCTGACGATCGTTGTCCAGCGCACCTCCAATAACCAGTTGAATTACCAGTCGATCACCTTTAACGGCACTACCCACACGCTGAACTGGACCTACGCCCCATTCTCCGCGATCGGCTGGTATGGAATCACAGCCAACTACCAGATGGATGGTAATAACAAGCAGACGCCCTACACGGTCTACGTCGACAAGCTGAATTTCACGTACGAATGAGTGTATTTTCACTCCGCTTCGGCGTTGATGTGGCTGTCAACGCCGGAAACTTTGCGGCCGGACTGATCATTTTGCAAACAGTCCGGCCAAAAAGTCCTGATTCTCTTCGGCGCCCGCCCACGAGTCAAAAATCCACTCGTAAGCTGATAAATTCAAAATACTTAGCAGAGTCTCCCAGGTTCGGGCATCTCGAGTCCTCCTCTATGCAACTAACAAATTAGTTGACGTTTTTGATCCTAGAACGTCTGACCCACTAAGGACTGGGGGCATCTTGGCACGGACCAAATCTCTGACTCTGACCGAAGCCGAACTCCGCATTATGAATGTCCTGTGGGATAAGGGTTCAGCGACGGTGCATGAGGTGTTGGCAGCTCTCCCTAACCCCCCAGCCGTTGCGTACAACTCGGTTCTGACCATCATCCGCATCCTTGAAAACAAAGGATATGTGTCACACCGCAAGGACAACAGGTCTCACGTTTACATGCCGAAGGTCGATCGCAAAGACGCAACGCGCTTCGAGATCGGGCACTTGGTCAGTCGTTTCTTCGGCAACTCGCACGAGCTTTTGGTGCTGAATATTCTGGAAGACAAGACCATCGATCCTGACGAGTTGGCCCGTCTGCGCGCGCTGCTGGAAGGGAGCAAATAGTAAGATGACTCCTGCACTCCACGCCATCGCGCAATTGGGAGCCCTCCGAGCGGTTGATTCTCTGGTCGAAGGCAGCTGCGTCGCTCTTTTTGCCGCGGCGGTTTTGCGCGTCACTGGCAAGCACAACGCCGGTGCGAGGTTTGCCATCAGTTTCTCGGCGTTGATGGCCATAGCCTTCTTGCCCTTCGTCGCACTCTCGCATCAATCTGGGAGTTCGGGCGCGAGTCATTCCGCGATCACAGTCTCTGAATCCTGGGCGCTGTATTTGTTCGCCGGATGGGCTCTCATTGCGGGCTGGTCCTTGGTACGCCTGGGCAAAGCGATGTGGCATTTGCGCACTCTCCGGAACAGTTGCGTTCCGGTGGATGTTCGCGGGCTGGATCTGCTTTTGCAGGACACGCTGCGTCGCCACAGCGGCGGTCGCAAATTCCTGCTGTGCGCCTCCGATCAGGTAAGCGTGCCCACAGCACTCGGTCTGTTCAAACCCGCGATCGTGATTCCTTATTGGGTGATGCAGGAGCTGTCGCCCGCCGAACTGAACCAGATTGTGCTGCATGAGCTTGCACACTTGCGCCGCTGGGACGATTGGACCAACCTCGCCCAGCAACTCGTACGTGCCCTCTTCTTTTTTCACCCCGCGATATGGTGGATCGAGAAGCGCGTCGCGCTGGAACGCGAGATGGCTTGCGACGACGCGGTCCTCACCGAAGCCAGCCCTCGCGCTTATGCCGAGTGCCTGGCCCGCTTGGCCGAGAAAACTTTCGTCCGCCGGAGTGTCGCGCTGGCGCAGGCCGCGTTGGGCAGGATTCGTCAGACTTCGGCTCGTATCGCTCAAATCCTGAATGTGGATCGCCCCAGCGAGCAGGCGCGAAGCTGGAGACCGGCCGTTTCTCTCGTCGCCGGATTCGCGCTGGCCTGCGCGATAGGAATCTCAAGGGCGCCGAGCCTTATCGCCTTTCAGGATGCTGGCGAGCAACAGCATCAAGCGGCAGCCCAGAATATTTCAAGCGGAAGCGCTCCACAGATGGCGCGCACAGTGATGAGATCGGCGACACAGCTTCCATCGGTTCCTGCCGTGCCGGCAAAGTTGAATGCTGAAACAGTTCACCGCCGCTTCAGCGTGCCGATCGTGGCCGCAACCGGGCGCTCGGCAACTTCGAATAAAACGGTCCGGGCCAACATGGTTCACCTGGCCGGTGCCAAAACCCAGTCGGTGCCGGTCACCCAAACAATTTTTGTCGTGATCGAATCTGGTGACAATACCGTTTCCGGCCAGCCGGTGTACCAGATTCAGATGTGGCGGGTCACGCTCTTCCACCCCGCCGTAGATTCCGGTAGTCAATCTCCGCGGAAGACAACGTAAGTGGAGCAAGTCAGGAATGAGTTCGCAGTTCGCATTTTGTAACTAACGAATTAGTTGTAAACAGATTTGAAAGGAATGACAAACATGACTCCAGCAAAATGGTTAAACGACCGCACAAAGAAATGGGCGCGGCGTCTCGCAGTACCGGTGCTTGCCGTCGCACTCGCCGCCTCGTTCGCAACCTATGAATGCATCAAGCCCGCTGCGGCAAGCGCAGCGATGGCGACTCCTGCGGCAACTCCGCTCGATGACAATAGCGTCGGGCCTCTGCTTTCTCTCGACAAGGCTA
>Ga0070735_10005429_pt1 | contig 10588 bp, 11 predicted proteins | sample Coa_R1_FD_66443 | JGI IMG/M metagenome (GOLD analysis project Ga0070735, IMG submission 66443) | Surface soil microbial communities from Centralia Pennsylvania, which are recovering from an underground coalmine fire - Coalmine... | ecosystem: Environmental > Terrestrial > Soil > Unclassified ... | reverse complement strand
CGCTGCGCTACGAGTAATCGCTCATACATACCTGAGCAAGATTTGCATACACCCCACGCACTTCTGGCCATCTTACTTGCCTGCGGCCTACGGCGACACGAACCCGTTGAGCTGAACTTCGCCCACCTTCAGCAGCGTGAAGAGCACTGGGCGATTGTCGATCTCAAGGGAAAGGCAGGGCATACCCGAACCATCCCAATGCCAGCATGGGTGAAGCAGATCCTGGACCAGTGGCTCCAGGCAGCGAACATTACCTCTGGGAAATTGTTCCGTCGCGTCCACAAGATGGGAAAGTCGTGGGGAGAGAGGCTGACCGAGAAGGCAGTTTGGCACGTTGTTCGGGAGTACGCTGCGAAATCGAACATCGAAACGTTAGCGCCGCACGACCTCCGCAGAACCTGTGCTCGGCTTTGCCATGCGGCTGGAGGCGAACTCGAACAAATTCAATTTCTCCTCGGTCACGTTTCGATTCAGACAACCGAAAGATATCTCGGCTGCAAACAGCGGATTCAAGGTGCCGTCAATCACAAAATGGGGATAGAGCCGCCAGACTGAGCGGCTCTATTCTGTGTCCGATTTGCCGACCACTCGCGCAGAGTGGTTTCCCTTTGTCAGTCGTATGGCACCTTGCTCCCAACATTCTGCCATAGTTTTTGAGGCGCAGGCCTCAGTGAATCGGGACGCGATACAAGTTTCTTTGTACAGTGCGGCGGGCGAAGGTATAGAACGAGGCGCTCGCGGCATCCTCTACCCGATCGTTCACCGCTTGCAGGTGTTCCCCATTGGGTATTTCGGAGGAAGTCTTTACTCCGGCGGATGGAAACTCCGGCAACATTTCCGGTTTCTTGAGTGGAATAACAAACGTCTTCGAACCGCTGGGACTCTCCATTGAAGGGAAGTTCAAAAACGCGACGGTGCCGTCGGCAGACCAGTTGAAGGCGCAATCGTCGAAGCAGATTCGTACAGGCGGGCCACCTTGCAACGGGATCGCCTCATGCGCAACGGAATACGTCTCATCCTTGATGGGCCGGAGGACTTCGGCATACTGTTCATCAGGCGAAATGCCCGATAAGTAAACAATGGGCTCAGAGAAAAGCTTCTTGGGGTCGGTTCCGTCCCCATTCATGCGGTACAAGTAATTCGTATTATTTTCAATTTTAACGAAATAGATCTTGCCCGAGTGCCCGTACTCCGGTTCCATCGCATCGTCGATCAACTTGTGCGGACTCGACCGGTGATCGAGCGTCGCCATCCATATCGAGGGCTGGCCGGATTTCTCGCGCATCATGAATGCGATTGATTTTCCATCTGGCGCGAGAGAAAACCCCAGTACGGCAAAGCCTGGCAGCACGTTTTCCGAGGCGCCGCTTTGCAGGTTGGTTGCCCACAACTGTGCTTTCCCGCGGACTAGGTCCGACGCGGTTTGCGGGCCTATGCGGTAGTAAAGTCTCGATCGGTCCGGAGAAAGCGTTGGGCTTACAGCGAATCCGCTCGACGAGATCTGCCGATCGCCGTTCTGGTCGTGCAGCCAGACGGTGCTCTGGGAATTCCCGACCGAGGTAATAAGCGATTGCCCGTCTGGAGCAACTGCAATTCCTTCCTCTTCCGTGGGGCCTGAAGTGATCTGTTCCGGCTGGCCATCGGGAAAGGCTTGTCGCCAGATGTGAAATCCGCTCCCGCCGGCATTCGAAGTGAAATACATCCATTTGCCATCGGGGCTCCACGCCGCCGCAGTGCAATTGCCGTCCTGTGGGCCTATGGACTTGGAGCCTTGCGGACCCGCGAACGGCACCAACCGGCATGGATACCAGCCGCCGAGTTTCATTTCAGCGACGAGAACCCACTGATGATCGGGCGAGATCCAGGAGTAGTGCGCCATGTCCGTTTCTTTTGGCGGGACGTAAATGTCGCGCTCGTCTGCCCGGCTTTCTGTCGATGTGACGACAGCGAAATGCCACCCCTGCTTTACTTCGCTGAACATCACATGCTGCGGATCAATCCAGGTGAGTCCAGTCGCGTTGGAGAGCAAAGGCTGGGGCGCGCCGCCGAGCACGGGAACCACCAGGGTCTGCCACTTCCCGTAGGTACTGTAGGCAACTCTTGATCCGTCGGGAGAGAACGCTGGGGCGAGCTTGCGAGTACCGTCATTGGTGAGGCGTACGGGATCTCCGTCCGGGAGGATCTTGATGTAGAGTTCCCCATGAGCAGCGAATGAGAAGCGCGGTCCGCGCACAAAGGCGAGCATGTGTCCGTCGGGAGAGAGCGCCGGGTATCCGGCAGAGTCAGTGAAGTTGGTGAGCTGCTGCCACTCGACTGCATTCGAGGCGGCGGGTTTCGGTTTGTTGCGGAGATAATAAACGCCTGTGACGGCCACGATCAGGACCGCCGCCGCGATTGCGGCGAGTGAGAACCCGCGTTTTTTCTGAGGCGTTGCCGCCGCAACGCTTGCGATCGGAACACGGCCCGAACTTTCGACTGCAATTTTGCCGGATTGGGTGTCGCGTCTCAATCGTTTGAGATCGCCGCGCAGCTCAGCCGCGGTCTGGTAGCGCAGGTCACGATCCTTTTCGAGGGATTTCGTAATGATTTCTTCCAGCTTGGGTGGAATTTCCACATTCAGCGACATTGGGCGCGGCGGATCCTTCTCGAGAATCGCGGCAAACATCACCGCAGTCGTCTTGCCGTCGAAGGGGCGAGTGCCGGTAGCCATTTCGTAGAGAACTGTGCCGAAAGTGAACAGGTCACTGCGCACGTCAAGTTCTTCGCCCCGGGCCTGTTCTGGTGACATGTAGGCGACGGTCCCCACGGCGGTTCCAGGACTCGTGAGTCGGGCGTCGAGTCCCCCACTGTCTCCGACGGTTTGCGCAGAGGATGCGTGAAGGCTTGTGGTGGCGAGTCCAAAGTCGAGAACCTTGATGCGTCCGCGATTGGTCACGAAGATATTAGCGGGCTTGATATCGCGATGCACGATGCCGCGCTGATGAGCAGCATCGAGAGCATCAGCGATCTGAATGCCGAAGTCCAATACGGTCTCGATCTTCAGGGAACCAGCATGGAGCTTGGTCTCAAGCGTAGAACCTTCCAGCAGTTCCAGGGCAATGAAATGCCGCCCATTGTGCTCGCCGATCTCATAAATCGTGCAGATATTTTCGTGGTTCAGCGAAGAAGCGGCTCTTGCCTCGCGCTGCAGGCGTTCGAGCGCGGCGCAGTCATTCTCCAATTCAACGGGAAGGAACTTCAGCGCGACCTTGCGGCCAAGAGTCAGGTCCTGTGCCTCATACACAACGCCCATGCCGCCTCTGCCGAGCGGCCGCACAATGCGGTAATGCGAGATCGTTTCCCCAATCATTCGCTTGCCAAAAAAGAGATTGCACGATGTTAGGGGCGTTTCAAGGCCAAGTCAAACGTGTGTTGGCCGTGTCGACTTCAGCATTACGAGCAAACCAGAAGTCAACTTCTCAATTGCCGACCAATCGAGAACTGAACCGCGTCCCCCGTCACAGATCCGGGCTTCGGATCACATCGGCTCGAAACAGTCTCGTTAATCGGTAACCAGAGAGCAGTTATGACCCTCGTCATGCAGCGACTCTGCTTCACTGCTTTGTACTTCGCATCCATTTGCATCGTAGTCGAACTCCGGTCGACGTTCATGCCAGGCTCCGACTAGAAATCGGTGGACAGGCTGAGTTCTTTCCAGGCTCTCGCTTCTTCTAATCGTGCAAGGTCGTTCTTCTCCGCACCGTTATACGCATCGCTGCCGAGCAACAGTCGCAACGGAGGTTTCTGTTCCTGCGTCAGCCGAACGATCGCTTGAGCCGCCTTCTTGGGGTCTCCGGGCTGCTTACCGTTATAGGCGCGCTGAAACCTGGCCGTTGCTCCAACAGTCGAGTCGTATTCCGGATGACCTTCGCTCAGCTTGGTGGAACTGCCGGCGAAGTCCGTGCGGAAGCCGCCCGGCTCGATGATCGTGACCTTGATGCCTAGCGGTGCCACTTCGCGCGACAAAACTTCGGAGAAACCTTCTACGCCCCATTTCGCCGCCGAATAAGGCCCGCGCCCTGGGGGTCCGATCCTTCCGCCCATCGAAGAAAACTGAACGAAATGGCCCGCCTTCCTTTCACGAAAGTACGGGAGAGCTGCCTTCGTCACGATGATTGTCCCGAAGAGATTGGTTTCGATCTGTGCGCGGAAATCCGACATCGGCGTATCTTCGACTGACGAGAGATTGCCATATCCTGCATTGTTGATAACAACGTCCAGCGAGCCAAACGCATCGATTGCCGTCTTCACCGCACCGGCAGCCGAGGACTCGTTGGTCACGTCCAGCTCGAAGAGCTTCACCTGGTCACCGTAGCGCTCCGATAGCTCACGCAGTGACTTTATGTCGCGAGCTGTCGCCAACACCTTATTGCCCGCCAAAAGGCCCGCTTCGACAATTGCGCGACCCAGACCGCGAGAACTACCTGTGACTAACCATACTTGCGCCATTCAGTCTCCTATTTGCGGAGTCCGAGCTACTTCGAGACCGCATGTGCTGCCGGAAATACTGTACAGCAAGAAATTACCTTCGCAGTGAGATCCGTGAGTTCACCTTCTGCCACGCCTCAGTTTAGGGCTACAGTGAAGCGGGAGAATTCCGGGATGCTCGGTTTTCGCAGCAGTTTTGAACCTGTGGCGGTACTGGCCGGCCACCCTCCATTTGATTCCGAAGGAAATTGAATAGGCGATTACGAAGAATCCAGGGCGTGCGTTTCGCCTAGAGGCACCCGTGAGCGGTGTCTTTCATGGAGAACCTTATGCCCAGAACCAAGAAGAGACTGAAGATTAAGACCGTCATTCATCGTGCCAGTAAGTATGTGCAGGAGGGGAACAAGACGGAAGCGATTCACACCATCGTCTCCGACGCGCACTACACAGTGGCGGAAGCAGAAAAGTTGGCCGAGTACATCGGATACTTCTTCGATGTCGAGTCCGATCGCAAGATCGTTTCCCGCTGGTGTGATCAGCACCGCATGTCGGGTTTTCTCTGTCGAGACCAGCACGCCCCGGAAGAAGACCCTTTTTTCATGGCTCCGTTTGTGGGTAATTGAAAGCCGAAGTAGACCGCCTCGCTAAGTGTCCACGAATTCCACCTTATATAAGGCGACGTGTTCCGGACGGTGCCGTGAAGGGCCGAGGATCATAACTTCGTGTTCGTCTTTCGTAACAACACAAAATGTAGTAAACCCATCGAGCCTCAGGCAGTGTCAAAGTTACATCGAGGCATTCACCCTCCCATGAGTTCCAAAATAAGAAAGCATCAGCCCGCGTGTATGGAGGCTCACAACCTGGTCAACAAACTCTCGGTTATTATCGGTCACTGCGACCTGCTGGCGGAAATGACGAAATCCGATTCTGAAAAGGCGCGACGAGTGGCATTAATCCGAAGCGTCGCTGTTGAGTGCGTGAAGGAGTTGGAAGAACACCAGCGAAAGGCAGAGTCGGAAAGACCTGCGAGCGCGTGAGGGGGCATGTTTTCAGCCTGGATCATTCAGCTTGAATGGTAGCGTGGCTAAACCGGCTGTTATGGCTGGAGCGACGTGAGCGGAGATACCCTCAGTCCGGCCTTGTTAAAGTTCGGTATCCAGACTAGGATCGTTCGCAGAGGTTCACCCGATGCAGCTCGTTTATCTACTTCGCTGGTTGGGATTCATGGATGATAAGCGGGAAGTGGTTCATCCCAAACTTTGGGATTTTGTGCTTTACTCTTCGGTTGCACTATTCGTGCTCATCCTGCTTACGCTATCTGGAGTGCTCGATCCGACATTGAAATAAGAGAAGTGATGGGGAGGCTTTGTTGGGGGCACCTTTCACCTCGCTGGTTGTGTCCTTGAACTGCGTGCTACGGCGGTCGCGGACTGGAAACCTCGTGATCCCAACGGCCTCAACGCCCCGCAACTCGCGGCGATCAACGAAAAGAGTGTCGTCGAGGCAATTCGCACTTGATCATTGCACCAACCAGCGCCGGTAAGACCCGTAGTGGATGTCCTTATTTATGCGTACAGCGCCAGGCTTCTGTTCGCATGTTCCTGAGCTTCTTCCGACCCTGCATCTTTGGCTTTGAGGTAAGCAAGCGTCACGCCCAGCGATCTGTGACCGAGGCGGATGCGGATCGTTCCTTACGCAGGGCCACACCACTAAACTTCTGGATACCGAATGTTCGGGAAGGTCGAAACGGGAGCTGCGGTGGTAGCTGCTATTTGACAACAGGGAATGCCCAGCCTAGCATCGTCATTGGGTAAGCCACCTCTTTTTACTCTTTCAGGTTCCCTGAACTAAGTCAGCCCATCTGAAGTTTCTCCCTCTTAGCAAACCCGAAGCGAAGGAGTTGGCATGGGGAAGCGGTGGCGATTCGCGTGTGTGGTATTGGTGGCCGTCCAGGCCAGTGTTGCGGGCGCGCAGCATGTCGTGACCGAGTCCGGCGCGATATCCGGGCTACGCGAAAACGGGTTGGACGTCTACAAAGGAATCCCATTCGCTGCCCCACCAGTGGGCGACTTGCGCTGGCGCCCACCGGTACCTGCCACATCGTGGACTGGCACGCGCAAAGCAGATGCGTTTGCTCCGGCGTGCATGCAAGTCGGAGTGTCTATGCCGGGCGAGACGCCTCCGGCAGTGAGTGAAGACTGCCTCTACCTCAACATCTGGACGCCAGCAAAAACAAAGACCGCGCACGAGCACCTGCCCGTTATCGTTTGGATATACGGCGGCGGATACATCAACGGGTCAGCCGCGATGCCCTTGTACTGGGGCGACCGGCTCGCGCAAAAAGGTGTCATCGTTGTCACCATCGCCTACCGCCTTGGTCCGCTTGGTTTTCTTGCACTTCCTGAGCTAACGCGCGAGTCCCAGCACCATTCGTCTGGGAACTACGGCTTGATGGATCAGATCGCCGCCCTCGAATGGGTTCAGAGAAACATTGCAGCCTTTGGCGGTGACCCGAAATGTGTAACCATCGCCGGTCAATCCTCCGGTTCTATATCGGTCAGCATCCTGATGGCTTCGCCCCTTGCAAAGGGCTTGTTTCAGCGGGCCATCGGAGAGAGCGGCGGACTGTTTGAGCCGCTCCAACTCGCACCCAAGTACCTGCTGGCCAACGCAGAACACGACGGGGAGAAGTACGCCGCTTCGCTGGGCGCGGCCTCGCTCAAGGACCTACGCCGGGTACCCGCGACCCAGCTCACCGGCAATGCCGGCGGCATCGTCCACCCGGTGATCGACCCGTATGTGCTTCCCCTTTCACCCTATGAGGCATTCGCTGCACGACAGCAGAACGACGTGCCTTTGCTGATCGGTTCTAACGCCGACGAGGCGCGGGCGATCGTGGATGTCACGCACGACACGGCCGCCACATTCGATAGCGACGTGGAACGCAGCGTCGGCCCGCTTCCCCCTGCGCTGCTTGCAGCATATCCCCACGCGACCGACGAAGAGGCGCGGCAGGCACAACTCGGCCTCGAGCGTGACCTTCGATTTGGCTGGGACATGTGGGCATGGGCGAGGTTGCAAGCCGGCACTGGGAAGAGACCTGTCTTTTACTATTCGTTTCGAGAGCAACCGCCGTTTCCGGCCGGCTCGGTGTACGCGGGTTGGGGCGCGAGCCACTACGCCGAACTCTGGTATGTCTTCGACCACCTGGACCAGTCGCCTTGGAACTGGACCACGGCCGATCGGAAGCTGGCTGAGGAGATGTCCAATTACTGGGTCAACTTCGCAAGAGCGGGCGATCCAAACGGTCCCGGGTTGCCCCAGTGGCCGGCGTTCGGCAATGTGGAGAGCAAGGTTCAGTATCTGGGCTATCCAATCACGGTGGGCGGGGTAGCAAACATCAACGGCCTGGGCGCCTTCGATGCGGTGTACACGACGCTGCGTGGCAAGCCTTTTGCAGCACGGTGAACGATGGCGGCTTCTACTGTTTCGGCCCTTCCGGAACGTTCATCCGGAAAATAGGGTGAAGCTCGTCGTTCCAACGGTAGCATTCCGTTCGGACGGGGCATCGTCAGAGAAACGAGATTCTCAGGAGTGACATTCGGAACATAGGACATCACGCTCTTGAAGTCGCCGACCTGTTCGAAGACTGCGACATGCTGACCGAGGACGTGGACGTTCAGCTTCATGCTCCACCCCGCTCACGCCGCAGTTCATCGAGCGTGCCCGACATGCCGACCTCGGTGAAGGTCAATTCCAGTCCCAAAACCGCGAGTACGGCCAGCAGTTTGCGGGAGCCGAATTCCGTAAGCTGCCCCCGCTCGAACCGCACCAAGGATTCCCGCGTTATGCCGGAACCACTCGCAACGTCGCTCTGGCTCATCTTGAGAGCCTTTCTTCGGGTTGCGACCGCTTCGCCTAACTCCCTCAGGGTCTGCATGGGAGTGATTTACATATCACATTCGAATGATTTTCAATCATTTTGTGACATATATATCACTTATTGAGGTACCAACCTGCTTTGTTGAGGGCGGATTGTTCGTTTGGTTGGCCTAGCCGACGGCCGGAACGAGCGTTACCAGCAACCAAGCGACAATGGTTGTGATTCCACGGAAGGAAAGTTCCTCGAACGCAACTTCAACGACCAATATTCGAGCTACAGGGCTCTCGTTCACCGTTGGTTGTGAGAGAGGGCTCGCCAAGCTCGCCCGGCATAGATAGCCAAATTGAAGGCGCAAACGAGCACTCCAGACACGGTCAACACCGTTGCGGAGATATCGGGATAGACCAGCTTGTCCATATAGTGAAGCAGGAAGCCTCCCTGATATGGCTCGACTCCCGCCTTTTGTTCCAGCCAGTTCTCAAGCAGAGTTAACGGACAGGGCCAGGGCATCAGTTCCGTGAGAATTCCCCAGACCAGGGAAACAATATGCAACCAGCGAAGAATGGGACGAGATCGGGTGAGGAAGGCTCCGAGGATCACCCAAACGATAAATAGTGCGTGCAGGAAGAGCACAGCAGTCGCGAGTGCAGAATAGAAATTGGGAGCAGCGTGCATGATTTGAATTTACTGCACCCACAGTGACCACAGTCGCCAGACGGTTACATTCCCCTCCAGGCGCGGAATAGTATGGGTTCGGGGAATCGTGCGAAAGATCATTCATTGCGACATGGACGCCTTCTACGCTTCGGTCGAGCAGCGCGATGATCCCCGACTGCGCGGAAAACCCGTAATCGTCGCCTGGAAAGGCAATCGCTCGGTTGTGTGCGCCGCATCGTACGAGGCGAGGGCGTTCGGCGTCCACTCCGCCATGCCGGCGAAGCGAGCAGAGCGCCTGTGTCCGCATGCGATCTTTGTCGCGCCGGATTTCACCAGATATCGGGCCGTATCCGGGGACGTGCGGGCGATCTTCAAGCGCCACACAGACCTGATCGAGCCATTGTCGCTCGACGAGGCCTATCTGGATGTCACCACCAACAAAGCGGGCCTGCCAACGGCAACACTTGTGGCGCGAACCATTCGCGAACAGATACGAAAGGAATTAAATCTGACTGCTTCTGCCGGAGTGGCTCCCAACAAGTTCCTGGCGAAACTCGCCTCTGACTGGAAAAAGCCAGATGGACTGTTTGTGATCCAGCCAAATGAGGTGGACGCATTTCTGGTGTCGCTGGCGGTTGGAAAGCTACCCGGAGTGGGGAAAGTCAACGAAGAGAAATTAGCGAAACTTGGAGTAGAGACAGTCGGCGAATTGCGAAGTCTCGAGCGCTCGAAACTTGAGCAGGAATTTGGCCGCTACGGTGCGCGCCTCTACGAACTTGCGCGGGGGATGGATGAGAACCCAGTCGTCCCGGACAGGCCGACAAAGTCCATATCGGTCGAGGACACGTTCCCAGAAGATGTCCTGCTGGCAGACACCGAACCTATGATCCGGCGCCTGGCAGAGAAGCTCTGGTCCGCGTCACGCAAAGAGGCGCGGATCCCACGGACAGTCGTGCTCAAGCTGAAGACGAGGGAGTTCAAGATCCTCACTCGCAGTTTTACTGGAAGCGCACCTCCGTGCTCTTGCGACGAGCTGACAAAGATCGCCCTCAAGCTGCGAGAGCGAGTGACTCTCGGCGCTCAGCAGCGGTATCGCCTTGTAGGGGTTGGTCTGAGCAATTTTCGGGAAGCCGAACAGATCGGGCCTCAACCAGTGCTTTTCGAATAATGCCCGATCAGTCAGCCGCAGCCGTAGCCGGCGGCTGCTGTTTCATCATCTCTTCCATCCCCTTCTTCATTTCTTTTGCCGAGGGATCCGCCTTATGCGTCCCGACCATCCAGTTGTAGCCGTCCGGATCGACAACCGTGCCGCAACGATCGCCCCAAAACATGTCCATCACGGGACCCTGAGGGGCAGCCCCCAGTTTCGTCGCTTTCTCAACGACTTTGTCGACGTTCTCGACATATATATAAAGAGAGGCGGGAGAGGCTCCAATGCTTTTCGCGCTTCGCCTTCCCATCGCAGGACTCTCGGGACCAAGCATCAGAGTTGTACCGCGCAAGGTGAGTTCGGCGTGCACCGGCTTACCGTCGGGACCTTTCATGATGCCGCGTTTTGCGAAACCAAATGCCTTCTGGTAA
>Ga0070735_10005428_pt1 | contig 10588 bp, 10 predicted proteins | sample Coa_R1_FD_66443 | JGI IMG/M metagenome (GOLD analysis project Ga0070735, IMG submission 66443) | Surface soil microbial communities from Centralia Pennsylvania, which are recovering from an underground coalmine fire - Coalmine... | ecosystem: Environmental > Terrestrial > Soil > Unclassified ... | reverse complement strand
ATGATGATCTCCTGCACGACCGGTTCAGCACGTGAAAATACTCTTATGCAGTCGCGATCATAGAGCGAGGGTAACGTGGCGGCAACGTTACGAATGTCACTGTCCCTCGCGCATCACTTATGCGTCACTTATTCCGTCGTGTTACCTCCAGCGGCTTGCTGCTTGGCTGAGTGAACGTGTTCGCCCTCGCGGGAACCGCATTGTTACTGCGTGCTTTGCGCATCTAGACTTACATCGTGACTAACGGACGTGACCAATCGATTGCATGGTAACCACACATTTTTCTTGCCTCCCAAATTAAAAACTGCCAACATGCGAATCGTAGTGACGGAAAGTGTGCGGAGGACTCTTCCAGTGAAACAAACCAAAATTCTGGCCGCTGTGGTTGTCGCGATCTCGTTTTTGTCCAGCTCGTGCGGCAGTTCGGACTATTTGCAGTCGGTGCAACTTACCTCGAATGGGGCCTCGGCGGGAGGTTTTTTCAATCTCGCCGGAATAGATGGCACACTGCAGCTCGAAGCCAATGCCGTCTACCATAGCGGCAAAACGGTTCCTGTTACGAACGAAGTCACCTATACCGTCACACTGGTCGGAACCCAGGCGGATGGTTCTCCGCTCTTAGCTTATGGTCCCAATAGCGTGCCGATTGATACAACTGGCTTAATGACAGCCATTGCGTCCATGTGCACATGGGTCGATGTAGGCAATCCAGTTCCAACGCCGCCTAAGTACAACTGGGAATACACCGGATATTATCAAGTAGTAGCCAACTATAGGGGCATGGCGTCGCAGCCAGTAGCGATTGGCGTCGGTTCGCAAGCCGGCAACGCCCCTGACGGCACCTGCGGTCCACAAGCTAGCACCAATTAAGAAATCCCTGGTTAGCCCTTCCCCAAGGGCCTTCCACATCGGCGGTCCGTTTTTCGACTTCGCGATCCGATCCGCCGATGTCTGCATGTTTTCCTACAGAAACACCCTGAAGTGCGGTTCCATCCCACAACACCTCGATCACTTGTTTCACCAGGAAGGCAGGGAAGGGAGAACCTGCCTCACTCGCGCGGCAACGACAGGATGTTGCAGCTCTGCAACTCAAGACACGGCCGTGGGCTCGCCCGGCGCTTCCAGCGTCTGTTTCCGAAGATACTTATCCCGACTTTGAACAGGCTATATTGTACTAACTCAGTTAACCTGCAAGTGGTTATCCCACTAGGGGCCGAAATACTCCCCAGTCATAAGTCATGCCTTCACTGGTTCCACATCCGTGAACACGGAGTAATGCGGGAATGACCCGCAAGAGAGAGAGAAGCTTCAACGAAATAAGCCCGAATGGGCGAAGGGCTGCAAGCTGGCGTCGCGAAGGAAGACTTCTTACCGCTAAAACCCTTTATTCCCGCTGTCCGGAGTAAAGTGCATGTCGAACGAATACCCCGGCAGGTTAACCGTCACCGTGTAGTCCGCTGCCACCCATACCGCAGAGAGGCCGGGCGTGTTAATGCGCTGTACTGAAATCTGCTTGGGTTCGATCGGCAGATCGTGCTCTTTGGCTTTCTTGAGCACATCGTTCCGGACCTCGTCATCGGTCCTTTGCAGATTCGAGCTATCCATCATCGCGACCGTTCTCAGATCGTCCGAAAAACTGTAGTTGGCGAGAATCGGCGGAACGATCTGAAACAACCCAATCACTACCGCCGCAAAAGCCAGAATACCGAGGAAAGCTTTAATGATTCCCATAGGCTTTGAATCTGCGCCGCAAGCTCGGCGCAATTTCAATGCCTGGCTTGCAGCAGCGTTCGAAAATGTTCCACTATCGCGCTGATCGTAACATCGCGTACTTCGCGAGTCGAGCGCAGAACGATTTCTACAGTTCCTTCGGTAACCTTCTTGCCGACGTTGACTCTAAAGGGGATACCAATCAAATCTGCGTCCTTGAACTTCACTCCCGGCCGTTCGTCGCGGTCATCAATAATCACATCGAATCCGGCATCGCTTAAAGAGCGAGCGATGTCATTCGCGGTTTTCATGACTGGCTCATCCTTCACATTGACCGGCGTGACCACAATTTCGAACGGCGCGATCGACGCCGGCAGCCAAAATCCATTCTCATCGTTGCTCTGCTCAATCGCGGCCGTCAAAATCCGCTCGATGCCGATGCCATAGCATCCCATGATCGGCATTACTTCTTTGCCGTTCTTGTCGAGCACCCGCGCCCCCATCGACTCGGAATATCGGTAGCCGAGCTTAAAGATGTGCCCGATTTCGACTGCCGTATCGATGCGCAGCGGCTTACCGCAATTTGGGCAAGCCTCGCCTGCAATCACCGCGCGGAGGTCGGCATACGCCGTGGGATGAAACTCTTTTCCCGGCGTCAGATTCTTGAGGTGATAGTCCTTTTTATTTGCGCCTGCGATCAGGTTCGAGCGGCCCTCGAGCGCTTTATCTACCAGCAGCAGCGGACGGTCTTCATCCTTATCCTTCTTAATACCCTCCGCCCACTCAATTCCCACCGGCCCCAGGTATCCAGCTGGGGAATTGAACAATGCCTCGATCTCAGCTTCGGTCATAGGCCGCGAAGGCATGCCCAGCGCGGCGTTCAGTTTGGCCTCATTCAACTGATGATCGCCGCGCATAAGCACAACAATCGCGCGTGATTTGAGCTTCCCGGTTTTTTTGTCCTTCTCATCCGACATCAGCGCCAGGGTTTTGATTTTGTTCTTCGGCGAAACCCCGAGAAACTTCGCAACATCTTCAATCGTCTTCTGCCCCGGCGTGTGCACTTCGAGTGGCCTGCCATCGCCTTCGGGCCACAGGTCTTCTACGACCTCGAGTTTCGAAGTAGCTTTCTCCAGATTCGCCGCGTAGTTGCAAGCATCGCAGCTCACGATCCGATCTTCGCCCGCGGATGACCGCACCATAAACTCGTGCGATTCTTTTCCACCCATCGCGCCCGAGTCGGCCTCTACCACCAGGTACTTCAACCCGCAGCGGTCGAAGATGCGGCAGTAGGCGTCGTAATGCTTTCTGTAGGAAACATCGAGCCCCGCGGCGTCGATATCGAACGAATACGAATCCTTCATCATGAACTGCCGCACTCGCAGCAGCCCGGATCTTGGCCGAGGCTCGTCGCGAAACTTGGGCGCAATCTGATACCAGATTTGCGGCAGTTGCTTGTAGCTGCGCAGTTCTTTGCGGGCAATGTCGGTCATCACTTCTTCCTCCGTCATGCCCAAGACCATCTCGGTGCCCTTGCGGTCCTTCAGGCGAAACAGGTTTTCGCCCATTGTTGGCGCGCGTCCGCTTATCTCCCAGAGTTCGCGGGGATGCAGCGCCGGTAGAAAAAACTCCTGGCCAATCTTGTCCATCTCTTGCCGTATGATGCCCATGATCTTGTTAAACGATCGATTGCCAAGAAAAAGATAGGAGTAGATCCCAGCCGCCAGCTGGCGTATATAGCCGGAGCGGACGAGAAATTTATGGCTGGCGACTTCTGCATCCGCCGGAGCTTCGCGAAGCGTAGGAACGAATAGTTCTGACCAACGATGCATGGATGTCCTGTATGTAAGCGGATCCTACTGGCGAAACCGCTTCCGCTCACGCATTCCGCTGATGAAAGAGGAAACGGTTATTCTACGACAAAATCCGGGCGAGATTTTATAGCTGCGTTTATCACCCAGCAGCAGAAGCCGACTAGCGCAATATGAAGACGGGGAACCTCGGTGATCTCGTATCATGAATACAACCGATTCCATGAGAAAAAATGCGGAACTCGCGTCTCGCCTACGCCGCATCGAAGGCCGCCACAATCCTCTCATTAAGCAGCTCCGCCAGGCCTTCGCTCACGCCGAACTCACCGGCTCCGGCGACTGCGCCATCGAAGGCTTGCGCATCATTGAAGAAGCCATCCGTAGCGGCCTCCGTTTCAGCTCGGTCTTTTTCCGTGAATCCTCCGAAGAGCGCACCCAGCGCCTGCTGCCGCAACTCAGCGCGCACGTCGAAACCCTCCTCCTGCCCGACAAATTATTCGACAGCCTGGTGCCCAGCGAATCTCCGCAAGGTGTAGCCGCACTGGTTCGCCTCAAGGAATTCTCACTCGACGACCTGATTGATCGTTTGCCCGTCGGTCCCATTGTCGCTGTCGCGGGGATTCAGGATCCCGGCAACCTCGGAACAATCCTTCGCTCCGCAGAAGCTTTCGGCAGCCCAGGAGCAATTCTCGGAGAAGGTACCGTCAGCCCCTTCAATTCGAAAGTCATCCGCGCTTCCGCGGGATCGATGTTCCGTTTACCCATGATCCACAATCACGGAAAATCTAAAACGGCGAACCTCGAACAGATCATCGCGAAACTCCGCAGCCGAAAAGTCCGCCTGATCGCAACCTCGTCGCACAAAGGCACACCGCTCGATCAAGCGGACCTGAAAAGCCCAGCCGTAATCTTTTTCGGCAATGAAGGTTCGGGCCTTCCTCGCAACCTGCTGGCACAAATGGACGAATCCGTCGCCATCCCGCACTCTGCGCAGGTAGAATCTCTCAACGCCGGAGTTGCAGCCAGCATCGTACTTTATGAAGCGACGAGGCAGAGAAGGCTACTGGCTTGCGGTTCCTAGCTAGAAGCTAATAGCTGGGAGCTAGAAGCTATTCATGGGACTCTTTCAACCCATCCCGAGCGCCGACCACGGAACCGACCGAACTCGGCCCCTCGCCGATCGCATGCGTCCGCGCAGCCTCGAAGAATTCGTTGGGCAGGAGCATCTCATCGGCTCCGGCAAACCGCTTCGCGTTCAAATCGAGCGCGACGACACCGGCTCGCTTATCTTTTGGGGACCTCCCGGCACTGGGAAAACCACGCTAGCCAAAATCATCGCCCACATGACCAAGGCTGAGTTCATCGAGTTCTCCGCCGTTCTCGCCGGAATCAAGGAAATCAAGCAGGTCATGGCCGACGCCGAGCGCGCCCGCCAGTACGGCACGCGCACCATTGTCTTTATCGACGAAATCCACCGCTTCAACAAAGCCCAGCAGGATGCCTTCCTACCTCACGTTGAAAAAGGCAATATCCGCCTTATTGGAGCGACTACCGAAAATCCATCTTTCGAAATCAACGGCGCGTTGCTTTCCCGCACGCGTGTCTATGTGCTTCAGCCGCTAACCGAAGATCAGATCGTCGAACTCCTCCGACGCGCCCTCGCCGACGAAGACCGCGGCCTGGGCGGGATGCGTGTGCAAGCCTCGGATGAAGTACTAAAGAAAATCGCCAGCTACACCAGCGGCGACGCGCGCAGCGCCTACAACGTTCTCGAAGTAGCCGCTGGACTTGCGCAACAATCGAAATCCCACGAACTCACCGACGAAATCGTTCGCGATGCCCTGCAAAAACGCATCCTGCTCTACGACAAAGCCGGCGAAGAACACTACAACCTGATCTCAGCGCTGCACAAATCCGTCCGCAACAGCGACCCCGACGCTGCCCTCTACTGGCTTGGACGCATGATCGAAGCCGGCGAAGATCCTCTATATATCGCGCGCCGCGTCGTGCGCATGGCCGTCGAAGACATCGGCCTCGCCGACCCCAACGCGCTCGCGCTGTGCATGGCCGCTCGCGACGCCGTTGATTTTATCGGGATGCCCGAAGGCAATCTCGCCCTCGCGCAAGCAGTTGTCTATCTCTCGGTCGCGCCCAAATCCAACGCGCTCTACACCGCCTATGGCGCGGTGCAGCAGGATATTGAACGCACCGCCGCCGATCCCGTCCCGCTCCATCTGCGCAACGCGCCCACTTCGCTGATGAAAGGCCTTGGCTACGGCAAGGATTATCAATACGCACACGATGTGGAAGGCAAAGTCGCCAACATGGAATGTCTGCCGGAAAACTTGCGAGGGCACATCTACTATCGGCCGACGCATGAAGGAATTGAGAAAAGAATCCGGGAGCGGTTGGAAGAGATCAGGAAACTGCAAACGCCCGCCCGCGAAAACAAATCCTCCAAATCCAGAAAAGAACCCTAGATTCCACGTTCAGGTGATCGAGGATTCTGTTCGTAGCCGTGCCTGCGAAGCGTGAGGAAAATGACGACGCTCGCCAGCAGCAAAACGACAATAATAAAAATGCTGCCTTCCGGGCCCGTTGCCCCACCGCTCAAGACAGGCTTACCCACCGGGTGAGTGGCGAATAGATGGTGTTGAACCATGATGCCGCTGTCGGCGACGCCGTAGAGGAAGGACTGCGCCCAATCCCAGGAAGTGTGAAAACCAATCGCCCACCAAAGCGACCCGCTACGCCATAGGCTGAAGCAGAAAACCAATCCGGCAAAACCTGCGGCAAATTCTCCAATCGGAGATTCACCTGGGTTGTGACTGTGGCCGAGGCCGAACAGGACAGAGAAAATTAAAGCTGAAGTCCAGAACCCAAGTGCCTGTTTGTAGCGGGTTTTGAAAATAGCCTGGTAAATCCCCGCCAGGCCGCGGGTGAGAGTGTACTGCAAGTACCCGCGAGTCAGATACTCTTCGAGAAATCCTACCATCAAGAATCCAAACAGCCAGATGGCCCCGTAACGAAAAATGTCCGGCCCAAAGAGCAGACGGCCGTCGAAGACCAGGAGCCCGGTCGCTCGAAGTGTCAGTACAAGTAGGGAGAGAAATAGAATGCCCCAGCCAAAGCCGGCAAGGAAGCGTGGAAACTTGCGGCTATCGCCCAAACCGTAGACGCCGTTCGGCCGCCGCTCAATCTTTGACATGATCCAGGTAACGAAGAAGATCAGAAGAAATGGAATCAACTCATTGACCATGCCGAAAAGCGGTGAAATCTCCTGGCCTGGCTTTAGTTGTTCAGCGGAAAACAGGTGCAGCCCTTTGCCGAGGAAGCGAATGCTCAGCATAAATGCTGCGACCATCAGGATGAAAATGAGCAGGCTCCAGCCGGCGCGCAGGCCCTCTTCACCGATGAATATCCTGCGTAAAGTTGAGGGCTGCACAGGCGGAGGAACGGTCTCGCCCGGGCTCACTTCGGGATCAGAATTCAAGGAATTTCCTCGCGTTAAAGAAATCTACTGCGCCCTCTGAGTTGTACGCAGCCGAGTCGAATTTGTTCCCGATTTTTCCTGACTTTGCAGGATATCGAACGTACTCGGCGGATTCGGCCGCAGAAAATTCCGAGTCTTAACCCCCGCTCTCACATCCAATATTTTGTCGTGATCGCCAGGATTCCATGCCATGGCAACCATTCGTGTCGATCTGTCGAATGCAGTTCCGCCAGTCCATCCTCAACTCGACTGGCAAATCGATAGCCTGCAAAAAATCCAGAAAGCCGCACAGAAAATCAGTTCGATCCTCGATCTCGACGAATTGATCGACAACATCGTCAACGATGTCTCACGCTCCTTCGGCTTGGTTGAAACCAGCGTCTATCTTCACGACGAACTCAACTCCGAGATGGTCATGGCCGGTGTCCGCGGCTGCACCGTGCACGACAAAGGTTTTCGTCTGAAGATTGGCAAAGAAGGCATGGTTGGCTACGTTGCTTCCACCGGCCAAATGCGATACGCGCCCGATGTTCGCAAAGACCCTTACTACATTGCCTGCGAAGACTCCACCCATTCCGAAGTCGCCATTCCACTTCGCGTGGGCGAGCGCCTGGTCGGAGTTTTTACCGCGTCTCATCCCGATCTCGACGCCTTTCCTCGCCAGCAACTGCGCCTGCTACAAGCTCTGTCCGATCACATAGCCGTCGCCGTTCACAACGCGCGCCGCTTCCAGTCTGAGCGCGACCAGCGCGAAGCCATGAGCCGCGAAGCCGACGAAGCTCGCGCCATTCAGCAAGCTCTGCTTCCAAAAAGTTCACCGTTCGTCCCTGGATTCGTCATCTCCGGCCACAGCATTCCCGCTCGGGCCGTGGGCGGCGATTGGTACGATTTCATTCCTTTTGCCGACGGCCGCTGGGGAATCGTTCTCGCCGACGTTTCAGGAAAAGGCACCGCCGCCGCTCTCCTCATGTCGGCGACGCGCGGCATGATGCGCTCCCTGGCCGAAGCCTGCTGCACTCCGAGCGAAGTGCTGACCAAGCTGAACAGCCTGTTGGTCGAGGACTTTCCCGCGGGGAAATTCGTCACTCTCGTCTACGCTGTGCTCGATCCCGCAACTCGCAGCGTGACCTTCGCCAATGCTGGCCATCTTCCGCCTCTGCTGGTCGATGAAGCCGGTTCGCATTTCCTCGATACTGAGTGCGGCCTTCCGCTTGGCCTGAGCTGCGGCGATTATTCGCAAAGCACCGTGACTCTGAGTCCCGGCTCGCGCCTTGTCTTCTATAGCGACGGAATCACCGAAGCCCTGAATGCAAACGACGAAGAATACGGCGTCGAGCGGCTGGCTCATCATCTCAAGCACGCCGAAGCCTCCGCCATTACTATTCTCGATGATGTTCGCACCTTTGCCGGCGGAGTGCTGCCGCACGACGACGCCAGCGTCGTGTTCGTGAAAGTTACGGCCTGACGGCCCAACTTATTGGAGTCCACCAGACCAGCAGGACCCCGCACTTATGACACGACCAACTACGCAGGCCATTTCACCGTTCTTCATCGTCAGCAATGTCGATCAAACCATTGCGTTTTACCGCGGCCAGCTTGGCTTTGAGACGAGATTTCAGCAGCCGGATCGAAATCCTTTTTCCGCTATCATCGGCCGCGACGGAGCGCAGATCTTTATCAAGTCAGAGAAAGACGTGATTCCGCTGCCGAACCCAAAGCGCCATCCCCACATGCGCTGGGATGCCTTCGTCTACGCTCCAGACCCGGATGCGCTCGCCGCCGAATTTGCCGAACATGGCGCAGCCTTCAGCGTTCCCCTGAAGGACACTCACGACGGTCTTCGTGGCTTTGAGATTTGCGACCCTGACGGCTACACCTTGTTCTTTGGTCGACCAAGGTAGACGCTGCGGTGATGACCCGGGACCTCGGCCTGTCGCCTCCCTAAGCATAGGCGAACGGTCGTTCTGCATGGCTTGTCCAGAAATAGCCGAGGATGATCACACTTGCCACCGCGGCGTATGCACACCATAGCGAGGTGAAGGCGTACCGCTTAACTTCCATTACCACCAGCAATATCAGCAGGTTTGCTGCGCCGAAAATTACCATCATCCGGATCTGCGAGAAAAACAGCGAGCCACAAGTTGCAATCACATAGAGCACCGCAACCGCTGTATTGTTGGTCGCTTGATTGATATACACGATACTGTTTCCTCTGACATACAGCTGCAACGGAAAAGCCGTCAGCGCCCATAGAATGTAGAGCGCAGTTGCTCCGCCGAGCACGAGGAATGGCAGCATCCGTTTTCGGCTACTCTTGTTCGGCTCGAACAGAAACACGCTGAGCGGCAGCAAAAAGGGCAGCAGCCCTTGCGCATAAAGCATGAACGCCGCGCCCATGTCATGCGCCACTGCGGGCGAAAGAATTCCATCTAATCCCAGCCAGACGAATCCCTCGGTGAACTGATGAATGGCGAATAGCGTGGGCAGCGCTGCGAAAAGAAGTTCGCGCCGGTGCTTTACTTTGGTGAAGGTAACAACGCCAACAGCGCCCAGAACTCCGCTGCCGACGAAGTTTGCGGTGGCTGAGAAACACATGGCTGATCTTCCCCCTTGCAGGCCGTCGAGAAAGGGTACTCTTATCGGCAGAAATTGAAAAACCGGCCGCGCGTCTGACTCCGCGCCAGTCATTTGTATCCCTAAGTAGGGCTTGATTCGCTCTGGCTGTAAATCTTGAAAAATACGCTCAGATCTTCAATGCAATCGCGGAAGGCACAGCAACCACTTCTTCCAAAGTGCATCCTAAATATTATCGGAAGGGAGATCGGGCCATGCCTGGATGGACGGGCAAGTTTCTCGTGGCGATATTGACTTTGGGGTTTTCGGCAGGGATCGCCGCTCAGCAGAACTCATCGGTTCAAAAGCACCCTAACGAAACACAGGCGCGCAACGCTGAAATTACTATCCGTGGCTGTGTGAGTGGAGACAAGCGCTACAGCTTCATGCAGGCCAGCACAGGAGAAATGTTTGAATTGACTGGTAGCACTGCCCGCTTTGCCTCTGTCCGGGGCAAACTAATAGAGGTAACGGCGAACGAGTTCGCACCACCGCAAAATGAAACGAATGGACTACCGGAGCTATCGGTCAACAAAATGCGAGTCGTAGGAGACAAGTGTCCTGTGCAGGCTCGTCCGGAGCCTACGAGGCCGAATTCAACTTGGACGAATCCGCAGCCGCCGCCTCCCGCCACATCTCCGGCGACCAGGCCCTATGCCGATCCCGGCACAGTAAGCCAGAAACCTCCGAACGTTAATAACCCGAATACATCGGGCGACACGGGTGCTCCAAGTCCGGGCACTGGAAACCCTCCTTCTAATTCTCCTCAGTAAAAACGCGCTTGAAACACGGCAGCTATGTACCTGCCCGCTTGCCGTGGCAGTCAAAGCCGCGCAGTAGTAGCACTTCGTCGTCACGGTGGAAGAGAACCTTCAAATCACGCAGAAAAAGAGGTTTCGTTACGGGCTGCTTCTTGCATGGACTCCTCTGCTATTTTTCCTTGTGCCAACGGCATGGTTGG
>Ga0070735_10005427_pt1 | contig 10590 bp, 8 predicted proteins | sample Coa_R1_FD_66443 | JGI IMG/M metagenome (GOLD analysis project Ga0070735, IMG submission 66443) | Surface soil microbial communities from Centralia Pennsylvania, which are recovering from an underground coalmine fire - Coalmine... | ecosystem: Environmental > Terrestrial > Soil > Unclassified ... | reverse complement strand
GTCGGTCGAGCCGTCGTCGAGGATGATCACCTCGAGGCGCGACCAGTTGGATTCGAGGATGCGGCCGACCGAGGCGGCGATCACCTTCTCCTCATTGAAGCAGGGGATGAGCACGCTGACGAGCGGGCCGGTCGCCGGATCGATGTCGGCCGGCCGGCGCCGGTCCTCGCCGAAGCGGTGCGCGAGGCCGAGCACGGCCATGAACAACAGCCGCGTCACGCCAAGCACGATGGCGCTGATGAAGAGCGCGTTCAGGCCGAGCGTCACCTCCCGGAAAATGCCGAACCCGATGCGGTCGAGGGTCAGCTCCAGCCAGGGTCGATCGGTCGGCGGCATCGCCTGGGCGTCGGAGATGCCCATGAGCTGGCTGACCGTCACCAGCTGGTAGCCCTGCGCCCGCAGTTGATCGATCAGCACCGGCAGGGCGGCGACGGTGCGGCTGCGATCGCCGCCGGAATCGTGCAGGAGCACGATCGAGGAGCGGCCGGTCTCCGGATCGGTGCGGGCCAGATCGTCGAGCGTCGTCTGCACGATCTGCTCGGGCGGCGGCCGCTTCCAGTCGCCGGGGTCGATGCGCAGGCCGACGATGTAGTAGCCAAGCTTCTGGGCGCGCACGAGCGGCTCGACGTCGGCGCCGGTCGATGGGTCGGCGTCGCCGTAATAGGGCGGCCGGAAGAGGCGGAAGTCGCGCCCGACCACGACCTCGAACAAGCGCTGAGTGGCGTTCAGCTGCACGTCCATCCAGCCGACCGGAATCTTCGAGATGTCCGGGTGGGTGAAGGTGTGGCTGCCCACCTCCATGCCGTCGTCGACCTCGCGGTGCACGAGGCCAGGGTGCGCCTGCATGTTCTCGCCGATGACGAAGAAGGTCGCCGGCGCGTGCTTCTCTTCCAGGATCTTCAGGACCTGCGGCGTCCAGTGCGAGTCCGGCCCGTCGTCGAAGGTGAGCGCCACCCAGCCGGGGTGGGCGCCGTAGCGATCCACCACGTAGGCGGTCGGCAACTGGTCGTAGTGCTCGTCCGAAATCAGGTGGGTGTCGGAGTCCATCGTCAGGGTTCGATGGCCGGGCTGCGGCGTCGCCGCCACGCGCAGGATCTCGCCGGTGCCGTCGAAGTCGACGTTGGTCCCGCCGGCGAGGTCGGTCAGGCCGGCCGTCGTGACATCGCCGTACGGGCGGCCGAACAGGCTCCAGACGCCGGGATCCTCGGAGCCCAGCCGCCATAGGCCATAGCCGCGCACGCGCCACGGGTCGGTGACCTTGATCTGATTGAAGGTGGTGACGGCGTCGAGGAACCAGACGTCGTGCTTGCCGTCCTCGTCCTTGTATTCGTAGTGCGGGTTCAGCGCGTCGTCGTCGAAGTCGATGTCGACGCCGGCGTCGCGGGCGTTCTGCATCGCCTCGTGGAAGGTCACGGCGTCGGCGCTGTTCTGCCCGGTCGCGTCGGCCGCGGTCCAGTCGTAGCCGTAGGCGCCATAGGCGACGATGGTGTGGGCCGCGTCGAGCTTGGAGAGGCGCGAGTTCAGGTACTTTTCGAACCAGTCCTCGCCGGCGGCCGGCCCGGACTGCCCGGTTTTCCAGTGCTCGTCGTAGGCCATCAGGATCAGGCTGTCGGAGTTGGCCTGCAGCGCCTTCAGCGGCCAGTCGTCGTCGTCGAACGGCGCGGTCGCCCAGACCTCGCGGCCGAACGGCTTCATCGCCGCCCGCACGCGGGCGAGCAGGGCCGGATAGGCCGCCACCGCCTCGGGGGACAGGTTTTCCAGGTCGAAGATGTAGCCCGCGTAGCCGTGCTGTTGCGATTGGGTGATCAGCTGGGCGATCAGCCGTTTCTGCGCTTCGGGATGCAGCAGCAGCGCATCGCCCAGCGCGGTGTCGAACATCTCCTCATGGGCGTTGTGGATCACGGGCAGCACCGCCGGCGGGTGCTGTTGCGCCGCGATCAGCGCCACGGCCTGCGGGTCGTCGGTGACGTCGAGATCGCCGGCGGTGTCCTTCAGCGCGAACCACTGCGGCGCGACGATGTCGAGCTGGCCGATGTGGCGGGCGAGCGAGGCGCGCGAGTCCGGGTCCCAGCTCACGTAGAAGCCGACGGTCAGCGGCTTGGACGCCGCGTTCGGGCCCGGCGCGCGTGGGCGGCCGATGTGGGTCCAGGCCGGCTTGCCACGCAGGCGGCGGACGTTCTCCACATGCAGCGCCTGCAGCGCGTGCGGATCGTGCAGTTGCAGGTCCGGCAACGCCGGGGCGAGCGCCAGGGTGGCCAGAAACGCCGCGACGATCGCCGCCAGCAGCGATAGCAAGAGCCCGCCCGCCTGCCCGGCCCGCCTGCCCCTGCGGCCCGACGGATCGTGGAAGACGAACGGATCGGACGAATGCGGGTCCGGCGCTGGCATGCCTTGGTGTGCCTAAGCCGCTGGATCGGCGCAAGACCCGCGACCGCCGGTTGCGCCCCGGCGGAGCGCGGGCGACAAATCGCCCATGCCCATCCGCCCGCGCCGCAGCGTCCTCTACATGCCCGCCTCCAACGCTCGCGCTGTCGAAAAGGCGCGCAGCCTGCCCTGCGACGGCGTCATCCTCGACCTCGAGGACGCGGTCGCCCCGGACGCCAAGCCCGAGGCGCGCGCCGGCGCGGTGGCGGCGCTGAAGGCGGGCGGCTTCGGCGCGCGCGAAGTCATCATCCGCTGCAACGGCCTCGACACGCCGTGGGGAGCAGCCGATCTGGCGGCGGCCGCGGCGGCCGCGCCCGACGCCATCCTGGTCCCGAAGATCAGCGGTCCGGAGGACCTCGCCGCCTATGAGGCCGCCATCTCCGTCGCGCCGGCCACCACCGCGCTCTGGGCGATGATCGAGACGCCGGCGGCGGTGCTGGCGCTGGACGCCATCGGCCGCGCCTCGGCGGCCGGGCGCACGACGCTCTGGGTGATCGGCCTCAATGACCTGGCCAAGGCGATGGGCGGTCGGCAGACGCCGGACCGCGCGCCGCACCTCGCCGTGCTCACCCTCGCCGTCGCCGCCGCGCGCGCCCACGGCCTCTTGATCCTCGACAGCGTGCTGAACGCGATCGACGACACGGCGCTGCTCGAGGCGCAGTGCCGGCAGGCGGCGGACATCGGCTTCGACGGCAAGACGCTGATCCACCCGAACCAGATCGAGGCCGCCAACCGCCTGTTCGCGCCCGAGCCGGCCGACGTCGCCTGGTCGAAGGCGGTGATCGCCGCCTACGCCCTGCCGGAGAACGCCCGCAAAGGGGCGCTGCAGGTGGAGGGCCGTCTGGCCGAGCGGCTGCACCTGGACCGGGCGCGGCGGACGGTCGAGATCGCCGAGGCCATCGCGGCGCTGGCGGGCGGATGATCGCGCTGCTGGCCGCGCTAGCGCTGGCCCAGGCGCCGCCGCCGGCCGCCGCGCCGGAGGGCGAGGAGCCGCCGCCGGGCGCATCGCAGCCGCCGCCCGATCCGAACGCTGGCGGCGAAGCGGAGGTGCGCGCCGCCTTCGACGCCGGCCAGGCGCTGCGCGGCCCGCTCGAGGGGGCTTGGCGGCTGAACGCCGCGGACGGCGAGCTGCTCTACCGCTTCCAGTTCGCCGACCCCGCCGGTCTGCTCGACCCGCGCGCCGCCGGCCCCGATGCGCCTGGCGTGGAAGGCGTCTGGCTCGACGCGCGGCGCGAATGCGCCCTCGACGGCGCGGGCTATATCGCCAGCATTCGCGCGCGCGGCGGTCTGCTCGTGCTGGGCTTCAGCGAGGGGCGGCGGCTGGCGGCGCACACGGTGCAGCTCAAGTCCGGCGACGGGCGTTGGGTCGGGTGGATGCGCGCCGGCCGCGCCCGCCTCGCGGTGACGATGACGCGCGACTAGGCCAAAGCCGCCAGGGCGGCCTCGCGGGCGGTCTCGAGCGCTTCGGCGGCATAGCGGCGGGCCGCGCCGAAGCCCCAGACAGGTCTCGGCCATGCCGGGTCGCCGGCGCGGCGGCCGACGACATGGGCGTGAAGCTGCGGCGTGACGTTGCCGATCAGGCCGACGTTCAGCTTCTCGACCGCCGAGCCGGACACCGCGCCCACGGCCCGCACCGCCGCGCCCGCCTGCACGATCTCCCTCATCAGCCGCTGGCGGTCGGCGCTCGAAAGGTCTTCGATTTCGACGATCGACGCGCGCCTTGGGATCAGCACGATCCAGGGCCAGCGCGCGTCGTCCATGAGCCGGGCCGCGCAGAGTTGAAGGTCGGCGAGCGGAGCGGAGACGGCTTCAAAGGCGGGGTCGAGCGCGAACATCGCGCGAGCCTTGCAAGGCGACGCCCGCCCGGTCTAGACCCCGCGCTCTCATTTTCCGAAGGACCGAACGATGGGCCCTGTGCTCGAGACGCCCCGCCTTTTGCTTCGGCCGCCGGTCGCCGAGGACTTCGAGGGCTGGGCCGCGATGATGGCGGACGAGGCCTCGCGCTTCATCGGCGGCCCACAGCCGCGCGCCGTCGCCTGGCGCGGCTTCATGAGCGTGGCGGGCGCCTGGGCCATGTCCGGCCACGGCATGTTCTCGGTGATCGAGAAGGACTCAGGGCGCTGGATCGGGCGGGTGGGTCCGTGGGTGCCCGAGGGCTGGCCAGGCACCGAAGTCGGCTGGGGCCTCGTGAAGGACGCCTATGGCCAGGGCTACGCGACCGAGGCGGCCGTCGCCACCATCGACTGGGCGTTCGACACGCTCGGCTGGACCGACGTCATCCACTGCATCGACCCTGCGAACGTGGCGTCCCAGCGTGTCGCCGAGCGGCTCGGCTCGACCAACCGCGGGCCAGGCAAGCTGCCGCCGCCGTTCGACGACCAGCCGATCGATCTGTGGGGTCAGACCCGGGACGCCTGGCGCGCGCGGCGCCGCTAGCCGTTGAAGCCGAGGATGGCGTCGATCACCCGATCCTGGGTGTCGGCGTCGATGTCAGCGTGCATCGGCAGGCTGAGCACGAGATCCGCCTTCGCCTCGCTGACCGGCAGCCCCGCCGGCCGCGGATAGCGGGCGTAGACCTCCTGGGTGTGGATCGGCATCGGATAGTAGGCCGCGGTCGGGATTTCGCAGGCCTTCAGGTGCGCCATCAGCCCATCGCGGTCCGGGTGTTCGATCGTGTACTGCGCCCAGGTGGAGCGCCCGCCGGCGATCACGATCGGCGTCGTCACCTGCGAGCCCTCCAGCCCGACGCGGTAGCGTTCGGCGGCGGCGCCGCGCCAGCCGATCTCGTCGGGGAACACCTTCAGTTTTTCGATCAGGATCGCCGCCTGCAGCGTGTCGAGGCGGCTGTTCATACCGACTCGCAGGTTCAGGTACTTCGGGTCGTGGTCGAAGCGGTGGCCCTCGACGTCGCTCTTCGTCGCCTTGCCGTGCACGCGCAGGGAGTCGATGCGCTCGGCCAGCCAATCGTCGTCGGTCAGGACGGCGCCGCCGTCGCCGTAGGCGCCAAGCGGCTTCGCCGGAAAAAAGCTGGTCGTCATCGCGTCGGCCCAGTGGACCGCGTGCAGGTCGCCGAGCGTCGCGCCGAACGCCTGCGCGGAATCGGCGATCAGCTTCAGCCCGTGGCGGCGGCAGACGGCGGCGATGGCCGGATAGTCGGCCGTCTGTCCGAAGAGATCGACGGCGATCACGGCCCGCGGGGCGAGCCGCCCCTCGGCCAGAACGGCGAGGATCGACTCCTCCAGCTTGTCGGGGTCGAGGTTGTAGGTGTCGGGGCGGATGTCGACGAACACCGGCGAGGCGCCGAGCCAGGGGATCACCTCGCCGGTCGCGGCGAAGGTGAAGCTGGGACAGAAGACCGCGTCGCCCGGCCCGATCTCCCAGGCCATCAGCGGCAGCGCGACCGCCTCGGTGCCATTGGCGCAGCTGACGGCGTGCGCGGCGCCGGCGAAGGCGGCGAGCTGGCGCTCGAGCAGCTGCACTTCCGGCCCCATCACGTACTGGCCGTGGGCGAGCACGCGGGCGATGGCCGCGTCGATCGCCGGCTTCAGCCGCGCCTGCTGAGCGGCGAGGTCGATGAAGGCGATCGGAGCCAGAACGGGCGTGGCGGGGCGTTTGAGTGCGGTGACCGGCATGCGAAAACGACACTCTCCCCTCGACTCTAGCCTGGCACATAGCCGGTCGCTTCTGGCGAGGGCGACACAAACCCTGTAACCGACTGTTTCCGCGCGTTAAGGATTGCCGTCGTCGATGAACGCCATTCTGGTCCTGGGCGGCGCCGGCTACGTCGGCGCGCATGCGTGCAAGGCGCTGAAGGCGGCCGGCGCGTTGCCCGTCACCCTCGACAACCTCTCGAGCGGTCACGCCGACGCGGTGAAGTGGGGGCCGCTGATCGAGGCGGACTTCGGCGACGTCGAGGCGGTGCGCACCGCGATCAGGACGCACAAGATCGACGCGGTCATGCACTTCGCCGCGCTGACCTTGGTGGCGGAGTCGGTGGCCGAGCCGGCGCGCTACTACGCCAACAACGTCGCCGGCACGCTGAGGCTGCTCGACGCGATCCGCGCCGAGGGCGTCGGGCGCATCGTGTTTTCCTCCAGCGCGGGCGTCTATGGGAACGTGACGGCGAGCCCGATCGCCGAGGATGCCCCGCTCAATCCGACCCACCCTTACGGGGAGACCAAGCGGGTGATCGAGAGCGCGCTGCGCTGGATCGGCGAGGCGGGCGGCCCGGCCTGGTGCGCGCTGCGCTATTTCAACGCCGCCGGCGCCGATCCCGACGGCGAAATCGGCGAGCGGCACGATCCGGAGACGCATCTCATCCCCAACATCCTGAAGGCGGCGCGCGCCGGCGCGGCGGTGCGGCTGTTCGGCGACGACTATCCGACCCCCGACGGCACGACCGTCCGCGACTACGTGCACGTGGCCGACCTGGCCGAGGCGCATGTGGCGGCGCTGCGCTTCCTGGCCGAGGGCGGCGAGAGCCAGCCGATGAACCTGGGCGCCGGCGAGGGGCTTTCCGTGATGCAGATTCTGCGCGCCGCCGAGCGCGTGCTTGGGCGCCCAATCCCGCATGAGATGCTCGGCCGGCGTCCTGGCGATCCGGCGAGCCTGGTCGCCGACATCGGCCGCGCGAAGGCGCGGCTGGGCTTCGCGCCGTCGCGTTCGGACGTGGACACCTTGATCCGCACCGCCGCGACGTTCGAGGGACTGCATCCTGCAGTTGTATCTCGCCAACGTTAACTCAGGATAAGGCTGGCCGCCTTAGACCGGGTTTTCCAACCCGCCTGCATTGGCCCCGCAGCATGTCCGCGAACGTCGAACGCCAGATCGCAGACGCCGCGCTCGCGGCCGGCGGCGACGCGCGCATCGATCGGATCGCCTCGGTCGACGCGCGCGAGACGCTCGAGCGGATCAAGGATGCCGCGCTGCTCGCCGCGGGCGGCGTCAATCTGTTGGGCCTGCACGCGATCCGCGACCAGTTCGGCGACCGCTGGCCGGCCAAGAAGACGCGGGTCTGGGAGCACGTGGAGCTGGAGCTGGCGCGCAAGCTCGGGCCGGCCGACCTCTCCGTCCGCGTCGACGAGGTCAACTATCTGATCGCGACCGCAAATCCCGGCGCCGCCGCGCAGGCGCTCTGCCGCGCCGTGCTGCAGGATGTGCTGAAGTTCTTCATGGGCGAGGTCAACCCTTCCGACGTCGCCGTGCGCATGGTCACCGAGCTCGGCGCCTCTACGATCGTCTCGGCGCCGGTCGACCTCTCGCGCCTGCCGCCGCCCGACGTGGCGCCGCCGGCGACGAGCGTGGTCGTCGAGGCCGCAACACCCGAGCCCGAGCCTACGCCTGCGCCGGCCGCCCAGCGGGCCGCGGGCGCCGACCAGGAGCCGGCCGCCGCCGAGTGGAGGCCGCCGCTCGCCGGGCGCCACAGCATCGTCGAACTGGCGGCGCCGGGGCAGCGGCCGTTCGATCTTCGCCTCTCGGTCGAGCCAGTGTGGAACCTGAAGCGCGGCCTGATCACGTCCTTCGTCATCGACCGGAGCGACGCCGGCGCCGGGGCCGACGCCGCCAAACTGGCCGAGGTCGACGTCGCCACGTTCGCCTACGCCGCGACGCTGCTCGAGGAGCACGCCCGCCAGGTCGGGCCGCTGACGCTGCACGCGCCGGTCGCCTTCGCGACGCTGGCGGTGCAGAGCACGCGGCAGCGGCTGGTGAAGCTGACCGAGTCGGTGCGCGCGCCCATGCGCATCTCGGTGCTGATCGAGGTGTGCGGGCTGGACGCCGGCGTGCCGCAGAGCCGCCTGGTCGAGGTCGTGGGTCTGGTGCGCTCGCTGTGCGCCGGCGTTTTCGTCCGCGTACGGCCGAGCCGCGCGGCGCTTGCGGCGGTGGCCGGCTGCGGCGCCCGCGGCGTGGCGATCGAGGCGGCGCATCTCGGCATCGGCCAGGGTGACGACGCGGCGCGCATGAAGGCCTTCGTCATCGCCGCGCGGGCCCTCAGCCCGAACCTGATCATCCACGGCCTGCCGGCGGCCACGGACGTCGACACCGCCGTCGCCGCCGGCTTTACGCACGCCAGCGTCGCGCCTGAGCGGGCCGGCTGATCAGGCGGCGAGCACGTCGTCGATCGACGCGGCGAGCACGTCGGCCATCATGTCGATCTCGGCCTCTGTCGCGACCAGCGCCGGCCCCAGGCAGACGATGTCGCGCACCGCGCCGGTGCCGCCGGGATAGAAGAACACCCCGCGCCCGAGCCCCTTGCCGACCACGCGCGCCGTGACGCGATCCTCGGCCGCGAAGGGCTCCAGCGTTTCGCGGTCGCGGACGATCTCGATCGCCTGCAGCAGCCCGCGCCCGCGCACCTCGGCCACGTTGGGATGCTGGCCGAGCCGCGCCTGAAGCTGCCCGTTCAACCGCTCGCCCATCACGCGGGCGCGCTCGACCAGGTCTTCGCGCTCGAGAATGGCCAGCACCGCGTCGGCCGCTGCACAAGCCGACGGCAGCGCCGCGAACGTGTGGAACATGACGTCGTACCCGGCCGCGACGATCGGCTCGGCGACGGCGCGGGTCGCGAACACGCCGCAGATGGCCGCGTAGCCGCCGGCGAGGCCCTTGCCGGAGACGAGGATGTCGGGGGTCACGCCCCAGTGGTCGACGGCGAACTTCGCGCCCGTGCGGCCAAAGCCGGTCATGACTTCGTCGACGATGAGGAGGACGCCGTACTCGTCGCAGAGCGCGCGCAGGCCGGCGAGGTAGCCATCCGGCGCGACGATGGCCCCGCCGCTGGAGCCGGTGATCGCTTCGCTGACGATGGCCGCGACCGTCCGCGGGCCCGCCGCCTCGATGGCCGCGCGAGTCGCCTCGAGCGCCGCCTTGCCGGGCTCCACGCCCGGCGGCGCGCGCAGCGGCCAGGGCGTCGGGATGGCCGGGAAGGTCTGCAGGAAGCCCTCAAGCCCGCGCTTGCGGCCGCGGTGGCCGGAGAGCCCGGCCATGGCGATGGTGGTGCCGTGGTACGAAAGCTCGCGCGCCACCACCTTGACGCGCTCGACCTCGCCCTTCGCCGCGTGGTGCTGGAGGGCGATCTTGACCGCAGCCTCCACGCCCTCCGAGCCGCCGCTGGTCAGGTGCACATGGTGCAGGCCGGCCGGCAGCCAGCGCTCGCGCAGCCGTTCGACGAGCGCCTCGCGCTCCGGCGTCCGCCAGGTGGGCACGACATAGGCGCCGGCGGCCTTGGCGATCGCCTCGACGACCTCGGCGCGGCCGTGCCCGACGTTGACGACGATCGCCCCGCCGGCGGCGTCGAGGATCCGGCGGCCGTCGTCTGCGATCAGCCAGGCGCCCTCCCCGCCGACGATCCGCGGCGACCGGGACGGCAGAAACGGCCAGTCGGTCTCATCGTCCGCCATCGGTGCGCTCCGCCGTTGATCTGAAGCGCCTGCCTTAAGCCTCCGGCGGCCGCGGGCCAACTGCCGCCGCGTTTGCCGCGCCGTCGCGGCCGGGGCTAGGGTGCGGCCCCTTCTCCCGTCCCGCGAAAGCCCGCTTGCCCGAAGCCGCCGACAGCGCCGCCGTTCTGGCGATCGAGGACCTTCAGATCACCTTCGACACCTTCGACGGCGTCGTCGAGGCGGTGCGCGGCGTCAGCCTCTCCGTCCACGAACGCGAGTGCCTGGGCGTTGTCGGCGAGAGCGGGTCGGGGAAGAGCCAGACGTTCCTCGCCGCCATGGGCCTGCTGGCCGCAAACGGCCGTGCGGCGGGCGCGATCCGCTTCCGCGGCGCGGACCTCATCGGCCTCGGCCGGGCGCAGCTGAACCGCCTGCGCGGCTCGAAGATGACGATGATCTTCCAGGACCCGCTGACGGCGCTCACGCCGCACGTCAGCGTCGGGGAGCAGATCGCCGAGCCGTTGCGCGCCCACCTTGGCATGAGCCGGCGCGACGCCCTAGCCGAAGCCAGGCGCTGGCTCGACCGCGTACGCATCCCCGAGGCGGCGCGGCGGCTGGGGCAATATCCGCACGAACTGTCCGGCGGCATGCGCCAGCGGGTGATGATCGCCGCGGCCATGGCCTGCGGTCCGGAACTGCTGATCGCCGACGAGCCGACCACGGCGCTGGACGTGACCGTGCAAGCCGAAATCCTCGACCTGATGGCCGAACTCAAGCGCGAGACCGGCGCGGC
>Ga0070735_10005426_pt1 | contig 10592 bp, 9 predicted proteins | sample Coa_R1_FD_66443 | JGI IMG/M metagenome (GOLD analysis project Ga0070735, IMG submission 66443) | Surface soil microbial communities from Centralia Pennsylvania, which are recovering from an underground coalmine fire - Coalmine... | ecosystem: Environmental > Terrestrial > Soil > Unclassified ... | reverse complement strand
CCGCTCATCAGTTCCTGCATCCGTTCGAAAAGCTGCCGCTCTTCTTTTCGGATGTGCCCCGACAGCCGTTGTGCTAGTTCACGCACTTCGCCAGGAGAGAGTTTCTGAGTCCGAGCGAATTGGTCCCGCAGCCACGCATGATCGGCCAGCAAGTCATCTACCAGGGGACTCAGCTCGCTGAAGCTTCGTGCCGCCGGAAATACGACGCTTTCCTCCGCGGCGAAATGAATCCCGATTTCAGTCTGGAATATCTGCTCAAGCTCCGCCAGCCATGCCCCGAGATCGCTCTCAGGAATCGGCGACGCTCGCTCAATGCGGACGCACAGCGCCAGCGCGTGCTGGTGCTGATGCGATAATGGGATCAGGCTCTTATCCCGGAGCATAAGAATCTCATCAGGAGTTCGTCGGTATCATAGCTTCGGCTTCCGCCGGCACGGGTTCGGCTGCCCGCACTGTCAACCAATCCGTGCGTACCCGCTCCCATTCTTGAATCAGCATGCCGTTGGCTTCGAAGAATCCGCGGATACGGTATCGCTCCCAGCCCAACACTTCCTCGAGGATCGGCGCCAGCACCGCCAGCGCGCTGGTGCTCAGCACGGTCCTCTTCGCGATCTGCGAAACATTGCGCGACTCCGATACTGCGATAGTCAACCCATCGCGCGCGTTGATATGCAGCATTACGTGAATGTCAGAGCTTCCGTCGCCGGTATAAATCACGTGATCCGGCCCGGTCACCTGCTGCACCAGCAGGTTGTCCAGCACGGCGACCTTGCCGTATCCCGCGGTCGCCCGCACGATCGTGTCAATCTCGCCCGTCGTCTTGTAGCGAAATTCAGTACCGTATATGTGATCCACCGGAACGATATCTTCGAGCGCCGACTGCACAATTTCCACGGGAGCCGCTGATAGAACGTAAAAATCGAACCGGTGCCCATCAATGCCTGCATCCAGGAGCTGATACAAAAGTTTGATATCGCTCTTCAGCCGGATGCGCTTGCCCACCTCGCGCAGATGCTCTTTTCGGACCTTGGCGCGAAACTCCGGATCGTGCAGCAGCAGGTACGCCAGCTCAGCACCCTGCTGTACCAGATTGATCTTGGCCATTCCCTTTGCCTTGCGCTCGAACTCCTCGACGGGAATCCCGACCAGTTCGGCTAGCACGTAACCGGAATCGTTGAAAGTGAGCGTCTGGTCAAAATCGCTCGCAAAGATATAACGCTTCAGAACATTGTCTGCCATACGCTATTCGATTCGCGCCAAGTGCAAATGCCCCATAAAAACAATTAATGGCGATTATATGCCGCGCCACCTCTGTGAACCTCTGTGTCCTCTGTGGTCGCAAGTTCTCCGTCGGCTTTACTAAATTCAGCTGGGCGTCCAAAATAGATGATCCGGCTCGTAACGCCGAGTTCGGCGATGCCAGCGGGATCGGAAGATTCTAAAGCGAGGAAAGAGGGAGTCTCATGGTAGTTGCCACCGGTGAACTCATACGAGCAATGAACTACGTCGAGGACATAACGACAACCTTGCGCCGCATCTGCATTTACATTCCCAACATGAGTCCCGAGGAGCGCAAACGGCTGGCCGAATCTCTGCGCGGAGCGGCCGCCGCGGTCAATGCCGCCGTCGCCGACCTGGAAAAGGTGGAGAAATAAGCGGTGCAGGTCGAGACCATCGCCGTCATCGGCGCCGGGATCATGGGACGCGGCATCGCCCATGCTGCAGCGCTCGGCGGATATCGCACCGTTCTCGAAGACTTGCTGCCCAACGCTCTGCGCAAAGCGGAAAGCGAAATCCGTTCGAATCTAGACAAAGCCGTGGAACTCGGAAAAGTCAGCGCTCCCGAGGCGGACGCCGCATTTCGCCGTCTGGAGTATGCCGGTTCGGTCGAGGAAGCCGCCCGCGAAGCGGATCTCGTGATCGAAGCCGTTCCCGAGGAAATGGAATCGAAGATCGAGATTTTCACCCTGCTCGATAAAATCTGCCGGCCGACGACGATTCTCGCGTCGAACACCTCTTCCCTCAGCGTCACCGAAATTGCCAGCGTCACCTACCGCGCCAAAAAGTGCCTTGGCATGCACTTCTTCAATCCCGTGCATAAGATGAAGCTGCTCGAAATCGTGCGCGCGCTCGAGACCGACGACGATACCCTGGCCACCGCGGTCGAAGTTGGTAAGCGCATGCGCAAAGAAGTGGTGGCGATCAAAGAGTCGCCCGGCTTCATTACCAGCCGCATCAATGCCATGATCGGCAACGAAGCGTTTTACATGCTGCAGGAAGGAATCGCCTCAGCCGCCGACATTGATAAAGCGCTCAAACTGGGCCTGAATCACCCCATGGGCCCGTTCGAACTAGTCGACCTCGTGGGCCTGGACACGCGCCTCAGCATTCTCGAGTATCTCCACAAATCGCTCGGCGAAAAATACCGGCCCGCGCCGCTGCTGGTGCAGTACGTGAAAGCCGGACGGCTGGGACGTAAATCCGGCCGCGGTGTCTACGAATATCCCGAAGAGAAGGCCTCCCCGCGCCCCACGTCGCAAGCCGAGCCCACCGCCAAGCGAGCCTGATCACTCCGGATCGTAGCGCCGGCATCTTGCCGGCTGTCGCGCGGGCGTCTCGCCCGCGCTGCTTGGTCCCGAGATGTATTTGCACGGGCCCGAACGCTGCGACGGAATACCTGCCCTCACTCAGTTCTCGACAACGGGTTTGCCAAGGCCGCGCTCGGCAGTCACTTTCGCGCCTCGGTTGGCCGCCTCTGCCAATCTTTCTCCATCGCCATGCATGCATCCTTCACGGAATTGCCCAGCATCATCGATTCTCCCGACGCGATCACGTTCCCGCTCCGGTCAGAAACGGCCCAGCGGTTTCCCTTGCCGCCCCCGTGCTGCAGCAGGAGAAAGTAGTCCGCCTTGTCCTTAATCATGTTGGCAACAAACGCCTGGCATTCGTTGCGGCGCTGTAGTTCCTGATAGATCTTCGCCACTTGTGGTTCCTTGCCATTGTGCGACGAGTCCACCACCACCTGCGAGTTGTCGTTCGTTCCTGGATTCATCAATGCATTGGGCATCACGTAAACCAGGGGACGGTGTGCCACCTCCGCTTTCTTTTCATCCCCGGACTGTGCCTGAGCGGCAGGAACGACCCGCAGCCCAAACGCAATCGCCAACAGCAGCACGCCAGCAGCAGACCGGCTCATGACTTCCTCCTTCGCCTCGACATCGGCTGATGCGACTTCTACCCCTTCGGAAGCCGCAGCCCGGATGCGTGGTTGTCCAATCTCACTGTATAGATTTGTGAACTCTCATATAGAAAAACCAAGCCGGAAACTTGTGCGCTCCCGTATGGTTTACCCAAATGCAAATTCCCAAAATGGAACACAGCGAAGTTTCGCCGGTGTTCGTTAAAGTTCGGCATCAGAAGTGCTGGCGTGTAAGGTAGGTGCTTCGGCGCATGCTAGAACGCGGCAGAGCACTAAGTCATTGGGGCTCAAGATTTTGCCCCTAAGTTATTGACTGCCATAGATTAATCGTTCGACGTTGCCCTAACTGAATGATTCCAATAGAGCAAGGGGAGGGGGGTAGTTACCAAACGGTAAATGCCCCGAAAATCCAAAACTATCGCCGGCCAAAACCCAGTCCAGCTAGCCGCGATGCCTGCTCTGTTTCGATTTCTTTGCTTGCAATCAGCACGTGGAAACTCTCTCCCATTCCCGCAGGCGTGACCAGATGCTTGAGGTGCAGCGCGACCTTCGTCCGCTCTTGCGGCAGACGACAGTCCTCAAACGCGTCAGCAAACTGATTCGCCTCGCCGATCCCCATGAGAAATTGCGATTGAGTGATGAGTTTCTGCGCCTGCATTCCTTGCTTTTCGGCCGCAGCCGCGAGCGCTGTGAAGTTCACGTCCGCGGTGATATCCTGCTCGCCCGGAGCTTCGTAGGGATTCGCGCTCACCGAATGTTGGCGAATTGCCTTGAGAGTTCCACGGTGTCGTCCCGCGAGTTGCTCTTCGCGCGTGTAACCATAGTCAATGACGACCAGGAATCCACGTTCAAGATCCGCAGCTTGACGTAAGAATCCTAATGCCTCAAGCGGAACCTCCACCCGTTCCTCCGCTTCCGGATGGATTGAGTAGCGGTCCAAAAATTCAAGTTCATCCGCTGAAGTCGGAGCCCAGCTTTCGACGAATCGCCCATCCTGCGTTCCCACTCGCAGCGCGCCCTTGGAGCTGACAATCTCAACCGGAATCGCATCGAAGAGTTCGTTAGCGAAGATGATTGAAGCAGTATTTTCAGACTTCCCATTTCTCGCGTCGCTTGCGGGAAGAGAAGAATCTGAAAAGGCAGCCTTGCCGGACTCAAAACGATGCTTCAGCGTCTCAGCGATACGCTCGCGCAATTTGGGCGACTGCTCGACTAACACGTAACGCACGGCGCGGAAGAAATCCGGGAACTTCTTCTCCGACCAATCGAGCACGTCCTGCGCAAACAGCCCTCGTCCCGGACCGAGTTCCTTCAGCGTGATCGTCTCAGGCGATTCCAGCGCGCGCCACATCTCGTCAAACTGCCGCGCCAATAATCTTCCGAAGACCGCATGGACATCGCTGGAAGTGTAGAAATCGCCCGCCTTGCCGAATTGCGCCGCATTGCGAGAGTAGTAACCCAGTTCGGGATGGTAGAGACACAACTCCATGTAGCGCGAGAAGGGAATCGGTCCACGCTCGCGAATCTCCTGCTCAATAATCTGCCGGAGTTCGCTCACAGCCCCTTCTTCTGGCGGTCAGCACGGTCCTGCGGCGTACGGATGAACATCTCGACAAAGTAGTCGTGCAGCGCGTCGTAAAGTTGCCGCTGGAAGCTCCACTCGAATTGCGTATCGTCGAGATCGCGGGGATGGAGATCGAAGTAGTAAGTATGTACGGGAACGCTCTCGTCCTTAAACTGGATGACGACCTCGACGCCCTCACCTTTGGCGCGCGCCGAGAAACTCAGCAGCGGATGCTCATAAAGCCGAAGCTGCGCCAACACGCGCTCCAGGCGAACCTGCGACGAATCGGGCATCGCAGGATTGTAAAACATCGTATCTTCGCCCAAAAATAATGCCCCCACGCCTCCGGGGAGGAGCGTGAGGGCACCCGGGTAACGTTCAGGCGAGGGGTCTCAATCCCGCCCAACCATCTGATCAGAGATACGCAGATGAACCGATGAAAGTTCCCCTGCACACATGTACTTACTTAGACCCCGGAGGCGGGAAAAAGGTTAGCGGGAGAGGACGATCGTGCATTATTGCGCACTAAAGTACCTGAAGCCGACTTTGAAATTCGCCGATCTCACCCTTGTACAGGCAAGTTCCGGAGGTGCTTTTCTTGTCAGATGCGCGAGCTGTGTGCCTGCCTCATCGGTACGCGATCGGTGAGGGGAAAGGCGCGAGTTTCATTTTGTACCCGGAGCAAAAGCTGGTGGTGATCACGCTCGGGAATCGGGTGACGGTCAACGAGTTCGAAGAATATGCCAAGCTTCTGCAGCAGGATCCCTCGTTCCAACCTACTTTTTCAGAAATTGCCGACATGAGGTCTATTCAAGAAGTTGACCTGCAGGCAGATGAGATGATGAGGATGGCTGACGAGATCGATCCATTTTTCAAGGAGGCGAAACGGGCGTTTGTGGTAAAGACGTCGTCGCAGGCCCATGCTGCGCGTATGCACAAGATACTGCTGACGCATAGGAATTTCGAGATCTTTCGTTCCCTGGAAGAGGCCGAACGCTGGATTCATGCCTAGGGTGCCCCACGCTTAGCGCGCCCTGATTCTAAAACAGTCCGGCGAGCGAATCACTGCTGCGGAGTCTGTTTTGGCCGCTCGTAGGCCTTCTGCATGTATTTTCGGGCTTCCTCGAGAGCGCCGAAGGTGTTGTCGTTGGTCTGCAGGGCCTGGCGGTATTCGTTGACCGCGCGTTCGCGCTGGCCGGTAATGTCGAAAATCTTGCCCAGTTGGATGCGGCTCCAGACTTCGGTCCAGCGCGGGTCGCCGTCACCGTTGATTGCTGCGCGGTAGGCGTTGGCGGAAGACTGATAGTTGCGCTGGAGGAAGAAAACTTCGGCAATCCGGTAATGCGCCAGCGAACTGTTCTTGTTGAGGTCGAGAGCTTTGTTGTACTCCGTCAGCGCGGCGGAAAGATCTCCCTGCTGCTGCAGAGCCTGCCCGCGAAGGACAGAGGCGCGCAGCTTAATGTCGCCGGAATTGGTGAGTACGTGGTGGTCGGGATCGACCGAAATTCGGCGTGGACGTCCGAAAGTCTCGATCGAGAACGGCGAATTTGTGCCCACGACTTCGATACGCTTGTTTTCCGTCTTGCCGTCGGTATCGATTCTGAGATCGACGGGCATCCGGAACAGATCGAGGTCTTGCGAAATCTCGCCGGTGACGCGGAATCCTGGAGTCTTCTCCTCCTTAGGATTTTGTGTCGCGACTGCGCCGCCCAGGCGGTAAGTCGTGTACTTCACTTTGAACTCGGGAGCACCCGTGGAATCAAGCCACTGCGAGAAGAACCAGGTGAGTTGCTGGCCGTAGTTTTTCTCGGCGATCTCGCGGAAGTCGTCGGTAGTGGCCGATTTTCCAGCGTATTCGGCGGCGAACTCGCGCATGGTCTTGTTGTACTTGTCCTCGCCTAAGACCCAGCGCAGCATGTGCAGGATCATTGCCCCTTTGTCAGTAGTGAGCGATTGAAACTCGGTGGAGAAAATGTCCAGCTTGTTGGCGCTCGACAGGGGAACTGTGTCATAGGCCAGAGCGCCGACGGACATGTCTTTGACGGCTTCTTCCAGGCCCGCAGCGCCTGCCGCGTTTTCCACGTACATTGCCTCAGAATAACGGGCGAAGCCATCGCTCAGCCACCAATCATCCTTGGTCGCTGGACTTACAGAAACTCCCCACCACTGGTGCGAGATGCCATCTGCCAGGAGACGATAGTTGGTCTTCTCCGTGATGGAAGGGCTGGCGAGGCCGACGATCTCCGGCGCCCAGGTATAGGGGAGCGTATCGCCCGGAATTTCGACCAGGTTCAGCTTTTGTGAAGGCGGCAGGCCGTAGAGCGTGATGTAGTAGGTAAATTCCTGGACTGCAGTCGTCGTGTAAGCGGGAGCGATACTCTGGTGCGTGGGCTTGAAAAAGACATGCAGATCCATGCCCGCTTCGTCGCTTTTGTATTCCTGAAAAACGCCAGCGATGATGGTGCCAGGAAAACTAGGCTTATCGGAGACGAAGGTAAAAGTCTTGGTGGGCAGGACGCTGGCTGTGGGCTTTTTGGGCGGGGCAACGTCAGAGACGCTGGATTTTCCGCTGCCTATTGCCAGCATATGCGCGGGCACGGTGATGCTGATTGTCGAAGTGAAGCGATTCAAGCCAAAGCCGTTTACTGGAAACCAGCGTCCGGCATACAACAGGTAGCTGGTGTCATCACCGATATAAGCCAGGCTAAGGCCGGGGACCGGGCTATTGTCCGCATTTTCCAGCGCGCCTTCATATTCGAAAGTCAGGGTGGTCGAGGCATCCTTGGATAGCCCCGCGGGCAACTGGATGCGAATGGTCGAGTCCTGGGTGACGCGCTCGGCTGAGAGCGGCTGGTTCTTTTCGTCCAGTACTTTAGTGACGCGGAGGTCATTGTGCAGTTCGAAGACGGCGATGCTCAGGTCCTGCAAAGCGGTGAACTTCACCTTGGCCTTGGCGGTGATCTGGTGGAGATGGGGCTCAAGGGTGGCCTCAATCTGGTAGTCGTCGACCCGCAGGCGAGCTTTTTCGGGCGCGGCCCAGGAAGGGACCGCCAGCAGAAGCGCAAGGGTCAGGGAAGTAGTGAGGACGCTCAAACGGCGCCGCAGGTCAATCGACATTCAGGAGAGTCTCCAGGAAATGATAACCCATTTCCTATGATGAAGATTCTGACGCAAAAGATGCTGGGAGCACAAGGAGAACAAGCTATTAGCTTCTAGCTCTTAGCTTTTAGCCCAGCTGGACTAGGCACCGCGAACACCTTCTCGCATCATGGTCAGGATGATTTCGGCTGCCCGGTCGGCCGGGTGCTGCGCCGCGCCAGGTGTGAGGCGTGGAGCGCGGAGGAGGCCTTTGACACGACGCAGGCCCTCGATCATCCGCTCGCGAGTCGGGCCGTCGGGCAGGATTTCCTGGATTCGAGCCACAACCTTCGCAGCGGTGAAATCCTGTTGCACCAGTTCTGGAACGACCTCCTCCTCGGCGATCAGGTTGACCATGGCGAAATGGGGAACTTTCACTCGCGACCGGCCGAGAAGGTAGGTCAGAGGAGAAACGCGGTAGACCATGACGAAGGGAGTGTTCATCATGGCGGCCTCGACCGTGGCCGTGCCGCTGGCAATGATTCCGGCGCGGGAGTGCCAGAGCGCGGGCAGGGCTTCGGGGACAAGCGTGATTTTGTGCGAACCGATCAGGCCGCGCAGGAAATCGCGGTCGAGCGTGGGCGCGACCGGGAGAAGAAATTCGTACGGAGTGCCAAGCAACGCTGCCGATTCGAGGATGGTCGGCAGGTTCATGCGGACTTCCTTGATGCGGCTGCCGGGCATGAGGGTAATCCAGAGTTTGGCAGGATCGAGATGGAATTGCGCAGCGTAATCGTTGCGCTCGATTGTGGGGCAAGGCAGTTCTGCCAGAGGATGACCGACAAAGGTCGCGTCCACGCCGCGCTCGCGATAGAACTTTTCTTCGAAGGGGAAAATGACGAGGGCCTTGTCGATGTAATCGCGGAGGAGGCGTACGCGTCCCTGTCGCCATGCCCAGAACTGTGGGGCGACGTAGTAGACCGTGGGGATGCCGCGGCGTTTCATCTGGCGAGCAACGCGCCAATTGAAAGCGGGCGAATCGATAACGATGGCGAGGTCAGGCTTGCGCCGGTCAGCTTCGCGGATCAGGCGCTGGTAGAGTCCCAGAATTTTTGGCAGGTGGCTGAGAATCTCGGTGATACCGACGACCGCCAAGTCTTTGGCATCGACGACAGTGTCGCATCCGGCCACGCGCACACGGTCACCGCCAACGCCGAAGAATTGGAGCGATGGATCGAGGTGCCGCAAAGCTTTGATGAGCTGAGCGCCATACATTTCACCGGACGCTTCGCCAGCGGAGATCAGGATGAGCACAGAGCATTGTAAAGCTGCGGTTGAATTGGTGGCTTAGTGAGACCTTCGAAAACCCGCGGGCGGGCACACGGGGAACAAAACTTCTAATCGTCGGCGCTGACTGTAGACCCGGCGTCCGCGGGCGAGGGCGCGCGCGCCACATCTGCAATCTCCTGATCTTTGTATTGCAACTGGTAGAGCTTGTAATAAATTCCGCGGTGGGCGAGAAGTTCCTGGTGCGTGCCCATCTCCCGCAGTTGGCCTTTGTGCATAACGATGATCTTGTCGGCACGCTGGATGGTGGAGAGGCGGTGGGCGATGATGAGCGAAGTGCGACCTTCGACCATGTGGGCGAGGGCGTCGCGGACGCGAAATTCGGTTTCGGTATCCACGCTGGAAGTCGCTTCGTCCAGAATGAGAATTTTCGGCTCGTGCGCCAGGGCGCGGGCGAACGAGATGAGCTGCTTCTGGCCCGTGGAAAGAGTCGAGCCGCGCTCGCGAACCTCCTCGTTGAATCCGTTGGGCAGGGCGCGAATGAAGTCGCCGAGATTGACGTCTTCGGCGGCGCGGGCGACGTGCGCATCCTGAATGCGCTCCGTCCCCAGGCGGATGTTGCCGCCGATCGTGCCCGTGAACAGGAACGGATCCTGCAGCACGACACCGAAGCGGCTGCGCAGGTCAACCAGGTCCATGTCTTTGACGTCGACGCCGTCGATGCGGACGGCGCCCTTCTGCACGTCATAGAAACGAAGCAGTAAGGAGATCAGCGTGGTCTTGCCCGCGCCCGTGTGGCCGACCACAGCGACGGTTTCTCCGGGCTCGATGGCGAAGGTGACATCGCGGAGAACCCAGTCGGGCTGGGCTGACTCCCCGCCGCCATTGCCCTTGCTTTCCTCTGGAATGTCCCGGTAGGCAAACCAGACATGGTCGAACTCGATGCGGCCCGGGCCTGCAGGCGCCTTCGTCGATGCGGGCGAGACGACTTCGACCGGAGTATCCAGCAGCTTGAAAATGCGTTCGCTGGCGGCCATCGCAGACTGCAGGATGTTGTACTTGTCGCTAAAGTCCATGATGGGGCGGAAGAAGCGTTGCGCATACTGGGTGAAGGCGATCAGCACGCCCAGCGAGGCCGCGGTCGCGACCAGATGAAGCGAAACCAGCGTTGACGGGTTGAACTCGATGCTTACGCTTTTCGACACGATGCCGCGAATCACGTCTTGGCCACCCCACCAGATCACCGAGGCGATCGCAATGGAGGAAAACAAATCCACGACCGGGTAATACACGGCATACGCCAGGATCGCGTCTTTGTAGGCGTCCATATGGAGGCGGTTGATTTCGGAGAAACGGTTGTAGGCCTTGCGCTCCCGGTTGAACAGCTGCAACACAACCATTCCGCTGACGTGCTCTTGCAGATAGGAATTGATGCGGGCGATGGCGGTGCGAATGCGGCGGTAC
>Ga0070735_10005425_pt1 | contig 10595 bp, 7 predicted proteins | sample Coa_R1_FD_66443 | JGI IMG/M metagenome (GOLD analysis project Ga0070735, IMG submission 66443) | Surface soil microbial communities from Centralia Pennsylvania, which are recovering from an underground coalmine fire - Coalmine... | ecosystem: Environmental > Terrestrial > Soil > Unclassified ... | reverse complement strand
TTTGAGGATTCGCTGATTGCGGCGGCGCCGCCGTCGGCGTATTTGGCGCCGGAGGACTAAAGGCAGAATGCGGAATGCAGAATGCAGAATACGGAATCGCGGCCGCGAGGGTCTGGATCAGCGTCTGGTGGCGCGACAAGATTGAGCGGTTAGCGGTCGGATGAGACCCGATCACTATAGGTTAGGTAGTAGCAGTCAGACCATCCGAGATCCAGCGCCATATGCGTGGCTGTCGCAGCAGGGTCGAGGATAACGGAAATCAGGCCGTGGACTGGATTGCCATTCCAATCTTTCGGTCCAGTCGGGTTCAATCGAAGAAAATAAAAGCCGGACTTGGTGTTCGGGAATGCAAACTCTCCGCGGTCGTTCGTAACCGTGCTGCCGATCTTTCCACCCGTCAGCCCGTCTAACAGGTCAAGCGAAAGAGCGGCCCGAGAGAGGTAGTCGGGCAAGTACAACCGTCCGGAGATAAAGCGAACGACTATTGGCTGTGTCGGCCATTCGCGGCGAAGCACAGCCGCTCCATTGAGCCTTACCTCCACATCGAAGCCAGGTTGGCCCGAGTCTAATATGTTCACCGAGGCGCCCTCGATTATGTCAAAAGTCGCGATGCCGTGTTTGTCCGTGACGGCTCGCCTATTGCCGACAAACAATTGAAGGCCTTCCACTGGCTTGCCGGCATACACGACCTGAATCTGGAAATTGGGTCCGACCACTCCTACGACGGAAACTGTCGAGCACGCGGGGCATTGGCTGGCGCATAGCAGCGTCGCCAATATCAGCTTACGCATAAACGTGAATCGGTGCACCAATTTGATTGTATAGCGGTAAATCGCGGGTTATTTGCTGCGGCGTGACTATCGGTTCGAGGCGGGCGGCTCGATACGCCTAGTGCGATGCGGACTCCCGTGATTTCAGGTTTCACGTGCATTGGACAACTTTCCCGGGTGATGTAGTCAACGGCTACGATAAGAGGAGGAACAGCAATGGCTTCGCTTGACTGGTCGCAGTGTCCCGCGGTCGAGAGCATCCCTGGCAAAGTCAGTGGTGCCTGGGTCTTTCGTGGCACCCGTGTGCCTGTGTCGGCGATCTTCGAGAACTTGAAGACATCGACGCTGGAAGAGGTTTTAGAAAATTTCCCTGTCACCCGGAAGCAAATTCAGACCGTCCTTGACTTCGCCGCCAAGAGTAGTCAGATGGAGCATTTGCGGGCCGGATGAAGATCATCATCGATGAGAGCGTGCCGCAGAAGCTGCGCTTGCTGATCGAAGAAGATAATACGGTTGTGACGGTAGCGTTCCAAGGTTGGTCAGGAATGAAGAACGGAGACTTGCTTGCCGCCGCGGAAGAAGCGGGCTTCGAGTTGTTCATCACGGCAGACCAGGAAATCCGATATCAACAGAATCTAGCAGGCCGCAAGCTAGCCGTCATGATGTTGAGCTCTAACAACTGGGAATACATCAAAAAGAGCTTTCACGACATCCGAGCTGCGATCTTCGACGTGGAACCCGATAGCTATACCGAGGTCGAAATCTCTGAGTAAACCTCAAACGCTCTGTTATTCGTGGCGTAATGTGACCATTGGATCGACGCGGGCGGCGCGGCGGGCTGGCAGCCAAGCTGCGACGAATGCGACCGCAGCGAGAACAGCGACAGCGGCGGCGACGGTCAGAGTATCGCGAGCGCCGAGGTCGAAAAGCATCTTCTGCAGCGGCCCCACGGTCAGCAGTGCGATACCTACGCCGACAGCGATGCCGGCAGCCAGGACTAAAGCCACGTCACGCAGCACCAGGTTCACGATCGCACGCAGTCGCGCGCCTAAGGCCATGCGGACACCAAACTCTTTCTGGCGCTGCGTGACCATATAGCTGAACGTTCCGTAGAGCCCGACCATCGCGAGCAGCAACGCCAAGCCGCCGAAGAAGGTTGAGAGCATAGCCAGCATGCGGTCGCGGACGATCGAATCAGCAACCTGCTGAGAAAGCATCCGGAATCGCAGAGAAATCTCTTTGTTGACCTGCGCGACCGCCTTCTCGACACCGCCGGTGATGCCGGAAGGCGCAACGGCGATCCGTAACGCATAGTTCTGATGGTCCATCATCCCGGACATCTGACTAACCGGGAAAAATGCCGTGGGGAACGCGTCCTCTCGAATCGACTCGTACTTGGAGTTGCGGACCACTCCGATCACTTGCACGGGCTGCAACTTCTTGCCGGGCTGGGGATCGACTTCGAACGTACGTCCGACCGGATCGAGGCCGCGGAAGAAGCGCCCCGCCAAAGACTGATTTACGATCGCGACCCTTGCCGAATTTGCGGTGTCGCCTCCGTTGAAATTGCGGCCCGCGAGCCTCGGAATCCGCAAGGTTTCGAAATACCCAGGCGAGACGAAGTTGAAGTATGCGGTGGCGTCGTCGCCCTTGGGCGGATTCGGTGCGTCGGGCACAATCGTATCGTTCCACTCCGCGCCGCTGAGGGGCGTGTTGGCTGAGCGGCTGACCGAAACAACGCCGGGGATCGCGCGCAGGCGCCCGAGAATGTCCGCATAGGTGGAATCGCGCTGATCCGCGGGAATGTGTGTGGGCTTGAGATTCGCGTTGACCAGCAGAACGTTGTCGCGGTCGAAACCGAGATCGAGTGTTACGAGCTTCTGAAAACTCCTGAGGAAGAGCCCGGCAGCAACCAACAAGACGAGCGACATGGCTACCTGCGCGGCAACGATGATCTTACCTGCGCGAAACCGGACTCGATGTTCCGAATCGGGAGCAGCGCCGCCTTTCATCGCGGAGGCCGTCGATACGCGCGTGGATCGAAGCGCGGGCAGCACGCCGAAGAGGATGCCCGTCGCTACTGCAATGCCGGCAGTGAACCAAAGGACCGGCGCATCGAGCGTCAGTTCGAGGAACACCTGGTTTTCGGAAGTCGAGATCGAACCCAGAAGCAGCACGCCCGCCCAGCGCGCCAGAATGATCCCGCCGATGGCGCCGAGCGAAGACAGCAGTATGCATTCGATCAGCAATTGGCGGATGAGCCGGCGGCGTGAAGCGCCCAGCGCCTGCCGAACTGCGATCTCACGGCGCCGGGCAGCACTACGTGCAAGCATCAGGCTCGCGATGTTGGCGCAGGCGATGAGGAGCACCACGCCGACAACGACCATCAGTACATGGAGCGGGCGTTCGTAGTCATGACGAACCTCAGAGACGCCGGTCGGAGCCGGGGCGACCCTCAGAGTATTGCGTGCAAAGTTGTTCTGCACCGAAGCGGGCCAGTTGGCAGGCATCGCACCTTTGAATACATCCGGCGAAAGCACCGCCAGCCGCGAGCCGATCTGAGTGAGGCCGACCCCGGGCTTGGCGCGCGCGACGATTTGCAGCCACCACCAGGAGCGATGGTCGATTCTCTGTTGTTTGGGAGGATCCAGCAGCGCCGTGGCGCAAATCGGGAGCGCAACGTCGAATTTCGATCCGACGTTCATGCCATAAAAACCACGCGAGGAAACGCCGACGATCGTGAATCGATGATTGTTTAGCGAGAGTGTTGAGCCGACAGCGCGAGGATCGCCGCCGTAGTGTTCCTGCCAGAAGTCATGGCTGAGCACGACAGTTCCCGGACATCCGCGGTAATCGTCGGACGTTGTGATCAGACGGCCCACTGTTTGGTGCACGCCCAGAACTCGGAAGTAATCGCCGCTGACCCAAAGGCCGTTGACGAGATCGACCGGCCCACCCTGTGCCAAATCGAACATCTCATTGCTCCACGCAAATGCCCCGGAGAATACGTCCTGGCGATCGCGGACCTGCTCCCAAAGGGCATTCGTGAAGTACGACCCGGGGTCGGGAGCAAGCGGCGTCTTTCTGAGTATCCGCACCAGCTCGCTAGGATTCTCGACAGGCAGCGACCGCATGAGAACCGCGTCGATGATGCTGAAGATCGCGGTGTTCGCGCCTATGCCGAGAGCCAGAGTGAAGATCACGACCGCGGTGAACGCCGTGTTCTTGCGCAACATGCGCATGCCGTAGCGAATGTCGCGCCAGAGCGATTCGATGTGCGTCTCCCAACCCGCGGAACGCACTTCGTCCTTGACTGCTTCCACGCTGCCCATTTGAACGCGAGCCGCTCGTAGCGCGTCATCCGGTTTCATACCGGATCGGACATTGTTCTCGACGGCCGTATCGAGATAGGCGCGAAGCTCTTCGTCCATTTCGCTCTCCGAGCGCTTTTTTCCAAAGAGAGCCCGGAGACCAGAGGCAAGATTCCGAAACATTTACTCCTCCCGGAGAGCAACCATAGGATCGACTCGTGATGCACGCCGCGCCGGCAGCCAGGCCGCAATCAGCGAGACAGCGAGCAGCAGCATGGCCGCGTCGGCAATCGTGAGGGCGTCCCGTGTGTCGAGCTGATACAACAACTTCTGGATCGGACCAGTGCTCAGAAGGGCGATTGTAATTCCTGCGGCGACGCCACCCGCGAGCACCACGGTAACGTCGCGCAGCACCAGACGAGCGATGGATCGCAGCGTTGCGCCCAGCGCCATCCGCAACCCGAATTCCTTCTGCCGCTGGGTGACGGCATAACTGAAGGTCCCATAGAGTCCGATCATCGCGAGCAGTAGCGCAAGAGCGCCGAAGAATGTCGAGAGCATGGCGAGCAAGCGATCGCGCACGATCGAATCGCCGACCTGCGATTCCAGGGTGTGGAACTCGAACGCGATTTCCTTACTGATTCCCGCAACCGCACTTTGAATCGCGGAAGAGATGGCGGCATTGTTGGCGGCGGTGCGAAGCTCGAAGGTCTCGACGCCGCGATTCGCAGGCATTTGCGAGATGGGGAAGAAAACGGTGGGCTGGATGTCCTCCCTGAGGGTCAGATACTTGGAGTCCTGAACCACGCCGACAATCTGGACCAGCGGGTTCTTCCAATCGTGCCGGACGTCGACCTTAAACGTGCGCCCGACCGGATTCAAACCGGGATAGAATTTGCGGGCAAGCGTCTGATTTACGACGGCGACCTGCGGGCCGCCGCGCTGATCGCGGTCGGTGAAATCGCGGCCGGAGAGCAGCGAGGAGTGGAGGGTCGCGAAATAGCCGGACGACACAAAATTGAAGAAGGCGAGCGCGTCGCGGCCGTGACGAGGATTCGGGGAATCGGGAACAATCGTATCGTTCCAGCCGCCGCCGCTGATCGGCGTCGTGTAAGATCTTCCCACTGAGACGACGCCGGGAATTTGACGCAGCCGCGTTTCGATTTCGCCGAATGTCGGCTGTCGCCGGTCATCCGGAATTGCCGTGTTCTCCACGGCCGCGTTGATCAGGAGAACGCTGCCGCGATCGAAGCCCATGTCCATGGTCACGAGCTTTTGAAAGCTCCGGATGAACAGACCCGACGTGACGAGTAGCACCAGCGACATCGCCACCTGGGTGGCGACCAGAAATTTGCCGGTTCGAAACGTGAAGCGGCGCTCGCTATCCGGTATGAATCCACCTTTCATCGCGGCGGGCATGGACACGCGTGCCGAGCGGAACGCCGGCACGACCCCTAGCAAAATCGTGGTGAGAAGCGTAACCGCGATTGTAAAGCCGAGAATACGGCCGTCGAGTGAGAGGTCGAGAAAGACCGGCTCATTCCTCGTTGAAATAAACCGAACCAGCAAATCGCCCGCCCAGCGCGACAGTAGAACTCCGAGTACGGAGCCCGCGGCGGAAAGGAGCAGGCTCTCGGTCAGCAACTGGGCAACAATGCGCCGGCGCGAAGCTCCAAGCGCTTCCCGTACGGCGATTTCCCGCCGACGGACGGCGCTGCGGGCGAGCATCAGGCCGCCGATGTTGGCGCAGGCGATTAGCAATACGATACCGGCTACGGCCATCAGAATCTGCAGGGGCCGAGCGTATTCTTCCCGCAAGTATGAGACACCCGTCGCGGCCGGGTCGATATCGAGAACATATTCCCGGAACTCTTTCTGATCGCCGGGATCCCATTCGGCCGGAACTGCGCTCGCGAAGATGGAGGGTGAAAGCACGGCGAGCCGCGACCGAACCTGAGCAGCGTCCATGTGGGGTTCTAGGCGTGCCGCGATGTTGAGCCACCACCACGAACGTTGGTCCAGACGGGAATCTTTTCCGTCGTTCAATGCCGCGGAGCAGATCGGGATCGCGACATCGAACTTCCAGGCGGTGTGCATGCCATAGAAACCGGCGGGCGTGACACCAATGATCGGGTACTGATGGTTGTCGAGCGAGATCGAACTGCCGATGGCGCGGGGATCGGCGCCGAAACGCTCCTTCCAGAAGCTGTGACTGATTACGGCGGCTCCCGGGCAGCCGCGCTGATCGTCGGAAGCCACAATAAGACGCCCCGCCTCGGGCTGAACTCCCAGCGTGCTAAAGAATTCGCCGCTCACCCACATTCCGTTCACGAAGTGGACTGGGCCGCCCTGGGACAAGTTAAAGCGTGTTTGCGACCACGCGAATGTGCCGGCAAAGACGTCCTGGTGGTCGCGAATCTGCTCCCAGATCGGATTGGTGTAATTCGTTTCGTATCTGGCCTGCCGAGGGCCCTTCATCTTCAGACTTACAAGTTCTTCAGGATGCCTCACCGGCAGGGAACGCAGGAGGAAGGCGTCGACAAGGCTGAAGATGGCGGTGTTGGCGCCGATGCCCAACGCAAGGGTGGCAACAACTACGGTGGTGAGCCCTTTGTTCTTGCGCAGCATTCGCAAGCCATAGCGGATGTCCTTCCAGAACCACTCGATACGTGATTCCCAGCCGGCCGAGCGCACTTCGTCTTTGACCGCTTCCATGCTGCCCATGCGGACGCGGGCAGCGCGTAACGCACTTTCAGGACTCATACCCGATCGGATGTTTTGATCGACGGCGGCCTCGAGGTAGCCGCGGAGTTCTTCGTCCATCTCGCGCTCGGCGCGTTTCTTGATAAACAGGGCCCGTAGACCGGAAGCAATATTTCGAAACACTTACTCCTCCCGAAGAGCGGTCATTGGATCGACACGTGCAGCTCGACGAGCCGGCAAGTAGCCCGCCAGGAACGAGACCGCGGAAAGCAGGACGACCGCGAGGGCAATCGTGAGCGCGTCACGCGCTCCCAATTGGAACAACAATGTTTCGAGCGTCCCGGTACTCATGAGCGCCAGGACCACACCCGCGATAATGCCGCCGGCGAGGACGATGGCGGTATCGCGCATCACAAGGCCGACTATCGATTTGAGCCGTGCGCCAAGAGCCATGCGCACACCGAATTCTTTTTGACGCTGCGTGACAAGATAGCTGAACGTGCCGTACAGGCCGATCATCGCCAGCAGGAGCGCGAGCCCGCCGAAAAAGCCGGAGAGCATAGCGAGCAGGCGGTCGCGTACGAGCGAGTCGCCGACCTGGGATTCAAGCGTGTGGAACTCGATTGAAATCGACTTGTCGACGCTCGCGATTGCCGCCTGGATAGCAGGCGAGATTGCCGGGAGCGATGCGGCGGTGCGGATCTCAAACTCTGCCGTCCGCCCGGATCCCGGCATTTGAGAAATCGGGAGAAACGCGGTGACGAAGGTATCCTCGCGTGCCGATTCGTATTTGGAGTCCTTGACGACTCCGACGACTTGAACAGGCTGCGCCGGCTTTCCGGACTCTGGGCTGATCTGGAAGGTGCGGCCAACCGGGTCGAGCCCTTTATAGAACCGGCGAGCCATCGTTTGATTGATGATGGCGACACGGGGGCCGGTTGTCGTGTCGTGATCGTTGAAGTTACGGCCAGCCAACAGCGGCATCCGCAGCGTATCGAGGTAGCCGGATGAAATGAAGTTGAAAAACACCAGACGGTCCTCGCCTTGCGCCGCGTTCGGGGAATCCGAGGTGACGTACTGATTCCACTCGATGCCGCTGATTGGCGTAGTCCAGGAACGGCCCGCTGACAAAACACCCGGGACCGCGCGGATGCGGCCCTCGATATCGTCGAGCGCGGCAGAACGACGCTCGGGCGCTAACTTGGTGGCCTTGAGATCGACGCTGGCGAGTACGACGTTCTGGCGGTCGAAGCCAAGATCCATCGACGTGAGCTTGACGAAGCTTCGAAGAAAAAGACCGGCGGCGATGAGCAGGACCAGAGAGAGTGCAACTTGCGACGCGACAATCAGCTTGCCTGCACGAAAACGGAAACGCCGGTCGCCTTCGAGCGATGCGCCACCCTTTATGGCGGCAGCGGTCGAGATTCGCGTAGACCGGAATGCCGGCAAGACGCCGAACAGCACACCTGTTAGAACTCCGACGGTGGCAGTGAACGCCAAAACGCGATGGTCCAACGAGAGGTCAAGAAAGACCGGCTCGTTGCGAGTAGATATGTAGGCGACGAGCGCAGTGCCGGCCCACCGCGCAAGGAGTATTCCGGCGGCTGCGCCGCAAATGGAAAGCAGCATGGATTCGGCGAGTAACTGCCGGATAAGGCGCGGCCGCGATGCACCAAGCGCCTGGCGAACCGCAATCTCTTTCCGCCGGGCTGCGCTGCGCGCCAGCATCAGGCTTGCGATATTGGCGCAAGCGATTAACAGCACGGCTCCTGCAATTGCCATCAGGACTTTCAAAGGCGTTTCGAATTCGGTTACTCGAGAGACGCCGCTCGCCGCAGGCGATTCGACAAAGACCCACTTCGGAAAGTTCTTCTTTCCTTCCGGGTCCCACGCGTCCGGAATGACGCTGGAGAAGATAGCTGGAGAAATTACCGCAAGACGGGAGCGGATGTGGCTTTCGGGCATTTCCGGCCTGACCCGCGCAGCGACGTTCAGCCACCAATGCGATCGCGCATCCAGAATCGTGTTATCGAAAACAGCCTGAGCGCAAATCGGCAGCGCAACATCGAATCGAGTGCCGACGGTGATTCCATAGAAGCCCGCCGGAGCAACGCCGACGATAGGGAATGGACGATTGTTGAATATGATCGAGCTGCCAATGGCTCGCGGATCGCGGCCGAAGCGATCTTCCCAAAACTCGTAACTGAGTACAGCGGCGCCCGGACATCCGCGTTGATCGTCTGCAGCGGCGATGAGGCGGCCCGCCGCCGGCTGCAATCCGAGCCCAACGAAAAATCCGCCGCTGACCCAGATTCCATGCGCTCGATTGACGAGGCCGCCTTGTGAGAGATCGAAATCTGCGTTCGACCAGGCGAAGGTATTCGCGAACGCATCCTGCCGGTCGCGTAACTGCTCCCACAGCGGGTTCGTAAAGCTCGAGGTAATGATACGAATGCGGCGCATCTCCACGCGCACCAGTTCCTGAGGGTTCTTGACAGGCAGCGTGCGCAGAGCGACTGCATCGATGAGACTGAAAATTGCGGTATTGGCGCCGATTCCTAGGGCCAGAGTGAAGATAACAACCAGCGTTAAAGCGGCATTCTTCCGCAGCATCCGCAGGCTGTAGCGAATGTCCTGCCACAACGATTCGACGTGCGCTTCCCAGCCTGCGGAACGGACTTCATCCTTGACCGCTTCCAAGCTGCCCATTTCGACTCGAGCGGCGCGCACCGCATCGTCCCGGGTCATGCCGCGATGAAGATGGTCCGACGCAACCTGGTCGAGGTACGAACGTAACTCCTCGTCCAACTCGGTTTCGGCTTGCTTCTTCCGGAACAATGCACCTATGGCGCCGGCCAGCTTGCTGAAGAATGGCATTACGATGTCTCCAGAATGCTGGCGATCGCGGCAATCTGGCGGCTCCACTCGGCGGTCTCGGCTTTGAGTTGCTTCCGGCCGCGCTCCGTAAGTGCGTAGAACTTGGCGCGGCGGTTGTTCTCAGTCGGACGCCACTCCGGCTTGATCCAGCCGGAACGCTCCAGGCGCCGGAAGGCCGGGAACAGCGAACCCGGATTCACGCGAAAAACTCCATTGCTGGTCTGTTCGATCCGCATCGCGATTCCATAGCCGTGAAGGGGTTCGAGCGCCAGCGTCTTAAGTATGAGCATGTCGAGCGTGCCCTGGACCAGATCGGCCATAACCGCCTCTCCTCTAGACAATCAAGATATAAACCCGAATATCTAGATTGTCAAGAGGAAAGACTTCGCGGAGCCCCCTCGAAGTGTTAGAATAAACACTTAAATCTCCCAGGAAGCGCTAACTCCGGTCGAAGTTAAACGTCTGTGAGAAGTTAGCTTTCAATATTTCTATGAGTGCGTCTCCCGCGCCATCCGCACCGTCACCTCAATCGCCCGTGGTGCGGCCGGAGATCGTGCAGCCGCAGCCTGCGAAACGACGTGGACCGCGGCGATGGATTGTGCTCGTCCTTCTCGTGGCGATTATCGGCGCCGGCGTGACGCTTTGGTTGCGGACGCGGCGGGCTACGTCGTCGGGCGGCGGTCCCGGGAAACCGGCGGGAATTCGAATCGCGAGGGTAGTTCCAGGGCCGGTCGAGCGCACACTGCGTCTCACGGGCGTCACGGGCGCGGCGAATTATGCGTCGCTCATCACGCCTCGCCTGACTGGTAGCCGGAGCGACGCGGGGCGCGATTCCTCGAGTTCCGTCGTTTCATCGTCTTCCAGCAGTTCCTCGTCCAGCTCATCCAGTTCATCGAGCGGCAGCGTTTCCACCTCCGCCCCGAACGCGACCTCT
>Ga0070735_10005424_pt1 | contig 10598 bp, 12 predicted proteins | sample Coa_R1_FD_66443 | JGI IMG/M metagenome (GOLD analysis project Ga0070735, IMG submission 66443) | Surface soil microbial communities from Centralia Pennsylvania, which are recovering from an underground coalmine fire - Coalmine... | ecosystem: Environmental > Terrestrial > Soil > Unclassified ... | reverse complement strand
CCGTCGGCCAGGGCAATGCCCCGGTGCAGGGCCATTGCCACCAGCAGGGCGGCCGCCGCGGCGAGGGATCGCCCGAGGATCCCGAGAGCTGTGCTCGTAGGTGAGCGCATCGTTTCCTCCTGTCGGCCGGGCGGTGCGGATCTCCGCGACGAGGGAGATTCCTGCTACCGTCCGGGCTGAATGGATCGTTTCCGGTCGAGGGCGGCGCCGCGTGGCGCTGCCGGGGAAACGATGTCAGCCGGGAGGAACCGGACTGGACAGAATGATGCCGGATGGCAGGCGGGAAACGAGCCTGCGCAGCCGGCGCCAGGAAAGCATGGCGAGGGCCACACCGGCCGGCATCTCCGCCAGCGGGATGGCCGGTGAGCCGCCGGCCGGGGCGGGCGCGCTCGTGCCCACACCTGAGCCCCCGAGCGGCAGAACGGGGAGCGGTCTGCCGCCGGAGCGGTGGGCGGCGCGGATCGTGCCCGCGGTCATGCCGCCTGCAACGGGAAGCAATGCAGAGGACCAGGCGGACATCCCGATCACCGAGCGGCTCACCGGGCCGATGACGAGCGTACTGCCAGCCGCGGCGGATCGGCGCTGCGGACCGGCGGCGCGATGGTGACGTGCAGGTCTCTGGTACGGCGTCCAGCTCCGGCCGGTACGCGGTGCGGCAAGGCCGCTCGACTGCGGACGGCGGGCAGACAGGACGCCACCAGGCATCGCCCGCACCGGACGATGGACGGTCGGCCTCCCGCTTCCCACCGTGGGAATGCTCTGGTGGGACGGCGAGGCTACGGGTCGAGGACCCAGGCCGACCCCGGGGTGCGCATTGCCGGACGAGACACCGGCCGGAATCCGCGTACCCCGCGTCGCGGGCGCCGGAGAGTGGAGGGCCGCGACCGCGACCGGCGCCACCGATTGAGCTGTCCCTGTGAGCGGCGCGACCACCCCGGTAGTCGAATTGACTGCCGGAACGGTCTGCTGTGAGACCCTGGAAACCACGCCCTGGACGGTGTGTCCGAGGGACGATGCAGTTCCGGCCGCGGCGCCCACGACCTGAGAGCCGGCGGCGCCCGTGGTCTGTTGCACGGTGGAAACGATGCGCGATACCGTGCCGGGTGGATTCGTGATCGGGGGGAGAGAGTGCGCTGCCGCCCGGCCGGCCTGCTGCGCGCCGGCCGTGACCGGCGGCGCTGCGGTCTGTATAGCCGAGCTCGCCGGAGCTGCCGCGCGGCCCGCGATCCCGGTCGCCGCGGCGACGGTTGCCCCCACACTGGCCGGTGTCCGGGGTGAAGGCGCCGGAACCAGCGGTGCGGTCGAGGGTACCCTCGACGTCGGTGCAACGACACTCGTTCCCGTCGCCGACAGGGGAGACGACCCCGGCAGACCATCGGCCCGCACGCCGTGCGTCGACAGCGCCAGCGCCGCCAGTGTCGCGCCGCCGAGCGCCATACTACAGCCGATGACTCGGTGAATCCGTCTCTCCATACAACATTCCGGGCACGGCCGGATCGGCCCTCGCAGACCGCATCCGGCATGGCCCTACACCTCGACCATAAAGCCGTGCAGAGGTATCACACCGGGCTGAGCGTTACGATTTGGTTACAGTTTTTGCCTACCGCCGGCCGGTCGAGCAGTGAGAGAGTCCCACCAAGGAGACGGAGATGCAGGATGACACGCGGGAGGCACTGGCTTTCGTCAGCCGGGCAGCCATGCGCTACGTTGAGGAGCTCGACCGGCAGCAGGTGCGCCTGCCCAATGCCGATGAAGCGGCCTGGGCGATGCCGGCGGAGTTTCCTGAAGAGGGCGCGGGAACCATTCCGGCGCTCGAGACGCTGGTTCGCGGCGGCATCGACGCCGCTGTTCGCTCGTCCGGTCCCCGCTTCTTTCACTTTGTCCAGGGCGGAGGGACTCCAGCGGCACTCGCCGCCGACTGGCTGGCGTCGACGCTCGATCAAAACTCCTTCACCTGGGTCGCCTCCCCACTTGGCACCCGCCTGGAGAAGATCAGCATCGACTGGCTCAACGAGCTCTTCGGCCTGCCGCCGGAGTGGGGCGGGATCCTCACCACTGCCACGACCACGGCGCATGTCACTGCCCTCGCCGCGGCCCGCCAGTGGTGGGCGGAGCAGCACGGCGTCGACGTGGACGAGCAGGGATTGAGCGGGCTGCCGCCGGTTCCCATCTTCAGCAGCGGCTACCTTCACACCACGGCACGCAAGGCGCTGGCGATCCTGGGGATCGGGCGCAGCCGGGTGCGCACGTTTGCTGCCGACACGACGGGACGGCTGGACGTCGATGCGCTGAGCGCGGCGCTCCACGGGCTACGCGGCGCGCCGGCGATCGTGATCGCCAATGTCGGCGAGGTCAACACCGGAGACTTCGATCCGATCGGCACCATGGCAGACCTGGCCGGCGAATTCGGTGCCTGGCTGCACGTCGATGGCGCGTTCGGCATCTTCGCGGCACTCAGTCCGCGCACCGCTCAGCTCGTTCGGGGAATGGAACGGGCGCGATCGGTGGTCGCCGACGGTCACAAATGGCTGAACGTCCCCTATGACTGTGGTTTCGCGTTCGTCGCCGAGCCGGAGCGGTGGCCCAGGACCTTCACCGTCAGCGCCACCTATATACCCGATCTGTCTGCCAGCCACCCGGACTTCGGCCACCTCGGACCGGAATCGTCGCGCCGGGCGCGGGCGCTCGCCGTCTGGGCGACGCTCCGCGCCTACGGCAGGAGCGGCTACCGGGAGATGGTCGAGCGGCACCTCGACCTGGCCCAGCGGATCGCCCGCCGGGTGGATGCGGCCTCCGACCTCGAGCGCCTCGCCCCGGTACCGCTGAACATCGTCTGCTTCCGCTTCCACCCACCGGGTGTCCCCGAGGAGGAGCTCAACGCACTGAACGAGCGACTGGGCGCGGCGGTGCTCGAAGACGGACGCGTCTATGTCGGCACCACGACCTACGCCGGCAACGTCGCGCTCCGTCCCGCCATAGCAAACTGGCGAACCGGTGAGGAGGATGTCGACCTGCTGGTGGACGTCATCCGCGAGCTGGGGGCGAAGCTGGCAGCCGCGGCCAGACCGTGAATGCACGGTGGACGGAGATCAGGGCCGGACGATCTTCAGCAGCTCGGGCTGGTTGGGATAGCCCGGCAGATGGCCAGCCAATCCCGCAGGGCGGCGCGGGATGCGGAGACGCACCCACGCCTCGCGCGATGGTTCGGAGACGACCCGTCCGATCCCGGCCGGATGTCGCTGCACAATCCGGCCGTCCGGCGCCTGGCGACGGCGATTGCACCCGGGTCGCAGCCGACCGATCTCGGCGGTGTCATGAGCCTGAATATCGGGCTGGAACCTGCCGGATTGGTGCTACGGGTTCACCAGCGGTTTGTCTCACGCGGCCGGCTACTTGCCGTGGGCGAGGTGCGGCGGCGGCTCGACCGGGCTGGGCTGGTGGTTCCGGTTCCGGTGAGCTGGCGCGGCACGACGGTCTTTCACTGCGCGACACGCTGGGCGGAACTGGAGAAGCACGTTCCCCATCAGCGGCTCGCGCCCTCGATCGAGTCGTATCACTGGCTGTTTGAGGCGCTAGGCACGCTCCACCGCGCGCTATCGCCGATCGCGCTGGCAGTGCCGCGGCCGGTGGTAGCCACGCATGCCACGCCGGACACGCTGCGGCGCTGGCTGGCAGTCACCGCGGCGGCGGTCGCCGCCAACGCTGAGGCCGCGGCGATTGCAGGGCTCTGTCGCGAGCTCGTCTCCCGGCTGACGAGGCAATGGGTGCCCGGGAGGCTCCTGCCGGCGCAATTGGTGCACGGCGATTTTCGCCTGAGCAATGCCGGCCGAAGGCCGGACGGCGCGACGGTGTATCTGGACTTCGGGTTCCTGGCACACCGGCCGCGAGTGCACGATCTCGCGTACGCGCTGGCTTTCATGCTGCTCGCGCTGGGCGGCAATCAGGCCTCGGACGACACGGGATGGGAGAGTGTGGGGGAGCTGATCGAACGTTACCAGGCCGCTGCCGGCCAGCGACTCACACCGTTGGAGCGAGCCGCGCTTGCCTCCTACGCGGCGGCGGTCCCGCTGTACCACGCGGCGATTGCCGGGTTTGCCGGCGACCCCGGCGCGCAGCTATGGGCGAAGCTGCCGTTCGTGCGCATCGCCGAACGGCTGCTGGAGCTTTCCGAGCGAGTAGGATCCGTCTCCGAAGTAGATCCGTAGCCTGCACTGCGGGAAAGGGTCGTGTGTTGCGGCTTTGTTGGGATCGTCATGCTTGTGGCGAGGGGCAACCGGTGCAGCGGAGGCAACGGCGGTATGGTGCGACCCTGAACGTGGTTGTTCACGTTCAGGACGGTGGAGTGATCGTGCACCGCGTCTCGGGAGTGGCATTGGTCGCCTCATCACCTTCGCAAGCTGGGAGCAGCGTGTAATCGTGAGCGTATGTCTGGCTGCACAGATAGCAGACGACATGATTTCCACGGCTGGAGGCGAAACCGACATGGCCATCAACGAGTGGACACGCCCGGAGCGTGCCCTCGAGTATCTTGCCCGAGCTGATACGATCCCACATCGAACTGAGGGTGAGGCCGCCCTCCTCGACCTTGTCTCACCCGACGTGCATCGTGTCCTCGATCTCGGTTCGGGGGACGGTCGGTTGCTTGCCCTGGTCCTGCTCCGGTGCCCGACCGCCCGGGGCGCCGCCCTGGATGTGTCCGACTCCATATCCCATGCTGCACAGGATGGAACGCGGCGGACTGCTGGCAGGCGAGTGGCAGGCAGGACAGGATGGACCACCCCGGAAGTACTATCACCTGACGCCGGCCGGCTGGGACGAGCTGGAGACGCGGCGGGGCGACTGGGTGCGCTTCGCCGATGCCGTCGACAGCGCGTTGCGTCTGACCCGGCGATGAAGCGCTCCTATCGCGATCCGGTCGAGGCGTACCTGCACCGGCTGGCACGCTGGGCGCCGCCTCAGGAGCGCGACGAGTTGGTCGCCGAAGCGCGCCGCCATCTCCACGACGCGGCACTGCGGCTGGAGCGTGCCGGGATGAACCCTCGGGATGCTCGCCGCGCCGCCACACGAGCCTTCGGTCCCGCCTGGCGGATTGGTCTGGCGGCGCGTGGCGTCGCAATTCCCCTCCCGGTGCTGCCGCGGCAGGTAGGGAGGGCGCTTTCCCGTCTGCGGCGCCCGCGACGTTAGCGGCGCACCAGAATGATGCTCCGGCTCTTCAAGCCGACACGGAGGCTCTTCTAATGCATGCAATCGTCGATCCCGACGCGCCGCCTGCCACCAGGACGCGCGCCCGCCGCCGCTGGTGGCGCTTCCGCCTTCCCTGGGTCAAAACCGCCGTCTCGGCTCCCACCGACGATGACGAGCTGCTCATCGATAACACGACCGAACGCGAATGGGTGCTCTATCTCGGCTACCGCAACCTGGGGATCATCCCGGCGAACAGCCAGGCGGTCTACCGGGTCGCGAAGATTGGTTTGCTTACGGCGCGGCGCGTCGACGCTCCGGTGGGAGAGCGCTACCTTACACTGCACATCAGCCCCTCGGTACGAATTATCCAGATCGTCGACATCTCCGGCGGTGAAGGGTTCTACGAGCTACAGGTGGCAGCCGGAAGGCAGCAGTTCCGTGATACCGCCTGAAGTTAAGAGAGGTCACCGGCCCGACCAGGTGGCCGGGCCGGTGGGCCAGGTGCATCCTCTGCAGGGCATCTGCACTCAGGCGGTCAGAGACTCGTGGGCGAGCTGTCCGGCTTTACGCGCCGGCCGTGCCTCGACGACCGGCAGGCTCAGCACCAGCTCGAAGTAGTCATCGCAGGCGATGCGGTTGTACCGCTCGAAGCGGCAGGTGAGACAGCGGTGCACGAGCACGTGCTCGCCGTTGCGGCGGACGAAGGTACCGATCGGCGCCATTGATCCGCCGCAGGCGCTCGCGCGGTCGCCGGGTACGCGTCCGTCCACGTGCCGCGAGTACAGGCAGTAGGGGCAGTGGTTGCGATGATGGCCGCCGGCGGGCAGCGGTCCGACCATGGCCTTGCAGTGGCGGCAGCGGAAGGCCTTCTCGGTATGGCGTCCACGCGGGCGCGTTTCAGGAACGTCGAAGTCGTCGCAAGAACGACGGTAGGTTCGGGACAAGGTGTGCTTCTCCACAGACATGGGTCGCCGCGTCCGTCGAGCGCGCGCGGCGACGGGGCCGACAAGAGGGTCTCGTCGTGGAAGCTCCACACAAGTGCTGACAGGTGCAACATGAAGTACCTCGCAATCGTCGAAGTGAAAGACAACAACAGAAATGAAAAGAGCCACAAGATCGTCGATCCTGTGGCTCGGCATGTCGGGAAAGGCGGAGAGCGGCGGGGTTCGTCACCCTGCACGTGACCCGGGACGGGCACGGCAAATCCGCAGCGGGGACCCCACCCCTACGCCAGGGTGGAAGGCGAAGGGTGCAAGAAGCCACAGGTGCCGGCGCGCCTGCGGCCAGAACCACGACGGGAGACGCATTCGCGCCCCGTCGCCGTTACAAGTCGGCGAGGGGGCGGATGCGGCTAGCGCGTTGCGCTACACGCGACTACGCCTCGTGGCCGACCGCCGGCGCGGCAGCGGCAAGGGCAAGCTGCTCGGCGCTGTACATGATGGCGATCGACATATGCCGTGTCCCTTCTATGGAATCCTCACGCATCCGGGCGCTCCCGGATTGCAGATATCTCAATTGTAATGAGAGCACACGGCGGGCCGGCACCGCCAGTAATTTGAGCAGGCGGTGACAGAGGCGCGGGTGGAGTGCCGGCAACGTGCGGGGTGCGGGATGAGGGGGGTGTTGTCAGGGAGCGCGGGGTGCGGACAGCTGTGGAGAAGGGGTCGCCCTGCACGTCGGGGCCTTGGACGGGCCCCTCGTGCTCGTTCGCCTGCTGCCGCCGGGCGGGAGCGCACCGAGGCGCTCCCCTACGGGATTCGGGGGTGAGCAGGTGGATGTGCCTGAACCGGGGATTCGGGTGGAGCGGGTGGATGTGCCTGGCCAGCGGACTTGGGAGCCGGCCGTCATTTCCAGTTTTTGCGGATCGAGTCGCGGATCTCGGCGTACTGCTTGCCCTCGTTGAAGGCCTGCTCGATCGCGGGGTGGAAGACCTGGTCGTAGAACTCCCGGCCCATCCGGTCGACGATCTCGCGGTCGAACATCTCGTCGGTCTGCTGGACGCCGCCCACGCTGTAGAACTTCTCCTCCTCGCGGTGCGGCGCTGCCTTCTCGTCCGTGCCCTCGCCGTGGCGCTCGGGTGGCCCCTTCTGCGCCGGCATGCCGCGGCGGCCGGCCACCACCTTGGCGATCCACAGGCCGCGCCCCTTGGCCTGGTCTTCCGGCATGCCGTCGGCTTCGTTCTTCACCCGGTTATAGTCGGCGAAGACGTCGAAGCGGCGGATCGGGTAGCGCGGCGTCTCGCTCTCGGCCATCAGTGCAGGTGCCGCAGCGTGCGGCCGTTGATGTAGTCGAGCACCACCTGCTCGCCCAGATGGTAGGGACCGGCCAGGAACATCCGCCCGCGGTTGGTGGCGGTCATCTCCTCGGCGAAGCGCACCAATCGCGGCGTGGGATCGAGTACGAAGGTGTTGATGGTGATGCCTTCCCGGGCGCAGCGGGCCGCTTCCAGCAGCGCCGCGTCCTGCGACGGCGCCACGCTGCGAGGATAGTTGAAGTAGATGTGGCCGCTGGGCAGCGTGCACGCGGTCGGCTCGCCGTCAGTGACGAACAGGATCTGGCGGTTACCTCCACGGTGGCGGGCGAGGAGGCGCCGCGCCAGCGCCAACGCCATCTCGTAGTTGGTGCCGAACACGTAATCGTTCTCCATCAGCCGCGGCAGCTCTTCCTGCTGCAGCTCAAAGGCCGCGCTCGCGAAACCGATCAGATAGAGGGCGTCACGCGGAAACTGTCCCCGAATGAGACTGTCGAGCGCCAGCGCCGTCTTCTTGGCCTCGATGAACAGATCGCTCTGGTACATCGAGTACGACATGTCGAGGGCCAGCACGGTGGCATGCTGCACGGAACGTTCTGTCTCGAAGACGGCAAAGTCATCGGCCGCGATGGTGACCGGAACTCCCGGGCCCTCGCGACTGATCCCGTTCATCACCGTACCTTTTATATCGACGTGGAACGGATCGCCGAACTGATACGGCCGGCTATCCAGCGTGATGTCGCCGCCTGCCCCCTTGCGGGGCGTGGTGTGGCCGCCGCTGCGGTCGTCCTTCAGCCGCTTGAAGATCTCGCGCAGTGAGGCGTCGCCGAGCTTGCGAATGGCGCGCGCCGTCAGCGAGAGACGCTCGCCCTCACGCGTCAGATACCCGGCGTCGAGCAGCGAATCGGCCATGTCCTTGACGGCCTCGATCTGACTGCCGAGCCGCGGGCCAAAGAGGTCACGCGGGTTCTGATTGCCGGCTCGCGCCATCGCGTTGAACGGATCGCCCGAGCCCATGGCGTTCTCCAGATCCTGCATTGCCTGGAGGCGGCGCATCATGTCGAGCGACTGCCCGAAGCCGGGCGCATCCTGACCGTGAAAGGGAAGCTGGCCGCCCTGGGGCGCGAAGCCCATGGCGCTCAGGTTCGCTCCCAACCGCGCCAGGTCGAGCCGCAGCCGGTCATCGCGCAGCAGCTCGTCCATCATCGCTTCCAGCTCGGCGCGCTGCTCCGGGTCCATGTTGTCGAGCAGGGCCTGCATGGCGGACGCCTGCCGCTGCAGATGCTCCAGCAGCTCTTCCAGGCTGTTGATGCCGGGCGGGAAGAAGTCCCGGTGGCGGTCCATGAAGCGGTCGAACGCCTCGCGGTCGCCCGCCTGGGCCGCCTCCAGCATCTCATTGAGATCGCGCACCATCTGCCGGATGGCGTCCATCTGCTCCGGCGTCAGATTGCCGATACCCTGCTTCAGCCCCTGGAAGTACTGCTCCATAAGCTCGCGCTGCATGCCGCCGACCAGCCGCTCGAAGGCCTCGCGCGCCTCGGGTGAGAGGAAATCGTACTCGCGCAGGCCGCGAATCCGGCCGGCGTTGTCGTCGGGAAGCTGCTGGAGGTAGGCCTCCTTGCGCTGCAGCATGCGCTCCAGCATGCGTTCCAGGTCGCGCTGCGACGACTCGCTCCCTTGCTGGTCCGGTGAGCCTGTCCCCGCGGGGGGAGGAGACTGGCCGCCGGAGCCTTGCTGGTGGTCGGGACCGCCCTGCAGCCCCGAAGGGGCGCCGGGCGCCGGGCTACCGGGGTGATTGAACTCTTGCTCAGCGTGCGGGTCGGCGCTCGCGTCCGGCTGTCCTTGCTGGCCGAAAGGGTGTGATTCCGCCTCGGGTCCCGGCTGCTCCCCTTCCGTAGCGGCGCCGGGCTCCCGGGACTGCTCGCCCGCGGCTTGATCGGGCGGGCGAACGCTTTCGTGCCGGCGGTCGATCTCGGAGCGCTCCGTCCGGAGGATCTCCTCCAGCTGCTCGCGAACCGAGTCGACGACCCCGTTGGGATCGTAGCGGGAGAAGGCGTCCTGGCGGTACTCCCGCATCTGCTTGAGCAGACGCTGCAGCCCCTCGAAGCGGCGGCCATCGGGCAGCCGGAAGCCGCGCCGCATCAGATTGCGCAGCGCTCGCTCCGGGTCGCCGCCGCGCAGCAGATCGTCGGCCATGTTCTCGAGGAGCTCATCGGGAGAGAAATCGGGGACGTCCTGGGTACCGTCCCACCGTGAATACCGAAAGTGGTGGATCGCCATGCCGGGGTCCTTCCTGCGTGTGCCTCAGCCTAGCAACCGGGTGAGAGATTCGCGAATGTGCGATGCGGCTCTAGAATGATCGTCGGGGGTGATGAAGCTTGAGCTCGTTTGTACCCGGGCCGGCAAGCAGCAGCGAACTGGACGTTAGGCCGACATAGGCGCACAGTGGCACTCGTTCTCGCGATCGTCCTCCTGGCTCTGGCCGTGGCCGCGATGGTGGTATACGGCGCCACGCCCCACGGCGGTCCGACGAGCGTCTGCGGTCCGATCGATGTCTTCGGTCACACCTTCACGGCCCATGCCGACTGTCGGTACGTCTCGGTCGGCGAGTTGGCCGTTGCCGGTGCTCTCTTCTTCCTGGCGATCCTGAGCGCGCTGGCGGCGCGTCCGGGCGGCCGGTAAACGAAGCAGACCGCCCCTGGCTCGATCGCGCCAGGGGCGGTGCTCGCATCAGTTGCCGGGTACTATACCTTCTTCCAGCCGCCGGTTCCGCAGCCCCACAGCTTGTACGTCGTCGCGGATGCCACCTGCAGCACCAGCCGGCCGTACGTCGCCGGCGTGCAGGCACTGGCCGGCGGTGAGGTAGACGAGGTCACCCCGGGGATCTGGACGTAGCTGCCGTAGCTCGCGCCTGGCACGCCAATCTAAAGGACGCTTTGCGGCGTCTGCGTGCCGATCCCGACGTTCACCGCGTCCGCTCCCGTACCGCCTAGCACCAGCGCGTTGCTCTCGCTGACCAGCGCGTTCTCGCCAATCGCCGTGGTGTTGGTGAGCCGGGTGCTGGTGCCGGGACCTGATACGATACGGAAACACCGAATGCGCGCACGCCATGGCGTCTAACCCGGAAACCACCTTCGGCGACCTGCTGCGGCATAAGCGTGCC
>Ga0070735_10005423_pt1 | contig 10600 bp, 11 predicted proteins | sample Coa_R1_FD_66443 | JGI IMG/M metagenome (GOLD analysis project Ga0070735, IMG submission 66443) | Surface soil microbial communities from Centralia Pennsylvania, which are recovering from an underground coalmine fire - Coalmine... | ecosystem: Environmental > Terrestrial > Soil > Unclassified ... | reverse complement strand
CATCAGCAGCAACGTTCCTCCGGGACGTAGTACCCGCCGGATTTCGGCGAGAGCGGCAGCCGGGTCCTGCATGTGATCCAGCGCGTTGAAGCAGATCGCGATGTCGATCGACCCGGACGCAAGCGGGAGCGATTCCCCTAACCCAGCCAGCGACAACTGCGTGCCAGGCAGGGTCATTTTCGATTCGTATTGAGGCAGGAGAGGGTCGATCCGGATACGCTCGGCGGCGTTATCGAGAAAGTGGATCAAGCCCACGGGGCCGCAGCCGATGTCGAGCACGCGCTTGCCGGTGAAAAGATCCCGCGAGCAGCCGAAGCGCGGCAGTTCCTCGGACCAATACTTCGGGACGTCGAGACCCTGGTACGGCGCGGCCTTGGTCCAGCTCTTCCAGAAGTGCAGCTCCAGCCGTTGCGAGGCGCTCCAGCGATCCCGGGTTACTCCACTCATTTCGAGACTATCTTCTCACGCCGGCTTCGCTGCCGAGTTCCAGCGCCCGGCCGTGCGACTCTATATAAATTACGGGAATGAACGTCGCCATTACCGGAGCATCGGGATTTATCGGACGCGCCGTAGCTGAGAATCTTCGGAGTTCCGGTCATATTGTGCGCGCAGTTTCCCTGCGCGGCGCCCTCAAGCCTGACGCGCTCGCGGATGTGAACGCGGTGGTCCACTTGGCTGGCGAACCCGTTGCCCAGCGCTGGAGCGCAGCCGTGCGCGACAGAATCCTGCGCAGCCGCGTGGAGGGCACCCGCGCGCTGGTGGCCGCCATGCGCGGGCAGCCGCCTCAGGTGCTGATCAGCGCATCCGCAGTGGGATACTACGGCGCGCGCGGCGACGAAATCCTGCTAGAATCCGCGCCGCCCGCCGATGATTTCCTGGGCCGCGTCGCGGCAGCCTGGGAAGAAGAAGCGCAAGCCGCCGAGCCTTTGGGTGTTCGTGTAGCGCGGCTTCGGATCGGCATGGTACTGGGGCCGAACGGAGGCGCGCTGGCGCGAATGCTGCCGCCCTTCCGGCTGGGCGTCGGGGGACGCCTCGGCAGCGGACAGCAGTGGATGTCGTGGATCCACATCAATGACCTGGCTGCGCTGATCGCCTTTCTGATGAAGGAATCCACTGTGCGCGGAGCGTTCAACGCGACCTCGCCCTTCCCGGTGACGAATCGCGAATTCACTCAGGCTTTGGCAGAGGCTGTGCATCGCCCCGCCATCCTGCCCGTACCCGCGTTCGCCTTGCGATGGATGTTCGGTGAAATGTCGGAGGTGCTGCTAGCCAGCCAGCGGGCCATACCCGATGCCGCGCAGCGCGCCGGCTTTGTTTTCCATCATCCAGACATCTTCGCGGCACTGGCCCAGCTTGTCTAGAAGCGTGATAGGATTGCGTGATAGAGTCTTGTCATGTTCGGGAACACCTCTGGTAGCAAGACTCTCGCTTTTGCTCTAGCCTTTACCGGGTGTGGCGCTGCGCTGGCGCAAGACGCGCCGCGGCTGCCTCTGGAGCAAGTTCCTCTGAACTCCGTCGGGACGGTTTCATCCGTCGCGATCGACCGGAGCGGAGTGATCTACGTTCTGCAGCGCGGCGACAAGGCTGATCCGGTAATCGCCGTCGACAGGCAGGGCAAAACCCTGCGTTCCTGGGGCAAGGGCATGTTCACCGTGCCTCACAGCGTGCGGGTGGACGCCGATGACAACATCTGGACGGTGGACGCAGGCAGCTCGACGATTTTGAAATTCACACCGCAGGGAAGGAAGCTGCAAGAGATTTCGGTGGGCGAAATCGCCACCGGCGGCGGGTGCGCCTTCCCGACCCTATGCGGCACAACCGACATCACCTTCGGCCCCAAAGGACGGCTGTTTATATCCGATGGCTATGGCAACGCACGCATTCTGGAATACACGTCCGACGGCAAGCGCGTGAAGGTGTGGGGCAGCGACGGGACCGGACCGGGGCAATTTCAAATCCCGCACGGGATCGCCTATGATAGAAACATTCTCTACGTCGCCGACCGGGGGAATTCCCGCGTCCAGCGTTTCGATCTGGACGGACACTATCTCGGCGAGTGGACCAATCTCGGCCGTCCGTTTGCACTGAAAATTGCTGGCGGCGCGCTGTGGGTGTCGACCATGTTCCCGAAACCTGCGATTCTCAAGGTCGACCTGACGACGGGCAAGATTCTCGGCCAGATCGAATCGCCGGGTCCGCACTCAATCGATGTGAACGATTCGGGAGAGGTGGTGGCGAGCGGCTGCTGCGGCGGATCGAATCCCAACGAGTACTCGTTTTTCCGCAAGCCGCGCTGAAACTAATCCTTTTGCCCTGACGCGGCGCGGTTCGGCTCCCACAGCATCTCCGGCACGCCCATAACGTGACTCGCCCAGCGGCTCCACACGAACAGCGCGTCGCTCAACCGATTCAGATAGCGGATCGCCTCGGGGGGCGTTTCCTCGATGCGCGCCAAGGCCACGGTCAATCGCTCCGCGCGACGGCAGATGGTTCTAGCCGCGTGCAGCTCGGCGTTCAACCTGGTTCCTCCGGGAAGCACGAAGCTGCGCAGCGTGGGCAGCTCCTCATTCATCGAGTCGATCTCGCGCTCCAACTGCTCGATCTCGGCTGACGTAATGCGGGCTTGTTTCGGATGCAGATCCTTCGGCAGCGTCGAAAGCTGTGAACCAAGATTGAACAACTCATGCTGCACCCGGCGGAGGAGGTCCACCAGCCTGCCGAGCCGCAATGCCCGTGCGGTTTCCTCAGCACAGGTCACGCAAGCCAACCCGATGAAGGCGTTCAGCTCATCCACGGTGCCGTAGGCATCGATCCGCGCGGAATCTTTGGGGACTCTTTGCCCTCCCGCCAAGGCGGTTTCGCCCTTGTCGCCGCCCTTGGTGTAGATCCGATTGAGCGCGATCCGTGGATCGTCGAAGGCCTTTTCCGCCACGTCTTCATGTTAACTAAATGCTCCGGGGGCAGCTGCGTTAGGATGGGGAATTCTGAATCCCGTCTCGCCTCTTTCCTGGATCATCCTGCTGGCTGTCGCCACCCTTGCCGGCATTGCCAACGCCCTTGCCGGCGGCGGGACGTTCATGATTTTCCCCGCGCTGGTATTCGCGGGCGTCGATCCCATCATGGCGAACGCCACCTCTTCGGTCATCACGATGCCGGGCGGAATCGCGTCTGCCTTGGTTTATCGCAGCGGAATGACTGTGTCCCGCCCATTGTTTTGGACGCTGGTGCTGATCAGCGTAGCCGGCGGCGTGGCCGGCAGCCAGTTGCTGCTGCACACTCCTAGTGAACAGTTCGCCAAAATCGTCCCGTACCTGATGATCGGCGCGTCGCTGGTTTTCAGCTTTTCGAACCAACTCCGCAACTTCGCCAGCACCCACACTCCGGGCCGGAACCACACAGGATTGCTATACGCGGGCATGCTGGCGATTTCCATCTACGGAGGCTATTTCGGCGCGGGAATGGGTGTGCTGATGATCGTGCTGTTCCTAATCGCCGCGAATATCGGCGTGCAGCAATCGGCCGGGCTGCGGATGTGGTGCGCCACCGGGGCCAACACCCTTGCGGTAGCCGCTTTTATCGCGAAAGGCATCGTGGTCTGGCGCGTGGCGATTCCCATGTTGGTCTGCACGTTGATCGGCGGTTACTGGGGCGCCCACGCGGTGCAGCGATTGACTGCTGAAACGGCGCGGCGGGCGGTCCTGGTATTCGCTTGGACCATGAGCTTGTGGCTGCTGGTACGTTCCTGGAAGTAGCGAGCTTTATTCCACAATTCGCGAATCGGCCTGAAATTTCTTGTAGTCGCGATAAGTGATATCCAGTTCCTCGCGCAGCTTTTTCACATAGACCAAGCGGGCGTCGGCTCGTACGCTGATGAGCGAGGGAAGCCAGACCTCCTCGTTCACTCGGACCTGTTCGAAGTTCAGGACGGCTCCGGAATCGAGCTTGACCAACCCCAGGCCGAACGAAATCGGATCGACCACTTCTGCCTCGGCCTTCACCCATTGATAGTCGGCCTGGTCCACCCAGATCTTGCCACGCAGGTGGGTGAGGATCTCGGCGCGCTTCATTTTTGGTTTGTAACCGGGCTTGGGCTGCGCTCCAATGACCCACACCGGACGGCCGTCGATCTGATCTGACCCCTCCAGTGTCAGAACGAACGCTTCGGGAACCTCGCGCAGATAGCGGCGCTCCTCGGAGCGATCCTTATCTTCCTTGGCCTTGTCGGACGCAGATTCGCGCTCCCGCTTGGCAGACTCCTTTTCTACTTTTTCCTGTTCCTTACGGGCTTCCTTGGCGGGCAGAGGCTTGTCGTCTCGTTCCACCAGCTTCCCGTAAGGACGGTCGCCCAGGACCATGAACTCGTACGTCTGGATTTCTTTGGAGCTTAAGCTTCCGTTGCGGCCGTAACGGCGTTCCTCGACGCGTTCGAGGAACGTATAGTTCTTAAAGCGCTCGAAGTTGGTCGCATCGCGCTCGACCGACCGTCGGATGATGTCGGTAGCGTCCTGCGCACAAACCAAACAACAGGCGCCGAGCGCAAGGAGCGCTACTTTCCTCACGCACCCATTTTTCCTCACGCCCCAATTATGACGCGCGCGCGGGAATGGCCTGAGGTCGGTACGGAAGCGTAATGGTGAACTCCGCGCCCGGTGCATCGGTTCGATTCGCGGCGCGCACGTAGCCGCCGTCCTGCTTCACGATAGTTTCGACGATGTGCAACCCCAGGCCGCTGGAACCTCCGCTTGAACCGGTGGTCACGTGCGGCAGAAACAGATGCTCCAGCAATCCCGGTGCGATGCCCGAGCCTTCGTCGCGCACCACGATTTCGACTTGGCCGCCGGTGCAACAGGCGTGGACTTGTATGGTTCCGCCCCCGGGCATGGCCCGCATGGCGTTGAGGAAAAGGTTGATCAGCACCCGCTCCCAGGCCCAGTGCCCGCCGAGCTCAATTCCGGGTTCAATATCGCAAGCAAAGGCGATCTCCGGTCCGCGGCCGGCAGCCACCGAATCCTCGACAAACGCGATGGCGTTGGCCAGGATCTGCTCGAAGGGCGTGCCGTCGCCGTTGCCCGCCTGGAGGCCCGCGGCGATATTTTTGCCTCGTTCGACGCTGCGCAGAATCGCGGCGGACAGCTTGGCGTAGCGCGGGTCGCCCGACAGCAGGTCGGCCGCGTCCACCAGCGTCTGGAACACGTTGTTGAGGTCGTGCACCAGGCCGGAAAGCGTCAGGTCTTCGCGAGTCTTCATGTACGGACGATCTGTCGCAGTGTACCGAAAAACTCGGGGAAAGACACGTTCGCCGATTCTGCGCCTTCTATGGTGCAGGGCCCGTCGGCGGCCAGTGCCGCTACCGAGAACGCCATGGCGATGCGATGATCTCCGGCCGAATCGATCTCGGCGGCATGAAAACTCTGGTGGCCGGGAACGTGAAAGCCTTCCGGATTGGTCTCGATTTTCACTCCCATCTGCCGGAATCCGGCCTCGATAGTGGCGATGCGGTCCGTTTCTTTCACGCGCAGTTCGCCGGCGTCACGCACGGTCAGGCCGTTGGTGCTGGCGGCTCCGAGAACAGCCAGGGCCGGGATCTCATCGATCAGCGCGGCGGTCAAGGCTCCTTCAATCACCCCGCCGGTCACCGGTGAAGACTGCACGCGCAGATCGCCGATTAACTCGCCTCCCACTTGTTGCACGTCGAGGACAGTGATCTTCGCGCCCATCGAAACCAGAAAATCTAGCAACGCGGAGCGCGTCGGGTTCATGCCGACGCCATGGATCACCAGGCTCGATTCCTTGAGCAGCAGGGCGGCCACCAGAAAGAAGCAAGCCGAGGAGAGATCGCCCGGCGCGACCAGCTCCCGGCCGCTGAGACGCGCACCTGCCCGTAAATGAATGGTCCGTTTCTCGATGTCGATCTCCGCGCCGAATTCCCTAAGCGCGATTTCGGTGTGGTCGCGCGTTCGGACCGGCTCGCGGACAATGGTGTCGCCCTGCGCGAACAGGCCCGCCAGAAGAACGCAGCTCTTGACCTGCGCGCTGGCCATCGGGAGCTGGTAATCGATGCCATGTAGCTGACGGCCGTGAATCGTGAGCGGCGGAAACTTCCCGTCCCGCGCGTCGATCCGGCCGCCCATCTCACGTAGCGGGCCGATGATGCGCGCCATGGGTCGGCGGGAGAGCGATTCGTCGCCGCCGATCCGCGAAGTAAACTCCTGGGCCGCCAGGATCCCGGAGAGCATGCGGATGGTGGAGCCGGAGTTGCCCGCGTCCAGCATCCCATGGAGCAGCCCGGCCGGTTCCTTAAGCGAACCGCCCTCGATCAGCACCGACCCGTTCTGCCGCTCTATCTTCGCCCCCAACGCGGCCATACAGGCCAGCGTGGACTGGCAATCCGCGCCCGTGGAGTAATTGGCGATGGTACTGCGGCCGGAAGCGATGGAGGCCAGCATTCCATAACGGTGGGAAATGGATTTATCGCCGGGCAAGGTGATCACGCCTTCGATGGCTCGCGCCGGGGAGATGGTTTCGCGCATGAAGTACTAGTGTAGATGGGGGGAACCCATCGACGCCCGGTAACGCCGCCCGTGGAACACCTTAGTACCAACTCCATTCTTCGCCCTAATTGTTTGTTACAACTCCGCCGATCAATGTGAAATAAGAGGTACTCGTGTCGGCGCACACGAAAATCGAAATCAGCACGTTGCCGCTGCGGCAGGAGTCACGGCTTCCGCGATTTGAGAGCGGATCCGCGGACCCAGCGTACGCCCCCTCCGTTCTGATCGTGGACGACATCGATTTGAATCGGCGCCTCCTGCGAGGCATCCTGAAGGCCACTCCCTACCGCATTTTGGAAGCCAAGCGGCCCTCGGTAGCTTTCTCCTTGCTGGACATGGAAAAGGTGGACTTGATCGTGGTCGATCTGGTGCTGCCGGAGATGAGCGGGATGGAGTTCTGCCAGATGGTCAAGTCCGACCGTCGCACTCAGCTAATTCCGATCCTGATGGTGACCAGCATCCAGGGTATCGAGAACGAGGTTGCCGGCCTGGAATCGGGCGCCGATGATTTCTTGCTCAAGCCGTTGCGGCCGGCCCTGGTGCGCACACGAGTGAGCACCATGCTGCGCCACAAAGCGCTGGTGGATTCGCTGGAGGAAGCCGAAACTATTCTGTTCGCGCTGGCGCAATCGGTGGAGCATCGCGACCGTTACACCGGGTTGCACTGCGAGCGGCTGGCCAGTTACAGCATCGAACTGGCGCATGCCCTGGGGCTTCCCAAACAGGAGCAACTGGCGCTGTTTCGCGGCGGGTATCTGCACGACATCGGGAAAATCAGCATCCCCGATTCGATCTTGTTCAAGCGTGGATTGCTCACCGAAGAGGAATGGGACGTCATGCGGCAGCACACAATCCGCGGCGAGCAGATCTGTAGTCCGATGAAGACGCTGGCTCCCGTGCTGCCGATTATCCGCAGCCACCACGAGCGCTGGGACGGAACCGGTTATCCCGACGGTTTGGCGGGCGAAGAAATTCCGTTGCTCGCGCGCATCCTGCAAGTCGCCGATATCTATGATGCCCTCACCACGGCGCGGCCCTATAAGCCGGCTTTTTCGCACGATCGCGCCATGGCGATCATGCTGGAGGAAGTTCGCCGCGGATGGCGCGATCCGGAACTGGTGCCTCTGTTCGCCGAAGTCGTCAAGCGGCACGGTGATGCAGAGCCGGATGAAGTGGCCATGCAACGGTCGATCGAGGCCATGCGCCGCGAGCTGGCTGAGTAGCGTCAAGGAACCAGTACCGCGGCCCCATCGATCGCGTCGTTCTTCAGCGCCAGCAGCGCTTCATTGGCCTGCTGCAGGTTGAATACGGTCACCTTGGGCCGGAGCCCGATCTCGCTGGCCAGTTGAAGAAAATCGCGAGCGTCTGCGCGGGTAACATTGGTGACACTGCGGATCTGCCGCTCGCCCCATAGCAGGTTGTCATAGTCGAATTCGGGAATGCGATCGAGGTGTATGGCGTTGATCGCCACAACACCGCCCTTGCGGAGGCTGGAGAGAGCCGCGATCACCACATCGCCACTGGGCGCGAAGGTTATGGCGCGGTCGAGCGGCATCGGAGGGCGGTCGTATTCCGATCCTACCCAATCGGCGCCGAGTGACGCGGCCAGCTTGCGGTGCGATTGCCCGCGCGTCGACACCGAGACGTGGCATCCCCATGCCCGGAGCACGGGCAGCACAAGGTGCGCCGACGCGCCAAAGCCGAACAGCCCTACGCGCTCCCCACGTTGGACGCCTGCGATGCGCAGGCTGCGGAAGCCAATGACACCGGCGCACAGGAGCGGCGCGGTTTCCAGATCATCGAGTCCTGAGGGAAGGGGAATCGCGAAGTCCGAGCGCGCCACCGCGTATTCGGCGTAGCCGCCGTCCACGGTGTATCCGGTGAAAGCGGGCGCGTCGCAAAGGTTTTCCTCGCCGCGGCGGCAGTACTCACAGGTTCCGTCGATCCCGGCCATCCACGTAACGCCATAACGAGCGCCCTTATCAATATCACCCACTGCATCACCCACCGCCTCACCTACAATCTGATGGCCTGGAATAACGTGATCGCGCAGCGGCTTCAGCTCGCCTTCGACGACGTGCAGATCGGTGCGGCACACTCCACAAGCCCGGACGCGGAGCAAAATCTGGCCGGGCCCAGGCGTGGGAACCGGGATATCGCGGATTTCGAGCGGGCTGGAAGCGATGTTGGCGGGACTCTTTAAAACCGCCGCTTTCATGGTTTTCTTTTAAGCTCGGTCATGACGCTGGAGACCAGCTCCTTGGCGTCGGTGATGCACTTATCGATCAACTGAATGTCCATGGCCGGCTTTCCCGGCTGCCGCGCGCTCTGACAGTAGACGCCGTGCTGGCCGACCAGGACCAGGGCATCCGTGAGCAAATCGAGCGTGACCGCCAGACGGCCCCGTTCCCGACCCATCTGGAATTCGTGCTGTTCGAGCGAGTCCTTGCGGTCATCGAAGACGGACATGCTTTATAGTACGCGCTTCATATGTACTCGTTTTCCTGAGATGTCTCGCGGGCAAAACACACTAGCACAGCAGAGTGAAAAGACTGACCAGCGTCGTCCGAAAACTGCGCCTGGTCGCACGCTCCGAACTGGTGGGCATCGACAAGCTTCGATACATCTTGAACGAGTGGAACGCGTCGGGCCGCGGTACGGGTCTCGTGACGTACCGGTTGCGGGCCGGGACGAACCACGTTGCGACCACAATCGCGCTCCGCAAAGGCACTACCGATTCCAAAGTCTTCGATGAGATCTTCTTGCAGCAGGCCTACGCGCCGTGCGCTGCCGGGCTGCCGGCTAACCTGGGACCGGTCACGCTGATCGATCTCGGCGCGAATGTAGGACTGAGCGTGCTGTTTCTTACGCGCGCGCTTGAGGTGGTCGAGATCATCGCGGTGGAACCCGACCCCGACAATTTCCGGCTGCTCTCGGAAAACCTCCGCAGAACCGGCTTAGCGTCGCGGACCACCGCTCTTCGCGCGTTTGCGGGGGTCGATCGCGGCTGCGCGGAACTCCACGACCCGGGCAACGGTGCCTGGGGAATGCGCATGGGAGCGCTTTCGGGCACCGGAATACCGGTCTTGACTCTAACCGGGATCGCGAATGCATCGAAGGCTGGCTCGCCTATTCTGCTCAAGTGTGACATCGAAGGCGGCGAGCGGCAGCTATTCCTGCATATCCGCGACTGGGATCACCTGATCCACTACATATTTCTAGAGCTGCACACCGAGTTCCTGACAGTTGACGAGTTGCTGGCCTGCCTTCGATCGTCCGATTTTAGATGGACCGTTCATGGGAACCCGCCTAACGGGGCAAGCATCGCGCTCCTGTTGCTCGAGCGCCATCCTTAGGGCACCGTCCAGGTGCCTCGCGAGACCCAGCCGGAACTCGTGTTTGGTTCCAGAGCCTGCAGGTAGACCGTTTTGGCGCCGCTGAAGGCCGGCGATTTGAACACCACGTTTATGGTGAACAAGACCGAGTTTCCGGATGTGACCATGACGGTGAAACCGACTGCGCACTGGCTGTTTTGCAGATTAGCGGAGGATCCGATGCCCTTGGTGCTCAGTAGCGCGCCGCTATCGTCATAGAGGCCTATCGTCGAGTTGACCCGGTTATAGAACAGGTAGCACGCATTTGCCAGATTGTTGGGGGCGCCGGCCGTGACGAGCATCGTAATGCCTGCAATGTTATCCGGGGATGAAGAGTCGGACACAGTAAAGGTAAAGTTCGGCGACGAGCCCGACCCCGACGAGGGAATGACGGAGTCGGCCGTGGGCGCTCCACCGGTGACGGTCCAGCCTCCCACGGTGACCCATCCGGAATTGGTTAAAGATTCGGAGGCATATAGGTAAGCGTTCTTGGCGCCGAAGAAATTCGCGTTGAAGAAGAGGTCCACGGTGACCACCAGGGAAGTGGTCCCGGCCACGACGGTCGAGTTGGCTCCCCGCAGCGAGCATTGGTGGTTTGCAATCACCGTGGACGATCCCGGAACCAGGGTAGACGCGCCGTTGGCCGGATTGTCGAACGCCAGCGAAATCGTATTG
>Ga0070735_10005422_pt1 | contig 10601 bp, 10 predicted proteins | sample Coa_R1_FD_66443 | JGI IMG/M metagenome (GOLD analysis project Ga0070735, IMG submission 66443) | Surface soil microbial communities from Centralia Pennsylvania, which are recovering from an underground coalmine fire - Coalmine... | ecosystem: Environmental > Terrestrial > Soil > Unclassified ... | reverse complement strand
TCGATGCTAGATCGATCCACTGTTCCGAGATCCTAAAGAACATGGGACGGAGCTTCTATCAGATTTCCTGCCTGGTGACCGAGTTGGCCCGTCGAATCGAGACGCCCCCTGATGTGACTGCCTGGGCATTGGAATCACCTGGTGAAATCGTCTTCTTCTTGTGATTGGATTAGAGCCCGTCTAGGTTGAACAGAACTGGCCGACGGAGTGGACGGCGGCTGCAAGACGTTCGTGAGATTTGGAGAATTAACAGCGCCATGCTGATCTTTTCAATGCCGTTTAACAGACTGTTGCTCCGTTTGGGGACTGAATTGAAGAAGGGCCCGCCGAGCCCGAAGGCCGGCGAGCCCCGAGACTCCGTAGACTAATGAACCACTTTGTACGTGCAGTCGCCGTCCTTCTGCTTCTGGCTTTCGATTGTTAGACCCATTTTCTTGCGCAGGATACCGCTGAGAAACCCGCGAACAGAGTGCGCTTGCCAGCCAGTGGCCTTCATAATTTGCGCAAGCGTCGCGCCTTCCTTGCGGCCAAGGAGGGCCAGGACTTTAGCTTTCTTGCTACCGTCGCGTGCGGTGGGTGTGGCAGGAACGTTGTTGGCTCGTTTCCCCGCGCTGCTGGTCAACGACTCGCTGTGGCCCGCTTGTGCTGTGTTGGCTGATAGTCGCTGGATGGCGGCCCAGATGCGAGACACACCAGTTTTCCGATCTGTGAACTTGCGTACCGGTTTCAGATCGTCGAAGGGAACCGCACCGGCAAAGGCGTTCCAGGTTTCGACGAACCGGGACAGCGGCCACTCGGTAGTAGCTTTGGCCAGCTCGCGTTCAGTGGTGAAGGAGAGAACGCCATCGCCCGACGCCTTAGCGGCGTCCTTGGCCGTGGCGTGGGAGGTGATGTTGTTATCGGTGGTGATGGTGAAAATTGTCATGGCACGATTGATCACTCCGGTTCGGAGAAAAAGCAAGAGATGAATTTCGCTCGATCCCAAAATGTTTGTGTGGGCGAAGGTATGGCGATCCATGAGCTACGCAGTTTAGGCAGCCCGCATGCCGTCGGCGTCTTTCTAACCCCGTGCGACTCAATCGCCCCGAAACACGCAAGGCCATTTATGTTTTGGTAGTATGGTATACTTGAAAGGTAGTCGGGCCGGTTCGACAGGCCAGCGCAAAGCGCACCCTCCGAAAGTTTCCCTCCAATTCATTTCAATTGAAAGGTGTCAGGCATGTCTCAGCGCCTGTGGTCCATCAAGTTGAGTCTCGTGCTCGCGCGTGTTGCTTATAGCAGAGCAACGACGCACGCCTGCCCATCCGAGGGGGGTAGGGGGTCGAGTGGCGGATTAGCGATTAATCACGCGACCACCTTGGCCCCTCACGCAAAAAGTCGCGAGTTTCCGCCGTTTTTTCTGGGTACGTTTTCACCGTAGGAGGTGCAGTATGCAAATCCATATCTGGCAGGTTGAGCGAGTTTTACCCTATCCGTTAAACGCTCGCAAAATAACCGACGCGGCCATCGGCAAAGTCGCGACGAGCATTCGGGAGTTTGGTTGGCGCCAGCCAATCGTGGTTGAGCCGTCGGGTGTCATCGTGATTGGCCACGTGCGGCGCTTAGCGGCTCTCAGGCTAGGTTTGACCGAGGTGCCGGTGCATGTGGCTGACAACCTGTCGCCCGTGCAGCTAAAGGCCCTCCGACTCATGGACAATCGCTCCCACGAAGAAGTGATCTGGGATTTGGATTTGCTCGGCGCGGAGTTGCTGGATTTGAAGGGCCTGGAACTCGATCTCAGCCTGACGGGTTTCGATTCGGGCGAACTGGACAAGCTTATGCAGCCGAAGGCAGGTTTAACGGACGATGACGCCGCCCCCGAGCCGCCGGTGCGTCCAACCTCCAGGGCGGGTGACTGTTGGTTGCTCGGTCCCCATCGTCTAGTCGCAGGTGACTCGACGGATGTCGAAGCTGTTGAGCGGTTGATGGGCGGTGAGCAAGCCGACGTAGTATTTACCGATCCGCCGTACAACGTCAGTTATGAAGGGTACACCGAAGATCGCCTTAGGATTCTGGGCGATCGAATGAGCGATGTCGATTTCAGGCAGTTCCTAGAGTCTGCCTTTAGCTCGTTACGGGGCGTCGTAAAGCCCGGCGCCTCGCTGTACGTCTGCCATTCCTCCTCCTGGCAACGGGAGTTTCAAGCTGCTCTAGAGTCCAGCGGATTTGAAGTCCGCTGCCAAATCATCTGGGCCAAGAACACCTTCGCATGGGGCTTCGGCCGTTACAAGTTCCAACACGAGCCGATCTTCTACTGCCACGTAGCTGGGCAGAGTGATGCTTGGTATGGAGATAAATCCCAATCCACGCTCTGGCAGGAGAAAAAGCCCAGCGCCAGTCGACTACATCCGACCATGAAGCCCGTCGAGTTGGTGGAGCGAGCGCTGATCAACAGCAGCAAGGCCGGCGATACCGTACTGGATGTCTTCGGAGGGTCTGGGTCGACATTGATCGCCGGCGAGAAGATCGGCCGAAACGCGCGGCTTATGGAAATCGACCCACGTTTTGTGGACGTGATCGTCACACGTTGGCAAGAGTTCACCGGCAAGCAAGCTACGCTCGAAGGTCCGGGCATCACGTTTGAATCGGTCAAGGCAGAGAGGCTGCTCGAATCTCAGGATACGAACGAAGAAGAAGTCATCGTGACAGCGGAGGTAGCAATCTAGTGGGACTACGCGGACCAATTCCGAAACCAACGGGCATCAAGGTGATCGAAGGCAATCCCGGACGCCGACCACTACCGAGGGAGCCTAACTTCGCTGCTGGCATCCCGGCAAGACCAAAGAAAATCAGCCGTCAGGCCCGCGTCGTCTGGAATAATCTCGTAGCTGAACTGGCTCCCTCAGGCATCCTGCGCATCGCCGACCAGCGCGCACTCTGGCAGCTCGCCGAAGATGAAGCCCTACTGGCGGAGGCATACGCTGGCATTTGGAAAACAATTCACGCGCTGGAGATCGAGGCCAAGAGCAAGGGACAAACCCTTCCGGGCGGAGCAGCGTTCGCGCTTCTCAGTATGAAGAGTGGGCGCATGGCGATGAACTCGATCGGCCATCTCGCAGCTCGAACGATCACCGAGCGGCGGGAATTCGGGCTGACGCCGTCCGCGCGCACGCGTTTCGATGCGGACAGTCTGGGAGCGGCTGGAGAGCGCGGCTCGATGGATCCGCTCGAGATGAGCCTCTGTGGCTGATTACCGGCCTGACACGTGCGCCTACTGCCAAGCGGAAACGTGGTGTGAGATCCGGGCCAATGGAAACCCGCAATGCCGGGCCTGCAAGGTCGAACGGTTCTATAGCGAAATCTTGTACCCACCGTTGGGATTGACGCTCATGGCTTGGCAGCGCAAAGTCCTGCGGGATCTTTATGGAACAGTCCTCCAGGAGGACGGATCGAGGCGGTATCGGCATGGGTACATTTCCGTAGGGAAGCAGAACGGAAAGACTTTCCTCTTCGGAGGGCTCCCGATTTATCACATGCTGATGGAGGACGAGACGACGCCTGAGGTTTACGGCTGTGCGGCCGCGAAGGATCAGGCTGGACTCGTGTTCAAGTCGGCTGCGCGGCTCGTGAATGCCAATCCGGATCTAAGATCGCGATTCCGGATGCTTGAGAGCACCAAACGCATCGTACGACGCGATGGGGGAGGCTTCTATGCAGTGCTGTCTGCGGACGGGGATGTCCAGGACGGCATTCGTCCGAGCCTACTGCTTAGAGATGAGGTCCACCGTTGGAAGACCGCGCGGGCTGAAACCTTACACGATGTCGCTACCAAAGGACAGATCTCCCGATCCGAGCCGCTCGATCTAGGGATCTCCACTGCCGGATCTGAGTACGAATCTGTACTTTGGTGGCGCGAATACGAGCACAGCAGACACGTGCTCGACGGTTCGATCCAGGCGCCTAGCTATTACGCAGCCATCTGGCAGGCGGATGCTAAGCGTATTGAGACCGACCCGGAGTACTGGAAGTCTCGTGAGGCTCGGGTGGCAGCTAACCCCAGTCATGAGGACCTGGGCGGTTTCTTGAAAGACGCCGCGATTGTCGGGGAGCTCGAGAAGGCAATCGCTCAACCCAGCGAGCGATCGAAATACCTGCGCTATCACTTGAACGTTCCCCTCAAGACTCAGGAAGACCCAATCATAGACATGACGCAGTGGCAGCAGTGCGGAGGTGGTGAGGACCTCCGTGAATGGCCAGAATACGATTTCGAGCTGCTGATCAAAAAGTGGGGATTACTGGAAAGGCCTTGCTGGGCTGGCGTGGACGCCTCATGGACTACGGATCTCACGGCGGTGACCTTCGTTTTTCCACCGTTTGAAACGACTGACGTTTGGACTCTGTTGCCGTTTTTCTGGATTCCAGAGGGGCAGATCGACAAACTTGAGCGAGTCTGTCGGGTCCCCTATGCGACTTGGGTCCATCAAAACTTCATCGAAGCGACCCCTGGCCAGACGATCGACCAACGTGCCGTGATGGACCGGATTCGCTGGGGACGGGAGAGGTTCGACCTTCGTGAAGTTCCCTACGATCGTTTCAACTTCCGCAGCGAGGCGCTAAACCTGGCGGACGAAGGGATCGTAGCGGTCGAGGTAAATCAGAGCTTCCTGCATCTGAGCCACCCGACAAAGTTTCTGCTCGGCGCTTATCTGGATCAGAAGATCCGCCATGGGAATAATCCCGTCCTCAACTGGATGGCCAGTTGCCTGCAATTGCAGTACGACCACAAGGATAATTGTCAGCCGAGCAAGCCTGAGCGCGGGAAATCGTCGAAACGCATCGACGGTATCCAGGCGACGATGACTGGATTGGTACGGGCGATCGTGGCGGTGCCTGAGACAAAAGGCGTGATCGAGTTCTGGTAAAGACGCCGGCAACCTGCAGTGTCTCAGATCACTTGGAATAGACCGAAGCCATAACAAGAACGATGGGCATCGAAGGGACTGTGAAAAGGATGGATACACCCGTCACGCCACGAGTACTCCACGTTTGCCGGCGAGGGAACCCATGAAGAGCGAACAATTTCCGCGAACTGGAATACGTAAAAGGAATCCATACATGAAGAATCTCGCAGTTTATAACGAGCTCAATGAAGTGTTACAAATTATTCGGGGACGCGAGCCTGACAACGACTTAATAACTGGTCGACATGCTCGATGCCGGTGATATCGAGAAAGGAGAAGGCGATGGAGTCTGGGTTGCCGCCGCCGACACGCGCTTTTCCACAGAGCGTTTCGGCAATCCGCGTTTCGTCGAGCTACATCAGCGCACCCAGGACAATCTGATTCGCTTTCTAACTTCGAAGTGGAACTGGCACATACTTTTCTGAAGATGGCTGAAATCAGTCAGGATCTGGACGTCGCGCACGCCGATTAGGGGGCGCTCAAAGAGCTATTGAAGCCATACGGCATTTCGAGAGCAGGCTCGAGGACGCTTCTATCAGGAAAGAACTACTCCGCGACGCTGGGAAGCTGGAAGCGTCCTTCCTCAGCCCGGTGAGCTAGAGCCGTCACAAGATCACGCAGCGCCTGGCGGAATTTCATCGAGGCTAGTTCGACTCGGAAATTCGCATTCTGGATAGCCATGCTTCCGTCTGGATTGTTCGCTGCCAGCCCCCGTTTCAATTCAAACGCCTCGCGTTGCGCGCTCATTGCGTGTTGATACTCGTCGCGCGCAGCATTCAAACGAGCGTTCAATTCTGCCACCGCCAGCCTCGGCGTGACGTCGATTTTACTGTCGCACGCCGCACAGAGCGGAGACCCGTCTCGATATAGGTCAGTTTGATTACCGCATTGATAGCATCGCGCCATCGCACTTGGTAATCGAGCAATTTACGGACCACAAACCTCGAAAATCGCCGAAACGATTTGCCAGGTAAACCATCTTGGCCGTCGACGCGTTCGTGAGGGACTTAGGATCGCCGCCGCGTGCCAGTTCTCTTCGCCGCCACCGGCTCCTCGGCCCCTGGCCGCTTGCGCTGAACCAGTCCGCTGCGTACTCGTCGGGCAGGTCGATTTTTAGGCTTTCGATTCCATCAGCGCATTACGCGCTCGCGCTCTGATCGGTGATCTCGGTGCCGCGCACGTTTACGTCAACCGCGAACATCTCGAAAATCCGGCCTTCCCACCTTACATCTACCAGTCCATCCCCGTTCTTGGGTTCGTCGAGAACTTTGATTACCGCGCCCACCGGTATGGTCACCGCCTTGGGCTTGCCGTTCTCGGTGCCGCGGGCAAGCGTCGAACGTTCCAGTCTAAAGCATTTTCCTGTTAACATTTGGACTACCCTTCTGCCACGAAGAAAGGTGTCCAATTTGCGACGTGCCCTAAAAAACGGCGCTTGGATCGGGGCACCTTAATTCTCCCCTCCCCCCGCGATCCCTCACAACTAGGGCGTGCCCTAGTTGGCCCAAGGCCAAACGGTTATGCCGCCCCAGAGCGCCGGAACGTAGCAACCGGATCTGGTCCCGATTGCGAGTCTAGCTAGTCCGTTTCCGAAAGACCGCGATGCCCACCATTCCGAGGCTCAGGAACAGGGCTGTAGAAGGCTCTGGAACCGGCATAAGAGCCGGCTCAAAGAGGCCGCTGATCCGGCCGATGGCCGGAATGCCCCGTCCACCACCGTTTATCTGCAGGAACCCTAGTTCGTCGTAGGTCTTAGCATTGGTGGCCACTACTAAAAAGTCAGACGAACTACCGGGGTATGGCTAATATCGCCTGGTCTCGCGAACGTAAAGGTGACGTTGAGCCCGCGACTAACCACAGAGGGATCGCCATTACCAGGCCCGGCCCCCGTGTTACCAGTCCCGGAGATGTAACCGACATCGGTGGTATAGCGGTTGAATCCTCCCCCGCTCCCGAAACTGAAAGTCCCGCTGGTACTGTTGAGCACCGGGCGGGGAACCGAAAACGTCGGGTGCCACATTGGTATCTCCCGGCAGCAGGACATTGGCATGGACCGGGAAAGTCACCAGCATCAGGATGGTCACGGCCAGAAGATAGCACGCAAACGGGTTTGAGTAGAAGCTCCCTGCCGAATTCCGTGGCCTTGTGTGACCCTGAGGAGTGTGGCTCTATGAGGAATCGGTAGCGCTAACGGGAATCGAACCCGACTCGCCCTGTCCGATGTGGTCCGATCTAGTCGTAAATAGATGATTCTGCGTGATACAGATTGGACGTTTCCGCACGATGACCCTCTGGAGCCCAACGGTGTGATCAATGTGTGATCAAAATCCTTGCGCCGAAGCTGCTAACCAAGGTCCAAATCATCGGTGATCACCGCGGTCACATTCCCGTTAGCGATGGGATTCGCAGGCGCCGGTCGACGCGAGATGTTGCTCTCTGTCCATCCCACGGTCCTCAATCGGCGGGTCGCTGACTACTCGGGACCGATTCTCTGCCGCACCAACCGATAGGTGCATTGTTTGTCCGGGTAACAACCCCAGCAAGGTCTGGAGTGCAAGTCGATCAAGGAGGACTAGAGAGACGAGCCAGGATTACCAAACCATGTTTGCGCCTTTCTCGGCCTGTACCCAGTAGTACACCAACGGTCCTTGGCGGCCCGAAGGAGAGGGTGACGTCCGGGCAGCGCCCGCTAGCACGTTGTCGTACAAATAGAGCCGCATTGCGAGATCGAGCGGATCCCCTTCGACTCCAAGGAACCCCGGCATGTTCCACCGAAGCGCCCCGCCGAATAAAGTCGGATGCGCCTGTACCTCCGGCTCGCTTCCGAGCTTCGCGACCAGCCCTCCTGACCCGTCAATCGTCACCGTCAGAGGCACCCGCCCGAGATCAGTCTGGACGAACCCGATCCAAGCCCCGATCATGCCCGTCGGTGTTTTGGGCTCGACCAAAGCGCGCCGCTGGCTGTCGGCTTGCTTCGGATGTCCCAAGTTCTCGCGATACTGCGGCAAGATCGCCGACAAGACCTGGTCAATCAGTTCTGCTCCATCAGGCGTGCCGGCGTTCCAAAGCATCGCGACGGCGATGTCCTCGGACGGAATCAGTTGGACGTAGGCGGTCGCGTCGCTGGTTCCGCCTTGGGCTTGAACGCCGCGGAACCCATGCAGGTCTGGCTGCACCCACCAGCCCAGACCGTATTGCGACTGTTCCTTAGGGTCCAGCGAGTTCGCCTGCATCAGCTCAATCGTTCGATCCGATAGAAGCTGCTTTTGCGAAGACAAGTGATCTTTCAGATGAAACATCCCAAAGGTTGCGAGGTCGTGCACGCTGCAATACAAGGCGGACGCCCCGGGCGTCGTCGAGAGCCCGGGCGGCCTGCGCACGAAGGGCGGCGCCTGATCGTAACGCGCGGCGGGCGGGTTTTTGCGATCCGCTCTTGGGCCCAGCGAGCAGTCCGTCATCCCGAGAGGCTCGAAAACTAGGCGACGGAGTGACCGTCCCAGATCTACGCCCGAAACCTGCGCAACAGCCTCCCCGAGAATTCCGTAGTCCAAGTTCGAATAGTCGAAATACTTCCCGGGAGGCCAGACGACGACTCCATAGCGGCGAATCGCAGAAGTAGGAGAGGGATCGCACTTTGAGTCGTCCTCTCGGCAGCCACGGTCGTAAGTAGCAAGCCCTGCAGTATGGTTGGCCACGCGCCATACCGTGGCCTGGGAGACGTCCCACAGCGGACTGCTGAGCTTCGCGGTTCGCAAGTACCGATTTACAGGCTGGTTCAGATCCACTTTCTTGCGCTCCACGAGCGCCATCAGAGCGGTGGCTGTAATAGTTTTCGATACCGAGGCCAAGTAGTACGGCGTGTGAACGGTTGCTTTGATCTTTCCCTCTCGGTCGCTTATGCCCTCTGCATGCTCCCAAATCACCCGCCCATGCCTTGCAACTGCGATGGCAATCGACGGTACACCAGCGGTAGTGCGATCTCGCATTTGCGAAACGACAGCCGAGAAATCCGGCGACGGCTCTGCCAGGATCGGCACAGATAGTAATCCGGCCGCGGGAACCAGAGCCGAAAGCGCAGTACCGATCCAACGGATCGGGCTGGCGCGGCGATCGAAGGGCGTCATGTTCCTATTTACGGCCATCCGTTGGAAAGGTTACGAGCCGCCTTGACGGGTTTGTCTCCATCTCTCGGATGTGCTCAATTCGGGTTGCTCCCGTATTACGCGCTACCCACGGATGTGCCTCAGGCTATTTCTGCCGGATCGTCGCATTCCAGAGTTGAGATGGTTTAATAACGGGTTCGAAACCCGTATTTGAAAGATAGCTAAACTGCTAAGGCTATGAAAATAGAGGAGATATGGTAGCGCTAACGGGAATCGAACCCGTATTTGAGCCTTGAGAGGGCTCCGTCCTAACCGTTAGACGATAGCGCCGTACACCTGATTATACGATGCTGCGACGAAACTAATACGTCTCCACCGCCGGATGCTCACGCGTCCGCGATCGCAGCCGCAGATGGTACACCAGCGCTCCCGTGGCAAGCGTCACTCCCGTCGCTAGCGCGACGTACGGCTTCAGTACGATCCCCTGATACGTGATCCAAATGCCCACGGCGATAAACAGCAGCGGGAACAACGGGTAGGCGAAGCTCACAATGCGCAGCTTCTGCCATCCGGGCCGCCCGCGAAACATGAACAGAGATGCCACGCTCATGGCCGCGAAAACATTTAGTGTAAGACCGATATACGTCATCAACTGAGGGAACGGCGTCAGCGTCATCAGCATTGTACAGACGCCCTGCGCGACAATCGCGGCTACAGGCGTGTGAAAGCGCGGATGGACTTTGCCGGCGATGGCCGGAAACGCCCCGTTCCCCGCCATGGCGTAATACACCCGAGGGCCCACCGTCACCATCGCGTTGACCGTGGACATCAGCGACAGCGCCATCAGGCTGCTGAAGATCCCGCCGATTTCCGGGCCGAACAGCCGCGATGCCGCGAAGGCGCCCACCGCTTCTTTCCCCTTGATGTCCTCCAGCGGAGCCGCATAGAGAAACACGACATTCAGGAGAAGATAGAGCGCTGTAACCAGCGCCGTGCCGATCCCCAAGGCCATGGGAAGCGTGCGCGCCGGATGGCGTAGTTCCTCCGCGATATAAGTGGCTGCGTTCCAGCCGCTGTACGCCACGTAAACCCACACCAGGCTGAGCGCGAACTGAGCGAATATCGGGGTGGCCACACTGCGGGTTGCGGTCGCGCTGAAGTGCGAAATAGTTCCGTCGCCGATTGTTAATCCGAGCACAATGAAAACCAGCAGCGTCGTCACCTTGGCTCCCGTTAGAACATTTTGCACGCGGGCGACGCGTTGCACGCCGAAAATGTTCAGCACCGTAAAAATCGCCACCAGCCCGCAGGCGATGGCTTGCGCTCCTCCCAGCCGGAAGGCCCACTCGCCGGAGCCGGCGATCACGGGAGCGTTCTCCTGGCTCAGGGCAGGGAAGAAGTGCCCCAGGTATTCGGAAAACGCCAGAGCCGCCGCCGCGATGGGTGCCGAAAAGCCCGCGAAAAACGATGCCCATCCGGTCATGAATCCCCAGGTGGGGCCGAACGCGCGCGTGAGATAGACGTATTCGCCGCCGGAGCTGGGGAAGTTGATGCCCAG
>Ga0070735_10005421_pt1 | contig 10604 bp, 11 predicted proteins | sample Coa_R1_FD_66443 | JGI IMG/M metagenome (GOLD analysis project Ga0070735, IMG submission 66443) | Surface soil microbial communities from Centralia Pennsylvania, which are recovering from an underground coalmine fire - Coalmine... | ecosystem: Environmental > Terrestrial > Soil > Unclassified ... | reverse complement strand
CGCCAGCGGCATCGAACGACACGCAATACTGAGCGCCGGATTTGACGAATGTGTGCATAAGCCCATCACGCCCCACACGCTCATTGAGCTGACAGCCTCTCTCGTGCGAAAGCGCCGGCCCTAGGCTACTCGGTTCGGGCCGATTAGCCCACGATCGTTCGCCCTCGCGTTTCGAACTCCTCTCGCTTCGCGCGTCCATTACTACGCACTCTTTCTCAGCAGGTAATAAAAACCCTGTACTATTTGCAGCCTCTTCCTGCCGGCGCAGTTGCGGACGCCGATAAAACGGCAGACCGAGCATTTTTTTGTTGGCATGCATGATGCAACTCTAACTGGCAGAACTTGAACGTACTCTACAGCGACCATCTGTTAGAGAGGTGACCATGGCGCGAACTCTTTTAGTAGTGATAGTAATCATTTTGCTAATTGGCGCACTACCGGCGTGGCCGTACAGCGTCGGCTGGGGTTACTATCCAGCCGGAGGCTTGGGTGGAATCCTGCTGCTCCTGATTATCCTGGCTCTGGTCGGGGTGATTTGACCAGGTTAGGAGTTCGCCTCTTCAATTCCAAGCCAACACGAATCGAAGATTAGCTGCGCCGGCGGTATTCGCCCAGATTTCGAGCACATCATCCGCCCCCCCCGGAAAGAGTGACAAATCAGGCAATGCCGCCGGCGTTTTCAAATCAACTGGAATCGCGCAGTAGTTAAAGAGTGGAGGTTTTCTGCATGCTTATCAAAAAGGTTTTCATCCCGGTCATGATAGCGTTCCTGTTTTCTGGATGCTGTGAGTATCTGGGTATTTGCACCTCGGCCAGCGTCCACACGTCGATTTCGCCGTCACACCAGTATGTACAGCAGAGCGATCCCCTCGCGAATCGCGTCGCAAGCTGTCGATAGCTCAGAACCAGTTCCAGACCGCTCAGACAACCAAGCATCTGCGGCCGCACCTGGGCCGCGGGTCGCTTGCTTTTGTCGATTGGGGCCGAAGGATACGGAAATTTCGAACTTCCGACCCGGGCTTATGGGGTTCCCGCCGGCGTCCCGAATGCGTGAACTGGAGCCGACGTAGCCATAGCCGGATCCGGCGTGGCCGGAGCGGGAGCCGATGGAGCGATTGCGGGATCCGGCATAGTCGCGGCGGGAGCCGATGTAGCGGGGACCTTGGACACTTTGACTGGTGCGACGCCGCGGTGGACGATTCCTATTCTCTCGGCAGCCCGCTTGGATAAATCGAGACTGCGTCCCGGCACGAAGGGGCCCCGATCGTTGATCCGCACTTTTACGGTTTTGCCATTTTTCGGGTTGGTTACTTTTACTACTGAACCTAGTGGCAGCGTCTTGGAAGCAGCGGTCAAGGCATTGGGATTGTACGGCTCTCCGCTGGTGGTCTTTTTTCCGGCCAGTCCCGGTCCATACCACGATGCTTTAGCGATATGACTGACGGGAGTAGGCACTGCGGTGGGCTGGACAGGTTGTGCGAGGACCGCAGGCGCGACCGGGGGAGCCACGGTCTGAGGAGACTCTCGTGACGCGCACGAATACATAACCGCGGCCAAGACCATACCGCAAGCCATTCCGCCAGTTGCTCGAATTAACCACGGTCGCTTGAGGCACAGCGCTTTCACAGGAGGTAGTCGCAGAGTCACAGGGTTTCGCCTTTGGGAGGAAGGAACCGAAGCCTTCGCCACTGTTCAATCCCCTCTTTGCTTAAGCTGTATTTTACTTCAATGGAGGAATACGAAAAGGGATGGCGCCTATTAATCCGAATACCTGCAACACCCAGATTAGAACGACGACAAACACCACCACATTCAGCAGGCTCTTTATGGCTCCCGCCATCGGAATATAGGTATTTATCAGCCACATGATCAGGCCAATAACAATCAGTACGAGTACAATATCAATAAGGGTCATATGAATGTTTTAGAATGCAGGCTCCAAGATCAATTTTCTAGTTGACATCCAGTCGATATTTTCCAGTAGGTATCTTCCGCTACGGCTAATTCGCACAATCGTCTTTCGATTGAATTCACGGCCTCCTTAAGCGCCGCAACTGAAAGATCCTGGGAGGGGCCACCCCACAGCGCGCTACCTCGAGCGAATGAGATTTCATTCTTGAGCCGAATGCGCTCATTTTGGCAGCGTTCCCGGGACATCGAAGCGATTTCTTCTAACGCAGGTATGGAAATTCCTTCCATGGCATTCTCTCCCGAATGTTCGAATCCGTACTTCGAAAATATGATCAAGCAAAGCTCATGCCCCCGGAAATCGCACAGTTTAGGCGACAATTCCTGGGCTGAAGCTATGTCGGGAGGGGGGTCAGGTACTTTTTGCAAAAAAGGCCGAGGGGCACGGAGATTCTTATGATGGTGTGGGCGAGAGGACTGCGTTTGGAGTGCGTGATGGACTCGGATTAGGCCTGGGCGATGGGCTTGCAAATGGAGTGCGCGATGGACTCGGAGTGGGCGATGGCCCTGCATTCGGAGTAGATGATGGACTTGGATTCGGAATGGGCGATGGGCTGGGATTGGGCGTGGGCGATGAGCTCGGATTTGCGCTCGGCTTGGGAGGCGGGACCGGATGGATCCATTGAGCCTTTTCCGGCACCCGGATTAGTACAGCCACCTGCCCGGAACAGGCTTGCGCCATCCTTCCCGTGGGCTTGAATTTTCCGCTGACCGGGTCATAAATTTCCGCGCTCGCGAGCGCCTCGTAGTTCGGGGTCCAGCCGCCCGCTATCAGCACGGTGCCGTCGGGCAACAAAGTAGCGGAGTGGCCGATGCGACTCGCCGTCATGTGAGCTGTCGCTGTGAAGCGCTGAAGGCCCGGATCGTAGATTTCGGCTGAGTCGTCATCCCTTCCGCCGGCTATCAGCACACGGCCGTCCTTGAGCAAGGTAGCGGTATGACCGGCGCGAGGCGCTTTCATCTTCGGCCCAGCTCTAAAGATCCCGGTCCTGGGATCATAGATTTCGGTGGTATCGAGAGCTGAACTCCTGGCGTACGGACTGCCACCGGCGATAAGGACCCGCCCGTCGGGCAGCAGGGTCGAAGTGTGAAAGATACGGTTTTGACGCATTTTGCCGGTCGGCGTGAATTTCGCTGTGGCGGGATTATAAAGTTCCGCCACGCGCGGCCCGCCGCCGCAGATCAACACCTTGCCATTTCGTAAGAGAGTGGCGGTTTGTCCGTAGCGGCTGTCAATCATTTGGCCGACTGCGGAGAAGCTATTGGTTTTTGGATCGTACAGTTCACCGCCGCTGTCGCCCCCTCCTACGACCAAAGCTTTGCCGTTCTTCAGCAGGATGGCGCTGGGCTCATCGCGCGACGTTTTCATTTTGGCCGCCAAGCTGAATTTTCCGTCGCGAGGATTCAAGATCTCGGCCGAAGAAAGAATCCACGGCATCATTGGGCCGGGAAATGACACCAGCGGCACAAGCACAGTATCCACTCCGCCGACGATCAACACTCGTCCATCGGCCAGGAGCACTGCGGCATCGCGGTCACGATGCGTTGTCATGGGCCTGGTCAGGACAAATTTGCCGGTCGCGGGATCGTAGATTTGCGCTACGTCCAGGACCGCCGGGCTCTCACCGGTCGGAGCCTTGACCGTGCCGGTCCCGCCTGCGATGAGAACCACCGAACTCAGGGCTGGCGTGGGTCGGGGAGACGGCGTTGGTGTGGGCGTAGGCCTTCGCTTCTGCGGTGGATGGCGCTGGGGATGGCGCTTATGATGCACCGGGTGGGCGCCAGCGATCGGGCTCGCGAGCAATACGGCTACTGCGATGAGGAACCGAGACCAAAACATGAGCCTTGAACTGGCGCCGGCGGTCATTTGATCGTACCCCGTGTCATCGCCGCACGGGCGCTGGCCCACGCCTCTTCCTTTGCCGCAACGTCGAGTGGAAGCCCCTTCGTCTCGTCGATGAACATTCCAAAAATCGCGGCACTGGGAATGCCGAGCAGCGCCAGGTAACGGATCACTTTGGTCAGGCCCCCGAATGGTCCGATCAAAGCCGCGATCATGACTTGCGCCAGCATCGAGAATGCGGCGGCGGTGATACCCTGCCAGCCGATCATCGTGGTGCGCAGCGCCGCGGGGAACAATTCAGTGGCGGCGGAGTTCGCTCCGACAGTCATCACTCCGGAGGCAATCTTGAACCAGCAATAGGCGGCGAGCAGCCAGATCAGAGGCCAGCTTATGCCGCTCGGTGGTCCCCAGTAAAAGGCCAAAGCTCCGAGCCAGGCCGCTCCGCCCACGTACATCACGGTCGGCACGCGACCGAAGCGGTTAGAAGACCATGCGCCAGCGGGAAACCCCATCATCCCAAAGACCATGCCCGCGACGATCACTGAGCTCGCTTTCTGCGGCGAGAGTCCGATGATCGAAACCGCATCGAAATAGAGCCAGCCGTTTACCGCACTGCCGGCGATAGTATCGAGAGCGGCGCAAACCAAAAGCGTGATCGTGCGACGCCGATACAGCGGATGAAATATGTCGTAAAAGCGGCTGCCTGAGACCGATTTCGTAGACGCCATCCGGGCCCATCGGGAATCAACCGGCAGCATCCGCGCCAACGGAACTGCCAACACAATTCCCGCGACGCAGGGCGCCAGCAGCCAGCGCCACGAATACTCCCACTGCAATAGGAACGGGATGAGAATATAGCCGAGCACGCCACCCGCCGCGCTGGCGCTGGCCGCAAACGCCTGTCCCCGCGCCCGCTGCTCGACGGGCAACTCTTCGGCGAGGAGAACAATCGCGGATGAGACGGAGCCGCCGAGCAGGGCAGAAATCAAAATCTCAAAGAGCGCAAATGACGCCGGCCGACGGGCCAGGGCGGCTCCTCCCGCGCAAAGCGGAGCCAGCACGAGACTGGAGAGGATGATTAGCCGCCGGCCTACCCGATCCGCGAGCCTGGCCAGGATGAGGGCGCCAAAGGCCGAAAGCGACATCCAGGCGAACAATTCGGCTAGTTTCGCTTCGTCCAAGCCGAAACTCTTGGCAATCCATGGAGAAGCCACGCCGACGACTGAAAGGCTGTAGCCTTGGTAAATCAGAAGAATGACGATCGCGGAGATAATCGTCACTGCGCCGGGGGAACGCCGGATGTCGGGCACGCGTCGTTCATCGGCGCGAACATGCTGATCTTCAGTCCCCGGTAACGCCATCGTGGAATCTCGCGAGCAGCACAACTCGGCACGCTAGATTCGTGCCAGTTCCGGGTAAATTCATCGCACGTAGCAGACGGTATTTTTTACGCGGCGCAAATCGTGTCCCGATATCGGTTAACCTCGACCATCTGGTGTTTCCCGAATCTTGCGAAAGCCAAAATATAGCTAAAATTTCGTCACATGGCAGGGCAGAACTGAAAGGCATATCCATTGCTCCCTGAGTGAGTCAATTGACTCGGAAAATTTCGCCTCTATTATCAAAAAGGGTTCAGCTCGATGAACTCGAACGGTGTCAGAAGTTCTCGTTCGCCGCTTATCAGATTCTTGTCGTTCGTCCGGCCGCATCTTGCGCTGGTCGTAGGTGCAGCGCTGACAGGTGTCGGCAAATTTACCCTGCCGCTCGCTTTTCCCCTGGCCTTTAAATACGTCATCGACGTTCTGCTGTCTTCGCATCCGAAGCTGGACGGAATCGACCGGCTCATTGACCGTTGGTGCGCCGGGCTTGCCGGGATGGCGCAAATGACGCCGACCGCGGAACACAAGCTGGCGGCGCTAAGCGGCGCGCTATTGTTGCTCTACGCGTTGCAGTCCCTGGCCAGCTACTACCGCAACTACTGGGCCGGAGTCGCGGGCAATCGGCTGATATTCGAGCTGCAATGCGAGCTGTTCACGCATTTGCAGCGGCTTCCCCACGCTTTCTTCGATCGCAATCCGTCGGGTGCGATCGTTTCGCGCGTGCTGAACGACGTCCAGCAGGCGCATGAGCTGGTAAACTCGGCCTTCATCGACGTCTGGATGGACGCAATTTCTTTGGGCCTGGTGGTCGTGGTTTTATTCGCGATGGATTGGCGGCTGGCGCTGGTCGCAATGTGCATCGCGCCAGTCTGGGTCATCTTCATGCGGTACTACTCGCCCAGGATAAAGGCCGTAAGTCATCGCCTGCAGGAAACTCTCGAGCACCTCTCCGGCGAGGTCCACGAGCGAGTCGCCGGAGCTACCACGGTCAAATCGTTCGGGCGTGAGGAGCATGAGGTTAGTCGCTTCCGGGAGCGAAGCGAACGTCTCTGTGAGCGCTCAATCGACAAGGTCAAGCTCGCGGCCCGGCAGGAGATGTTCATCCAGTTGCTGACCCGGTGTGCGCCGACGATCGTGGTCTGGATTGGCGCTCTGATGATCATAAAGGGCACGATGACGCTCGGCACGATGGTCGCGTTTTTCACCTACCTGGGCTTTCTCTATCTTCCATTGGAGCGGTTCGCGCAATTTTCAGTTGTAGTCTCGTCCTCGCTGGCGGCAATCGAGCGTATTTTTGAATTCCTCGATATCAAACCCGAGATCACTGACCATCCGCTGAGCCGTGAGTTTGCGGTCCGCCGCGGAACCGTGCAATTCGATCGCGTAAGCTTCTCTTATCCGACGCGCAATGGAGCACCCGGCCGCGAGGCGCTGACCGAACTCAACCTGAGCGTGCCGGGGGGTTCCAGAGTGGCGCTGGTCGGGCGTTCCGGCGCCGGCAAAACCACTTTGGCGAACCTCATTCCGCGCTTTTACGACGTTAACAGCGGGCGTGTGTTGATCGACGGCAAGGACGTGCGGCATTACACGCTCAAGTCTTTGCGCCAGAGCGTAAGTCTGGTGGCGCAGGACGCCCTTCTATTTAGTGCGAGCATCCGCGACAACCTGCTCTATGCTCGTCCGGATGCGTCGGACGAAATGCTTTGGCGCGCCCTTGAATTGGCCAATATGCGCGAGTTTGTCGAAGCGGCGCCCTCCGGGATCGACACGGTGATTGGCGAGCGCGGAGTTAAAATCTCCGGCGGGCAACGCCAGCGCCTCGCTCTCGCCCGCGCCTTCCTTAAAGATTCGAAGGTCGTAATCCTCGATGAGGCCACCTCCGCCGTCGATTCAGAATCGGAAAACCTGATCCATGAAGCGATGGAGCGTCTGATGGAGGGACGCACGGTCTTTCTAATCGCTCATCGCCTGCGCAGCGCGATAGACGCCGACCTGATAGTCGTGCTCGACGACGGCAACATCGTGGAAACCGGCGGCCACGCCGAGCTCCTGAGCCGCGGCGGAACGTACGCCCATCTGCTCAAGGAACAGATTCGCGGTCTGGCCCTTGAACCAGGTCTTGCGGGAAACGAGATCCGTCCGCCGATGCAGGCGTAGCGTTTCCGTGCGCAGCGAAATCGAGGGGATCTTGGAAACGCGCTCGCCTTCATGTATTGATTGACCCGATCGTTCCGGGATCGCAAAGATCGAAGCCTTGGCACGTCGGATGAGCGTCTTCGCCAGCCGATCGAAGGGAGTCAAGGCAAGCTCCATGGAAAGCCTCGAGATAACGAGCAGACTCCCCTAACCCGATCGATGGGCGAAGTTCCGAATCCGACTTGTGAAACGCCGAAGCGTCAAACCCGCGGCCGCGAACGGTGCGGTCACGAGCACCGAAAGCGGCTCGGGTAAAGTACTCAAAGTCGGTTCCGACTTTTACGTTCTCGCCTCAGCGCTAGCCTCACGGCGTGCCTCGCACGTCCTGGCCAACGGGCAAAGCTTCGCCGTCTTCGACGTCGGCGGCGACCTCCTGGACTACCCACTGGAAGCGCTTGGCTTCTTCCATCGCGACACTCGCTATCTGAGTCATTTCGAGCTGCGGATCGATGGGAGCACTCCGTATTTCCTGAATTCGTACGAGAGCGATGACAAGGTGCAACTCCAGGTCAATCTGACCAATCCTGATCTAAATGCACATGGCCGCGCGACCAAATTGCCGCGCGACCAAATCCAGATGGAGCGGAGCTGGGTCTTGGCTGATTCGACTCTGATTCATCGGCTGAAGCTGCGCAATTATGCCGGAAAGCCGCTTCAGATCCCGCTGACGTTTTTTCTCGCCGCTGATTTTGCCGACATTTTCGAAGTGCGCGGAGTCCAACGGGAACGTCACGGCGCGACGCTGCGTCCGGAGGTCGGGAAAAGCGCGGTCAGCTTCTCCTACACAGGCCTCGACGGTGTGAAGCGCTTCAGCAAGGTCGCGTTCGACGCGGTACCGCAAGCCCTTGGCGGAGAGCGAGCCGCGTTCCTGATAAGTCTCGCCCATGGCGAAATCGCCGCGCTTGAAACTCGTATCACGAGTGGACGCGAGCCGGCGAGGATGCCCCGGCGCTCCGCATCCCCAGCCAATTACGAAGGCGCCCTCGCTGCCCGTCGGTCGGAAATCGAGGAGTCCCAGACCGGATGGGCCAGGTTCTCAGCGAGCAACGAACGCTTCGATTCGTTGCTGACCCGCTCGCAAGCGGACCTGAGCTCGCTCATTTCGCACACCAGCCACGGCACCTTCATGATGGCGGGAATACCCTGGTTCGCTACTCTGTTCGGCCGCGACAGTATCATCACGACTCTGGCGCTACTGCCGTTCAATCCGCACGTCGCCGTGCTCACGCTGCGAGCGCTGGCGGGATTGCAGGGATCGCGAGTCGACCAGGTGCGCGAGGAGCAGCCTGGAAAGATCGTGCATGAGATTCGCGCAGGCGAGATGGCGGCTACCGGCGAAGTCCCCTTTGGCCGTTATTACGGCAGTATTGATTCGACGCCCTTGTTCTTATGGCTCTATGGACGCTGCGTCACGGCCACCGGGGACCTTGCACTTGCCGAAGAGCTGTGGCCGAACGCCGAGCGCGCGCTCGAATGGATCGCAAGGTGGGGCGATTGCGATGGCGACGGGTACGTCGAGTATATGCGCAAAACGCCGCGTGGGCTCGCGAACCAGGGATGGAAGGACTCCTTTGACGCGATCTCACACGCGAACGGTGAACTGGCTACCGCGCCGATTGCTCTGGCCGAAGTGCAGGCCTACGTCTATGCGGCCTATATCGCCGTAGCCGACGTCGCGGCGCGGCTCGGGCGCGCCAGCGTCGCTGCGCGACTCCTCGAACAGGCGGCAGCGTTGAGAAAGGCCTTCCTGCGGGACTTCTGGTTGGAACCGGAGCGCACCGTTGCGCTCGCACTTGACGCCGACAAACAACCTTGCCGGGTAATGGCTTCAAATGCCGCGCACTGCCTCGCAGCCGGGATGCTGGACTCCGATCAGGCCGCCGCGCTCTGCCAGCGACTTCTCGGCGACGACATGTTTTCGGGATGGGGCATACGCACGCTCGGAGCCAACGAACGACGTTACAATCCGATGAGCTACCACAATGGATCGGTATGGCCGCATGATAACGCGATTGCGGCGTTGGGCCTGGCGCGTTATGGGAATCGGATTGGCGCGCTCAGCATCCTCGAAGGACTGTTTGATGCGGCCGTGCAGATGAAGACCCCGAGCCTTCCCGAGCTCTTTTGCGGCTTTCAACGCGAGCCTCGGCTCGGCCCAATACCTTACCCTGTTGCTTGCTATCCGCAGGCCTGGTCGGCCGCCAGCGTTTTCATGATCCTGCAAGGCTTACTCGGCCTGGAAGTAAAGGCCTTCGAGCAGCGCGTTCTCATCGACTCACCCACCATGCCGACATGGCTCGAATGGTTGAGAATCGAAGAGCTGAACGTGGGTGACGGTTCCGTCTCCCTGTTTTTGCGGCGAGCCCCGGACGATACCGTGATAACCGAAGTCCTGGAAAAAAAGGGTGCGGTCACTGTTGAGATCAGAAAATGAATCCTCAGCTCGCAGCATGTAGCATCTCCAGGATCAGGTAAATTGAAGTAAACGCGGGGCGCGACGGAGATGATCGCGACGCCACCGGCAGCGAACGTTCGAGCACACGATAGGGATCTATCGGAACACCCTTCCACCAGCGTCTCTCAGGTCCCAGGCGATAAATTGCGAAATGCAGGTGCGGAGCGGCGGGAGAGGCATCGCCTGTCGATCCGACATATCCAATTACCTCGCCCCGCGAAACGCGCATCCCTTCGTGAACACCATAAGCATATTGCTTCAGATGAGCGTAGTAGTAACAGTACGATCGATTCTCATCGAACTCGTAGATCGTCTTGCCACCGGCTTTGCTTAAGAACAACTTCCGAATCGTACCGTCCACGACTGCCCGTATCGGCGTGCCTTCAGGCTCCATGATATCGATTGCTTCGTGGCGATGACCAGAATGAAGTTCATTGAAGCTATCGTATAAGTCATGGGTCTTGAGGCCGTTAATTGGAGGTCCGATGATCAAATCAGGCGCAGCAATTCCGCTCTCTGAATCTCCGGCCTTCCGCGTTGCCCGATCACTCCCAGTCCTATCAGCTGTCCCAACTGCTTGCTGTGTAAAGGCATTGCCCGAACCAACAAATAGTTGAATGACAATGGACGCCACACTCAATCGCCACCACATACAAAGCAAAGAGTGCAATTGCTATACCCGGAACGTGCAACCATTTACGCTCTGCTTGTTCTGAGTAAATCTCATTCAGACCGGTAAAATTTCTCGTAAACCCGCCCTCCC
>Ga0070735_10005419_pt1 | contig 10607 bp, 6 predicted proteins | sample Coa_R1_FD_66443 | JGI IMG/M metagenome (GOLD analysis project Ga0070735, IMG submission 66443) | Surface soil microbial communities from Centralia Pennsylvania, which are recovering from an underground coalmine fire - Coalmine... | ecosystem: Environmental > Terrestrial > Soil > Unclassified ... | reverse complement strand
CTGGTCCGCGGGCTAGCCGCGCAGCGCGCGCTTTTCGGTGTCAATCGGATGACTCCGGGGCGGCTGCTCGGCGCGCTCTGCGCCGAGCGGTTGTTCCGTGACGCTCTGGTGCCGGCCGCTGGACTCAGCGCCGAAGCGGTGGCCGCGCGCGCGATCTACAAGGTCGCCGCCGAGGGCGCGCTGGGCTATTTCGCTCCGGTGGCTGACCGTCCCGGATTTCCGGGCGCGCTCGCCCGCACGCTAGGTGAGGTACGTCTTGCGGGAATCGGTGCGGATGAGTTGGCGGCGCTCGACGAAATCGGCGCCCCGCTTGCCGCATTGCTGCGCCAGTTCGAGGCTGAGCTTCACGGGGCGCGTCTGATCGACCGCGCGGCGATGCTCGCGCTGGCGGCCGCGATCGTCAAGGCCGATCCGCCGCCGCGCCACGTCACAATGCCGATCCTGATGCTCGACGTCGCGGTCGGCTCAACCCTGGAGCGCGAATTGTACGCCACGCTCGCCGCGCGCACGCCCGCGATGCTTGCGACCGTGCCGGAGGGCGACACGGTTACGCTCACGATGCTCACAGCGGCGCTCGGCGTCACGCCGCCGCCCGCGCCGCGTGCCGGCTCCGCGGCCGAATCCATCGCGCGGCTTCAGGATTATCTCTTCAGCCGCGAGACCCCTCCCCAACGGCCGCTCGACCACACGGTCGAAGTGGTTTCGGCGCCCGGAGAGATGCAGGAGTGCGTCGAGATCGCGCGCCGAATCCTTGCCGAGGCCGACCGCGGCATCCCCTTCGACCGCATCGCGGTCGCGCTGCACGCGCCGGGCCGTTACGTGCCGTATCTCGAAGAGGCGCTCGCGCGCGCCGCGATTCCGGCCTGCTTCGCGCGCGGCGCCAGCCGTCCCGAGCCCGGCGGCCGCGCGCTGCTGGCACTGCTCGCGTGTGCCGCCGAGCATCTCTCCGCCCGCCGCTATGCCGAGTACCTCTCGCTCGCCCAGGTTCCGGATCCCGACCGCGACGGACCGGCGCGCTTCGTCGCCCCCGACCTTGAAGCCGCCGGCGCCGCGCCGCCCGTGGAGCCTGAAGCCGCCGCGCTCGCGGGCGCCGCGGCGGCCGCCGAAATCGCTGACGGCGCCGATCCGGTGCCGGTGGTCGAAGGCGTTTTGCGCGCGCCCTGGCGATGGGAACGGTTGCTGGTCGACGCTTCGGTTATCGGCAGTCGCGCGCGCTGGGAGCGCCGTCTGCGCGGGCTCGGCGAGGAACTCGAAAAGCGGCGCTCCGAGTTCAAGGACGACGTTCGCGCCGCCGCCGCCGATCGCCAGATTCTCGACCTCAAGCACCTGGGCGCGGTGGCGATGCCGCAAATTTCCGCGCTCGCCGCGCTGCCGTCGCAGGCGGCGTGGGGTGAATGGCTTGCGCATCTGCGCGCGCTCACGGCGCTGGCCGTGCGCGACTCGGTGCCGGTCCTCGCCGCGCTCGCCGAGCTTGAGCCGATGGCGCCGGTGGGGCCGGTCGGTATGGACGAAGTGCGCCAGGTTTTGGCCGGGCGGCTGGGACGGCTGGAAGCGCCCGCGCCGCGGCGCCGTTACGGCGCGGTGATGGTCGCCCCGGCGCAGGATCTCCGCGGGCTCGATTTCGACGTCGTGATCGTTCCCGGCCTGACCGAGCGCGTCTTCCCCAAAAAGCTAACCGAGGATCCAATCCTGCCCGACGCGGCGCGCGCGCGTCTGGGCCGCAACCTCGAGCTTCAGCAAAACCGCGTCGCCGCGGAGCGCCTCGCTTTGCGCCTGGCCGCGGGCGCGGCGCGCGGCCGCGTGATGTTTTCGTTTCCGCGCGTCGACCTCGACCAGGGGCGGCCGCGGGTCCCGTCGTTCTATGCGCTGGAGGTGCTGCGCGCCGCCGAAGGACATTTGCCCGGCTTTGATGAGCTCGATAAACGCGCGGCGGGCGAGCACGCGGCGCGCCTGGGATGGCCCGCGCCGCGTGAGGCCGCGCAGGCAATTGATGAGGCCGAGTTCGATCTCGCCGTGCTCAATCGGCTCGCGGGCCAGGATGAGGCGGCCACCACCGGCGCGGCACACTATCTGCTGGACGAAAACCGCCATCTCGCGCGAGCGTTGCGCGCGCGGGCTCGGCGCTGGCTCAAGCGATGGACGCCGGCGGACGGCTTGGTCGATCCCGGGCCCGAGGTGCGCGCCGCCCTGGATGTGCATCGTCCGGACGCGCGTTCCTATTCGGCCACCGCGCTTCAGCATTTCGCGGCCTGTCCGTATCGCTTCCTGCTCTATGCGATTCATCGAATCCAGCCGCGCGAAGAGGCCGAGGCGATCGAGGTGGTCGACCCGCTCACCCGCGGCGCGCTCCTGCACGAGGTCCAGTTCGAGTTGTTGACGCGGCTGCGCGCCGAAGGCGGGCTGCCGGTCGTGCGCGCGTCCCTGGACGAGGTGCTCCGGGTCATGGACGAGACCCTGGAGAGGGTCGCCGAAGATTGGCATGAACGGCTTGCCCCCGCGATCGATCGCGTGTGGAAGGACGCGATCGACGCGATTCGCGCCGATCTCCGCGAATGGCTCCGCCGGGCGGCCGAAGACCCGGTGCCATGGACCCCCGAGCGCTTCGAACTCGCCTTCGGCCTGGCGGGACGCGGCCAGGCCGACCCGGCGAGCCGCGCCGAGCCGGTGCCGCTTGAGGCCGGCCTTATCCTGCGCGGCTCGATCGATCTCGTCGAGCGCGGGCCGGGCGGACGGCTCCGCGTCACTGACCATAAGAGCGGCAAGGCCGACGCGCCGAAGGACGTGATCATCGGCGGCGGCCGGGTGTTGCAGCCGGTGCTCTATGCGCTCGCCGCCGAGCGCCTGCTTGGCGAGCCGGTCGAGTCGGGGCGGCTTTATTATTGCTCGTCGCGCGGCGGCTACGAGGAACGCGTCGTGCCGCTCGATGACGCCGCGCGTGCCGCGGCCCGCGAATTCGCCGCCGCCGTCGCCGGCGCAGTCACCGACGGATTCCTGCCCGCCGCACCCGCCGAGGGCGGCTGCAAATGGTGCGATTACCGGATGGTCTGTGGGCCGTATGAGGAAACTCGGGTCGCACTGAAGCCGGCTGCGCGCCTGGCCGCAATCGAGCGATTGCGCAAGTTGCGCTAAGTGGAGCGGAAGTTTTCGATCAACGGAGCGGGAAATTTTCGATGAGCGGAGCGGAAACACTTCGATGAGCGGAGCGGAAAACCTTCGATCGAGTAAAACATCGAACGCCACCGGCGCGCCGCGCGAGATTGCCGACCAGCGCGTGCGCGACCGTATCCGCAACGACCTCGACACCACGCTCCTGGTCGAGGCCGCCGCAGGCACCGGCAAGACCACCGCCTTAGTCAACCGGATCGTCGCGGCACTGGGGGGCGGGCGCGCCGAGCTGGGCCGAATCGTCGCCGTGACCTTCACCGAGAAGGCCGCCGGAGAGCTCAAGCTGCGGCTGCGCGCAGAAATCGAGCACGCGCGGAGCGACCCTTCGCGAGGCTCGGCGGAGCGTGTGCGGCTCTCCGATGCGCTCGGCCAGCTTGAAGAGGCGCGAATCGGCACGATCCATTCGTTTTGCGCCGATCTTTTGCGCGAGCGCCCGGTCGAAGCGCGAGTCGATCCGATGTTCGAGGTCGCGGCCGACGACGTAGCGGGTGAATTGTTCGAGAGCGCTTTCGATCGATGGTTCGAGCAGGCGCTGGGCGCACCGGGCGAGGGACTGCGGCGGCTTTTGCGCCGCCGCGAAGGATTCGACCGCGAAGGCCCGCGCCCAATCATCCGCGCCGCGGCATGGGAGCTTCTGCAGTGGCGCGACTTCCATACGCCGTGGACTCATCAACCGTTAGACCGAGATCCCGAAATTGACGCGCTGGTCGAGGACATCCGGGCGCTCGGCGCGCTCATCGCGCGGGCCAATCCTCCAATCGATCAGGAAGACTGGCTCGGCAAGGCGCTGGGCGAAATTGTCCATCCGATCGACGAGGCGACGCGCCTGGAGAGTGTGCGGGGGCGCGACTACGACGCGCTCGAGGCGGCGCTGCTCGCGCTGCTGCGCGGCTACGACGGGCGTTGGCGGTGGAAGGGATGGGGCGAGAATTTCGGGTCCTTGCCGCGCGCGGAAGTGATGGCGCGGCGCGACGCGCTCAAGGCCCGGCTTGCCCGGTTTCGCGACGCCGCCGGCGCCAACCTGGCGCCGCTTTTGCGCGATGAGTTATGGCCGATCGTTGGCTATTACGAAGAGGCCAAGAAGCGCGCCGGCGTGCTCGACTTCATGGACCTGCTGCTGGTCGCCCGCGACCTGGTGCGCGACCGCGCCGCGATGCGCGCCGAACTGCAGCACCGTATCAGCCACATCTTCGTCGACGAATTCCAGGACACCGATCCGCTGCAGGCGGAGATCCTGCTGCTGCTCGCGGCCGACGATCCCGCCGAATCCGACTGGCATCGCGCGCGCCCGCTGCCCGGCAAGCTGTTTATCGTCGGCGACCCCAAGCAATCGATTTATCGCTTCCGCCGCGCCGACGTCGCGCTCTACCAGGAAGTGAAGCGCCGGCTGCTCGAATGCGGCGCCGAGCTGGAGCATCTAACGGTCAGCTTTCGCGCGACGCCCGAACTGCAGGCGGCCGTCAACGCCGCATTTGCGCCGCTGATGCCGTCGGAGTCGCCGACTCAGCCCGCGTACTCGCCGCTGATGCCGTTTCGCGCGGACTGCGCCACGCAACCGTCGCTGGTCGTGCTGCCCGTGCCGGCGCCTTTCAGCGATCGCGGCTTCGTCACCAAGCGCCAGATCGATGAATCGACCCCCGATGCGGCGGGCGCGTTGGTGCGCTGGCTGGTCGAGGAGAGCGGATGGACCGTGACCACGCGCGACCGGCCCGAAGAACGTGTCGCGATCGAGCCGCGCCACATCTGCATGCTTTTTCGGCGCTTCAGCAGTTACGGCCGCGACGTCACGCGGCCCTACGTGCGCGCGCTCGAGGCGCGCCATATCGCCCACGTCCTGGTCAAAGGCGGATCGTTCAACGAGCGCGAGGAAGTCGAGGCGCTGCGCAACGCCCTGGGCGCGATCGAACGGCCCGACGACGAATTGGCGGTCTTTGCGACGCTGCGCGGACCGCTGTTCGCGCTCGACGACGGCGCGTTGCTGCGCTTTCGCGCGGCGGCCGGCTCGCTCCATCCCTTTCGCAAGCTGGCGGCGGATTTGCCTGCGGAGCTTAAGGAGATTGGCGACGCGCTCGCCGTGCTCCGCGAGCTGAGCCGCGGGCGCAACCGCCGGCCGATCGCGGAGACCGTCGGGCGCCTGCTCGCCGCGGTGCGCGCGCACGCGGCGATTGCAATCTGGCCGACCGGCGAGCAGGCGCTGGCCAACGTGATGCGCCTGATGGATCTCGCGCGGCGCTACGAGGCGCGGCGCGCCGTGCGTTCGTTCCGCGGCTTCGTGGACGAGTTGGAGGCGCGCGCCGAGCGCGAGGAGAGCGGCGACGCGCCGGTGGTGGAGGAGGGCGCCGAGGGCGTACGCATCATGACCGTGCATCGCGCCAAGGGCCTGGAATTTCCGATCGTGCTGCTCGCCGATCTGACCTGCAATGAAACCGTCGGCGACGCCCATCGATGGGTCGATCCGGCTAGTGGTCTTTGCGCGCTGAGACTCGCCGGCCATGCGCCGCGCGAACTTCTGCAACACGCCGAGGAGGAGATGCGGCGCGACCGCGAAGAGGCGACGCGCCTGCTCTATGTCGGAGCCACGCGCGCGCGCGATCTTCTAATCGTACCCGCGGTCGGCAGCGGGCCCCAGGAGGGCTGGCTCGCGCGGCTCAATCCCGTGATCTATCCCGCGCAAAAGGATTGGCGTGCGCCGCTTGAGCCCGTGCCGCCCGGATGTCCCGTATTCGGCGACGACAGCGTCGTCGGGCGCCCGCCCAAGGCCCCGCCCAAGTCGCGCGTCGTCGCCCCGGGTCTCCATCGCGCCCAGGCCGGCGATTGTCCAGTTGTGTGGTGGGATCCGGCGCGGCTCAAGCTCGACGCGCGCGAGACGATGGGCCTGCGGCAGCATCGATTGCTGATGGCCGACCAGGGCGAGCGGGCGGCCTCGCAAGGCGCGCGCGAATACGAGCGATGGAAGGCGCGCCACGGCGCGACGCTGGCGGCGGGGGCGGCGGAGACTTATCGGGTTGTGACCGCGACCGAACTTGCCGCGCGGATCGTCGAGCGCGGCGAGCGCCCCGCATGGCTCGGCGACCCGGATCAAATCGTGGTCGAACGCGTCGCGCGTGCCGCCGCGCGTCCCCATGGCGTGCGCTTCGGGACGCTGGTCCACGCCATACTTTCGCGCGTCGCGCTCGATGCGAACGCGGCGGCGATCGCCGAGGCGGCCCACTTTTTTGCCCGGATGCTGGGGGCGGACGATCGGGAGATTGCAGCCGCGTGCGAGGCGACGGCCTCGGCCTTAAGCGGTCCGTTGATGAAAACCGCCGCCGCGGCTGGGGCCCGGCTTCGGCGCGAGTGCGCCCTGGTGGCGCGCATCGAAGAGGGCGTCGCGGCCGAAACCCTGACGGTGGAAGGGGTTGTGGACCTCGCCTTCCCGGAGCGGGTTGCCGGCGCCGAACGATGGGTGGTGGTTGATTTCAAGACCGACGCCGACATCGCAGGACGGCTCGACGAATATCGCGTGCAACTGCTGCTCTACCTGCGCGCGATAAGCCGTAGCACCGGGGTTCCCGCGCGTGGCGTGCTGCTGTGGGTTTGAACCTATGTATTAACGGTCGTGGGTCTTCGCTACGATTGAGCCAGTGAAATAGTGGGAAATCGGAACAACGACACTTTGCTGGTGATCGGCTACGGATCGCTCCTGAGCGGGTATGGATTGCTCGCTGAGCGGCGTGGCGGCGGCAGTAAGCTGATTGCGCGGGACGCGTTTGCGGTACGCCTGAGCAATGCGCGGCGCGGCTTTGCGAAGCCGTCGAGTCATGGTCATTACCTCGCGATGGACCTCGAACCGGTGCGGCGCGGCGAACCGATTGTGGCGCACCCGGAATTCGACGGCCCAGACAAAATCGGTCCCGCCGCCCGCGGGATCGGCGCAGTGGGGCTGGTGTTCGATCGCGAATGGGCAGCGCTGATCGCGCGGCGCGAAGAGTACGACTCAGGAAAGTTCCTTGAGCTAATCGCGCGGGCCGACGCCGCAGGTGCGGTCCTCGGAGACTTTTTGCTCGACCTCGCCCGGCGCACGAATTTTGACCTGCTCGCCTATCGCGTCGAGTTGCGCCGCCTTCTCGGCTACACCTCGCACGGCTACATCTTTCATCCCGTGCCGCTGACGGACGGCCGCGTCGCAATTGCCGCCATCGGCTCGGGCTACGAGGGCAGCGGCGATCCGGCGGTGCGCTCCAAACGCAGCGAGTATGGGATGGCTCGGTTGCTCTCGATGCGTGAGGCGATGGAGGTGCGCAGTATCGAACTCGATCGGGCGGGCCAGGCGGGCTATTTTGCCGAGTGCGTGTTGGGCGGGATGCATGGTCTCGCGGTGGACGATCTGATGGCGGAGCTCGACCTCGAAACCGACTGGGGCGGTGAATTGGCGCGCCGTTTCATGCTGGCCGCGCCGGGCGAGCTCGAGCGGTTCATGCGGGCTTCCTCGCTCGACGCGGTGCGCTATCGCGCGCAGTTTACCGGCGTCGCTCACGAATGTCTCGCCGGGCTTGCGGGCGCGGCGGCTAAGAATCGCGGGGCGGAGTAGGGGCGTGTCTTCTGGATTTTCGATCCACGTGGCCAAGGAAAATCTGAAATTCTCGGCCGCCCATTTCATCGCCTACCCCGGCTTCCGGGAGCCGCTCCACGGACACAACTACCAGGTCGGCGTGCGGGTCGAAGGAAAGCTCTCATCGACCGGCTATGTGCTCGACTTCGGCCTGATCAAGCGGCTCACCAAGCAAATCGTCGATCGGCTCGACGAACGCACACTGGTGCCGGCCGAGAGCGACTGTCTACAAATCGAACATCTGGACAATGGGCAACTCCGGATTTGTTACGGAACCGACGAATTCCGGCTGCCCGCAAGCGATGCCTGTCTTTTGCCGATCGGACATAGCTCGGCGGAGGAGCTCGCGCGCTTCATCTGGAAGGAACTGTGTGAGGCCTTGAACGCCCAGCAGGCGCTTGCGGGGATTATGTCAATCGAAATTTCGGTGGCCGAGGGGCCCGGCCAAGCCGCGATTTACCGTGCCGAGGTGGCCGGATAGTAAGGCTTCGCGACCTCGCCTGTGGCGCGCTACGGCATTCTGGGCGTCGTGCTGGTTCTCAGACCCGCGTTCGACTTCTCGGGGCGGCTTAATCCAGTGAGGTGGTGGCCGCACAATGCCGCTTGTTGCTGGCGGTCCCGCATGACACAATTTGGGACTATTTCACTGTTTCATCAGGGACAATGTCATTGGGGGACCGGCAAACAGTGATCGCGCCCGAGTCCAAGTCCGAGAACAAGACTGAAGCCAGTCCGCGGCCTTTCGCCGAACGCGGCCTGGTCGGCGAACATATAACGATAGTCAAACTTCGGGCGCTCGTCGATCGCGTGGCCGCCACCGATGCGACGGTGCTGATTACGGGCGAGAGCGGCACCGGAAAGGAGGTCGTCGCCCGGACGATCCATAGCTTGTCGGCAAGGCGCGGACGCGCCTTCGTGCCGGTCAACTGCGCCGCGATTCCGCACGAATTACTGGAGTCGGAAATGTTCGGCCACGAACGCGGCGCTTTCACCGGCGCCTCCGGGCCACGTCACGGCCTGTTCAGCACGGCTGACGGCGGGACCATCTTCCTCGACGAGATCGGCGAGATGCCGCTCCAGTTGCAGGCCAAGCTCCTGCGCGTGTTGGAGGACGGAATCGTGCGCCCGGTAGGCTCGGACCGCGCGAGCAAGGTCGACGCACGCGTGATCGCGGCAAGCAACTCAGACCTTGTCGCCGGGGTCAAGAAGGGCACCTTTCGCGAAGACCTGTTCTATCGCTTGCAGGTGGTGCCAATCGCGATCGCGCCGCTGCGCGAGCGCCGTTCGGATATTCCGCTGCTGGTCGAATATTTTCTCTCGCGCCTGCACGTCCGGCTCAATGGCCGCCACTGGACGGTCTCGCAGGCGGCGATGGTCAGCCTGTGGTCGTACGACTGGCCGGGCAACGTGCGCGAACTGGAGAACATGATCGAGCGCCTCGTGATCATGTGCGAGGGCGAGGTGATCGACACCGACCTGTTGCCCCCGGCCATCGTGGCCACCGCACGGGCGGCGGAAAATCATGTGCCCGCGACCCTGACCGCGGCCGGCATCAACCTTAACGCGATGGTGCGCGAGCTCGAGGGCCGCATGATCAATGAGGCCCTGCGGCAGACCGGCGGCAACAAGCAGGCCGCGGCGCGCCTGCTGGGGCTCAAGCGGACGACCTTTTCAGCCAAGCTGCGGCGCTGCGGCGTGATTGCGCCGGCCGGCTCGGGCTGGAGCGATGAATCGTGAGGCGGTGATCCGATGGTCGAGCAATCAGACAGGCTGCCGCAGATCATGGTGGTCGACGACGATGCCGATACCGTATCGATCCTTGCGCGCCATCTGCAGCGCGAGGGCTTCGTCGCGATCGAGGCTGTATCCGGCGCCGAGTGTATCCGGCTCGTCCGTGAAAATCCGGTCGACGTAATCCTGCTCGACCTGATGATGCCCGAGATGGACGGCTTCCAGGTCTGCCGCAAGCTCAAGGAAGATCCGTCGACCGCCGAAATTCCGGTCATCATGGTTACCGCGCGCGACGACCTCGACGCGCGGGCCGAGGGGATGCGCCTGGGGGTGAGCGATTTTCTTGCCAAGCCGGTCTTTCGCCGCCAGCTCGCCAACCGCATCCGCGCCCAGCTCGACATGGTGGCGACTGCGCGCGCCAACGACGCCGCGCTCCATCAGCTTCAGGGCAATTCCAAGAAGTAGCGCAAGAAGTAATACGAGAATCATACGCGCCGTAGCGATCCGAAAACGCAGGCTCGCACAAGCGTCGGCCTTGCGCAGGAAGCGCGGCGCTGATATCGAGAGGCCCTGAAGGGGCTCGGGGTTATACCAGGCGCAGGGCGAAGCCGACAGGGAGGTCGCGCGAGATGGATGTACAGAGCGGCGGCGGTACGCCGCAGAACCAGGTGGTCGCGGCGCTCGCTTATCTGTTGGGGTTCGTGACGGGAATTATTTTTCTTTACCTCGAACCATACGACAAGGACGAGTTTGTGCGCTTCCATGCGCGGCAATCGATCGCGTTCTCGATCGCCTGGTTCGTAATCAATATCGTCCTCGGCGTCTTCATCGCGGTGCTGCCCTTTGGGCTGGGCCGACTCCTCGCCGGGCTTCAGGAACTGATCAACCTGGGACTGGCTATCATGTGGATCTTCCTGATGTACAAAGCCTACAGCGGCGAACGCTATCGGATACCGGAACTGGCCGATCTCGCCGACAGTTTTTCCCGGCCCTAGACTCGCGCCCATCGGGCGCCGGGGCCGCCGCCCGGCGCGAGCTCCCCACGAACGGCTCGCGCGTCGTTTCGCCTTCGTGACGGTTTCAGGAACGCACGCATGGTCAAGCTGCTAGCCGAGCCGGC
>Ga0070735_10005418_pt1 | contig 10608 bp, 5 predicted proteins | sample Coa_R1_FD_66443 | JGI IMG/M metagenome (GOLD analysis project Ga0070735, IMG submission 66443) | Surface soil microbial communities from Centralia Pennsylvania, which are recovering from an underground coalmine fire - Coalmine... | ecosystem: Environmental > Terrestrial > Soil > Unclassified ... | reverse complement strand
CATTTCTTCGCACGCCTCCAGGCGGCGGGCGAATGCCTTATCCACAAATTCCATGTCGGATGTCCTTTCTGGAGGAAGCTGCACACCGAAACGCGGCGAACCCGCGGCTCGCTCCACAGCGCAATACTCGCAGGGATTGGCAGGCTTTAGCGAACGGCAGTCATAGGCAGGGAAGCAGGATAGCGCACCGTGCCAGTGGCGCGCAATCTGGGTCCGAACGTGAAAGAGTTGGGAATTTTAGACAGGGCTGTACGGTTCCCTTTTTGCGCGAACTTCCCACATTGAAAAGACATGACCCAATAGATGGGTCTGCAGTGATGAAAAGCACATGTGATCCAGAGATAAAGCCCGATAATCCACGAAGCACGTCAGAAAAAAAGCGGCGTGCTACCAAAAAAGCGAGCAGTGAGAGGGCAGGCAATGATGACGAGGCCCAAACGAAAGATGTGCGGTGCAGTTGCGCTGTTGCTGGCTGGAGTTCTTTGTGGGGCCTTGCCTGCGATGGCGGCCAGCGGCAAAAGGGACAACAAGGATCAGGCGAAGCCCGCTCCGGCGGTAGAGGATGCTTCGAAGTATGTCGGCTCGGATACGTGCAAAGGCTGTCATGAAGATATCTACAACGCCTGGGCGAAGACCCCGCATTGGAAAACAACCCTGATCAAAGACGGCGGGGACGCGAAGCAAGGCTGCGAGAGTTGTCATGGGCCAGGGGCAGATCATGTGGCCGGAGGCGGCGACAAGAGCAAAATCTATATCTTCAGGGAACACTCGCGCGCAGAAGATAGCGCCCGCTGCCTGACCTGCCATGGCGACAGCCATACGCAATCGCATTTTGCCGAGTCTCCGCACTCGAGCAACGAGGTGGGGTGCCTCGATTGCCACTCGCCGCACCACGCGCAGCAGAAGGAGCATCTGCTGGTGCAAAGCCAGACCAAGCTGTGCTACAGCTGCCACGCCAGCGAGCAGGCGGACTTCGCCAAGCCCTATCACCACCGCATTGAAGAGGGGCTGGTGCAGTGTACCGACTGCCACAATCCGCACGGCACGGGAGCGTTGCGGGAGACCAAGAATCTGGCCAGCGGCGACGCTGTCTGCTTCAAGTGCCACGCCGAGAAGCAGGGGCCATATGTATACGAGCACACCCCGGTCAAGACCGACGGCTGCAGCAGCTGCCATACGCCGCACGGCTCGACCAATCCGCGACTGCTGAAGGTGAGCCTGGTCAACATGCTCTGCCTGCAGTGCCATACCTACCCGGGAGCGAGCCCCGCCGGCCCAGTTCATAACCAGTCCGCCAAGTACCAGGCCTGCACCATGTGTCACGGCCAGATTCATGGTTCCAATTTCAGCAGTGTGTTCTTCAAGTGAGGCTTTTCAAGTGAGGAATCCGATGGCATTGCCAACCAAACTCAATCTGCACTCCTGCCAAATTTTCGGTATGCAACCGGTCAATGGGGGGCTTAGTTCGAACTTGCAGCGAGTGCGAGTTCTCGCCCTCGCGATCCTGGTCGTTGTGGCATCGCCAGCATTGCTATGGGCGCAGTCGCCCTGCGCGCCCGAACCGAGCGCGCAAGAGCCCGAAGGCATCATGAGCGGCGACTATCTGGTGCACTCTTCGGCAGAGATCGGCTATCGCTCCTCGAACGAGAGCGGCGTGGGCGAGATGTACGGCACGCTGGTGGACTTACGCACAGGGCCGCGATTTCTGAACGAAACTTTCTCCATGGAGTCGCTCAATCACAACGGCTTGTTGTTTGACGGCCTTAACCTGACAAGTTGCGGATGGGGAGGCGATCCCGATAACGTTTTGCAACTGCGCGCCGACAAGAACAAGTGGTACGACCTGCATGGAAGCTTTCGGCGCGACCAGTACGCCTCCGACTATGACCTGCTTTCGAATCCGCTCAATCCACCGACGTCTTCTCCTTACGTTCCAGTGCTGAATTCGCCCACCGCATGGGACACCACGCGGCGCATGACGGACATCGACCTCACTTTGCTTCCACAATCACGGCTTAGCTTTCGCCTGGGATTCGCGCACAACAGTATGAACGGTCCCATGTATGACGGAATTCACGAGGGTACCGAGGCCCTCCTGCTCAATCCCACCAACACCACCATGAACTCTTACCGCATAGGCGCGGATTGGAGGCTGGCGCCACGCTCCGTGCTTAGCTATGACGAGTTGCTCGACTATTACAAGGGAGATACGGATACCCAATTGGCCTCGGCCACACCTGCGCTGCTTTCTAACGGCACTCCAGTCGAGTTGGGCCTGTCTGTCGATACACTTAATAAGGAACCTTGCGGGCTAGCCAGAGGAACCACGACGCTGATTTCCGGCGGCGTGCTGACCAACACCAATTGCAGCGCCTATTTTGGCTACACACGCGACCAACGCATACGCACCTCCACGCCGACGGAGCGCGTCAGCCTGCGCAGCAATTATTTTCAGCGCGTCGATCTGGTGGGGTCGTTCGCCTACAGCGACGCCGAGATGACCACACCAGAGTTTGAGGATTTCAGCGGGTTGATTACCCGCACCCGCACCCGCTCTTTCGTGGGAACCGGTACTTCAAGCGCCAGCCGCCTCTCTGACAATGCCGACGGCGAAGCTACGATTCACCTGATGCGCCATCTCCGCCTGATCAACAAGTTCACTTTCTGGGCTTATCGCATCCCAGAGACTGCGAACCTGAGCGAAACGGACAATGGCTGTGTCACGCCAAACTCGGAAACTGGCCTACCGGCGTGTACGCTGCTGAGCGCATCGCCGGTCGTCGTGACCACGCCGACACTCACGCTTTCCTCGTTCAACCAGAGCGTAAAACGAGATCAGACCGACCTCGCGTTGGACATTTCGAAAATAGTCGGGGCGCGGATCGGTTACCGTTATGGCGACCGCGTCTTCAACGATTTCGCGAGCTTTACCACCGTCGGCGAAACCAGCATCACCATCCACGAGAACACGGTGCTGGCGGGAATCTGGGTGCGGCCGGCCCACAACGTACGTCTGAATTTTGATGTGGAGCACACCAACTTCGACAATGTGCTTTTTAACATGGCGCCACGCAAGGAATCGCGCTATCGCTTTCAATCGAGCTACAGCCCGCGACAGTGGGCGGTGTTTGGCGGTTCAGTCAACGTGATTGAAGATGCCAATGCCTACTCGATCACCGATTATGTGGGGCACAACCGGAATTATGGCGCGACCGCTTCCATCGCGCCCCGGCGTCAGTTGGGCGTAGAACTGGCCTATAACTATAACGACGTGATCCAGAATGCATTTGTGTGCTTCGCCGATACGCCCCCCACGGGCGCGGTGCTTCCTTTCGTGACAGGTGCTACGGCTTGCCCACAGCCGCTGGCGGGTGCAACTTCGCTGTCCAATCCCCTGACAAATTACGCGATGTATACGAACCATACGCAATTTGGCATGGCGATGGTGCGTTTCCGCTTCGACAAGCGAACCACCATCGATGCCGGCGGCAGCGTCACCAATGTGGATGGCAGCGTTCCGCAATTCAACATCCTACAGCCGCTCGGCACCGCCAATTACCAGTTCTATCAACCGGTGGTCTACCTAAGTGTGGACCTGGGGCACAAGATGGCGTGGAACAGCGGGTGGAATTATTACCAGTACAACGAAGGGTCGTTCATCGGTCCTACAGAGTCGCGCTATTTTCACGCGAACAATGTGACCGAGTCGGTCCGTTACGCGTTTTGACGCGATTTATGCACAGCGCGGAAGTTGGTCTGTTTACGGAACAAGGTCGATAAACAAGGTCGGACAAAACTGCGCCGCTAAACCTGCTCCCTCGCCTCGCCGAGCGATACGTCGACATCCATTTTCCTCTTGCCGCGGTAGATCGTGATCTTAACTGTATCCCCTGCACGATGATCGTTCATGATCTGCGCCAGTGTGTCTTCGTCCTCGATTTTCTCGCCGTCGATGGCGACAATCAAATCCCCGCCCAGCATAATGAGCGTGTTTCCCAAGTACGCGCGTTCGGTTCCGCCGCGAAGTCCGGCGCGATCGGCGGAGCCGCCGGGGATGACCTGCACGACCAGCAAGCCGTAATCGACTGGCAGGCCGATTTCGTCGGCGAGTTCGGGACTAATGGGAATCGTTCGCACTCCCAGTGCCGGACGCCGCACTCGCCCCAGCGTCATCAAGTCATTCAAAACAGCTTTAGCTGTGTTGATCGGAATCGCGAAACCTACGCCTGAATTCTGGCCGACGCTGGAAAGAATCATGGTATTGATACCGATAACTTCACCATGCCAATTCATCAGCGGACCGCCGGAATTGCCCGGATTGATGGCGGCATCCGTTTGGATCGCTTCGTCAATTGTCGCCCCATTCGGCTCACGAACCGGGCGGATCGAGCTGACGATTCCTCGCGTCATCGTCCCAGCCAGCCCAAAGGGATTGCCGATGGCATAAACTTTCTGCCCAACCTGCAAATTGCGCGAATCACCCAGCACCGAAGGAACGAGGTCTGGCGCCTTGATCTGGATCACAGCAAGGTCGTGGGCAGGATCTGTACCGACCACGGTCGCTTTATACTTCTTTCGATTGTGCAGCGTGACTTCCACCTGGCGCGCGTCAGCGACGACGTGATAGTTGGTGAGAATGTGTCCATCCTTGTCGATAACGAAACCTGATCCCTGGCCCTCTTGCGGCACCAATCCATAGAAAAAGTCGAAGGCCATGGCACGGGACGTCACGTTTACTACGGAGGGAATATTTTTCCGGTAAACGAGAATGTTATTTTGCTCTTCCGGATCCAATGACTCATTGCCGGCTGCTTCAGTAATTTCTACCTTGGCGGGATGACTGAGCCAGTCAGCAGGATGGAGAAGAGCGGTTGGGTTCGACCGCCAGGTCGTGAAATAGAAGAATGCCCCGGCGATCACCAGCGCGAGGATTGCAGGTCTCAGAAGCTTCATTGCGTTAACCTTTTGAAGATGGGAATACGATGTGGAGTTGTCCTTGCGAAAAACGCAGCGTTCAATTCCAGCTCATTCCCATTTATCGCCCAATCAATTTTAGCAATGTTGGCCTGCGCGGGATACCGATGTGCCTAGTCACGGGCGAAACCCGGCCACGCTGTTGCGGCGAACGCGCTAGACTGTTTCGGAAAAGCAAATGCTCGCTCCTATTGCCCCGACAAATTCTGGAGGTTTTTCGCCCCTTCACGGAATTCGAGTTCTGGATTTCTCCCACGCTCTGGCAGGTCCGTATTGCTCATTGCTTCTCTCGGACTACGGCGCAGAGGTCTATAAACTGGAAGCGCAGAGCGGCGACATGGGGCGCGGATGGGGCCCTCCCTTCGCGGGCGGAATCGCCAGCGTTTTTCTCGGTCTCAATCGCGGAAAACAAGGAATTTCCATCGATCTGAAGCGGCCTGAAGGGATCGATTTGTGTCTTCGCCTCATCGATAAAGTTGACGTTCTCCTGGAGAACTTTCGCCCCGGTTCCATGGACAAACTGGGGCTTGGATATGAAGCGGTTCATCGGCGCAATCCGCGCCTTATTTACTGTTCGATTTCCGGCTATGGCCAGCAAGGTCCATCACGCGACGAAGCTGCAATGGATCTTGTAGTTCAAGCTTCCAGTGGCCTTCTAAGCATTACCGGAACGGAACAGGGGGAGTCGGTGCGTTGCGGGTACGGCGTCACCGACGTGACCGCCGGACTATTTGCCGTCATCGGAATTTTGTTGGCTTTACGCGCCAGAGAAACCACCGGCTGTGGCCAATTTGTGGATGTTTCCATGCTCGACAGCATGATCTCGACGATGAGCTCCAACTACATGAGTTTTCTCGGATCCAATATTGTTCCGCAGCCCATGGGAACGGAGTTTCCCACCATCGTGCCTTACCGTGTGTACCGGGCTGCCGACCGCTCCATTGGCATTGCAATCGGCAGCGAAAAACTCTGGTCTTCGTTTTGCCGCACGCTCGGTCGGACGGATCTTGAAACCCATCCTGATTACAAGACAAATGCCTTGCGGATTCTGAATCGTGAGGCTCTGGAGCCTGTGCTTTGCGAAGTGTTCTCGAAGAAGCCGGCGGAGGAATGGATCACGAAACTTCAAGCCGCAGGTATACCCTGTTCGCTGGTACGAAACTTTCGCGAAGTGTCAGAGCACCCGCAGAGCCAGATTCGAGAGATGTTTCCCGTGATTGATCATCCCACCGCGGGCAAACATCGCGTCACCGGGACGCCGGTGAAACTTTCTGAAACACCCGGCAGACCGGGCGCCCCCGCTCCGTTGCTGGGTCAGCACACTCGCGAAGTTCTCAAGACGTTCTTCGCACTCGACGACAATGCGATCGAGGACCTTGTTTCGCGTCGTGTGGTGTTCGAATCGGTTGTCCCGACCGAATCGAAGTTCTAAGCTCGCTCGCATTCCCTCAGAAAGAAAATTTCAAAGAGAACTGAAATTGCCGCGGGTTGAGCGCGGTTCGCGGGGTGCCGAACACAGGATTCGGCGTATTGGGAATCGTCACCGGCAGAGAGCCGGCGAGAATCCAGGCAACGCCTACCGGCGAAGGATTGGCCGTAGTGACGGGAGCCTGCAGCGCGGTGGCCTGCTGCGAGGCGCAAGAAATCTGTCCCGCCTGAATGCCGCGCGTGATCGCATCGTTATAGTGCTTCGGCACCTGCGGAGTCGCCCCGCAAAAAACCGGCGAGCCGTAAACCGACTGGACCTCCTCGATGTTCTGCCGGTTCAACACGTCGAATGCATCCATCCCCAGATCCAGCCGCATCCCTTCGTGGAAGTTGAAAGACCGGCCCAGATGCAAATCCCACGTGTAAAGGGGATCGCCAATGTAGGTGTTGCGCGGGATCATCGTGGCGCAGTTCGTCACCGAAGTGCAATTGGGTGCAACCGGCGGGCCGCCTACGCGGTCCGTACTTAAGCCAGCGAGGTCTCCCAGAACGTTTTCGCCCGGAAACAACGTGAAAGGACTTCCCGACTGAAGCGTGATGATGCTGCTGAAAATGAAATTGCGGTCCCAGCCATGATCGGGCGCATTGGCGGTCAGATTCGCCACAAAGCGATGGCGAAGATCCTGATTCGAATTCGCTTTCTCCGCGTCGTAGTCGAACTGATTCGGCGGAAGATTGATGAACGTTGTGAAGTTCCCGTTGTCGATAGTGTGCGAATAGGTGTAGTTCGCTGTGAGGTTCAAAAACTTTCCGGCTTGCTCGCGCGCCGTTACCGTCAGGCCGTTGTAGTGCGCCCAGGCGACGTTGTTGTTGTAATCGAGCAGGCCCGCGCTGATCGTGGGCGCAGGTGCAGCTGCGCTCGGCACGCCGAATTCCAGACCGGATGGATTGGTTAGCGTTCCAAAAATCGGACCTAGGCCGAAGGGCCCAAGGCTCGGAGTTCCAGAACAAGGCGTCAGGCTGCCACTGGGATTGAGCCAACCTTGCGCGTAATAAGGATTGCCGGACTTACTCGTGCCCAGCGGACACGGCACATTAATATTATTGCCGCGCACCAGACCATTTGCATATACGAGAAGATAGGCGAGACTCAGCGTGAAGCCGCGTCCAAACTGGCGATCCACTTCAACACTGGCCTGGCTGGCGTAGGGCAAGCCGCCATTCTTCTCGATGCCTCCGGCGCCCACACCGCAAGCGCCACCAGGACCCGCAGGTGTCAGGGAGCAGGGCCCGGTTAGCGTTTCGGCGGGATATGGGGCGCCCGCAAAAACATTGAAAGCTTGTAAGGCCGCAAAACTTAGCACTCCGCCCGGCTGTCCCGCGCAAAGCGCGGCCGGCAATGGCGGGCACGGCAGCGCTGGCGTCCCCGGATATCCCGGTGCTCCGCCTAATTGCCAGCCTCCACCGGAAGCGCGGCTATTCAGCATCGGCACATTCACAGCCGAAAGACCCGCTGCTGTGCAACTCGCGGGCGTCGCTCCATTGCCGCAGAAGTATCCCGGAATATCTTTTTGATTACCGGTGACAAAAAAGAACGTCATGTTGTTGCGATCGAAGAACAAGCCGTAGCCGGCGCGCACCACGGTTTTGCTGTCGGGCGCCCAGGCAACGCCTACGCGCGGTTGAAACGCTTTGTGGTAAGGCTCAATGGCGTATCCGAGGCCTGTTTCAACATCCCACCGCAACCCGTAGTTGATTGTGAGATTAGGTTTGATGCGCCACTTATCCTGCGCAAACAAGCCCCAATAGCCGTGATCAAGATGGAAATTAAAGTTGCTGGCCAGGTCTGTAGGCGTCGCGCTTGGCCAGCCCCCACCGAATCCGGCACCGGTAGGCGGGGGCGGCACGTAGCCATTGTAAAAGCCAGTCCCGCAAGGCGTATTCACGTCGGGACAATTCGCGCGGGGAAGACTAATGCCTTGATAGAGGAATGAGACTCCGTCGGCTTGGGCCGGCAGCGGGCAATTACTCGTCGGAAGCGAGCCGTAGGTTCCCCCGGTTGTGATCGCATTGACGCTGTCGGCAAAAGAGTACAGGCAATCAAGATTGGGAAACAGAATGCGCTCGGGCTCAAACCCTGGATAGTTATTCTGATCCCACAGATAATTTCCATCGAATCCGAAAGTGGCGACGTGATTTCCTTTCACCCACGACATCGAGTCCGATCCCTCAAGCCGGCTTTCGTAGATGGCATCGTAACTCCCGAAGTTGTGACCAAACTCGAGATCGTTTACCACGCTGAGGTCGGGCTGGCCGGTGGCTCCCGGAAAGCTGTAATGACGCCGCGCAAATTGCACCAGCGCTGAATTGACGAGGCTCGGCTTGAGAACCGAATTGACCGTTGTGACTACGGATTGATCGCGAACGAAGAGATTGCGACCGCCGCTGGGCGTGCCGATGCCGCCGCCGTCTTCCGTAAGACCGATGAGTTCACCCAAGTCACGCGCGTCTTCAACGTTATATCGGACCGCGAGCCGGTTATTCGTCGTCAATTGTTCGTCAAATCGGGCAAAGCCGTAGTCGTTGTCTCCCGTGCGGAGTGTTGACTGCAGGCCGGCGAAACCCGACTGTCCACCCTCGGGTGCAAGTCCTAAATACGATTTTGCAAGATCAATGTTGGCGATGTTGTTGTATAAATCCGGGGCGTAGGTCGGCGAATACGCGTTTCTATGAGCTTCATAGTTCATGAAGAAGAACGCTTTATCTTTCTTGATGGGACCGCCGAGCGTTCCACCGAATTGATTTTGCCGCCATATATCGGGCAACGGGGAGGGCTGCAAGATGGAACGCGCGTTTAGCGCGGTATTTTCAAAATACTCATAGAGCGATCCATGAAAGTTGTTCGTGCCTGATTTGGTCACGACGTTGACGATGCCACCTACCGTGCGGCCGTAATCCGCTCCAAAACTGTTGTTCACCACGCGAAATTCCTGTACGGAATCCTGCGGCGGCGTGGCGCGCTGCACACCGCTGACTTCATTCACGAAATCGGCGCCGTCGACTGTGATTTCGTTGCTGAACGATCTCATGCCGCCGAAGGAGATCTGCGTCGTTTCGAATTCCGTGACCGTCGTTCCCAGACTGGTGCGGCTGGTCGAGACCCCGGGCGTCAGCAGAGCGAAGTCAGTGAACAGACGGCTGCTGGTGGGTAGCGCTTGAATTTGCTGCGTTTCGATCACCTGGCTGATTTCCGTCTTTGTAGGCTCAATGGTGGGCGCTTCCGTGGTCACCACAACGGTTTCGCCAAGCGAAGCCACTCGCAGCCCCACGTTGATTGTTGCCACTTGGCCGACCGTGAGCACGATTCCGGTTTGAGTGAAATTAGCAAAGCCAGCCGAGGCCACTTTCAGCTCGTACGTGCCGGGGGGCACGTTCGCAAACGCGTAGAAGCCGCGTTCGTTCGAGGTCGTCGTGTAGGTAGTGTCCGTCGCAGTGTTGCGCAGCCGGATGGATGCAGTGACTACGACGCGCCCGCTGGGGTCGGTGACGGTGCCGCTCAGCTGGGCGTTAGCGATACTTCCCTGTGCGAACATCACATGCGCGCTGCAGATGAAAATGGCAGCAAGCAGGAACTGCAGAGAGGAATGCCGTTTCATCCGCGCCTCCGATGGAACGCACATCAGCTACCCTAAAGTCGGGCAGCGACGGTGATTCGACGCGCCCGAGTGCAGCAAGCTGTTTACCACCATAAAATGATCGGTGTCAATAAAAATGTATACGTTCGTATGCTCAGGCGCTGAACCGCTTTAATAAACTCAATAACCTAGAGGAAACATCAATCAATAATGTATGCATTGGTGAGGAAAGAGTGCCCTGAGGAGTTCCCAGAAACCTTGGTTAGAGAGTTGTGAGGCAGAGTTCTTTTGGCGTCCGCAGAAGAGCGCAATCCACGCGCAATCACTAAGACGAAATTTGACGATTGCGTTACTGGGCTGGCGAACGGTTCTGATCTTCCGTAGTAATTTTCGATACCGCACGGGACATATTGATGCTTTCACGAATCGCGTAGGCGTGCTCGAACATGAGCGCCGCTACCCGCGCCCCTTCTTTGTTCTCAAGCGCCTGAACGATCGAGTGATGCTGGCGATGAGTGTAATGCAGCAGATCGTACATGCGCGGAAGGTCCACGCGGTCAAAGGCAATAGC
>Ga0070735_10005417_pt1 | contig 10609 bp, 13 predicted proteins | sample Coa_R1_FD_66443 | JGI IMG/M metagenome (GOLD analysis project Ga0070735, IMG submission 66443) | Surface soil microbial communities from Centralia Pennsylvania, which are recovering from an underground coalmine fire - Coalmine... | ecosystem: Environmental > Terrestrial > Soil > Unclassified ... | reverse complement strand
ATGAGGACAGTGTCGTTTCGAGGATCGCCAACGTAATCCTGCGATCCCGCGCCCGATTCTTCACGCTCCTCCATCGCCTCGCCCCAGCTCCGAACCACGCTAACGTTTCGGCGAAGATGGCGGTCGCCGCGCCGATCGGCAAGCCGTGGATTGAGACTTACGCAATAACGTTATCCACATGTGTTTGCTGCGCCGCCCATGGCGCTTTGCCCGCTTAAGGCCTTGCCCTCCTCTCCGCCGTCGTGCAGGGAAAGGGGGGCAATGGAGCTGCAGCCTTTCACAATGTTGCGAGCGCGGGATTATCTCTGGACGGCGGTCGGGTTTTGCGCCGTCGCCTTCGCGCTATGGCTTCTGGTCAAGGAGCTGCGCGGCCTTTCACCGAAAGAAGTTGTCGCGGGCTTCTCCTCGATCCCCATTCACTCTTGGCTGCTTGCGCTTGCCTCCACCATTGTCGCTTACGCGGCCCTCGCCTGGTACGATCGCATCGGCCTCGCCCATCTTGGGCATAAGCTGCCCTGGGGGTTCATTTCGATCGTTTCCTTCACGACTTACGCGCTGTCTCACAATATCGGCGCTTCGATTTTTTCCGGCGCCGTGGTGCGCTACCGGGCCTATTCGACGCGCGGCCTGACGGCGACGGAAGTCGGTGTTCTCGTCGCCTTCTGCTCCTTCACTTTCATCCTCGGCGAACTTCTGCTCGGCGGCGTCTTGCTCACCATCTGGCCGGAGATCGTCGATCGCTGGGCGGCTCAGTTTCCGCATTGGGGCGCGCGATTGGGCGGGCTCGTCATGCTCGCTGCCGTCGCGCTTTATGCATTCGGATCGTTGCGCCATTTTCCGCCGATGAAAATCGGCGGCTTTGCGCTTGTCTATCCGCGTCCGAACATATTGCTTCGCCAGCTTCTCGCGGCCCCGATTGAAATCATCGGCGCGGCGGGAATCATTTATTTCACGCTGCCCGAAGCCGGCAATCCCGGCTTTATCGCCGTGCTTGGAGTCTTTCTCGGCAGTTTCGCGGTCGCGCTTGCGAGCTACGCGCCGGGCGGCGTCGGCGTGCTCGAATTTTGCTTCTTGAAGGGCATGCCGGACACGCCCCCGGCGCAGGTTCTCGCCGCCCTGATCGCGTTTCGATTGCTCTATTTATTGATTCCGCTGGCCTTCGCGATCGTCGCGGTCTTTCAATTCGAACGCGGAAGGCTCGGCGAAATTTTGCGTCTGCGCGCCCGAGGAGAAAATTTTGAACGGCGACTTGAAACCGCGGCCGAGCGACGTTCTGATCGTCGTTGATATGCAATATGATTTCATGCCGGGCGGCGCTTTGGCCGTCGCCGAAGGCGATGCGATCGTTCCGCTCGTCAATCGGCTCGCGGCGAAATTCGAGAATGTCGTCCTCACTCAAGACTGGCACCCGCCCGGCCACGCCTCATTCGCGTCTTCGCATGCCGGCGCAAAGCCTTTCGAGACGACGCGCCTCGCCTATGGCGAGCAGGTGCTTTGGCCGGACCATTGCGTGCAGGGAAGCCGCGGCGCCGCGCTTCACGAAAATCTCGCGATCGACCGCGCAATTCTGATCTTGCGAAAAGGCGCCAACCGCGAAGTCGATTCCTATTCCGCATTCGTCGAGGCGGATGGAGAATCCAAGACAGGCCTTGCCGGCTTTTTGCGTGAACGGGGAATCGCGCGGGCCTTCCTCGTCGGCCTTGCGACGGATTATTGCGTCGGCTTTTCCGCGCTCGACGCGCGCGCCGCCGGCTTCGAGGCCTTTGTCATCGAAGACGCTTGTCGCGGGATCGATTTGGCGGGCTCGCTCGGCACGGCTTGGGCGAAAATGAAAGCGGCCGGCGTCGAGAAAATTCAGGCGAGCGCGTTCGGCGATTAACCGCGTTCAATAAAGGTTTAGCGACCCTCCCCCTGCTTCTAAACCTCTGGTTAACCGCTGCCGCCCCATTCATGAAACCGATCGTCGCGTCTGGGTCGCCGCGACTCCCCCCGTGTTGTCGGTTTGTTGCTTCAGCCTGAATGATCACGCTTTATCATCACCCGTTCTGCCCCCATTCCCGCTTCATCAGGCTTGTTCTTGCCGAGTTCGGTCATGAGCCCGATCTGATCGAGGAGCGCGTTTGGGAAAGACGGCGCGAATTTCTCTTGCTTAGCCCCGAAGGCGCGACCCCCGTCCTCGTCGAAGGCGAAACCGCGTCGGCGCCCGGCGCCAACCTGATCGCGGAATACCTGGACGAGACCCAAGGACTGGCGTTAGGCGAGCGCCGCCTCATGCCGGAGGATACGCTGGACCGGCTCGAGACGCGCCGGCTTATGAACTGGTTCAACCAGAAATTCTTCGAAGAAGTTTCGAGCTGGCTCGTCGGCGAAAAAATCTACAAGCGCTTCCGCTCCGCCTCGCAGGGCGGCGGCGGACCCGATATGGAGGCCGTACGCGCGGCGCGCTCGAATTTGCGCTATCATCTGCGCTATATCGGCCACTTGATGCGCTCGCGGAAGTGGCTTGCCGGCGACCGCCTGACATTCGCCGATCTTGCCGCGGCGGCGCATATTTCCTGCGTTGATTTTCTGGGCGATGTGCCATGGGCCGAGGACGAGATGGCGAAGGATTGGTACGCGCGGATCAAGTCGCGCCCGGCCTTTCGCAGCCTCTTGGCGGATCAACTGCCCGGAATAAGGCCAAGCCCGGCTTACGCCGATCTCGACTTCTAGAGGCGCTACGCGCCAAGGCGAGCGACCTTGGCTTCGATCTTTGCCGCGTCGCTCCGCCAGATCCGCCGCCGCGCGCAGCCGCGCGCCTCGAAGAATGGATCGCGGCTGGCCGTCACGGCGACATGGATTGGATGGAGACGACCAAGGATCGCCGATCCAATCCACGCGCGCTCTGGAGCGATGTCAGAAGCGTGATCATGCTCGGCGTCAATTATGGGCCGTCGCTCGACCCTCTCGCCGCGCTTGCCGACAAAAACATCGGCGTCATCTCCGTCTATGCGCGAAACCGCGACTATCACGATGTCATGAAGGGCCGTCTCAAACAGCTCGCCGGTTGGCTGGCGGCGGCGGCGAAGCCCGAGCGCGCGGGCGTCAAAATCTTCGTCGACACGGCCCCGGTGATGGAGAAGCCGCTAGCCGCAGCCGCGGGTCTCGGCTGGCAGGGCAAGCACACCAATCTCGTCTCGCGGCAATACGGCTCCTGGCTCTTCCTTGGCGCGATCTTCACCGATCTCGACTTCGCGCCTAACGCGCCGGAGCAAGATCATTGCGGCCAGTGCCGCGCCTGCCTCGACATCTGTCCGACCAAGGCTTTTCTTGCGCCCTATCAACTCGACGCGCGCCGCTGCATTTCGTACCTCACGATCGAACATAAAGGCCATATCGATGCGGAATTTCGCGCCGCGATCGGCAATCGCATCTATGGGTGCGACGATTGCCTCGCCGTCTGTCCTTGGAACAAATTCGCCAAGGACGCACGAGAGGCAAAGCTGATCGGGCGCGCCGATCTCTCAGCGCCGCCCTTGACGGAACTGGCCGCCTTGGACGAAGCCGCGTTCCGCGCGTTCTTTTCCGGCGGCCCGATCAAGCGACTCGGCCATACGCGCTTTTTAAGGAACGTTCTGATCGCCATCGGCAATTCCCGAAATCCCCGCCTGGCGGAGAGCGCCTTTCGACATCTCGACCATGCCTCGCCGCTCGTTCGCGCCATGGCCGTCTGGGCGCTCGGGCGTCTGATGACGCCGCGCGCTTTCGCCGATTTGACGCGGGCTCGCGCCGCCAAAGAAATGGATCCCGCGGTGGCGGCCGAATGGCGCGCGCCTGAGCCGGATTTCCAAAACTGAGTGCATGGATTGGCGGCCGGCCGCGACAATCTCGGCCGGCTTCACCTTTCGGCGCAAAAGCTTCCTTTCAGCCGCCAATCCCTGGAAAGGCGACCGCTTCAAGGCTTTTGGAAAAAACTGATCTCGCGTGCTCCCGCCTCAAACGCGCGCGGGGATACAGGGTGATGTCAGTGCGTGACGAGCGAGACAGTACCGTGTTTCAACTTTTCGATTTCGTCTTTGATCGATAACTTTTTTCGTTTCAATTCGACCAGTTTCAGTTCGTCGGCGCCTGGATGCGCCTTTTCGGCTTCTATCGCCACTTTTATTGCGTGATGACGACGCTCCAGTTCGGCGAGATGCGCCTCCAGCGACATTGAGTCACTCCCTGGTTATTATCGACGACAAAAGTGTGACACAGCGCGCGGCGGTTGCAAGCCTCGAAAAGGCGGGGCGCGTATCAATTTTTTTCAACAGCATGGTCAATGTCACCCCGCTTTCGCTTCAATTTGAGCGTTGAGTGAGGATACGTGTTGATTAAATTCGTCGAATCAACGAGATAGCGGCGTTATCCGCATGGGAGGCGGTAGCCATCTCCGTGCGGATTGCGCGTAGCGGCAATCCCCGATTTCCACTGGCTATCTTGCCGGAGACACGCCTCGCTCGCATAATCGCGCGCGGGGGCGCAGGGGTTCAAGTCGTCATTCGAATCATCAGGCGAGTGGGATGACGCACCAGGAGCTGACGGACGCCGAACGCGAGGAAATCCGCCGCCAAATCGAGCGTTTGCGCGAGGAGCACCGCGATCTCGACGCCGCGATCGAAGCGCTTGATCGCGTTGGTTCGACGGACCGTTTGCAATTGCAGCGTTTCAAGAAGCGCAAGCTGGCGGTGCGCGACAAGCTTGCGATGTACGAAGATATGCTCACGCCTGACATTATCGCCTGAGGCGTTCGATCGGCGAAAGCGCTATAGCGGCGTCGCCTTGCGCCGCGCCTGTCGCTGGTTTAAGCCGCACGGCCTTCCTTCACCCCATCGAGCGAGTCCGTGGCGATCTCTTCGAAACCCGTCGCCATCATTATGGGAAGTCAGTCCGACTGGACGACGATGCGGCGCGCCGCCTCGACGCTCGACGCGCTTGGCGTCGGCCATGAGGCTTTGATCGTCTCGGCTCACCGGACGCCGGATCGGCTCGTCGCTTTCGCTAAAAGCGCGCGCCAAGCGGGTTATAAAGTCATTATTGCGGGCGCTGGCGGCGCCGCGCATTTGCCTGGCATGACCGCCGCGTTCACGCCCCTTCCTGTCCTTGGCGTTCCTATTCAATCCAAGGCCCTATCGGGGCAGGACAGCCTTTTGTCGATTGTGCAGATGCCGGCGGGCGTGCCGGTTGGGACCCTCGCCATTGGCGAGGCTGGCGCCGTCAACGCCGCGATTCTCGCCGCTGCGATTCTCGCCCTGCAAGACGAAGATCTTGCCGGGCGGCTCGACGCTTGGCGGCAGGCGCAGACCGGCGCCGTCGCCGAGCGCCCCAACGAAGGCGAGGCGCGGTGACGCTTTCCCCAGGCGCGACAATCGGCATTCTCGGCGGCGGCCAGCTCGGCCGGATGCTCGCCATGGCCGCGGCAAGGCTTGGTCTCAAGAGCCACATTTTCGCGCCTGATCCCGAATCGCCCGCTTTTGACGTCGCCAGCGCCTACACGGTCGCCTCCTATGAGGACGAAGCCGCGCTTGCGCGATTCGCCGAGGCTGTCGATGTCGTTACCTATGAATTCGAGAATGTGCCGATCGCTTGTGCTGAATTCCTCAGCGAACGCCGCCCATTGCGACCCAATGCGCGCGCCTTGGCGCTGACCCAGGATCGATTGCCGGAGAAGAGATTTCTCCAGGATATCGGCCTGAAGACAGCGCCGTTTCTCGCCGTCGAAGACGCGGGCGCGCTTGTGCGCGCCGTCGCCACTTTGGGCCGGCCGTCGATCCTGAAGACTCGACGTTTCGGCTATGACGGCAAAGGCCAGGCGCTGATTCGCGAAGGCTCCGACCTTGCCGCGCTCTATCGCGCGCTCGGCGGCGACCCGACGATTTTGGAAGGACTCGTGCGTTTCGAGCGCGAAGTCTCATTGATCGCGGCGCGCGGCGTCAATGGCGAATTCGCCGCCTTCGATCTCTGCGAGAACGAACACGAGCGTCATATCCTGGCGCGCACCCATCTGCCGGCCAAAGTCGAGCCGCAGACGGAGACGGCGGCGAAGAAACTCGCGCGCGAAATTATCGAAGCTTTGGACTATGTCGGCGTCCTCGCCGTCGAACTCTTCGTGGTTCGCGACTACGACGGCTCGGAAGGCCTTGTCGTGAACGAGATCGCGCCGCGGGTCCATAATTCGGGGCATTGGACGCTCGACGGCGCCCTGACGTCGCAATTCGAGCAGCACATTAGAGCGATCGTCGGCTGGCCGCTCGGCGCGACAATGCGGCTCGGCGCAATCGAAATGCGCAATCTGATCGGCGAAGACGCGAATAGCTGGTTCGACGTCCTCTCCGAACCCGGCCAGCATCTGCACCTCTATGGCAAGATGGACATTAGGCCGGGCCGGAAGATGGGCCATGTCACCCGCGTTTCGCCGCCAAATTGAAAAACGCCGCAATTTCTGGGCCACGAACCTGGCCGAGGCCTGGACAATGACGGTCGCCTCTGATAAACGCCCGCCCTCTGCTTCGGCGCTTTCGAGCACCCGAAGCGTCGTTTTCACATTGCCTGTTCACCGTCCAGCAGGGCCCTCGCGGGCCTGCCTAACATAGGATCGCTCGTGCAAGTTCTCGTCCGCGACAACAATGTCGATCAGGCGCTCAAGGCGCTCAAAAAGAAGATGCAGCGCGAAGGCATTTTCCGCGAGATGAAGTTGCGCGGCCATTACGAGAAGCCGTCCGAGAAGAGAGCCAGAGAAAAGGCTGAGGCGGTGCGTCGCGCGCGTAAGCTCGCTCGCAAGAAATTGCAGCGCGAAGGTCTTCTTCCGGTCAAGGCTAAGCCGGCCGTCGGCGCGCCGCGCTAAGGGAACGACGAGCGCCGCTTGCTTGTGGAGCGGCGCTTTTATTTTTTATTATGGCCGCGAGCCGCCAAGCTCGTGGCCGTCGTCTTTTTAGGGCCACGTTCGCGCTATTGTTTCTAGTTTATTAGCCACTTTGCGAACAAAGTCGGCGCGCTTACAACATTCTGTCGTCAACGGCGCCGAATTTGACCGGGTGGGCATTGGAGCGAAGCTTGAGAAATATGATCAGCCCTCGTTTTGCCGGCGTCCTTGTCCTCGCTCTGACCCTTGCGGCTTGCAACAGCCTCGGCGCCATTGCGCCGCCCGACGCGCATATCGCCGAAGTCGAATCAGATCAGAGCGGCGCGAGCGCCGTGAATATCGCCTCGCTGAGCGACGTCATTCAGCGCAATCCCAATGATTCGGCCGCTTACAATACGCGCGGCGCCGCTTACGCCCGGAACGGGCGATACCAAAACGCGGTCGACGATTTCACCCATGCCGTCCAGATCGATCCGGCCTTCGCCGCCGCCTATGTGAATCGCGCGCTCGCCTATCGGCAGATGCACAAGGACAATCTGGCGCTCGCCGATTTCAATCAGGCTCTGGTCGCCAATCCGAATCACGCCGCCGCCTATCTCGGCCGCGCCAACCTGCTTCGCGCCCAAGGTCACCTGCCCGAGGCGCTCGCCGATCTCGATCAGGCGATTCGTCTCAATCCAGAAGGCGCCCAGGCTTTTCACGCGAGAGGGCTTATCTATCAGCGCCAGGGCGATAACGCCCATGCGATCACCGACTTCAATAACGCGATCGATCGCGATCCTTTCGCTGGCGCTCCCTATCAAGCGCGCGGCGAGAGTTACATTGCGGTCGGCAAATATGACGCGGCAGTCGAAGACTTCAACGCCGCGCTCAATGTCGATTCCCATAACGCCGACGGATGGGCTGGCCTCGGTGTGGCCTACGAAAAGCAGGGCAACCGCGCCAAGGCGGTGGAATCGTACGGCCGTGCGATCTCGATCGACCGCAACAATCAGACCGCCCGCGAAGGTCTCGACCGTCTGCGCTGACCGGAACGCGCCATCCGCGGACATTTTGAAACGCTGCGGCTAAAGTTTTTCCTCGACCGATTCTTGACGCGCGCCGACAATACGGGCTGCGTAGACGATTGATTCGTCGACGCGCTTTGCGGCTTTGCAGCCGCGCGGAACGGAGCTTATGGCGGGCCTTGATCAACGGGACGAATTGAGCGAACCGCTGGGCGTCAAACCGCCGCCCAGGCGCAAGCTGTCCCTTCGTCTCGTGGCGCTGTCGTTAAGCGTTTTGATTCTCGCGGCCTTAGGCGTGTTCCTCGCAAAAACGGATAATCGACTGGGCGGCGAGCCTTTCGCCGTCGCCTCGATTGAGCAACGCGCCGCTGTAGGCGCTTCTTCGGCGCCCGCCCATCCGCCCGAGGCGGCGGCGCCGGCGGCGCCTTCCGGGCAAATGTCGGCGACCCAGGTCGAAGCGCAAAGCGGCGTTAAAGTGGTTCGCGGCGGCGGGGCGGCGGCCCCTGGCGCTATGATCATCGAAGTACCGCAGGCGCTTGGCCTCCATTTGACGGCGGCGCCCGACGACAGGCTGATTGAGAAATCGCGCTACGGCCTTCTGCCGCGCGTCGGCGCCGATGGCGCGCGCCCGGCCGACGTCTATTCGCGACCCTCTCTCGTCCCCGACAAGCTCAAGGCGGCGCCACATATCGCTATTCTGGTTGGCGGACTGGGCCTCAGCGAGGACGGGACCGCCGACGCGATTCGCGAATTGCCCGGTCCTGTCTCGCTCGCTTTTGCGCCCTATGGCGCGCAAGTGGCGCGGCAAGCCGCCGACGCGCGCGACGCCGGCCACGAAATATTTCTCCAAGCGCCGATGGAGCCTTTCGATTACGCGACCAATAATCCAGGTCCCCACACATTGCTCACTTCGGGCAGCGACTCCCAGATTCTCGACGATCTCCATTGGCTGATGGCCCGGTTTCCCGGCTATGTCGGCGTGACCAATTTCCTCGGCGCCAAATTCACGGCCGAGGAGGCGCCGCTATCGCTGGCGCTGCGCGACATCGCTTCGCGCGGCCTGATCTACGTCGACGACGGTTCGTCGCCACGAAGCCTCGCGCGGAGCCTGGCGGGTCATCTCGCTCTTCCGGCGGCCAGCGCCGACGTCGTGATCGACGCCAGCCAAAAGCCGCAGGCGATCGAGGAGGCTTTGACCCGGCTCGAAGCCATGGCGCGGGCGAACGGCTCCGCGCTAGGCGTCGCTACCGCTTTGCCGATGAGCGTCGAGCATGTTTCCCGCTGGGCGCGGTCTCTCGAAGCGCGCGGCCTTGCTCTGACGCCTGTCTCGGCGATAGTGACGCGTGGACCCGGACCGGCGGCCCAAGTCGTCGCGCCCGACGCTCCCGCGGTGAACCGCTGATGAGTCTCGAGGACCTTCCCTATCGCCCCAGCGTCGGCGTCGCCCTGTTCAACCGGGATGGCAAAGTCTTTCTCGGCCGGCGCAAGAGGCGGCGCGCGCCCAGCAAGGAAGGCCTCGGCTTTGAATGGCAAATGCCCCAGGGCGGCATCGATCGCGGCGAGACCCCGCGCGCCGCGGCCTTACGCGAGCTCTACGAAGAAACCAATGTCGAAAGCGTATCGCTGCTCGCCGAGGCGCCGCAGTGGTTGAGCTATGATTTGCCGCCCGATGTCGCGGCCAATCGCTGGCGCGGCCGTTTCCGCGGCCAAAGGCAAAAATGGTTCGCTTTTCGCTTCGAGGGGCAAGACAGCGAAATCGACATCGATCGTCCAGCCAAGGGCGCCCATCCGCCGGAATTCGACGCCTGGCGCTGGGAGCGGATCGAAGAACTGCCCGCTCTGGTGATCCCGTTCAAACGGCAAGTCTATGAGGCGGTGGTCGAAAGCTTCGCCGCTCTCGGCAAGCCGGCGGGAAGCTGACCGCCGGCACGAAATCAGCGACCGGCGGCAAGGTCCGCTTGCGCTTGCGTCAAAGTCTCCGCCATTTTTCGGCGGATGCGGTGATCGGACATTTCGACGCCGGCGCTTTTCAAATCCGCGCGCAGAGTTTCAAAAAGAGCCTCGTCATCGGCGCGCTCCACTTGCGCGGCGACGATCGCTTTGGCGTGAGCGTCAGCCTCTGCACCCTTCTTGCCGATCAATTCCGCGGCCCATAGGCCGAGAAGTCTGTTGCGACGCGCGTGCGCCTTGAAGGTCAGCGCCTCGTCGGCGGCGAAGCGTCTTTCAAATCCTTCTTCGCGTTCTTCGAAAGCGCCCATGGAAGTCCTGCGAGAAAAACGGATGTTCGTTCCGCGATAGGCCACTATGTGCAAGAATAGCGTAAAATCAAAGGCGCGCTATTTTCAGGCGCGGTTCGATGCGGATGGAGCGATGCCCGAGTTCAATGCGAAGTCATGCAATCAATGAGATTGTGTCGCCGGCGCGGCGCTGAATTACGACGCGGATTCCTTAAATTTTCCAGCATGATCGCGCGATGTGATTTGGCGCAATTACATACTTTATTCGCCGCCTTTTGCTTCCTCGCCGCCCATGCGACCGCCGCCACGGCCCATGCCGAAATGATCTACCGCCGCGGCGCGGCGGGCGACGTTGCGACGCTCGACCCGCAAAAGACCGGCAGCGTTACCGAAGCCGATCTCCTCGGCGATCTCTTCGAAGGCCTCGTAACCTATGATTCCGAAGGCAGGATCGTCCCCGGCGTGGCGGAAAGCTGGACGATCAG
>Ga0070735_10005415_pt1 | contig 10611 bp, 9 predicted proteins | sample Coa_R1_FD_66443 | JGI IMG/M metagenome (GOLD analysis project Ga0070735, IMG submission 66443) | Surface soil microbial communities from Centralia Pennsylvania, which are recovering from an underground coalmine fire - Coalmine... | ecosystem: Environmental > Terrestrial > Soil > Unclassified ... | reverse complement strand
ACGTGCCATTGACGTGGTCGCCGCCGGACTGCGTCAAGGTGGACGCCTCATCTATGTCGGGGCCGGAACCAGCGGCCGCCTCGGCGCCCTCGACGCCTCAGAAATTCCGCCCACCTTCAATACCGATCCTCGCACCGTGCAATACATCATGGCTGGAGGCCCCAAGGCTCTCGGCGCCTCCACCGAGGCCAGCGAAGACGACACCCACCTCGCCCTCGCCGAAATCAAGAAGCGCAAGCCCGGCAAGCACGACATCGTTCTAGGCATCGCCAGCAGCGGACGCACTCCCTTCACCATTACCGCCGTTGAATATGCCCGCCAACGCGGAGCACATACCATCGCCTTGACTTGCAACCGCGACTCTCCGCTGGAGCGCGCTGCCGACTTCGCCATCATCACCGAAGTCGGGGCCGAGGTTCTCGCCGGATCCTCTCGCATGAAAGCCGGGACCGCCCACAAGATGGTGCTCAACATGATTTCCACCGGAGCTATGACTCGCCTCGGCTACGTCTACGGCAATCTCATGGTCAGCGTCTGGACCAAGAATGAAAAGCTCGTCCAGCGCGCCATCCGCATCGTCGAACAGGCCACCGGAACCGATCACGAGACCGCCGCCCGCGCTCTCAGAGCCAGCGGGAATCGAACTCCAGTCGCGGTAGTGATGCTCGCTGCCGGAGTCACTAAATCCCAAGCCGCCGCCGCGCTCAAGAAGACCAAAGGTCACGTCCGCCAGGCGATCGAACAAGCAAGAAGCTAAACGAAGTTGAATTTGGAGCGCGGCGTCTCCGGTGACCGCGTGACCTGGTGAAGGTCCCTCAGTAACAACAGTGATCCCCATGTTCCCCGCTACAATATTCCTGCAAGGATTCCTTCATGGACAAATTCGTCATTCGCGGCGGAGAGCCGCTGCTCGGCACCGTCCGTGTCAGCGGGGCAAAGAATGCCGCGCTCCCCTGCATGGCCGCCGCCCTGCTCACCGATCAGCCCGTCATCCTCGAAAACATTCCGCAGGTTCGCGACATTCACACCACACGTAACCTGCTCACCGCCATGGGCGCCGAGGTCGAACTCGGCTACGGACGCGCCCAGCACCGCACCAGCATCCACTGCGCCACTCTCGCCAGCCCCGAAGCTTCTTACGAACTAGTGAAGACCATGCGCGCCTCCACGCTTGTGCTTGGCCCGCTGCTCGCCCGCTGCGGTCGCGCCCGCGTCTCGCTTCCCGGCGGCTGCGCCATCGGATCGCGCCCCATTGATCTTCACATCAAGGGCCTGGAACAACTCGGCGCCAAAATCACGCAGGAGCACGGCTACGTTGAAGCAACGGCCAAGCGCCTCAAGGGCGCGGAAATTGTTTTCGACAAGATCACCGTGACCGGCACCGAAGACTTGCTCATGGCCGCCACCCTCGCCGATGGCGAGACCATACTGCAGAACTGTGCTCGCGAGCCCGAAGTTGCAGACCTCGCCGCATTGCTCAACAAAATGGGAGCCAGGATCGACGGCGCGGGCACGCCCACTATCCGCGTGAAAGGCGTCGCCAAGCTGAAAGGCGCAAAGCACCGCATCATTCCCGACCGCATCGAAGCCGGAACGTTCATCATCGCCGGAGCCATGACCGGCGGCGACCTTAACATCGCCGGATGCGATCCTGCTCATCTCGACGCGCTGCTCGGCAAGCTTCACGAAGTCGGAGTCAAGACCAAGCTCTCCGCCGACTCCGTGCGCGTGATGGGCGACAACCCATTCCGCGCCGCCGACATGTCCACCGAAGAGCATCCCGGCTTCCCTACTGACTGCCAGGCACAGTACATGGCGCTGGCCACGCAGGCGGAAGGCACCTCGATCATCACGGAAAATATTTTTGAGAACCGTTTCATGCACGCGCAGGAACTAGTCCGCATGGGAGCCAACATTAAGACGGAAGGACGCCGCGCCGTGGTCCGCGGCAAGACTCTGCTCAGCGCCGCCGCGGTCCTGGCCAGCGATCTGCGCGCCTCGGCCTCGCTTGTTCTGGCCGCGTTGGTTGCAGATGGAGAAACCATCATCGACCGCGTCTACCACATCGACCGCGGCTACGAGCACATCGAAGAAAAGCTGAAGGGAGTCGGAGCGCAAATCAAGCGCATCGGCGAGATGTTCCCCAAGAAAGCCGTCGCCGCAAAATAGAACGCTGTGAAATCCTTCTTTTCACTTGCGCAGTAAGTCCCGTACGCTGGACAGCAATGCGCGCGAAGGTGCGAGATCCCTTAGCTTTGCAATCTCCGCCAACGCTTTGTCAATGTCGGCATAGCCGCAACGATCCATCCAGGCTGCAATCAGGATCGGCGATCGGTTCATGCCCTCCCGGCAATGCACCAGCACGCTGCCTCGTCGCACGCCTATAGCGATCGCGTACAGGATGTCTTCGAACTTTTGCGCAGAAATCGGGGCCGCGTCCGGGATTGGAATGTGGATGTAGATGATTTTCGCTGCTTGCGGAACAGCCTTCTCGCGGCAAAGCGAAATGACGGTCGCGATACGCCGCGGATTGGAACGCGCCAGTTGCACCGCATCTTTGAGACTCCCGAGATAGAGTCTTTCCCAAATCTTTGTCACTTGTCTCCGGGCCTCGTGGACAGATGCATGCCCTTTGTTGTTCCAATGTACCCCTGTTCGAATGCAGGCACCCAACGGTCTGACTATGAGACAGGGCGATATTTGCCTTCGTTAACGGCGTCACTAAGCGTAATGGGGACTTTTCGACAACTGGGGCTTAGATTCTGCTAACGGCCAAGGCCATCGCGCTTAGCGGTATCCTGACAGCCGCAAGCTGTCTCCTTCACGACTGGCTGCCACCTCAGGACCTCGCACATACTCTTCTTCGTCGAGACCTGGGCGGAGCGGCTCTTTGTCGCTAAAGTCGTGCATATCTCCTTTGCCAACGCGGTCTTCGATGTTTCAAGCGCCGTGGTCCATGCGCGCCCAATGGCTTGCTGCTCCTCGGGATCATCCAGCCAGCCTGTAAGCAATTCGGGATGGCCCATGCTCGCTCGCACTGTTGTCAGCGCATCGATTGCAGCGTCCGTCACAACGTGGTCAGGATGATATATCCATTGCTCAATGGTTCGCTGTGCTGTTTCGTACTCAGTTGGAAAGAACGACAACATATGACCGCAATGGCCTCGATCGAGCAGTTTCAACTTTTCGGTCGTGGCTTCAGGAATGTCTAGCGAGCTAAGCTCCCGACACGAGGCTGTATGGTTCTTGTCAAAATCCCGCATTGTTCTTACCAGATCGCGTTGCTGCCAGCCCGGATCTGGGGCGATATCAAGCCGCAGAATATTGGATGTGGTTGAGAGTTCCTTTCCGCTTTCCTCTTGAGTGCTCCACGGGAAAACCTGCGTAGCGGTCACATACAGTTCGTGTTTACCGGGTTTCAATCGGACTGATAAACAATGCGGCACAATCACCGGCTCCGATCTCAGTGGTTGGAGCCGCTGTCCGTCGCCGACATGAGCAACAGCGCACCACACGGGCGCTAGCTTCTCGTCCCGTCCGTATACAGGCGCTGACTCTCCGCCGCTGCTTTCCAGCCGATGCCAGTCTCAACCCTGTATTTATAGCGAATGTCGCTGGAGTAACTGATCACGAGCGGTATGTACTCACCCTCAGAATAGGAGCGTTTGCTGTGGCGAGTGTCGAGGACCATTGACAGCCCGGCGGGATTCTTCGCCTCGATCTCGGCGTGCCGTGTCTCAAAGACATTGTTCCCTTGCGCCCGAAGCACTGCACTACTGCTTAAGACTGTCAATGCGAGAAGAAGCAGATGAGATTTCATGCGAGCCACTCAGCCCGATTTGACGCCACCCCGCTGGTGTAGGTCCAGTGCCTTTCGTAATCGTTTCTTGGCTTCGCGGCGGGCATCCAGGCGTAACTGACGCAATCAGCGATAGCGCTCAAAACCCCGATTCGATTAGTCGTGCCCTGCCCTTCCCCTAAAAACGGACCTTACAAGCATGAAGCTCACCCGAACACCGACCACTAACAATAACGCGAAGCCGAACCACACCATTTCTTGTGAAGGGAACGGAGGATGTGCCTCGGACCAGAGCCATTCTGGGCCGACCCTATTGGAGTGGTCCCACACCGCAATCCATGCGAGGCCGCCGAAGAACAGGATGGCACCAAACAACCCAATCCATCTTGGCCACTTTGGGATTCGTCGCGGTCTCTCGCGCATTGGCATAAGTTATTAGACACCCTAAGCGGTGGCTGATGTAAACAGGCGTGGGTGTTGAAAAACTCCAGTTTCCTCCCAAACAGCCAAAATTTGGGGATACAAAATGTCTTGAAAATCAAAAAAAATCGGTTGTAGGGCATCGTAGCGCAATTTTATTTTCGCGAATTTTGGGCGAAGGAGTTTTTCAACAGCCACAGGCGATTTCACGTTTTGACTGCCGGTCATTGAGTGCAACTGAGATTCTTGGCCAATGTGTCTCACGCTTGCGCCCTTTGTTCACCAACAACCAGGGTGGGGTTTTACACTGATCGTCCCATGCCACGTGCCCCGGGCGCGTCCGCGGCACAATACTCAACCCGATGCAGGCTAGTATCCTTGACCCTGACCATTAACATCCATCTCGCCTCGGAGTATTAGAATTACCTGAGTGCTCGTGGAATCTGTGCCACTGCAGCGCGTCGGGAGGGGTGAGACTATGGCGCTCTTAGTTCGCCGCTCGATCCTCATCAGATCCTCAATTGTCCGTTGCTGCGTCTTCCTCGTGGCGGTTTGTGCGATCAGCACAGCGGCCCTGGCACAGCACCCCGGCCGCACCACTGGAGCACCGGCCCCCGTTCCTGCGCCAATCATTCATCCTCCGGTTTATCGCGCACCGGTTTACCAGGCACCGATTTACCAGACACCCAGGTACCGCGCTCCTGTCTACGCGCCGATTTACGTGCCGCGCATCTCATCGCTATCGCCTGTGCGCCCGTTCGGCACGATCGCGTTTCGGTCTCCACTTCGCCCCATCCGCCCCGCCCCGCCGATCATCCAGATTTATATTTTCCCGCTCGTCGCAGGCCCGTTCTGGCCATCCTATTTCTGCTGGTGGGCAACCTGTGACCAGTTCTGGGCCTCGGCATTTCTGTACAATCCTGTGCCCGTCTCCTCGTGGAATCCCGTGAATTATCTCCCAGCCGCGCCCGAACCGGTGTACGTCTACGGCGCCGAACCACGGGAACTCCCGCAGCTCTTTCTGAACGATGGCACAGTTCTCAACGTGAGCGATTACTGGCTCGTCGACCGCCAACTCCATTTCATGATCAGCGAGCAGGAGGAGTCAAAACCCACAGAGCAGGTGATTCCCTTCGACGAACTGGACTTGCAGAAGACAGTCGACGTGAATACGAGTCGAGGATTCCGTTTCATGCTGCGCAATGAGCCCTTCGAGCAATATGTGCGCGACCATCCCGAGGGACCGCCCCCAGCCATATCACCCCAGTAGCAGTGAAGGTGCGAGGCGGGAGAATCTCGTCCAGCTTTAGCTCCTCGTCAGCTTCCGAATAATCTCTCCATGCTGCGGGAAACTCGCCAGCAAGTCCGCACGCTTGGCTAATTCAAAATCCAAAAACTCGAATCCCGGGGCGACCGTGCACCCCACCAGCGCCCACGATTTCCAGTCCCAAACGTGTGAAGCAAACCAGCATCCAGCACGCACCACAGATTGAGGCACCTGTTCCACTTCCAGATTCGTGCCCAGAAAAATCGTACTGCGGTTCCCGCCCGGCTCGATGACGTGTACCAGGAGCGGCGATCCCGCGTAGAAGTGCCACACCTCGTCCGACCGCAACCGGTGAAAAGCAGAAAAGTTCTTTCCTTCAAGCAGAAAATAAATCGCCGTCGAGGCCGCCCGCGGCGCGCCAAATTCAGGCGGCAGGCCTTCTTGCGCAATCACCAACTCAGAGCGATACGTCTGCCGGAAATACCCACCCTCCGGATGCGGCTCCAACTGCAGCTTCTCAATCCAGTACTGAGCATTCTGCGCGGTCTTCATTTCCAGCAGATTACAGGAATCACCCGCACCGCGTGCTGATTCAGAGCTCCAACGCTGTTGAAATCGAGAATCCTTGAAACCGGATCGCTTCCCTCACGGCATCACTTCAAACACCGTGCCGCCGTTCGCGCTCCCTCCGCCCTGATTCGTCGTGCCGTAAAGGTTTCCGGCCGCATCCGCGACCAGTCCCCCCACCGGCCCGCAGCCATCGCTGCCTCCCGTAAAGCTGTAGAGCACGGTCTCGGTTAGCTTCCCATTCAGCGGCGTCAGTTCGAACACAACCCCATTCCCGCTCGGATACAGTCCGCAGGCATTATTTTGAATTCCGCCCTGTGCGGTCACCCCGAATAGCTTTCCGCCACGTGCCAGCACCGGGGCTACCGGGTCGGCGCCATCGGTAGTGTTGAACCCATAGGAAGGCACCCCCGTCTTTCCTGGATTCAACACAAAGACCACACCGTAATGTCCAGATCCCCCTCCCAGGCTCGTCGTTCCCACCACGTTTCCATTCACCAGAATGACTCCCGCCGCGGGCCCGTTTCCATCCGCGCAATACACCCTCGAGCAAAAAGTATGCAGAATGTGTTCGCTCCACTGCCCGTTTGAACCAGGCTGCAGCAAGTACGCTATGCCATCGGCGCCGAACCCTCCCGACAGGCCGCCAATCTCCGTCGTGCCAAACAGGTTTCCTTTCTGGTCAAAGGTCAGGCCCCCAAGCGGGTACGCTCCGTCGGTCGGATAGTTCTGGAACACATGCAGTTGTCGTTCCGTCCACCCGGTCGCCTTCACCAGCTCGAAGGCCGTGCCGCATCCTTCGAAACATTGGTTGTCGACCCCTCCGCCGCTCGTAGTGCCATAAAGATTCCCCGCGGCATCCAGGACCAACGGTCCGCTTGGAAAGGCGCCGTCGGGCAGTCCGGTAAAGCTGTAAAGCACCGTCTCCGTCCAGCCTCCCGATCCGGGGGTCAACTCGAAAACCACTCCGCACCCAGTCCCAGAGCAGTCGGAATTGAAGATTCCTCCCTGCTGGGTTGTCCCGTACAAATTCCCCTGCGAATCGAATACGACCGCAGAGTTCGGCAGCCCGCCATCTCCCTGGTATTGGAAATTGTAGAGAATCGTCTCCGTCCAACTCCCGTCGCTATTCGGACTTAACTCAAAAACCGTTCCTCCTCCGTAGAGGCCGCCGCCAACGGTGGTGCCATAGAGATTGCCCTTCGCGTCCAGAATCAGCGCACCTTCGGGAACCATGCCATCCGTGCTTGCCTGGAAGGTATGGATGACTTTGAGCTTCGCCGCATATCCGTTGCTTTCGAGGGCGAACAAAATCGTTCCCATCGCCAAAGCAATCCACCAGTTACTGCGCATAGAGTTTCCTCTCCGGAAAAATTCCGAGTTTGGATGGGGAACCATTTCCTCAAGGTTGCCGGATTGGGCGCTGCTATGCTTGCTACGGTTCGGGCGCACCATGATTGCCGCCAACCTCTTTCGGCCCGCCGGAATCAACTACCTAGTTGAATACCGCAAACAACCCTGCGGCAGAAAAGAGATTCGTCTATGCCGGATGCTGTGCGAATCACAGTCGATGAACTGAGAAAAAGAATGGAAGCGGGAGAAGACTTCACCGTGATTGATGTTCGCAATCCGCAGGCGTGGGCACAGTCCGATAGCAAGATCCCCGAGGCGATCCGCCTCCCCATGAACGAATGGGACAAACACCTTGACCAGATTCCCAAAGGAAGGCCGGTCGTTGCTTATTGCACTTGACCCGACGAAGGATCCAGCGCCAGTTTGGCGCAAAAACTTCTCAACCGTGGTTACAAGAACGCCTACGCCCTTCAAGGCGGCTTCCAGGCCTGGCAAAACGCCGGCCTGCCAGTAGAGTCCAAGCGCTCCGCCGCCTAAAAATCAAAAAAGGAAGCCCCTTGTTGCGGTCTGTGCGACAAGGGGTAGATTTTGGGTTGCAGATCATCCGCCCCGTACCCGATATCCCACTTTTGTTTTAATCCGTGGAAATCCGCGTAAATCCGTGGCAAAATGTTCCCCAAAAAAACTTGGCACCGATCTGCACGGAGCCGGTTAGCCCAGTGCTTGTCGGTGCCCTTTCTCCAGAGAAACAAACTTTACGAAACTTACTTCACCATGATCTTGCCGCTCGGATCGAGCGTGCCCTGCACGCGCACGCGCTTGCCTTCGAACTTCGCGACGTCGGTCTGATGATCGATGTCATAGGTCTTGCCCGCGTCATCTTTCAGCACGTACTTGTCGCCCTGCTTCACCACCGTACCCGAGAAAGTCTGGCTGCCGTCGGGGTTGGACGCTGCCGCACCGGAGGATGCTGCCGAACCGGATGGGTTGGCGGTCTTCGAACCGGATTCAGGAGCGGTCGCGTCCGGAGTCTGCGAAGCCGGGGGCTGCGCCGAAGGCGTCTGTGAGGAAGCGGGCGGTTGCGCAGATTGATCGGGCGTGCTGCTCGGCGCCTGCGACGGAGTCTGCGAAGAGGGGCTCGGTGAGGAAGAGGGGCTCTGCGAAGACTGGTCCGGCGTGCTGCTCGGCGTCTGCGAAGACGGCGTGCTCGACGACGGAGTCTGCTGCGCAGCGGGCGGCATTTCCGGCGACGGCGCAGGCTGTGTCTGCGGGGTTTGCTGGTCCGCCGGTGCCGACGGAGTTGACTGGGCGTTGAGCGCGCTGCCCCAGGAGATCATTCCAATGACGACCGCCAGGGTGGCGAGAAACGAGAGAGACTGAATCTTTTTCACAAAAATCCTCCAGGAGCCGGTACGGCTCGTAGCCAGTCTTTGCAAATGTTCTGCCATCACCCTGCACCTGCCCTGTGAACGGCCATCCGGCCATTGCATCTGCAAGGGTTAGCTACTTTGATCGGGAATGCCCGGCGCGCATGTCAGCAATGTTTTCCGCAGCGCTACACGGAACGCTGTAGTCGAATGACGGTCGGATGATGAGCGCATTTCACCCGCCGTGAGAATTTCTTGCTCGCCTCGAAGAAAACTATTCCCAAACCTGTCCCCGAAAGCAAAAAGGACCGCGACCGAAGTCGCAGCCCTTTTTCTAAATCCGCGAAATCCGCGTGGATCCGCGGAAACGAAGTTGATGTGCGCGGAAGTTAGTGCCTTCCCCCGCCGTGCCCGCCACCGCCATGCCGGCCACCACCGCCGCCGCCGTGACGTCCACCGCGCCCACGTCCGCGTCCGCCACCTCCCGGACGCCCTCCGCGGCCGCCACGATCTCCGCCGCGATCACCGCCATGCGGACGCTCGCCGGCGGGAGCGCCAACGTGCGGCGCGCCTTCGCGATTGAAGTTCGGCTCATCCGGCTCATCCGGAAAATCGCCGCCGCCCTCAATCACCAGCGTGCCGGTAGGAGCCGGTTCACTCTCGCCCGCTGCCGGACGCGGAGGCGCTTCCCCTCCGCCCATCTTCGCGCGCTGTTCTTTCAGGATCGCCTTGCGCGAGAGCCGGATGCGATTGCCTTCCACTGCCAGCACTTTTACCAGCACCTGATCGCCTTCTTTCAGTTCGTCGCGTACATCGGCAATGCGATGCTCCGCCACTTCGCTGATGTGCAGCAATCCCTCGGTGCCGGGAATGATTTCGACGAACGCCCCGAAATCCGCCAGCCGCGTGACTTTCCCGAGATATGTCTTCCCGACTTCCGCCGTCGCGGTGATGTCGCCGATAATCTGCAGCGCCTTCTGTGCCGACGCCTGATCGCTCGACGCGACTTTGACCAGCCCGGAATCTTCCACGTCGATCTTGACTCCAGTCTGCTCGACGATCGAGCGAATCATCTTGCCGCCCGGCCCGATCAGATCGCGAATCTTGTCGACCGGAATCTGCACGGTGTAGAAGCGCGGCGCGTAGTCGGAAATCTTCGCGCGCCCGGTCGAAATCACTTCCTCCATCTTGCCGAGGATGTGCATCCTCCCGCGCTGCGCCTGCGCCAGCGCCTCGCGCATGATCTGCGCCGTGATGCCGCCCACTTTAATATCCATCTGCAGCGCGGTGATGCCGTCTTGGGTTCCGGCAACTTTGAAATCCATGTCGCCATAATGATCTTCCGCGCCCGCGATGTCGGTGAGGATCGCATACTCCTCGCCTTCTTTCACCAACCCCATCGCGACTCCGGCGACCGGAGCCTTCAACGGAACACCCGCATCCATCAGCGCCACGGACGCTCCGCAGACCGTCGCCATCGACGACGATCCGTTCGACTCCAGAATGTCAGAGACCACTCGCATCGCATACGGCCAGCTCTCTTCCGTCGGCAGCACCGCCGAGATCGACCGCTCCGCCAGCGCCCCGTGCCCAATCTCGCGCCGTCCCGCCCCGCGCAAGAACGCCACCTCTCCCACCGAGAACGGCGGGAAATTGTAATGGAGCATGAAACGTTTTTTGGCTTCGCCTTCGAAACCTTCCAGGCGCTGCATGTCGTCGCTGGTGCCGAGCGTGGTCGTGACCAAGGCTTGTGTTTCGCCGCGGGTGAAGACTGCGCTCCCGTGCGTACGTGGCAGGATGCCGGCTTCGATCCAGATGTCGCGGACTTCATCGAAGGC
>Ga0070735_10005414_pt1 | contig 10611 bp, 10 predicted proteins | sample Coa_R1_FD_66443 | JGI IMG/M metagenome (GOLD analysis project Ga0070735, IMG submission 66443) | Surface soil microbial communities from Centralia Pennsylvania, which are recovering from an underground coalmine fire - Coalmine... | ecosystem: Environmental > Terrestrial > Soil > Unclassified ... | reverse complement strand
TTCCCGCGATTCATGATGGTCACCGACCACATGAATTACCTCACCTTCGAAGACCCAGCCGCCGTCAATCTCGTCCGTCGCGCGCTGAAGCTCGCACAAGCCGGCGACCTCTATGGGGCAGCCGAGACCGCCAGCGTCGAGGTCGTGCATGCGGCGGTCGTCTCCGACGGTTTGCGCCGCGGGATGCACTTCTCGATCGGCGCCGAGCTCGACAACGATCCGCGCAGCCGTCCCGACGCACAGAACATCGTCGACGCGATGCGCCCCGACGCCATGATCCGCTCGGTGCACTTTCTCACGATCGAGCATCCGACCGCCGGTCCCAACTACAATTGGAACTTCGACAACCCGGAGTTCATCGCACTCTACGATCACGTCGGTACCGAGCGCACGTGGCAGCTTTATATGGAAGCGCTGCTCAAATCGATCGATGAGCTGCCGGGACAAATCGTCGGTCACTTCTTCGTTCCCGCGATTTTCGGGCACTGGCCCGACCGGGCAACGCTCGAGAAGTATGAAGATCAAGTCGTGGCCGCGGCCAAAGCCAAAGGTATGGCGATCGAATTCAATACGCGCTTCCTCTATCGCGATCACACGCCCGAGGAAAAACAGCGCTATCTCGATGCCAACAAACGGCTTATCAAAAAGTGCCGCGACGCCGGCGTCATGATCTCGGTCGGATCCGATGCGCATAGTCCCAGGGATCAGGGCGGCGCCTTCGACATCGTCCTCGACTTGCTCGACGGGCTCGACATCAACGAAATCGCGTTCCCGCTCGGCGGACGAATGGCGCGCGTTGCGTTACGCGTGGTCCAGCCCGAACCGCCGCCCGCACCGGTCGTCGAGAAACGCGCGCGCGGCTCGACCCGCAAGACTGCGGCGCCGGCGCGTCCCCCCGAGCGCAAATCGACGAAGCCGGCGCCGAAGCTCGTTGCGAAACCGGTCGCGAAACCCGTCGCGAAGCCCGCCGCCAAAGCCGCCTCCAAACCCGCCGCGAAGCCGCCTGCGAAAATGAAGAAAGCCGCACCCGCCAAGAAAGTCGCTAAAAAGGCAGCGGCTAAACGACCGGCTGCAGCGAAAAAACTGGCGCCGCCCAAGCGCGCCAAGGCTCCCGTCAAGAAGGCGGCTGCGAAGAAAACCGTTGCCAAGAAGGCGGCTCCGAAGCGTTCGATGCCCACCAAGAAATCATCGAAGAAGGCCGGCAAGCGCCGCTAGTGCGGATCCGCGCGCTCGTCGCCGTTCTTTTTTTATTGTGCGGCTGCACGCGCGCGACCGAACAGAGCGTTACGGTGGGATCGACGACCGTCGAACGCCATTCGTGGTCGATACCGGGCGTAATGCGCGTCGCCGTGCAAAGTCCTCCGACGAATCTACAGCCGATTCTCTCCGCCAACACGACCGACGTCATGATCGACCGCCTCGCGTTCGATCCGTTGATCACCGTGAGCGCCGACGGCAAGAAACCCATTCCGATCCTCGCGGCGCAAATTCCGACGCTCGAGAACGGCGGGATCAGCAAAGACGGGCTCACGATCACCTACAAACTGCGCCATAACGTAAAGTGGCACGACGGTGCGCCGTTCACCAGCGCCGACGTCAAGTTCTCGTGGCAAGCTTTGATGAATCCGGCCAACAATATAAGCTCGCGCAGCGGATACAACCTGATCGGCTCGATCGACACCCCGGACGATTACACTGCCGTCTTCCATCTGAAGCAACGATTTGCGCCGGCCGTGAACACGTTCTTTGCGGAAAGCGACACGCCGTTCTTCATCGTCCCCAAGCACCTGCTCGGAAATCTTCCGAACCTCAACAATGCGCCGCAAAATGTCAACCCCGTCGGCACAGGGCCGTTCAAGTTTTCGAAGTACATTCGCGGCGACCGTCTCGAATTCGTTCGCAACGACGACTACTTCATGGGCAAACCCAAGCTCAAAGAAGTCGTCGTCAAGATCATCCCGGACGAGAACACGTCGGTAAACCTGCTTCGGGCACACGAGATCGACTGGATATTTGAGGCATCACCGCAGATCTACGGACAGGTCAAGACGATTCCGAATGTAAGGAGTCTTCTCGTCCAGCAGAACCAGTATCTCGGCCTGCTGATGAATACGCGCAATCAGTTTCTCTCGGACCCCAGCGTCCGGACCGCGATCGCCTACGCGATCAATAAGCAGCAGCTGGTCGACAAGGTCACGTTCGGCACCGCCCTGGCCGCCGACGACGAACATCCGCCGTTCATGTGGGCCTACGTCGGCGGTAAGACCCATCCGTACGATCCCGCGAAGGCGAAGGCAATACTGGCGGCCGACGGCTGGACGCCTGGAGAGGACGGCATCTTGCGCAAGGGTGGCAAACGTTTGAGCCTCGTGCTTTCGACCAATACGTCCAACGTGACACGCCGTACCGCCGTGGTTCAAATCCAGTCTTATTTGAAGGCGATCGGCGTCGATGCGTCGGTCAAGAGCTATCTCGGCGTCCAGATGTTCGCGCCGCTCGGCCTCGGCGGGATCCTCGCCACCGGGAAATTCGATCTCAACGTCTCAGGTTGGATCGCCGGCGTCGATCCGGACGACTCGGTGCTCTACATGTGCCGTTCGTTCCCGCCCAACGGCAACAACTACACGCACATCTGCTTGCCGCAACTCGACGCTGACGAGGACGTCGCGCTGACGCACTACGACATCCCGACGCGAAAGAAAGCGTACGCGCACATCCAACAGCTTCTCTTCGAGAACATGCCCGATGACTATCTGTGGTGGCCGCGTCAACTGCAGCCGGTCAGCTCCGATTTCCAGGGCTTCGATCCCAATCCGGTCGACGAGGCATGGAATTGTTGGGAGTGGTCGATCTAGATGCGCGACGATCGCCCGCCGGGGAATTTCGACTCCTCGCTTCATCGTCTACCCGAGCTCAAGTGGCTCAAGCAGATCATCGTCGAGCGCGCGCTGACGCGCGGCGACTACGTCTTGGCCGGCGGCGCGCGCAGCGACTATTACATTGACAAGTTCCGGCTCTTCAGCGATCCGCACGTTCTGCGGCGCATCGCGCGCATGTTCGTGCCGATTCTATCCGAGGTCAATCCGGATCTCGTCGCGGGGACCGAGCTGGGAGGCGTGATCATCGCGACCGCCGTCTCCCAAATGTCGAACATTCCGATGATCGTCGTCCGCAAGACCCCGAAATCATACGGCGCCTTCGCCGATGAGTACGTCGAAGGCGGCTTCGAGGCGGGCCAGCGCGTGCTGCTGCTCGAGGACGTCGTGACCTCGGGCCGTGAGGTCCTGGATGCCAAGCGCCGCTTGATCGAGCTCGGCTTGGACGTAACGGTCTACGCCGTCATCGCGCGCGAGCTCGCGCCGGTCAACGCGCTCTTACAGTTTTCGCTTCCCCGAGGCCAAACCAAAACCGATAATTAGCTAGACTGCCATCCTCGTATGGTCGTCGGCTACACTAATCTTCCCGCTGAAGACGCTGCGCGCGTGCAAGATCAGTTCTTCCTGCGACGTCTCGGCGGGATAATGACTGAGCATCAGGTGATCGACACCCGCCTTCTTCGCCATCTCTGCAGCCTCGCGCGCCGAAGAGTGCCCGCGCATCCCGTGCTCGACTTCGTTTGCAGTAAGTGTCGCTTCGCAGATGAACAGATTGCTGTCGGCGGCGTGACGGGCGACGGCCTCGTCCGGCGCAGTGTCGGCTGAGTACGTCACGACCGTGCCGTTGCACTCGTAGCGCAGGGCGAAGGTCGGAATGTAGTGGCGCGTCGGGACGAAGGTTACTTTCGCATCGACGAGCTGGATCGAAGTCTGCGGATCGTATGTTGAGATATCGAAGACTTTGAGAAAATCGCCGGCGCCTTCATCCGCAAACGAGTTCGAAAGCTCGCGCAGCTGCGCCTCGCCTCCCGGCGGAAGCCACAGCTGTACCTTCGTCGCACGCTTGCGCGGACCGTAAAGCAGCGCATAGCGCAAGGGAATGACGTCGAAGAAGTGATCGGCGTGCATGTGGCTGATCACAATGTGATCGACCACGTCGTAATCCAAATGCTCCCGCATGTTGGCGAACGAGCCGGTGCCGAGATCGAAGACGATGCCGCTGGTTCCGTTGAAAAAGAGATACGAGCTGCACGCTCTCGAGGGTCGCGGAATCGAAGAGCTTGAGCCGAGGACTGTGAGAGAGATGCCGCTCAGTTTAGCGATGATAGCACCTCGGCCGCGTGACCTTCGACTGTGACCTTCGGCCAGACACGCACGACCTTGCCTTTTTCGACGACGAAAGTCGCGCGCTGTATTCCCATCGATTTCTTCCCGTACATGTTCTTTTCGACAATGACGCCGAATGCGTCGCAAATCTTGGAATCAGTATCGGCCAGCAAATGAAACGGTAGGCCGTACTTGTCCTTGAACTTCTTCTGCGATGCGATCGCATCGCGGCTCACGCCGACGACTTCGGTCGCCTTCTTCTTGAATTTTGCGTACAAGTCGCGAAACTGTTGCGACTCGTTGGTGCATCCGGGCGTGTCGGCTTTCGGGTAGAAATACATGACGGTACGCGAATCCGCGAGGGAGCCGAGCGAAATGTCATCGCCGGCCTCGTTCTTAACGGAAACGTCGGGAATACGATCGCCTGCGCCTAGCACGCGTATACCCCCCGTCTAAAAAACAGGTTAAGCAAGCAGGATTTCCTTTTAACCTGTTGCCGCCGTTTCCATTTCGGCCGCTTCTTCGGGTTCGGTCTTGGGGGCCGTAGGCTTGGCCTTGAACTGTGAAAGCGGCACGAGGAACAGAAGACGGTCAAAGGGCTTCATTTGGGCGAAGTCGTTGATGAGTGCAAGGCCGCTCTCCCGCCAGACGCATAGCGGAATGCAATCTTGAGCCGGTGGCGGCTGAGGGACTTCGCCTTGCAGTCGTTCACCGACGTTGTATGTCTCGTCGCCATAGGCGATCCGGCCGCGCGTTCCGGGGAAGCGGGAGAGCCCGGCGAAGCCGGGTGCCGACAGTTCAGACGTCGAGAAGCTGCGATCGAGACTGAACTGATGCTCGACGAGCCGGGCAAACGTCTCGTCTTGAACGCGCATGATGACGGGAAGATCGGCGTTGCGTGCGCGCGCTCCGAGCGCGACCTCGAGATTCGCCGTCTCGTTGCCCGTCAACGCGACGACCGACTGCGCTTCCTTGAGATTGCACATTTGCAAAACTTCTTCGCGAGTAGCGTCGCCGGTAAGCAGCGTGAAGTCGCGGTTACGGACGCGATCGACGATCGTCGTATCCGGACTCGGATCGATGACGACGACTTTCTTGCCGAGCTCCACCAAGTAATCGATGACGCGCGTTCCGACTTGCCCCGTCCCCACGACGATGATGTGATCCTTGTGCTTGAGCAAACGCAAGCCTTGCGTCGCAACGTACTGCGCTCGACTGAAACCTTCGGCCATGAATGCGATGAAGATGCCGGTTAAGATCGTTCCGACGATCATCAATCCGTTCGCCATCAGCATCGGAATCGGTCCCTTGTCGATCGGCGTTATATCACCGTACCCCGTGGTCGTCATGGTCGTGAGCACGAAGTAGATCGCCGTCACGGGATCCTTGCGATAGACGAAATTAAAAAATGCGCTAAAAGCAACGAACAAGCATGTTGCGATGATGGCAACCATCTTGATGATCGGATCGAGCCTGCGGAAAAAGGCCTTTAGAATGCCCGGAACTTCGCTCAGGACCTCACGCCACGGCCGCCGTTCGATAACGACTTCGCGTTTTGGAACCAGCGATTCGAGCGTTGCGACGTCGCCGAAAACGACGACTTCGTCTTCAGGCCGCGGGATGATACCCGGCACGAAGAAGTCCATACCGTTGTAACCGACGATGCGAATCTTGTGCTGGGCTTCCAGCTCGGCGATCGTTTGCGTGTTGATCTCACCGAAGACCGAGGCCGGCCTGCGCGCAAAAGCGACGAGCGGACCGTCGAGATCCGGAAATTGCACCGCATAAAAAACGGATCGATCGACGGCGCAGGCTGCAAAGGTCGCCGCCGCATGTCCTGAGAGCGAGACGACCGAGCAATCGGGAAGATTCTGTGCGATCTTTCGACCGAGTTGACGATTGAACTGACGGAGCACGACGCGGATCTTCGGGTTGATGTCGCGCGCTTTCAGCGCGACCTGAAGGTTCAGGCGGTCGTCATCGGAGAGCGCCATGATAGATGCGGCATCGTCGACGCCGGCTGCGTGCAAACTGTCGAAGTCATTTGGCGGGAAACCGAGGAACGCGGCGCCCAACTTCTCGGCGTATGCAGCAATCTCAGGATCGTGATGCCACATCAGTGCGACGCGATGACCGGCCGTAGCGCACAGCTCTTCGGTGACCCGGAGAGCAAGTTTATCGCCACCCACGACCAAAATCAGGGGCTGCTGAACCATGGCTGACGCCTCTTCGTCGCCCGCAGCCGCGGGCACTTTCCAAAACGCGCACCCCTTGGCACTGCGACTCTACGAACGCGCCGGTAAGGGAAATGGCCCGATCGTCATCGTCGGCGACGGCCGTGGCCGTAATTCTCGCGCATTACGGGAAGCGGGGCTCAGCATCGTCGCTATACCCGACGAGACGCCGTATACGCAGCTCGCGTTTCCCGCGCGTCACTTCGCGGGAGCACTGTCGACACACGCATATCTGCACGGAACGGCATCGAAAATCAGGCTGGGCGTAGCCGAGTTGGCTCGGGTCCTCCAGGCAGGCGCGCCGGCTTTTCTGACGTTCGGGTCGATTCAGGACGTGCGCTACGGTTTCGGCGACCAGCTCGACGCGCAAACGTTCGCGCCGGGCGACGGCCCCGAACAGGGCGTCCCGCATGCGTATTTCGATCGTGACGGAGTCCTCGAGCTGCTCCGTCCGCTCGTTATCGTGTCAGTGGATGAGGTGAACGTCGACGCGATCGTCGGCAAATGGGCTCATCTCGAAGACGAACCTGCCGGCAAGGTCCACTGGTTCGTGGAAGCACGGAAGGCATAAACCGTTGTCCCTCGACTCCGCTTCGCTACGCTCGGGATGACAACGAGATGAGATCGGCCATCGGGCTCGACGCGTTCGCGTAAAGCCGCTTCTCCATGCGCCCGGCCAGAAAGGCGGCGCGTCCGGCTTCGACGGCCAAACGCATCGCGTGCGCCATGCGGACCGGATCCTTGGCTGCCGCGATACCGGTATTCATGAGTACGGCGTCGGCGCCAAGCTCCATTACGATCGCCGCGTCGCTCGCGGTTCCGACTCCGGCATCGACGATGACCGGGACCTTTGCGCGCTCCTTGATGATGCGAATTGAGTACGGGTTACAGACGCCGAGGCCGCTGCCGATCGGTGCTGCAAGCGGCATCACGGCTGCACAGCCGGCGGCTTCGAGACGCTGACACGCAATCGGATCGTCGACGATGTAGGGCAACACGGTGAAGCCGTCTCGAATCAAGGTTTCGGCAGCTGCGATCGTCTCGCGCGTGTCAGGATAGAGCGTTTGCGCATCGCCGATGACTTCGAGCTTGATCAGATCGGTTTGCAGCGCTTCACGGGCAAGGTGCGCGGTTAGGATCGCTTCCTTTGCGTTGTAGCATCCCGCGGTGTTCGGAAGAATCTTATACCTGTCGCGATCGATATAGTCGAGCAACGTTTTCCCGCTCGGATCGTCGAGATGGATCCGGCGTATCGCAACAGTGACGAGCTCCGCGCCGCTGGCCGCGTGCGCCTGCTGCATCACATCGAGCGACGGGTACTTTCCGGTTCCGACGATCAACCGCGACGAAAACTCGTGCTTGCCTATTCTCAAAACGTCTTCTTGCATGATTTTATCCACCAGCTACTGCGTTGATGATCTCGATTGCATCGCCGTCCACTGGGCGATAATCCTGCAGCCGTCCGCGCGGCACGACCGTGTCATTGACGGCGACCGCGAGGCCGTAGCTCGGGCTTAGCCCGAATTCGTCCAAAATCTGCGCGAGCGTCAGGCCCTCGCTTACATCGCGCTCCCCGCCGTTGACGATCAGCTTCATTTTACGTGCGTCATGGCTAGAGGCCCGTGTAGACCGGTCCCTCGCCTCCTTGCGGCGGCACCCAAGTGATGATCTGATACGGATCCATTATATCGCATGTCTTGCAGTGGACGCAGTTGGAGAAATTGATCTGGAGGCGGCCCTCGACTTTGCCGTCGCCGGACGCAGTAAATTGAGGTTCGTAGACCGCAGCCGGACAAAAATACTGACAAGGATTGCCGTATTCGTGCGTGCACTGTTGCGCGCAGATATTCGTGTCGGCGACATGCAGATGGACGGGCTGATCCTCGTCGTGAATCGTCCCGGAGTTGAAGACGTCGGTCACTTTGTCGAACGTGAGCACGTTGTCGGCGACGACGCGCGGACGCACCGGCCGCGGATGTTCGCTGATCTTCTGCATGCGCGCGTATCCGGGCTCACCGGCCAGCCGGTCGCGAACCGCAAAACCTTTACCGCCGAACAACGTCCCGAGCCCGGCATTCAACATGCCGAGGAACAGACCGCCTTCGAAGCCTTGATGGAAGTTGCGTGCTGCGTGCAGCTCTTTATAAGCCCACGAATCCTCGAATGCGCGTTGGTAGGCCGAGAGCGTCTGGGCATCGCTCTTGTCGAGCGCGAGAGCGGCGAAGGCAGCGTCCGCGGCAAGCATTCCGGATTTGACTGCGAGATGAATTCCCTTGAGCCGCATGCCGTTCAAGAAGCCCGCGGTGTCACCGATCAACATCAATCCGTCCGCAAAGAGCTGGGGCATCGCGTAGAGCCCGCCCTCGGGGATCGCTTTGGCGCCGTAACGCAAGAGTTTCGCTCCTTCGAGCATGCGTTTGACGGCCGGATGCGTTTTGAAACGCTGAAAGTTATTGTGCGGATCAGTTTGCGGATCGCGATAGTCGAGCCCCGTTACGAATCCGACGTCAAGCACGTCGTCTTTCATTCCGTAGATGAAGCCGCCCCCGAACTCGTCGCTCGACAGCGGAAAGCCCATCGTATGGATCACCATACCGGCAGGAACGCTGCCCGGCTTGCACTGCCAAATCTCTTTTACGCCGGTTGCGTACACTTCGGGCTCGCGCCCCGAAGCGAGATTTAGTTTCGGGATCGCCTGCTTTGCAAGGGTCCCGCGCGGGCCTTCACCGAGGATCGTGATCTTCGCGAAAAGGTCAGGCCCCGGCTCGTAGTTCGATTTTGGTTGACCGTTCTTGTCGACGCCTTTGTCACCGATGCGAACGCCGATGACGCGCGAGCCGTCCCACAATAGCTCTTGTCCGGGAAATGACGCAAACACGTCCGCGCCCGCAGCTTCTGCTTGCTCGCCCATCCACTTTGTCAACTTTTGCAGTGACGCGACGTACTTGCCGCGATTATCGAGCATCGGTGGAACCATGGGCGCTTTGATCTTGCCGGACGTGGTGAGAAACCACAGTTCATCGCTCGACACCGCCGCTTCCACCGGTGCTTGTGCGCGCCAATCCGCAAAGAGCTCATCGAACGAGCGTGGATCGAGAACGGCTCCGGAAATCCCGTGATTTCCGATCTCCCCGCCTTTCTCGATGACCATCACCGAGATTTCACGGCCTGCCTCGGCGGCAAGGCGGCGCAATCGGATCGCACCGGCCAAACTCGCCGGGCCACCCCCTACGAAAAGAACGTCGACTTCGAGGCTATCGCGCTCAGGCATCCGGCCGCGCTTTCGCGAGCAGTGATTTCGCCCCCGCCAGGGCGGTGGTTACGGCAAGACGATGCATCGCAATACGGTCTTCCCACATACGCCGGCGCGGAGTCTCAACCGTAACGTAACGATTCGTCGTAGAACGCAAGAGATACAGCGAGAGCGGCAGGCCGGGGAACATCCGCATCTCTGCCCCGGCGTTGACCAAAACGCGCCCTCGTTCGAGCGTTCGCAGTCGATCCGCTTTGCGTGGATCACGCGGATAGCCAAGATCGAAGACATAGTCCAGAGATTGTAAAGGAAAGCCGGCAAGCTCGATCGCTTCCACAATCGCTTCGCTAAGGGGCGCGCGTCCGTCGACGACCGGCTCGTAGCAATAGAAGCCTTCGGCTTCAAAATCTTCGTGCAAGTCCATCGCGACCGCAAAGCGTCGTTCACGGTTTTCGGCCATGATTGTCCGTGATTCCGGCGTTGACACCGCAGCGCTAAAGCTTCGATTGACGTCGTCGCCGTCGACATTGACGCGCGTTCCGGCGCGATATCCGCTCGGATTCGTGCATGGCCAGATGCGATAAGAAAACGCCGACTCGAGTAGACCTGCCTCGAGGCAGGAAAGCAGAGCCCAGGGCCCGGCGGGCTCATCACCGTGCACGCCCGACGTGAGGTGGACGACGGGGCTTTCGCGGGGTCCGAGCTCGACCAGCATCAAACTGCGGTCGCCGCTGTCGCAGGGGACCTCACGGAAGCGAGAACCCCGCCGGGTGCCGGCATTTTGCCAGGCCTCCCGCAGGGCCTCATAGCTGGTGATGTGACTCACGTTAACGGTTCCAATGAACGATTGACCTCACAGGTTTCCTTCGTTACGCAGGGGACGGTCGTCAGCCGCACAACCAATCAATGTTGCCGCACCGGC
>Ga0070735_10005413_pt1 | contig 10612 bp, 13 predicted proteins | sample Coa_R1_FD_66443 | JGI IMG/M metagenome (GOLD analysis project Ga0070735, IMG submission 66443) | Surface soil microbial communities from Centralia Pennsylvania, which are recovering from an underground coalmine fire - Coalmine... | ecosystem: Environmental > Terrestrial > Soil > Unclassified ... | reverse complement strand
AGCCTGCGGCACTGCGCAAGAAATTGCGTAACATCTTGATTTCTGAGATCGGGCACCAGTCGCGCATCGATTCCGGCGATATTAGCCGTCATTCCCTTGAAAAAATCGATATTAGCGCTTCGCAACAGTGCATCGATGATGGCCTTGTCGATTTCCGCGGGGCCAAGAATCGCGGCAAGGGACGGGATATCCTCTCTTGCGCAGGCCTCGATCTGCGCCGCGATGCGAGAAGCATGATAGCCGAACGCGGTGTCGAAGCCTGAGCTGGCCAGATAAAGTTCCCGCGAAATCTCAAGCGAGCGCCGAAGTTCATCCACCGTTTGATCCGCGGAGAGATGGGCGCGCTTGTCGAACCATTTCGGTACCAGCATTTCGGCGCTTGCGCCCACGAAAGTTTTGCCGCTTTCGACCTCGATTTCGACCCGGACAAAAAGCTGCGGTGCTGATGTCACCACAACGGCGCCGAAACGAAATGGCCTTGAAAAGCACACGCCACGCTCGAAAAAATCAATGTTCCGCACAACGAGACGCGGCATGGCAGACGGACCTCAATCCAGCGCGTTTTGGGTGAAGAAATGCTTGCGGATGCACTGCACCAGTTCGGAGAAGACCGGATCGACCATGGCGTCCAGCGATCGCGGACGCGGCAGCGGCACGTCATAGATCGCGGCGATCGCGCCGGGCCGCTCGGTCATGACCAGAACGCGATCGGCCAGAAAAACCGCTTCCGGAATCGAATGGGTAATCAGAAGTATGGTCTTTCCGGTTTCGCGCTGGATGCGCATCAATTCGACGTTCATGCGCTCGCGCGTCATGGCATCGAGCGCCCCGAACGGCTCATCCATCAAGACAATCTTGGGGTCGTGCACCAGGGCGCGGCAGATCGAGGCGCGCTGCTGCATCCCGCCAGACAATTGCCAGGGCAGCTTTTTCTCAAAACCTTCGAGCCCGACAAGCTTGAGCAATGCTTTCGCGCGCGGCAGATATTCCTCGCGGGAGAGCCGCTTCATGTCGATCGGCAGCATCACGTTATTGAGTACGTTGCGCCAAGGGAGAAGCAGCGCATTCTGAAACACGATTCCGACATTACCATGTGGCTTCGTCACCGCCTCACCCTCGACGAAAATCTCGCCTGTCGACGGTGGCAACAGCCCGGAGATCATCTTCAGAAGTGTGGATTTGCCGCAACCGGAGGGGCCAACAACGACGAAGAATTCGCCCGCATTGATATGAAAATCCAGCGGTTGCAATGACGGGATGTCACCGTCGCGCGACCGATAAGTCTTCGACACGCCGGACAGACGGATTGCCGACGTCGCGGCGGGCGCACTACGATCGGCCACCACGCGTAGATGAGCTGCCGGCGGATATGGATTATGGTCTGAAGTCTTGTTCGCCGCGCTCATTCAAGATCCATAGGTGCCAGCCCCGTCTTTCCGCGATGGTGCGATAGCATCAGACCCGGAATGACCTACGGGTCACTTCGGCAGATACTCATTGGTGTAAAACGCCTTCGGATTTTCCTTGGCCTTGGCGTCGAGCCCGCCATACTCGACCATCAGGTTGACGGAATCCGTCATGTTCTGATCGGTCACCTGGAACGGCCGCCTCGCTTTCGTTTCCATAGTGCGATAAAGCGGAATCGTCAGCTCAAAGCCTTGCGTGAGCGTGTCGATCTTGCCGCCCTTGGGGTTCGCATCGAGAATCGATTGCGCAGCTCCCTTCGGATCCTTCTCGGCCGCCTCAACCGCTTTGGTGGTCGCCGCCATGAAGCGCTTGACGAGGTCCGGATTGGCCTTGACGTAATCGGTGTTGGCAATAATCCCCGACGACACCATGTTGATGCCGTAGTCGGCGAATTTGATCGGGTAAACGTCCTTGCCGATGGCGTCCTTGATCTTCATCGATTGGTCCATGACGTAACCGAGCAAAAGGTCGGCCTGACCGTTGATGACCGCGTTGAGCTTGGTCTGAGCGTCGCCGGCAACGGTCGTGAAATCGTTCTCCTTCAGCCCGGTCTTCTTCAGAAATAGCGGCCAGATCTGCGTCATGGAGTCGGCCGGCGTGATCGCCACCGTCTTGCCCCTGATGTCCTCTGGCTTGCGAATGTTCTTCTCGGCCAGGCCCATCACCGACATCGGACTGGTCTGCAACAATACGCCGGTCGCAATGACCGGTGCGCCCTTCACAGCCGCACGCATCATGGTCGGCACGTCGACATAGCCGAAATTGGCGGTTTTCGCTGCCACGGCTTGCGTGGTCGCTGCCGAGCCGCGGCCCTCCTGAATTTCCAGGTCAATGTTTTCAGCGGCGTAAATCCCCTTGGCCTTGCCGTAATAGAAAGGCGCGTGCTCGCCATAGACATACCAATTGAGCATCAGCACGACCTTGTCGGCCGCCTTCGCGGGTAACGCCGTGAGCGCCGTCCAGACTAGAGCGGTCGAAACTGCCGCAATCAACCTCAACATTGCTCCTCCTCCTGTATCAACTTTTCTGTCGTCCCGTATGCGCCGCGCTCAAGCGGCGATGATGATGTCGTCGCGCTGGCTGACATGCCAGGGAACCACGAGGCGCTCGATTCGATCGACAACCCAGAACAACACCACGCCGAGCAGCGCGAGAATCACGAGCGCTGCAAACATCGTCGGCAAGTCAAAAGTACCGATCGAACGTTGCAGCACATAGCCGATGCCGGAATTGGACCCGACGAATTCGCCGACTACGGCGCCGACCACCGCAAGCGTGACGGAAACCTTCAAGCCCGAAAAGATCGCCGGCATCGCATGCGGCAAATTGACCGCGCGAAAGACATTGAAGCGGCTGCCCTGCATGGCGCGCGCGAGGTCCACCATATCGGGATCGACCGATTTGAAGCCCTGTACCGCGGACACCACCACGGGAAAAAATCCGAGCATGAAAGCTGAAATGATCTTTGGAAAAATGCCGAAGCCGAACCACACCACGAATAGCGGAGCGATCGCGATCTTCGGTACCGATTGAGAGAATACGAGCAGCGGGTAGACGTAGCTTTCCACCACCTTCGATCCCGCGATCAGCATGGCCGCGGGAATGCCGAACAACGCCGACAATAGGAAGCCGCAGATTGTCGCATAGGTCGTAGGCCACGACTGACGCGCCAGCTCCGGCCAATCCTGCCACAACACGGTAACGACATCGGCGGGAGCTGGAACTTGGTAGGGCGGGATCCTGAAGAGCCGAATCGCCATATCCCAGGCGACGACAATGAAAACAAGGAACAAGAACGGCCGTATCCATGCCGCGTTCAGCGTCTTCGACACGGCTCGCGGCGTATTCGTATCGGCCAAAGACTCCCTCCCTGAGGTTCTCGATTTTCGCCGAAATTAACCTGTTGGATAAATACTGTCCAGCAGGACTCAGCGGTATCTTGTGGCCTTTTCAACTCGCCATTTGCGAAAAAATTCATCAGACGAGTTGCTCGAAGGGCGCTGATATTTGGCCGTCCTTTTCTTTGCGAACGCCACAAAGGGTTTGGCGGTCAGCGCTGCCAGCACCAGGGCGACCATATGATCAAGGCGCTCGTCCCGCGCCTCCCGGCTGAGGAGATCGCGACCGAAGATCACGCTCAAGGTTGCGCTGTTCGACAAATAGAAAAAGCACAGCGCGGCAATCGAAATATAAAGCTGCACCGGATCGACGACGACGACGAAGTCGCCGCTCTCAATGCCTCGCCGCACCACCGTTCCAATCATTTCGACGAACGGCGAATGCATTGATTTTACCTTGGTGGAGCGCTTGAGATGACGCGCCTTGGCAAGATTTTCGGTGTTGAGGAGCGCCAGAAACTCCGGATTTTCCAGAAAATAATTCCAGGTGAATTGAATCAGACGCTCGATCGCTTTTGGAGGATCGAGGTGTTCGAGATCAAGCCCGCGCTCCTCCGCTCTGATCTTCTCATAGGCCCCTTCCAGCACGGTGAGGTAAAGCTCGTCCTTCTTGCCGACATGGTAATAGAGCATGCGCTTGTTGGCGCCGGCTTTGGCGGCGATACGATCAACCCGCGCGCCAGCAAGCCCGTGAGCAGCGAATTCTTCCTTCGCCGCCTTGAGAATGCGAAGCCGCATCCCTTCGGGATCGCGCTGCCACTTCTGGCTTCGTTTCTTCCTGACTAACGTCAAAGACCTCTCCGGCCAGAAGAAGCTTCACAACTATTGCCCTCTGACGTCGCGTGTAGCATGCAGAGGAGGATTTGAAAATGAACCTCATAACGTCAGGCGATCTCGGCGGTGGCACGGCGCCGGCCAAGATGTTTATGGTCCCGAAAGCAAATCCAGAAGGCACGCCGATTGATGTGTTCGACGATATCCGCAAGGACACCCCGATCCAACGTCTGGACGAATGCCGGGTTTCGTCGGGATAGTCACCTTAACCCCACATAGTTATGCTCGTGAGACTATTCCGTTCGGCCGAAGCTCATCATTGGTTGGGGAAATCCCATGGCTAGCATTCGTCATGCCGCCCGAGGATCATCTCTCCTGATCCCCGACGGCTGTTCGCAAGCCAAAACTATGCTGATCTTCCTTCAAACAGATCGCGCCCCCGCACAATATTTCGCATCTTTCCGTCCGCAATTGTCCTCTTCAGCATCCAGAAACCACAATCCGGATGGATATATTTTAACCTCTCCGGCCCTAGTACTTTTTGCGCCCGCTCAATAGAGCGCGCAACAGCGTCCGGCTCTTCGATCTCTGTCACTTTCACATCGATCACGCCAAGCCCAAAGCTGATCTCCGGCCGCAACTCCTTGAAAAACTCGAGCTCCTCAACTGGGCGGTGTGCGCATTCCATGATGATATGGTCCACATGGAGGGCATTGAGATAATCGATCAGGTTCTTCCAGCTGCCTTTCTGAATGGACTGACCACCATAATTTCCGAAACAAAGATGGACGGCCGCCTTTGTCTTCACCGCGTCAAGGACGACATTGATGGATTCGGCGGCCCAAGACCATTCTTCCGGATGACCAGGCAGATTAGCTTCGTCAAGCTGAACGACTTCCGCATCTAGATGCCGAACCTGCTCAGCCAAAACAGCCGCAATTGCTAGCGCGAGCTCACGCTGGTCTTTGTAGTGGCGATTGATTAGCGTTTTCGCCAGCATGTGTGGACCCGTGAGCGTGAACTTGAACGATCGCGTCGCCATTCTCCTCGCTCTTTGGCAAGCGATCGGCAAGTCAAGCGCTCCGCTCCCGACCGGACCCACCACCATACCCGGCGGTCGCGTACGAAATTTCATTCCAGGCTGCTGACGGAACTTGATAAGTTCCGCAAATTCGATGCTCTGACTAATCCCTTGCATCGGCTTGACGAAGTATTCGATCATCCCGTTCGTCTCGGGATGATTGATATCAAACCTGTAAAGTTCACCGTCACATACGACGTCAATTCCGGCTTCTTCCTGTGTTGAGATGACTACTCGTGTTGCGTCAATAAGAGCTTGCTCGGACGGTAGCGCAACCAGCCAGTCCGGGATTGGATATGACCCCACCGTTGTGGTTTTTATTCTTGCGGCATTCGGTTGCGACATTTTTCTCCTTGTCAAAAACGCTATAATTATTTCGGCAGAAACTTGAACGATATGAAGTCGTCCATTCGGTTGGCCGCCGCCTGACTGATGGTCCCGGAATCGGCCAGCAGTTTGACCGACGCATTTACTTCCGACTGGCTTGGGCGGAAAGGCGGCTGCCCCTTGGTTTCTTTGGTATGATATAAGGGGATGGTCAGCTTCAGACCTTCGATCAGCTCATCACGAGAGCCAGCTTTAGGACTTGCTCTTAACATAGCGTCCACCGCGGCCGCGGGCTCATTTTCGGCATCGGCGACAGCTCGTGTTGCTGACCGCATGAAGCGCACGATCAAATCCGCATGCTTATCGGCGGTGTCTTTTGAGACGACGATGGACGAGCTTGCCAGGTTCACTCCGTAATCGGCAAACGGCAACACCGTTACCGGCTTCTGAGTAGCTGCAGCAATCTTCAGGTTTTGATCCATCGAATAGCCGAGCATGGCGTCGGCTTGGGAGTTGATTACGGCATTCAGCTTCGCACGATTGTCGCCCGCAATAATCGTGAGATCGCTCTCCTTCAAGCCCACCTTTCCCAGCACAAGAGGCAGAATTTGGGAAAGCGAATCTCCAGGTGTCAGAGCGATTGACTTGCCCCGAAGGTCTTGCGGTGAACGGATATTTTTCTCGCGTAGCGAAATGAACGCCATTGGGCTTTTTTGCAGAAGCACACCGACGACCAGCACCGGCGCGCCTTTATCCGCAGCTTTCAGAATTGATGCAATGTCAGCGTATCCAAAGGTTGCCGTTCCGGCGGCGACTGCTTGAACTGTCGGAACAGAACCGCGTCCTTCCTGGATGTCAAGATCGATTTCCTCGCTTTGAAAATATCCGCGCTCCTTACCCAAGAAGAACGGCGCGTGCTCCGAATAAAGATACCAGTTCAGCAATAGCGTAACTTTGTCAGCCGCCTGCGAATGACCGAATGGCGTCGTACAAATCAGAACAGCGGCGGCCAGAATCATCGATCGCTTGAGTGACATTCCTCCCCCTTGCACCAGTCGTCGGCACACTTGTGGTGATACTGACGTGATGTCAGGCGGCTTACAAGGCCGCGTGGGTCATAAACGAGTAGCACGATGGATTTCGCGTCGAGCGCGGAAAGACTGGCTACCATTCGATTGATTTCAGCAGCGACAGCTGGGATAGTCGAGTGGAAAAATTTATGGAAGAGCCACTGCGAATGACAGCTGGGCCGGAAATTGGTGTCGAACTCGCTAAAGATTTGACTACCCCAAGTCTAGCAGACGGCGGGTGCGAGTAAACCTTCCAAGGAGCAATAGAGATTCGAACCCGTAGTACGGTCGCCGGTCCGTCGGAACTTCGATCGCCCAACAGAAGGCGGCGAATTACCTGCGCGGTCTAGCCCTCACCGGGTAGCACGGGTACATGCAGGCCGCGAGCCAATCTATGACGTGCACCCGCTGACGGGCGTCAACATCGAGGTTTCTTCCCGCGCGCGAGGCGGGGGACACAGGCTCGGGGGATAGAATTTCGCCCACACACACGCCCGATGCGGCCATGTTGAGGCCGTTAAAACGACCGAGTGTGCGTCGATAGTGGTCGTGCGCGGTACGGCTCTCCCTCAGGAGACATCCGGTGAGTTCGATCACGAAGCAGCGCGCACCGCATGAGCCGCTTTACGAAATCAATCCGTTCAGCCGGATCAGCATCGAAGTGTTCTACTCCGACCATACGTTGGAAACATTCGGCAGACGCGGTGCAGGTTGGTTTTGGTGGCACCGCTGGCGAGGCCATTCGCCGGAAGGCCCACCTACCGGGCCATTCCCCACGAGCTACTCTGCTTACCGGCACGCGATGATTGCGACGGAATGTTCGGCGGCGGGGTCGACCCCTGATGCAAGAACGCTTGGCGAACGGAGCATCGCTTTCCGTGTGCCAATTATGGGACGTGGACCGGCCGATAACTGATGCTACGGCGTCAGAAAGCCTCCAAATCAATTTTGCAATTGCTGGTGGCGGCAGCCTGACTTGTGGATGAGGTGTGTCAACCACCCAAGAGTCATTGGTGAAATTACGGCCTTGAATAGAATCTAGTCTGGAGAATCATTGAGCGGATTATGATGAAATCTCCGAGCATCGCGATTCGGAGGGGCCATGTCCACACAACGCCGTAGAGGCTTACACGCTAACCTACGAACAACGGGTCCAAAGAACCAACCAACCATCGAAGAATATCCCGATCGGCCATTTCCGATTCAAAACGAAATACGGAGATTGGAAGCCGAACTGAACGCCTTCAACGAACGCATCGCAGAGTTGGAAGATGAAGGTCATCGGGGTCATGCGATGGAAGTCTTGAAGGCCCATGCAATAGATTTTGCACGCCAGATCGACGAACTTCGTTGCTTGTTAATGACACACCATGATACAAGCCCGGCTCTCAAAAAGGAACCGAAATGGCAAAGAAGAAAAAAGCAGTTCGTCGCGCGTGGACCAAAGACGATTTGCGAACATTGAAGTCGATGGCCAAAGATAAGCAAGGCGTACAGAAAATCGCCAAGGCATTAAAGCGAACACGCGGTGCAACCGCAGTTAAGGCGCAGAAATTGGGCGTATCGCTGGCGCGCTCGTAGAACCGCAAATTATCGGTACATTTCTTTAACCCGATTGCGGTTATTGGAATCAACCGCGCTCGAACAAAGCCGTCGCTGCCTCGGTGACGCAGGGCCGCGCCGATTGGGGCATGACCATCGCCCCGGTCGCCAAGGCGTCGAACCTCGGCTTTATTCCATTCGCCGAAGAGCACTATGATTTTGCAGTTGTCGCGCCGTGCAAGTCCCGGCCGGCGGTAGAGGCATTCCTTGGAGCACTCGCCTCGAATGAAATCCGCTCAGCACTCCAGAACGCGGGTTTTAGGCCGGCATGAGTTTTTTGAAGCGTTGATCGGCGTTACAGAAATGCGGTCCCGATCCGTAGGGAAAAATCTATATCTGTCCATCGGCCATCGCGCGCGCGTCAATGCGCGAACAGGTGCATGCCGATGACAGACGCGGACATCATTGAGCCCAGAAACAGAACAGCGAGCGATGATGGTGACGTTGTATTACCGCTTCTATCGCTTGCTGAGAACAGAAATGCGATGACGAACGTTGCGATTAACATCAGGTTGGCGATGATGTAGTCAGTCACTGAGCGACCTTCCTTCGCATCTCTTCCCGGCGTAAACGTATCGGACGGCGCGAATGTTCCCGACGTGTCGATATGAGAGAAGGCGGACCGGCAATCGCTGCTCGGGCTCATCCCCAAGGATGATCAACATCTCGCAAGGCTTGGACGTGGATCCGAGCAGGAGAAGACGGCCGATCGACTCTCGAGGGGCACGGTCGGCTCGGCTAAGGGGGTAGATCACGCGGCCGACCGTGCAGGCCGCGACGGGCGGCCGTCAGCGACCCGACTAGCAGCAGCCACCGATGATCGACGACCTCTGGTACAAGAACAGCATCATCTATTGCCTCTCCGTCGGCACAGCGAGGCTTGGAACGACACCGGCGGTTCGGCGGTTCTTAAGCTGTCGAAGACCGGAGTGAACTGGCGTGGACTTGGTTCAATTTTAGAGGGAGGACCGTGATGGCGTCTGAAATTCAAATCCATACCATCGCACGGCAAATGCTTGAACGGCATGGCCCGGCGGCCATCGCCCATGCGGCTCAGAATGCGCTGAGTTGCGAGCACAAGGGCCAGGTAGAAGAGGCCAACGAGTGGCGGCACATAAAAGACGCCATAAAGATCATGGTAGGCCCGCACCAGAGTTGATTCGTGCTGGCGTCCTTTTACGCGGGGGATCGACAGAGGCTCGATTTTCCAATTTGAGTTGCCGACGAACCTGGGCCAGAATGATTAAGTTTGCCAACGTTTGTCTGAACAGCGGCGCCGCCGCATAACGTGCCAATACGTGAAATCTAGCCATATCACGTGAAACGCAGCCGCCCCGCACCCTTGACCATGCGGGCGTTGAACGGGCGTTAAGGAACGCGGTTGATCACGTGTGCCAACAATTTATGGCAAGCACGATCAGCACGACAATTGCGATGCTGAGTGTGAGCCACCGAAGGGCTCCCCAATGGTGGGGTGTCCTGTCGCGCCAGCGATGCGGCGGGATATAGCGACCGCCATCCATATGAGTTCCGTCATGCCCTATTTCGACGCCGAAGGGGCATGACGCTCGCCTGCGTTCGAAGGAAGTGCCGAAAACATTTTCGTGCGGTCTCATCTATCACCACCGAGACGAGTTCAGCAGGTCTTAACGCGTCTTGGCGCTTGGCTTCGCGAAGAACTTCGGCAACTTCCTTCTTCACTTTCACTAAACTCGCGTCGTCACAAAGGGGCGCTGCCAATTGAATCCGTTTGCGTGCGCGCATCGTTTCGTTTCGTGAGGGCATGAGAGACCTCCCAAGGATATTTTTGATTGTTTGGTCTTGAAGGTCGTGCGCTGACCAGGCCCGATCAATAAGGGTCGGCTTTTTTCAGGATGCCGGTTGAAGCCTTGGATAACCAACCACCACGTGCCGGAGTTCCGGGCATAGCGGCGAAGACCGATTGTTCCAGCTGCCGAAACCAGATCGCCCGATCTCCGCTTCGGCCTAGATGCCGGTCGAAACTGCCCCCAGGTTCCTCAGCCCTGGTAGCGACCCGGCGGGTTTGCGGCCACAGACCCACAAACGATGGGGAATCGAACCTCGATCTCCTAAGATGATTTTGGGGATGCACAATCGCGCAGAGGCACGGTCGACTTGGCTAGGGGGAAGGTTGCGGCCGACCGTGCAGGCCGAGACGGGGCGGCCGTCAGCGACCCGAAAAATAAGCGGCACGCGAGCGCGCAGGTTCCTAATTGCCGACGCTCGTTAAAGGACTCGCATTTGGTGCTAGCCAAGCGCCTAATGGCGCATCCGATGTTCCAAGCCGCACGTTAAAGGCCGGAGGCCATATGATAGCTGACGATCAGGAACGCTACCTTCGCCGAGCTGCCAAAGCGAATAGAGACCGCCTT
>Ga0070735_10005412_pt1 | contig 10612 bp, 6 predicted proteins | sample Coa_R1_FD_66443 | JGI IMG/M metagenome (GOLD analysis project Ga0070735, IMG submission 66443) | Surface soil microbial communities from Centralia Pennsylvania, which are recovering from an underground coalmine fire - Coalmine... | ecosystem: Environmental > Terrestrial > Soil > Unclassified ... | reverse complement strand
GCCATCGTCGGCAGCACGTAATCCTGGAACACCGGACGCAGCAGCGCATTGGGGCTCAGCCGTTCCGGCGCTTCGTCGAGAATCCGCAGCAGGTCCTCGGTGGAATACGTTGCCTTGCCCGCGATCCACGATCCATTCTTCCGCCGCAGCGGCAGTCGCGCGCCGCTCTCCTCATCCATGAGAAAAAGCAGACTGCTCCCCGCAGCCACCAGCACCTGAGCGTGATAGCCACGCTCGGCCAGCAGCAGATCGCGCTTGTGCAGCGCCGTCTCCAGATCGGCGGCATGTTCAATGGCAGACCGAAGCACCGGCCCGCCCAGCGCATGAAAAGCGCGCGTGGAAGCGTCGATGACCACCAGCCCATGCTCCGCGAAGATTCCAGCAACCAGCCGCGCAAATGCGGAAGCAAAAGTCGCGTCGGGCGTGTAGCTGGAGGCCAGAAGGTCAAACTCCGGCGTCCCCCCGATCAGCTCTGCCGCCCGGTCGATCACCGCCGTCACCTGTTCCCCCAGCGGCAGCGGACCGACCGGTTGCCCGGCACGAGCCGGACTACGTTCCAGCCGCAATGTATGCAGGGCATGGCGCGCCGGCAGCGTGACGTGATCCGCCTCCGCCAGGTCATGGTCCTCGGTCGCCAGCCAAAACACCGGGACCGCCCCGGCCACCTGCGCTCGCTGAATGATTGTCGCTGCTTTCAGGATCGTGAACAGCGGCCCGCCGAACAGGGCGACCTGCTGACCTGTGACCACCGCGCCGGCTCCAATGCGGAGGCGCTCGATATTCTCAAGCGTCTTTGCGCCTGCGCCCCAGGAGACATTCTGCTGGCGCAGTGCATCGGCGACCGCCCCACGCAGACTTGCATCCTGCTGCGGCGCCGAGTTCCGCCATTCCTGCGACCACGGGGTCGACGCGAAGAACGGCGCCATCGGCTCGCGGCTGGTGGCGTAATCCAGAAAAAGCCTCGTCTGCCGCGGCAACAGCGAGACGGGATAACAGTCGACCTTCACAGAGTCAGTCTCTCACGCGCTCTCAGGATGCAGGCTGCTGCCCGTTATGACGATTTCCAGGGGAGAACACCCTGCCCATGCGATGCGACGAAGGCTTGCGAAGATGCAGTTTCCGGCGCGCCCCTTCGCAGCCCGCTCCAGCCCCGATGCTACCGTAGGAAAAGGAGCGACAATAGGCATGGCTAAAAAGCGGAAGAAGAACCATCCCGACGCAGTTCCGGTCCTGAAGAAGCTGAAGATCGATTCCGGCGATCCTGGCGAAGTTCTGTCGTCCCAGGTGTCCTATCAGGGCCCGCTCTTCCGCGTTCTCACCGATCGCCTTCGCGAGCCCACCGGCAAGGAGGTCACGCGGGACATCATCCGCCACAACGGCTCGGTCGTCATCCTTGCGCTGGAGAAGTCCAAAAGCAAGAAAGATCCCCTGGTGCTCGTCGAGCGCCAGTTTCGGCATGCCGCGCAGCAGTATCTCTACGAGCTGCCGGCCGGCACCATCGATCCCGGCGAAGATCACCTCGCCGCGGCGAAGCGCGAGTTGCTAGAAGAAACCGGCTATCAGGCAAAGAAGTGGACGAAACTCCTCCGCTATTTCGCCAGCCCCGGCTTTCTCGGCGAGTGGATGCAGATATTCCTCGCCGAAGGCCTCACCGCCGGCCAGGCTGCGCCCGAGGAAGACGAATCGCTTGAACTCCAGTTCGTGCCCCTCTCCGAGTTGCTGCGCCTGATCGGCGCAGGAAAGATCCTTGACGGGAAGACCATCATCTCGATCAGCTTCTATGCCCTGTACCTTCGCCGTAGGAAAAAATGACTCGCTCGCCGAGTCGTTCCCCTCGTTACTTTATTTGCACCGGAAAACCAAACTTTCAGGGCTCGCGTCTCTATAAGCCAGCGGTTGGGCACCCCCAACCCGAATCTGCCTGAGAGGAAGGTTCGTGTCTGTGGCTCAGTACAAAGGCAAAGTAAAGTGGTTCAACAACGCGAAAGGGTACGGGTTTATTGGACGCGACGACGGACCCGATGTATTTGTCCACTACAGCGCCATCCAGGTGGACGGTTACAAGAGCCTGAAAGAGGGTGACGAAGTCGAGTTCGATATTGTCCAGGGTCAGAAAGGTCCTCAGGCGGATCAGGTTGTGCGCGCCCGAGAGGTAGCCTAGCCGGCCTCACCACCTCTTGCATCCTTCTCCTGTAAGCGCCTTCCCCGCCTCGTGCGGGGAAGTGGCTGTTGCAATTCGCTTTATTTCCCCTGTCAACATATCCCGCTTTGGTTTCCTTCCGGCGAAGTGATGTAATCGTGTGCGATGGATAACCGCTCGATTGCGCAGTTGCTCGCGGAGACTGCCGACCTGCTGGAAATCAGCGCGGGCGACCCTTTCCGGATCCGCTCGTACCGCCGCGCCGCCGAGGCCGTCGAGTCCTCGACGATCCAGTTAAGCGCCATTGCTGAGGATCCCAAAAAGCTGCAGGAGATCCCCGGAATCGGCAAGGGGATGGCTGCGAACATCCGCGATATCGAAAAGACGGGAACCCTCCCGCTCCGCGAAGAACTACTCCTGAAGTATCGGCCTTCCATGCTGGAATTGCTCCGCCTCCCCGGCATGGGCCCCAAGACCGTCGCGCTGCTGTGGGACGCCCTTCAGGTCTCCTCCATTGAGGAACTGGAGAGCGCCATCGCCGCCGGCCGCCTCACTCTGCTGCCGCGCTTCGGCGAAAAGCTCATCGACAAGCTCCGCAAAGGAATTGAGGATTACAAACAGAGGAGCGGCCGGTTTCTTATCGATGACGCCGAGACGGCTGCCGAAAAAATCATCCGCTACCTGCAGGAATTCCCGGGCATTACGACGGTTCTGCCTGCCGGCTCTCTGCGTCGCGGGCGCGATACCGTCGGGGATCTGGACATTCTTGCCACTGGTCCCTGCTGCGCTGAAGACAAGGTCGCCGCTGCCGTAGAACATGCTGCCGCCTATCCACCGGCCACGACCATACTGGCTCGGGGACAAAACAAGGTCAGCTTCCGGCTGCGCAGCGGCCTGCAGGTGGATGTGCGGCTGCTGCCCGAAAAATCCTACGGGGCGGCCCTCCAGTACTTCACCGGTTCAAAGATGCACAACGTGTCGGTCCGCCAGCGCGCGCTCAAACGCGGATACACGCTGAGCGAATACGCGCTCGCCCGCATCGATGACGGCAGTTTCGTTGCGGGCGCGACAGAAGAGGAAATCTACGCCGCCCTGGGACTGGACTGGATTCCCCCTGAATTGCGCGAAAACAATGGCGAGATCGAAGGCGCCGAAGAGCACCGCCTGCCCGTCCTCGTCGAAGAAGCCGACATCCGTGGCGACGTGCACATGCACACCCACGTCACCGATGGAAAATGCTCGATCCGCGAAATGGCCGAGGCCGGCATCGCGCGCGGCTACGAATACATCGCCATCACCGACCATTCCAAAAACCTGGCCATGACGAATGGCCTCGACGATCAGCGCGCGCTCGAGCACATCCGGCACATCCGCCAGGTCGACGCTGAACTCGAAGGCAAAATCCGCGTCTTCGCCGGCATCGAGGTCGACATCCTTGCCGATGGCGCCCTTGACCTCTCCAATGAGGTCCTGGCGCAGATGGACGTCGTGATTGCCAGCGTGCATTCGCTCTTCAACATGCCCGAGCAGCAGATGACCGACCGCATGCTGCGCGCCATCGAAAACCCTTACGCTCGCATCCTCGGCCACCCTACCGGACGCCTGCTGCTCCGCCGCGAGGGCTATCAGCTCGATCTGGGAGCCATCCTCCGCCGCGCAGCCGAGCTGGGCGTTGCCGTCGAGCACAACGCCTATCCCGACCGCCTTGACCTCTGCGATCGCGATCTGCGCCTGGCGAAGGAGGTGGGCTGCCGCATCGTCATCAACACCGATTCGCACCACACCAGCCACCTCGCCAAAATGCACTACGGCGTCCGTCAGCTGCGTCGCGCCTGGCTCACCAAACAGGATGTCCTCAACACCCTGCCCGCGCCTGATTTTCTCGCCGCCCTGCGCCCCCGCCCAACCTGAGCGTCCGCGGGCGGCATCCACCTGAACTTCGGTAGAATGCGAGAGCAACCGATATGGCCAAATCAGATTCCGGTATTCACCCCGTATTCGCGACTGCCGCCGCGATCATCCTGGTTGCGGCCATTATTGGCGGCTACCTTTGGGCCACCTACAAGCCCCCGGTGCATATCGGACAAATCACTTCCCTCAGCACCTACCCTATTCATCGCGAGCTTTCCACCGGCTCGGCGCTCGGCGGCCTCGAGGGGCAGAAGGATATCTACGACGAGGAAATCGTGCTCGCGAATATTCGGATCCAGAGCAACACCAGGCTGCCGCTCTTCCTGCACGATATGTGGGCCGACGTCACGCTGGCCGATGACACTGTCGAGCGCAGCAACGCAGCCAGCACGAACGATTATCGCGCCGTGTTCGTCGCCTACCCGACACTCGTGCCCAGGCAGACCACACCCATGCCGCGTGACATTACCATGACGCCTGGTCAGGTCGTCGAGGGCCAGCTGATCTTCCACTATCCCATCAGCGCTCAGCAATGGGATCAGCGCAAGGATTTCAAAATCTACGTCCAGTTCATTAACCAGAAAGATCTCGTTCTGGACGAAAAGCCCGGCGCAAAATAATAGACCGCTCACGACCGTGCTTGTGTCTCACCAACAAGCCGGCAACGCGGATGCTTTGCTCTTGCTCGCCGTTTCTGATTCACTGTTCGTAGCCTGATCCACTTATGTTTGCCAAGGCGCAGCGGGTCCACTTTATCGGAATCGGCGGCATCGGGATGAGCGGCATTGCCGAGATCCTGCTCAACCTGCACTACCCCGTCAGCGGCTCCGATCTCCGTCGCTCTGCTGTCACCGACCGCCTCGCTGTTCTTGGCGCGACGGTTTACGAGGGACACGCCGCTGCCAACGTGATCGGAGCCGGCGTGGTCGTCGTCAGCTCTGCCGTCAACGAGCGCAATCCCGAAGTGGCTGAAGCGCGCCTGCGCAAGATACCCGTAATCCAGCGTGCAGAAATGCTGGCGGAACTGATGCGTCTCAAGTATGGGATCGCCATCGCCGGCATGCACGGCAAGACCACCACAACTTCGATGGTGGCCTCTGTTCTGACTGCCGGCGGCCTCGATCCCACCGTCGTCGTGGGCGGCCGAGTCGATACGATGGGCTCAAACGCGCGCCTCGGCCAGTCGCAGTATCTGGTCGCCGAAGCGGATGAGAGCGACCGCTCCTTCCTCCGCCTCTCGCCCATCCTTGCTGTTGTCACCAATCTCGACCGTGAGCACATGGACTGCTACCACGACATGACCGATGTTGAAGCCGCCTTTGTGGAGTTCATGGACAAGGTTCCGTTCTACGGAGCCTGCGTTGCCTGCGCGGATGACACCCGTCTCGGCGCCATCCTCCCGCGAGTGCGCCGGCGTGTCTTCACCTACGGCGCCTCCGCCAACGCAGATTTTGTGCTCCGCATGCTGCCTCCGGTCTCCGCACCCGCCCAGCCAGATCCTGGCAGTACGGGCGAGCAGGCTCTGCAGGGTGATCGCGGCATCTGTGTATCACGCTTCGAGGTCGCTGCCGGCGCGGAGGTCTATGGCCCGCTGGAGCTTCACGTTCCCGGCATGCATAACGTTCTCAACGCAACAGCCGCCGTTGCCATCGGCGCCCAACTGGAAATCGAGCCGGAGGCGATCGCACGGGGGCTGCGCGCCTTTCGCGGCGTTGATCGCCGCTTCCAGATCAAAGGCATTGTCCACGGCATAACCGTCGTCGACGACTACGGACACCACCCGACAGAGATTCGCGCAACGCTGCGTGCGGCGCGCGACTGCGGCTATGCGGCGGTGCATGTCATCTTCCAGCCGCACCGCTACACGCGCACCCGCGACCTGATGGACGAGTTCGTCCACGCGTTCGACGACGCTGCCTCTGTCCAGGTTCTTGATATCTACGCAGCCAGCGAAGAACTCATCCCCGGCGTCTCCGCGCAGGCTCTGGTGAAGAACATCCGCCAGAACCATGGCGCCGGCGGAGAGATCGAGTACGCAGCCAGCGCCGATGAAGCGATCACCGGCGCCCTCGCTCGCGCCAAAGCCGGCGAAGTCATTCTCACGCTGGGCGCCGGAAACGTGAGCCAGCTTGCCCCGGTTGTAGTGGAACGCCTGAGCGCCGGCCAAAGGCAGGCCACCGCCGTTCACGCGTAATTATTGTTGGCCCTTATTCGGTGGATACCACGTGAACCGCACAGCGACCGTTGTGTCGCTCTGCGGCGCTGTCTGGTAGATGGGAGCCTTCCAGTTCTCGTACTGGACCGAGCCGCGGGCCTCGAAGTCATGGCCGATGCGCTTGCGAATCTCTGCCTCGAAGTCATTCTGCGTCGTTCCGCCGGGGAAGAAGACCTTCGCCGCCTTGGCGCGACGATACGCGAACTGGATGTATTCATTCGGAGAAAGGTGGTACGTGAGCCACGCCTGGCCGCCTTCTCCCTCTCGGCCAACCCAGTCCGGAAGGAATCCTTTGTTCGTCGGCCCTTGCCTTTGAACGACCTCCCAGTAGAGGAACTGGCCATGGTTGATCGGTGAGCCGTCCGGATTGTAATGGCTGGTCGGCTCCGTGTTGGCTCCCTCGACACGGAAATCCAGCTGATGGAAGTACGGGAACTGCGCCAGGTAAATCCCTGGATGTAATCCGGCGCGGCGTGGCGCATCGGCTGGGCTCACGTCATCGTGAACCAGTGAATCCGTGTAGAGCGTCACCCAGTGCCGCAGGCCGGGAAGCCGGTAATTGAAATCGAAGGTCCCGAAACGTGCTCCGGGGTCGCTGCGCGAGAACTTTTCGGAGGCGTTCACTGAGGAAAAGCTGAAGAAACTCTTCAGAAATGTATGGAGGGTGATCGGCTCATGTCCTTTGCCTCCCCATACGGACATGCGATCGAATCCAATTTCCAGATTCTTCGTTGGCTTGAAGCTGACCTTCTCGATGTGAACCCACGGATCGTTGGGATCGGTGTGTCCCTTCAGGCTGCCGATAAAAAAGTCGTACCGGAACGGACCCGTGATACGCGACAGCAGCGGCACGTGGAGCGGCTCAACGCGATCGATCTGAAACTGATAAATGTCTTCTGCGTTATTGCTCCATAACATTGCCGCGCCCTGGTCCGGACCCATCCAGTGATCCGACTTACCAAAGGAGATTTCATGTCCCAGCAGGTGATAGGAAGCCATTGCCTCCATCACCCGTCCATAGGTCGCCGCGGGGATGGGCCCTTCGGGGATCGTTGCCTGGTGAGCGTTGGTGGCGAAATCGACGAAGTCGACATTATTGGACAGGTACTGCGCAAACGCCGGCGAATATCCGGCAGCGCTCGGCGCATACTGGAACTCGCCGCGATAGTAGAAGCTGAAACGCCCGGCTTCAGCGCGAGCGGCGAAGCCCGCGTAATTATTGAAGCCGCTCTCGTACGGGCGCCCGTAGTCGTTGACGATCGTCTGCCCCAGATGAAAGCTGTCGCGCAGCGGCAGTCCGCTGATGCCCCGCACCTGCTCGTAAACCTGGTCCAGTTCGCCGGTCGGATGCATCACCTCGGACGCATTATCGATGTCCGGTTGCACCTCGCGAAGAACCGCAAGATAAATTTGCTTCGCTTCATCGTTGTTGGCGTCGTTCTCGATGCGGTCGGCGCTCATCTGCAGCATGTGCGCGATCGCCAGCCGGGTCCACGGCCTAATCCCCAGAAATGCGCTGTCGAGATATCCAAGGGCGTGCAGCCGGTCGAGCGCGGGATAAATCCAGCTGTCCATCGGTACATAGGTGGATCCTTCCGCACTGGTGGTCACTGCCGCGGCCGGCGTCTGATAGTCCGGAGGGAGCGGCTGCTGCGCATTTTGTGCCTGTGCCTGCCACAGAAAACCAGTCGATACAAGCGAAACGAGCAGGATATACGACGCCTTCAAGCGCACCTCAAAAAGTTCTGCAGAAGATCAGGCAGGAAGCTGCAGACAGGAGTTGTCATCACGGCTGAGCCGCTGTCACTGCATTGCCAGGTGATTTCAGACTCGATGATTGCCACCACGATGTCAAGCAGCCCACAAGCGCGAATGACGCGGCCGTCATGCACCACCACGTCATTCACCGGGCGCGCTTACATGTGAGCGGGATCGCCGCGTTCCGTATCGACCCCCAGTTCGCTGAACGACTTCTGTGCGCGACGAGCGTCGAATTTGCCATCGCGTGCCAGCTTCGAAAGCGTCGCCGTAACCACCGACTCGGCATTGACCTCGAAATGGCGGCGCAGATGCTCGCGATTGTCGCTGCGGCCGAAGCCGTCCGTACCCAGGGACACCATCCGCGCTGTCAGCCATGGAGCAAGCTGGTCGGGCAACGCCTTCATGTAATCCGTGGCCGCGATGATCGGCCCTTTGGCTTTGCTGAGCGCGGAAACAATGTAGGGCGTCTTCTCCGGTTCCGCGGGATGCAGACGATTCCAGCGCTCCACTCCCAGCGCCTCGCGCCGCAGTTCGCTGTAGCTGGTTACGCTCCATACATCAGTCTGCACGCCATACTTGTCGGCCAGAATCTCCTGCGCGCGCAGAACTTCGTTGAGAATCGGCCCGCTGCCGAAGAGCTGCGCAACCGGCTTGCCGCCAGCTGCCGGGCGCAGTCGATAAATGCCGCGCAGAATCCCCTCGCTGGCGCCTTCAGGCATCTCCGGCATGGCGTAATCTTCGTTGTACATCGTGATGTAGTAGAAGAGATTCTCGCCGTCCTCATACATCCGCCTGAGCCCGTCCTGCACGATGACAGCGATCTCATACACGTACGCGGGATCGTAGCTCACGCAGGTTGGGATGACGCTCATCAGCAGATGACTGTGGCCGTCCTGATGCTGGAGCCCCTCCCCCATCAGCGTCGTGCGGCCGGCCGTCCCTGCCATCAGAAAGCCCTTGCCACGCGCATCCGCAAAGGCCCACATGAAATCGCCCACGCGCTGAAATCCGAACATCGAGTAATACATGTAGAAGGGCACCATCGGCACGTGGTAGTTGGCATACGCAGTGCCGGCGGCGGTGAAGGAGCCCATCGACCCGGATTCCGTGATCCCCTCTTCCAGAATCTGTCCGTCCTTCTCTTCGCGGTAATAGAGGAGCATGTCCACATCGTGAGGCTTATACTTCTGCCCCTCACTGGCGTAGATGCCCACCTGACGAATCGCCGATTCCAGGCCGAAGGTGCGCCCTTCGTCCGGAACAATCGGCACCATAAACCTGCCGATGCTCTCGTCCTTCATCAGATGACGCAGGATGCTGACAAAGCCCATCGTGGTGGAAACGGCGCGGCCGCGCGAGCCTGTCGTCCATTCCGCAAAGCTCTCAAGATCAGGCGCCTTGAACTCGATCTTCGGCACGTCGCGCTTCGGCATGTAGCCGCCCAGGCTCTTCCGGCGCTCCTGCATATAGACCATCTCCGGAGCGCCCTGCGGCGGACGGAAAAGCTTTCCGGCGCGCGCGTCCTCCTCCGGAATCGTGAGCTCGTAGCGCCGGATGAAATCGATCAGCGCGTCGTCAGCGACCTTCTTTTCCTGGTGCGCGGCATTGCGCGCCTGCGTGCTGCCCAGTCCGTAGCCCTTGACCGTCTTGGCCAGGATTACCGTCGGTCCGCCGCGGTGCTCCACAGCGCGCTTGTAGGCGTTGTAGATCTTAGTGGCGTCGTGGCCGCCGCGATGCAGGTGGAAGATCTCGTCATCCGACATGTCCTTCACCAGCTCGAGCAGCTCCGGATATTTCCCGAAAAACTCGCTGCGAATGAAAGCGCCGCCGCGGGCCTTGAATGCCTGGTATTCGCCGTCAACGCACTCTTCCATCCGGCGCAGCAGCAGGCCGGTGTGATCGCGCTCGAAGAGCGCATCCCAGTCGCCGCCCCAGATCACTTTGATCACATTCCATCCCGCGCCGCGGAAGACGCCTTCCAGCTCATCGATGATGCGGCTGTTGCCGCGCACCGGACCGTCAAGACGCTGCAGGTTGCAGTTCACGACGAAGATCAGGTTGTCGAGCTTCTCGCGCCGCGCGATGGAGAGCGCGCCCAGCGTCTCCGGCTCGTCGCATTCGCCGTCACCCAAAAATCCCCAGATCTTGCGAGGAGTCTTTTCGATCAGCCCGCGGTTTTCCAGGTAGCGCATGAACCGTGCCTGATAAATCGCATTCAGCGGTCCGATCCCCATCGAGACCGTCGGGAACCGCCAGAAGTCGGGCATCAGCCAGGGATGCGGGTAGGAAGAAAGCCCCGGCGTCTCGCGCAGTTCGTGGCGGAAGTTCAGAATGCGCTGCTCATCCAGGCGCCCCAGCAGGAAGGCGCGCGCATAGATGCCGGGAGAGGCGTGTCCCTGGAAGTAAATCAGGTCGCCAGGCTGATCGCCGTAAGCAGCGTGGAAGAAATGATTGAAGCCGACCTCGAGCAGCGTGGCCAGCGACGAGTACGTCGCGATGTGTCCGCCGATGCCCTTGTCCTTCTTGTTCTGGCCATGCACCATCGCCATCGCGTTCCAGCGGATCAGGCTCTCGATGCGGCGTTC
>Ga0070735_10005411_pt1 | contig 10613 bp, 7 predicted proteins | sample Coa_R1_FD_66443 | JGI IMG/M metagenome (GOLD analysis project Ga0070735, IMG submission 66443) | Surface soil microbial communities from Centralia Pennsylvania, which are recovering from an underground coalmine fire - Coalmine... | ecosystem: Environmental > Terrestrial > Soil > Unclassified ... | reverse complement strand
GTCTCGTCGGTGCCGGCGAGCAGCGAACCAACCATCGCAATGTCGGCGCCGGCGGCGAGCGCTTTGGCCAGATCGCCGGAATATTTGATGCCGCCATCCGCGATCACGGGCACGTCGGCCCTCTTGGCCGCCTCCACCGCATCCATGATCGCGGTGAGCTGCGGCACGCCGACGCCCGCGACAATCCGCGTGGTGCAGATCGAACCCGGACCGATTCCGACCTTGATCCCGTCCGCGCCCGCATCGATCAGTGCCTGGGCGCCTTCGCGCGTGGCGATATTACCGGCGATGACCTGCACCGCGTTGGAAAGACGCTTGATGCGGTTGACCGCCTCCAACACACGCGCGGAATGGCCATGCGCGGTATCGACCACGATCAGATCGACGCCGGCCTCGATCAAGCGTTCGGTGCGCTCGAAACCGCCCTCGCCGACGGTAGTCGCCGCCGCCACGCGCAAGCGGCCTTGCGCGTCCTTGCAGGCCAGCGGGTGCGCCACCGCCTTTTCCATGTCCTTCACCGTGATCAGACCGACGCAGCGATATTGATCGTCGACAACAAGCAATTTTTCGATGCGATGCTTGTGCAGCATGCGCTTGGCCTCGTCCTGGCTGACGCCCTCGCGCACCGTAACGAGATTTTCATGCGTCATCAGCTCGGAGATTTTTTGCTCCGGGTCGGTGGCAAAACGCACGTCGCGGTTGGTCAAAATGCCGACCAGTTTGCCGGGCCGGCCCTCAGCCCCGCCCGTCACCACGGGAATTCCGGAGAAGCCGTGAGCGTTCATCAGCGTAAGCGCGTCCGACAACATGGCGTCCGGCGCGATCGTGAGCGGATTGACCACCATTCCCGATTCATACTTCTTGACCTGCCGCACCTGAGCCGCTTGGCCGTCGGGATCGAAATTGCGATGAATAACGCCGATGCCGCCGGCCTGCGCCATCGCAATCGCCATCCGCGCTTCGGTGACGGTGTCCATCGCGGAGGCCATGATCGGAATATTGAGCGGAATGGCGCGGGTCACGCGGGAACGGATATCGGCCTCAGAGGGAAGGATGTCGGAGAGGCCGGGCTTGAGAAGCACATCGTCGAACGTGAAGGCTTCGGCTATTTCCTGACGTCCCTGTATCTGCGCCATGACCAACTCCATTCGGCGGCGCTATATCGGGCCGCAACATGATCTAAAGATAAGCGAACGCGCCGGCGAAGCGAGCTTCGCCGTCGAATCAGAGCCCATCGATAGGGTTGGCGGTGGTCGATAGCACGCCACCAAGGTAAATCAAAGGGGCCTCGGGCCCCTTCCCGTCCTATTCGGCGGCCATCAGGCGCAGCGGACGGGGCGAAGCAGGACGCGGCAGCCGCCGCGCCCGGAACCTTGAGTGTCAGCGCATTTCCTGCGCGGTGCGAAGGCGCGAGGATCCACCCTCAAGGCAGCGCCGAGCGGATTCGATTTCAGCCTCGGTGGCGCCCTTGCTGCGCGCATAGGCCTCGGCCATCGCCGCGCTGTATTTGGCGACATAATAGCGAACGACCGAGCATGACGCGCGGTGCAGAAGTCCCTCCGCGGCGGCTTCACCAGGAGCCAGCGCCAGTCCGAGGAGGACCACGAAGATAGACAACAAACGGAGTCCCATTTCCCAGTTTCCCCTTATGCAAAGTTTGATTGGAAAATTAGCCCGACGGCTTGGATAGCGGCCTCGTCCCACAATGCTATCGATGGCACAACCCTATATCAAGCATATCGTGCGGGGGAGCTATGCACAGCATCGCCCGTTAAGGTTTCCACACAAGGTTGCCACATATGAGGCACACATAAACGCTCGCAACCCCTTCAGAAACCGCTTGATTTGCAGTCTCTACATTGAGATCGCGAAAGTTCCGCAAACTTTCGCCATAGTCGGCGCGAGGGCGAAATGTTAGAGCCCAACTGCAAGTTCCATCCCCACCGACTCATTTTCATGAACAAAGAGCGCCTGATTCCCCTCATCGTCGCCACCGCCTTGTTCATGGAAAACATGGACTCGACAGTCATCGCGACGTCGTTACCGTCGATCGCCGCCGACATCGGCACAAGCCCGCTCACGCTCAAGCTCGCGATCACCTCCTACCTTCTTTCGCTCGCGGTGTTCATTCCAGCCAGCGGCTGGACCGCCGACCGCTTCGGCCCGCGGCTGGTATTTTCGGGCGCGGTCGCGGTCTTCATGGTGGGCTCGATCGGGTGCGCCTTGTCGGGATCGGTGACCGATTTCGTGATCGCGCGGATCCTGCAAGGCATCGGCGGGGCGATGATGACGCCGGTCGGGCGGCTGGTGCTGTTGCGTTCGATCGACAAAAGCGCGCTGGTGAATGCGATGGCCTGGGTCACCGTGCCGGCGCTGATCGGCCCGGTGGTCGGCCCGCCGCTCGGCGGATTCATCACCACCTATTTCGCCTGGCACTGGATATTCCTGATCAATATTCCGATCGGGCTGCTCGGCATCGTCATGGCGCTGCGCTTCATCGACCCGATCAAAAGCGAGCATCCCGAACCTTTCGATCTCTACGGAATGGTGCTCGCCGGCATTGGCCTTGCCGGCATAGCCTTCGGTCTCTCGGTCGCAGGCCTCAATCTCTTGCCATGGCCAATCGTCGGTGTGCTGGTGGCGATCGGCTCGATCTCGATGACGCTCTATGTCATCCACGCCCGGCGCACCGGATCGCCGGTACTCGATTTCGGATTGCTTCGCCTGCCGACCATGCGCGCCAGCATCTTGGGCGGCTTCCTGTTTCGGCTCGGCATCGGCGCGCTGCCGTTCCTGTTGCCGCTGTTGATGCAGGTTGGGTTCGGCCTTTCCCCGTTTCGCTCCGGTCTTGTGACCTTTGCGTCCGCCGTCGGCGCCATGGGCATGAAGACCTTGGCCGCGCGCATCATCCGAACCTTCGGCTTTCGCAATATGATGACGATCAACGCGGTCGCCAGCTCGGTCTTTCTCGGCGCTTGCGCGTTGTTTACGGCCGCAACCCCGCCGCTTCTGATCATGATCATTCTCGTGGTCGGCGGCTTCTTCCGCTCGCTGCAATTCACCTCGATCAACACGGTCGCCTATGCCGAAGTCGAGCCTTCGCAAATGAGCCGCGCTACCACCCTTGTCAGCGTCAACCAGCAATTGGCGGTCTCAGCCGGCGTCGCGGTCGGGGCCTTCTCGGTGGAAACCACCATGTGGGTCCACCATGTGCACGAATTGACCGCGGATTTGTTCGCGCCGGCCTTCGTGGTGGTGAGCCTAATGTCTGCGGTTTCAAGCTGGTTCTTCTGGCAAATGCCCGACGATGCCGGGCACGAAATCTCCGGCCGCAAGGCGGTCGAGATTTCGAGCCGCAAAGGTGCGGCCAAGGAAGCCGTCAAGGCGGCTGTGAAGGTCGCGAGCGAAGAAACGCAGAACGCGCGGGATCAACGGTTGGGGTAGATTTTGCTAGTGCCCCGCGCCGGAACCCCTTAGGCAAGGCTCCTGATTTCGCTTTGCGCTGCGCCGCATCGGCGGAACGCGGTCAAAGATGGGCGTCATTGCGAGAATGCGACGAAGCAATCCAGTCGTTCCTCCTTTCTGAATTGTTTCGCGGAGCCTCTCATCGGGCCGCGCTTCGCGCGGACCTCTTGGCTCGCAATGACGAACTCAGCTACACTTTCTCCCCGCCCCGAAACCCCGTCGCCAACACGTAGCGCTCGGAAGAATCCTGCCGGCTCGCGGCGGGTTTGACATGGCGGACGCTGGAAAAGTCGCGCTTGAGCTGAACCATCAGTTCGGCGTCGGCGCCGCTTTGAAAGGTTTTCGCGAGAAACGTTCCGCCCGGCTTCAACACTTCAGCGGCAAAAGCCGCCGCCGTCTCGACCAGCCCCACCATGCGCAACTGATCGGTCTTGCGGTGGCCCGTGGTGTTGGCGGCCATGTCCGACATCACGACATCGGCGCGTCCTTCCATCATCGCGAGCAACCGTTCCGGCGCATTCCCGCTCAGGAAATCGAGCTGCGCGAAAATGACGCCGGGAATTTCAGGCATTTCCAGAAGATCGATCGCCACCACTCTTCCTTTGCCGCTTGCAATCCCGACCCGCTTGGCGGCGATCTGGCTCCAGCCGCCGGGTGCTGCGCCGAGATCGACCACCGTCTGGCCACCTTTGAGCAGATGATATTTGTCGTCGATTTCGATCAGCTTGTAAGCCGCACGCGAACGATAGCCGTCACGTTTGGCGCTGAGGACATAGGGATCGTTGAGCTGGCGTTCCAGCCAGAGCTTGGAAGACAGCTTGCGCTTGCCGCCGGTCTTGACGGTGACGTGCAGCCGCCCGGTGGTGTCTTTGGCCATTCCATCCTGCTTGATGTCATTCCGGGATGCGCGAAGCGCAGACCCCGGAATGACATTCTAACGTGAGCTCAGCGCGCCGTCCTGGCGCATCATTTCCACCAGCATGCCTTCGCGCAATCCCCGATCGGCGACGCGCAGCCGCGGCAGCGGAAACGCTTGACGGATCGCATCGAGGATGGCGCAGCCCGCCAGCACCAGATCGGCGCGCTCGACGCTGATACAGTGATTGGCCGCGCGCTCCTGATAACTCATGCCAAGCAGGCGGGCGATGGTCGAGGTGATCTGCGCGTCATCAAGCCAAATTCCGTCCACCCGGCGCCGGTCATAGCGATGCAAATTGAGATGAACGCCGGCAATCGTGGTCACCGTGCCTGACGTACCGAGCAAATGCATCCCCTCAAGCTCGCCGCCGTGTTCTCGCGCGAACGGTTCGACATGGGGCGCGACCTCCGCCACCATCCGAGCGTAGGATTGCGGCGTGACGTCGCGGCCGCCGAAATGCTCGGCGAGCGTCACCACGCCGAGCGGGATCGACATCCAGGCCTTGATACGCGCCAACCCGTCGCTTGGGTGCGGATCGCGCTCGATGCGAACCAGTTCGGTCGATCCGCCGCCGATATCGAACAAAATCGCGCCCCGGCCTTGCGGGTCGATCAATGGCGAGCATCCGATCGCCGCCAATGCTGCTTCCGTTTCGCGGTCGATCACTTCCAGGGCAATGCCGGTCTCGGCCGCGACGCGGTTGCGAAAACCTTCGGCGTTCGAGGCGGCGCGACAGGCTTCGGTCGCGATCAGACGGAGCCGGCGGGCTTTTCGTGTCCGAATCTTGTCGCGGCAGATGCTCAAAGCGGCAATCGCGCGTTCGATCGCCGCCTCGCTGATACAGCCGGTGGCCGAAATCCCCTCGCCAAGGCGAATGATCCGCGAAAACGAGTCGACGACGCGAAACCCGTCCGGCGTCGGGCACGCAATCAGGAGCCGGCAATTATTGGTGCCAAGATCAAGCGCCGCGTAAACCTCGGCACCCGGCACCAATCCCGCCTCTCCCACATCGCTGGCCGCGACCGATATAGCCGGGCCTCCAAGCGAGGCCATTTCGTCGCGAAGCCGCGTATCGTCCTTCATCCAGATATCTTTCCCCGGACATTTGTCATTTTCGCGCGAAACTTTAGTCCCAGTAGAGGCGGTGCAACAACCCTCCACATGGGACCATGTCCAATCAGACATTGTGGCCGACGGGAGGCTGGTCTATGTGGGGTAATAACCCAAAACCACCGAAAAACCGGCCATTTCAGGTATTCTCCATGCAAGATCACAGGTCTTCCTCCTCCTTCGAAAACGCTCTGGCGGTGCAAAAATACGGGATCGGCCAGCCGGTCCGGCGGAAAGAGGACGACACGCTGGTCCGTGGCAAGGGCAAATATACCGATGATTTCAACCTGCCCGGACAGGCCCATGCCTGGATCGTCCGTTCCAGCCATGCCCATGGCGTGATCCGCGGCATCGACACCAAAGCCGCCAAGGCGATGCCGGGCGTGCTCGGCGTGTGGACCGGAGCTGATCTGGCCAGTGCCGGCTACGGCCCCTTCACCTGCGCGCTGCCGCTCAAGAGCCGCGATGGCACGCCGCTGCATCAGACCAACCGCACGGCGCTGATGACGGACAAGGTGCGCTATGTCGGCGATCCCATCGCCTTTGTGGTGGCCGAAACGCTGATCCAAGCGCGCGACGCGGCGGAAGCCATCGAGGTCAATATCGATCCGCTGCCTGCCGTCACCGATCCCGAGGAAGCCGCAAAGCCCGGCGCGCCGCAGCTTTACGATCACATTCCCAACAATGTGGCGCTCGATTATCATTTCGGCGATGCCGCCAAGGTCGAGGCCGCCTTCAAAAGCGCGGCGCATGTGACCAAACTCGATATCGTCAACACCCGCGTCGCGGTGGTGGCGATGGAACCGCGCGCGGGCCTTGCAGCTTATGACAAATCAACCGAGCGCTTTACGATTCAAGTGCCAACCCAGGGCGTCGCCGCCAACCGGATCAATCTCGCCAAGAACATCCTGAAGGTTCCCTACGACAAGGTGCATCTGCTCACCGCCAATGTCGGCGGCTCGTTCGGCATGAAGAATGTCGCCTACCCCGAATATGTCTGCATCCTGCACGCGGCGAAAGCCTTGGGCCGGCCGGTGAAATGGACCGACGAACGCTCGACCAGCTTTTTGTCCGACAGCCACGGCCGCGCACAAAAAATTCATTGCGAACTCGCGCTTGACGCGGAAGGTAAGTTCCTGGCGGTGAAGGTTTCCGGTTACGGCAATCTCGGCGCCTATATCACCGGGGTCGCGCCGCAGCCGCTGTCGCTCAATATCGGCAAGAACCTCTCCAGCGTCTACCGCACGCCCGTTATGACGGTCGATATCAAGACCGTATTGACCAACACCACGCTGATGGGTGCCTATCGCGGCGCCGGACGTCCCGAAGCCAATTACTTCATGGAACGCCTGATCGACCGCGCCGCCGACGAGATGGGGATCAATCGCCTCACCTTGCGCAAGCGCAACTTCATCAGACCTGCGCAGATTCCGTTCAACGCATCGTCCGGCATGGTTTATGACAGCGGCGATTTTCAGGGCGTGTTCAACAAGGCGCTTGAAATTTCCGATCACGCCAATTTCGTCAAGCGCAAGAAAGAAAGCCGCAAACGCGGCAAATTGCGCGGGATCGCGGTCGGCTCTTATCTCGAAGTCACCGCGCCGCCCAATGTCGAACTCGGCAAGATCGTGTTCGAAGCCGATGGCTCGGTGAAACTGATCACCGGCACGCTCGATTACGGCCAGGGCCACGCGACGCCGTTTGCGCAGGTGCTTTCGGCTGAGCTCGGCGTTCCCTTTGAGCGCATCACCCTCGAACAAGGCGACAGCGACCTCGTACATACCGGCAACGGCACCGGCGGTTCGCGCTCGATTACCGCGAGCGGAACGGCGATCGTCGAGGCCTCAAAGCTTGTGATCGAAAAGGGCAAGCGTGCCGCCGCGCATCTGATGGAAGCTTCCGAAAGCGACATCGAATTCTCGCGCGGCCGCTTCGCCATCGCCGGCACCGACCGCGCGATCGGCATCATGGAGCTCGCCCGGCGCCTGCGTGAGGCCAAAATGCCGGAAGGCGTGCCGTCCTCGCTCGATGTCGATCATACGACGGAAGCAGTGCCTTCGACCTTCCCCAATGGCTGCCACGTCGCCGAGGTGGAGATCGATCCCGAAACCGGCGTGGTGGGAATCGTCCGCTATACCGGGGTCAATGATTTCGGTACCATCGTCAATCCGATGCTGGTGGCAGGGCAATTGCACGGCGGCGTCGCGCAAGGCATCGGCCAAGTGTTCATGGAACATGTGAGCTATGACGCCGACGGCCAGCCGATCACCGGCTCCTTCATGGACTATGCGCTGCCGCGCGCCGAGGACATTCCGCTGATGGAAATCGGCGACCATCCAGTGCCGGCGACCTCCAATCCCTTGGGCACCAAGGGTTGCGGCGAAGCCGGCTGCGCCGGCTCGCTCTCGACGCTGATCAACGCGGTGCTCGATGCGCTGTCTGAGCTCGGCGTCACCCATATCGACATGCCGCTGACGCCCGAACGCGTCTGGCGCGCGATTCAAGATGCGAAGGCCAAGGCGGCGTAGAGGCTTACCCCGCCGCCGCGCGTTCGCGCGGCTGGTAGATCGCCACATGCTGGCAATGCGCCAGCGGGACCGTGCCCTTGCCGACGACCAGCGCATCGAGTTCGACGAAGCGATGGCCCTTCTTCTCGTAATTGGCGGTGACTTTCGCGCGCGCGGTCAATTCATCGCCGCGGCGCGCGGCGCTCAAAAGCCGCATCCGGCTGCCGACGTGAATCCAGGGGCCGAGGATCGCGTTATCGACCAGCACCTTGTTCATCACCCGCTGCAACAAACCGGGGTGACCGAGCCCCTCGCGCGCGTAAACGGCATCGCGTTCACGCACCTCGGTGAGATATTCATCGGCCGCTTCGCCCGCCCAACTGCGCGGCATCGAGCCGAGCCATTGGCCGATTTCATATGACGTAACGCTGACGGGTTTGCGCTTCCCAACCGGCGCGACTTCCGGATAATCGGCGATCGAGAGCGCTGGGATAGCCGTGGGCAGCGAGGCCGTCCCGGTCGCACATAAATCACCCCGGCTTTCGACCTCGATCGAAATCACGCCGTCTTTTTCCTCACCCCTGATATCGGTGGTTTCGCCGTCATAGACCGGCTTGACGAGGCGCGCCTCGATCAGGCCGCGTTCCAGAAAGGCGCGGCCCCACCGCGCGACGGGCAGATGCATCATATACGCCATGACATCGACGCCTGGAACAAGGCCGCCGCTAAAGCCGAAGCGGCGCGCCACCGCGTCGTCATGCATCTTGTTTTCTGAAAGCTTGGCGGTGTTATAGGCCTCGACGCGGTAGATTTCGATGAGGCTCGTCATGGCACCGTCCTTGATGATCGATCTTCGTTCCGATGGTACGCGAAGGCGGGGTCCTGGCAAGGGCCCGCGCGCGCTCGTTTTTCTCGCAATTCCGCCCGCAATGGGGTACCACCCGCCTCGTAAAACGATGACAGCTCCTTCGAATCCCACTCGCCTTTATGTCGATGCCGACGCCTGCCCGGTGAAAGACGAGATTTACCGGGTGGCGGCGCGCCATGGGCTGCCGGTCAGCGTCGTCGCCGGTCAATTCATTCGGGTGCCGCAAGATCCGATGATCGAACGAATTGCGGCGGGCTCGGCGATGGATGCGGCCGATGACTGGATTGCGGAACGCGCCGGCCCCGGCGACATCGTCATTACGGCCGATATCCCGCTTGCCAGCCGCTGTGTGAAAGCAGGCGCCGAGGTGATCGCGCCGAACGGCAAGCCGTTTACCGAACAATCGATCGGGATGACGTTGGCGGTGCGCAATCTCATGACCGATTTGCGTTCCTCCGGCGAAGTCACCGGCGGACCGAAATCCTTCGCCCCGCGCGATCGTTCGGCCTTTCTGTCCGCGCTCGATCAGACCATCCGCCGCATCCAGCGCCGCCGGGCCGAGACGTCCGCCCCGCCAAGCAGGGTTGAATAGAGCCGCCATGGCGCCGCCGCTGATCCAGTTGAAAGACATCGCGCTGACGTTTGGCGGCACGCCGCTTTTGGCCAGCGTCGAATTGTCGGTGTCGGCGGGCGAGCGCGTCTGTTTGATCGGGCGCAACGGCTCCGGCAAATCGACGCTTCTGAAAATTGTCGCGGGCCTCATCGAGCCCGATCACGGCAGCCGCTTTGTCCAGCCCGGCGCGACCATCCGCTATTTGCCGCAGGAACCGGACTTCGGAGACCACGCCACCACTCTGGCCTATGTCGAGGCCGGCCTTGGTCCTGGCGACGACCGCCATCCCGCGCGCTATGTGCTGGAGCAGCTTGGGCTTCACGGCGACGAAGATCCCGCGCATCTTTCCGGCGGCGAGGCGCGCCGCGCGGCACTAGCACGGGTGCTTGCGCCCTCGCCGGATATTTTGCTTCTCGACGAACCCACCAACCATCTTGATCTCACCACCATCGAATGGCTGGAAAGCGAACTCGATCGCCGCCGCAGCGCGCTTGTGATGATCAGCCATGATCGTCGTTTTCTCTCCACTTTGTCGCGCTCAACCACCTGGCTCGACCGCGGCCGGATCCGGCGGATCGAGCGCGGCTTTGCTTCGTTCGAGGCCTGGCGCGATGAGGTGCTGGCCGAGGAAGAACGCGAGCAGCACAAGCTCGACCGCAAAATCGTCAATGAAGAGCACTGGCTGCGCTACGGCGTCTCGGGCCGCCGCAAGCGCAACGTCAAACGCCTTGGCAATCTCCATGCGCTGCGCCAGCAGCGGCGCGACCATCGCGGCGCCACGGGCAACGCCAACCTCGCCGCGGCCGAGGCTGAAAAATCCGGCAGGCTCGTCATCGAAGCCAAAAATATCGGCCGCCTTTATGGCGAACGAAAAATCGTCGATGGCTTTTCACTTCGCATTCAACGCGGCGACCGCGTCGGTATCGTCGGGCCCAATGGCGCGGGCAAAACGACGCTGATCGAAATGCTCACCGGAGCCAACCCGCCGGATACGGGCACGATCCGACTCGGCGCCAATATCGAGATGGCAACCCTCGACCAGCACCGCGAAAGCCTCGACCCGAAATCGACGCTGGCCGAAGCCTTGACCGGCGGGCGCGGCGACCATGTCATGGTCGGCGGCAAGCCGAA
>Ga0070735_10005410_pt1 | contig 10615 bp, 12 predicted proteins | sample Coa_R1_FD_66443 | JGI IMG/M metagenome (GOLD analysis project Ga0070735, IMG submission 66443) | Surface soil microbial communities from Centralia Pennsylvania, which are recovering from an underground coalmine fire - Coalmine... | ecosystem: Environmental > Terrestrial > Soil > Unclassified ... | reverse complement strand
CGCGGTAACGGCCCCGAGGCCACCGAGCACCCCGCCAGTTGCGCGCAGCCGTGCCCTCTCGCGCGCGAGCATCGCGGTCGTGGGCCAGTCAATGGGCCAGTGATGGGCCATTCCTCCGCGGATTGCTGCGCTCGCCTGCGGTCAACTGCGGCGCCGGTCTGAGCATCCCACGACTCACTGGTCGCCAGCAATCATGGGCGATCGTCTGCGGCTGCGGGCGTCTACGATCATCCGCGGCGCGGCACGGGCCTGGTGGCCCATCCAGTCTTCAAAACTGGCAGGGCCGGGCAGCCCCCGGCTTGGAAGGTTCGATTCCTTCGCCGCGTCGTGGCTCGAAATCAACAGTTGTCGATTGTCAGTCCGATCGAGGCTCGAGCGTGCGCTTGATCGCATCGAGTCCTTGTTCCATGGCATTCGCGGTCGCCTCAGCGAGAGCATCTGGACGCAGGTCCGATGTCCACACGAATTTTGCCCGGCCGTCATCCTCGGGCAGGACCTCGGCGGCGCCGTTGTGGTGGGTGTATGGGCCGTCGACGATCGACCACGCCAAACGCCGGTGCTCATCATCGCAACCGAGGATCTCCTCGCGCAGGATCGCGCCGGACGCGAACGTCACGATCCGGGCGGTGCCGTCCCGCCGACAGCCGGTAACGAACCCGGCGGCGAGCCGCTCATGTAGGGCGCCCCAATCGCGAAGCGCATCCCACACCTCATCCGGGTCCGCATCAATCACTACCTGACGGCGAATCGAGGCCATCGCGTCTCTCCATCCATTCGGGTTAGTTGCTGTCAATGCCATGTTCCTGGCCAGGAAGCACCGGCGCATCGGGCGAATGGAGTCGGTTGGCGCCGTCGGGACCTTACGCGGGACAAGCCCCGGCCTGGGTAGGGCCACCATCCGAGCGATCGTCAAGGACAAGGCGGAGATCGCGCTGCTCCCCGGCCCGGGAAAGGGGATCCGAGCCCTCATGGACCGTTTTCCCGAACTCGGGCCGCGCGTGAACCGCATCTCCGGAGCCCAGGCGACGATGCAGACCGTCGCGCAAATACCGTGAGCGCGAGGACCGGCTCGCCCGGGAAGAGCAGATCGCGCAGGCGTGGCAACGGCCATGACGCGCGAGCACCCCGACAGAAACGCGGCGAGCGGATGCCTTCGGCTAGGTACGCGCGTGTGTCCTACCCACCAGCAGACCCGTCCTGCGCGTCACCGCTGGAAGGAAGCGTGCGGATGGTGATACAGGCCTCAAGCCGTCGTCCCAGAGGTCTCTTGTCTGTATCGCCCAGAACACCCCGAAGACGCCGATCAGGACCGCCTCGATCGCGAGGATCATGTACGGCGAGTCGGTGGCCAGCCAGGCGAACAAGATGGCCAGCGACGCGATGACCATCACGGCGGCGATCCAGCTGTACGGGTTCTTGACCATCCACGCGATGCGCGTCGCGGCCTCCTCCCGCGTCTGCTTGTGGTCTCGGTAGCCGCCCGCATTGCTCAGCGCCACGAGGAAGATGCAGGCGAACATGGCTACCGCCGCCGTGTAGTGCCCATATCGCTCGAGTTGTGTGCGCGCCAGCAAGAACGCGAGCAATCCGAGCGTGCAGAGCGCGACGGCGAGCGCGAGTGAGCGGATCGCGGCCGCGCTTGGCTTGTGCCCTTCCCTGCTGTGCCGTACAAGCGCAAGCGCGAATGCCAGCACGAGCAGGGTCACGATCACCAGCGCAAGGATGTTGTTACTGATGTCGTAGGCGCAAGGCTCCCCGGGAGCCGGCGTACAGACCGGCGAGTTCGGGGTTGGCACAAACGCGACCACGGGCGCGAGCATTCCTGCGAGATTGAGCAGAGTGTCTTCGGCGGTGGTGCTGCCCCGCAGGCAGATCATGCAGGCGGCGACGCCCAAGAGAGCCCCGACGAAGCAGCTGCGAACGGGCGTGTAGTAATAGTCGCTGATCGAAGTCAGAAAGTGGCCAACCTTCGTGAACTCGATCCCGACCGAGGCGAAGATGAGCAGCACGAGCGCGACCAGCGCCACGCGCACGTAGCGCCATGTCAGAAGCGTGGGGTCGGTTGGTGCGTCGATGTCTTTCATGCCAGATCGCCTCCTCGCGGCGCCTGTCAGCGAGCGCGACAGCGCCGGCCGTGCTGCTGTCCAGAAGTTCCTCCGGACTCGAATGCTCCCAGTGCGCGGTGACCGAAGTCAGCCGCGGATCGCCCTCGGCCGCCGCCGAAGCTTGCTCAGCGCCTCCGAAAGGGTCGGATATGGCTCCTTGGGCGCTGCCGCTCGCCTCACTGGCTGCGACCTACGATCAGCGACGTTCTGCTCGTGCTGCTGCCACCCTTGTAACCACTTCCATGCCGCAGTGAGAACCGAGGTCGCGGCCGCCACCATCAGGGCGATGATCTGGCTCTTGTCGAGCGTTACGCCGGGAATGATCTTGGTCACGACTCCAGCTATCCACGCTGCGGCCAGCGCGAAGAACGGGGTGATCCGCGCAACGATACGCCAGATCCACGAGCCTTCAGTGGTATCCGCCACTGGTGCGGCAGCGTCCGCCACTGGTGCGGCTGCGGCCTCCTCCGCTGTTGCTGGGGCTGGAGGCGCTACTGGTGCGACAGGGCCCGCTGCGGCTTCGATAGCCATGTGACACCTCTGAAGGTCATTAGCTTGTAGTGCGCCAAACGATCGAGCGGTGGGCATGGTGGCTAGGCCCTCGCCCGCGCGCCGTACTCTTCGACGGCCATCGCAAGGCGAGAGCAGGAGCTACCTGCCGTTCGAACCGATTGCGATGGACTGTGGGCCCCACTTCCTCACCGGCCGATGCGCAGGCCGGCTGCGTAGCGCTTCGGTCCGCGATCGGCCCGTCGCCGCCAGAACCTCGGTGTGGTGGTGAACCCGTTGGGCGCAGACAACCCATGCGCGGTTCCGCCCTACCAGAAAGAGAGTTCCGGGCCACATGACTGCCGCGCATCAGCGCGGCAACCAAGATCTGGCGGCGACCAACCGTTTGTTATGAGCGCTGATTAGTCAGCACCGCTGAGCATAATGCGGATGGCACCTTCCTGTCAACGCCGTGCGCGACCCGACCCCTTCCAGTATCCACTCAGGCGAGCGGGGCCAGCGGGCCGTCCCTCGCCTCGGTCGCCGTCTCGTCGCGCAGACGCTTGGCGGCGCGGTGCAGCCTCACCCTGACGGTGGCTGCCGGGATCGCGAGTTCGTCGGCGATCTGGGCGCTCGTCTGGTCGAGCACGTAACGCCGGATGAGCAGCGATCGCTCGGACCTTGGCAGGCGGCGCAGCACCGCGACGGCCACAACTCGCGTGACGACCGTCTCGGCGGTGTCCTCCGGCTCGACCTCCTCGTCAGCTCCGACATCGATAGGAATCTGCGGGCGCCGGCTGTGAAGCCGGTAGGCCTCGTGCCGAGCGATCGTCCGTACCCACGCCTGAGGCGCCTCCGGTGTCTCACAGCGAGACTGTGCTCGGTAGGCGCGGATGATGGCCTCCTGCGCAGCGTCCTCGGCGTCGTAGCCGCTGCCTAGCACGCGATTGGCCTCCTGGAGAGCGACGCGGCCGAGCAACCGCCAGTCCCAGTGCGCGCATCCCGCCCTTGACGCGGAGCCCATTTGTCCAATCTTGCTGAATGATGAAACACCCTGAGTGTTCAGGAAGGTCTTCTATGCATGTCAACGACAACTCCGAGCCCGATCGGTAGCGGTGGTGCCGCCGAGGCCTACGACAGCCTTGCCTCCGCATACGACCTGTTGACCGCGGGCTACTGCCACGACCTCTGGCTGGCGAAGATCGAGCGCTTGGCCAAGGCCCATGGCCTTCGGGGCACCCGCGTGCTCGATATTGCCTGCGGCACGGGCAAGAGCTTCCTTCCTCTGGCGGCGCGGGGCTACGAGATCACCGCGTGTGATGTGTCCAGGCGAATGGTGGAGATCGCGCGCGCCAAGGCTCCCGAGGCGGTGATAACGGTCGAGGACATGCGCGGGCTGCCGACGATGGGCTGCTTTGACCTCGTTACCTGCCTCGATGACGCGGTCAACTACCTGCTGAGCGAGGAGGAGCTTGCCGACTTCTTCGATGGTGTCGCGCGCAACCTCGACGACCACGGTGTGGCCGTCTTCGACGTGAACAGCCTGAGGGTCTATCGCGAAGACTTCCAAACCGCCTGGATGGTCGACGACCCGGGCACGTTCATCGCCTGGACGCCCGATCCGCCCACCGAGACGGCCCACGGAGCGCGCATGGCCGCGACCGTCCACGTGTTCGCCGCGGCCGGCGACGTCTGGCTACGGAACTCCAGCCGCCACGAGCAGCGCCATTGGGACATCGAAGATCTGCGGGACAGCGCTGAGGCAGCCTCGCTGCGGGTGGTTGCGGTCTTCGGTCAGCACCGAGGAGCGCGGCTCGAGCCGGTGTTCGACGAACTCACGCACACGAAGGCCCTCTACATCGTCACCCACGGCAGAAGGTGGTGAACGCAATGCGCATCATCGGACCATGAGCAGCGCCAAAGGTGCGCGGCGACTGCCACGCGCAGTCGCCGCGCGTCCGCGCAGAGGCTGATTGCACGAGCAACGGCTCAGTCGTGCGATACGGTCTCATCGTGCGCGGACGCTCGGTCAAGCCGATCACGAACGTCGATGACCCTCGGTATGTCAAGGCGCTCGCGCATCCGGTGCGCATCCGGATCCTCGCCCTTTTGGAGGAACGAGATGCCAGCCCTGTGCAGCTCGCCGAGCATCTCGATGCGACGTTGGGCACCGTTGCCTACCACGTACGGACGCTCGAGAAGCTGGGGCTGATCGAGATGGTCGCCACGCACCAGCGCCGTGGCGCGACCGAGCACGTCTATGCGGCGCGCGAGCACCCTCGGATCAGCGACGAGGCGTGGGCATCGGCGAGCCAGATGACGAAGGACGCGGTCATCAGGACCGTGCTCTCGCAGATCGGCGCCTACGCCACACGCAGCGCTGCCGCGGGAGGCTTCGATCGCACTGACGCCCACGCGACTCGCACGGCGCTCAGGCTCGACGAGCGCGGCTGGGCGGCATTGGCCAAGGCGACGAAGAAATGGCTCGAGCAGGTTCAGCGCATCGAGACTGAAGCCCGCACACGAGTCGAGCGCACCGATTCAGAAGTCTTCGACGCAGGTCTCGTCATCATGCTGTTCGAGGCTCTGCCCTTCTTCAACTCCCCGCCGCCGGGCAGCCCCGCCGGCGCGGCGGCCGGCGTCAGGCAACACATCGACAGCGCCCCCCGGCGAGCCGAGACGCCGGCTACTTAGGGGTGGTGGTTGTACCTTGCGGTCGTGGCCGAGGCGTTCGTCCGGAGCGTCCACCTGATCGATCGCGCTGACCAAGAGCGCGCTGGATACCCCTGGGACCTGCCCGCGATCGCACAGCTCGCGCAGGGGCTCGAACTACACCCGAAGGTGACGTATCTGGTCGGCGAGAACGGCAGCGGCAAGTCCTCGCTGCTGGCGGCTATCGCGATGGCTGCCGGCATGAACCCGGAGGGAGGGTCGTCCAATTACGCCTTCCCATCCGAAGGCGAGGAGTCCGTGCCATACGCGTTCTCCCAACGCCTCGCGACCACTGGACTGGCTGATGCCGTCCGGCTGGTACGGGGCGCCCGTCAGCCGAAAACCGACTTCTTCCTGCGGGCTGAGAGCCTGTTCGCCGCCTCGACGTACCTGGAGCGCCTACCCTGCAACCCACTGCGCTCCTACGGCGCGAAGTCACTGCACGAGCAGTCGCACGGCGAGGGCTTCCTGGCCTTGATGGTTCACCGCTTCGGACCGGACGGCTTCTATCTGCTCGACGAGCCGGAGGCGGCGCTTTCGACGCAGAACTGCCTCACGTGCCTGCGCCGGATCCACGAGCTCCTCGAGCAGGGCTCCCAGTTCGTCATCTCCACCCACTCGCCGATCATCCTCGCGTACCCCGACGCGACGATCTACCGCTGCACCGACTCGGGCCTCGAGCAGATCGATTACGAGGACGCCGAGCCGGTGCGGCTCACGTCGAGCTTCCTGTCGGCGCGAGAGCGCTTCCTGCACGAACTCCTCAGGAACTGACCTCGCGCCCGACCGGAGCGCTACGACTTGCAGCTCGATGCCGGCGGGTTCGGGTCGTCGGTTGTCGTGTAGCAGACCTTCGAGAACGTGATGCCCGGGCCCATGGGCGTGTCGGGCGGCGGGTTGAAGTAGGTGTCGGTGCTCGTGCACACGTTGAAGTAGAAGGGATTACCACCGTCGCCGATGCTGTAACCGCTCGTGGAGGCGACCCCTTCGATCGTGTCGTTCGAGATCGTGTCGTTATGGGTCCCGTTGACCAGCATCAGCCCTCCGACGAGGTCGCTGTTGGCGTAGCCGGTAGGCGTCTTCGTGCCGTTCACCGTGATGCAGATCGGGCCGCCCGCCTCGGCCGTGCTGTTGGTGAGCGTGACGTTGTAGGTGTTACTGCCGTCGAGCACGAACCCGCCCGTGTCGTCGGCATTGGCGCTCGCCTGGTTGATCGTCACGTCGTGGGTGTTCTGGAGGTAGACGCCCCAGCCGCTGTCGTAGTCGAACGTGTTACAGACCCCCTGCGGACACTTCGTCCCCCCTCCGATCTGGAGGAACGACGAGTTGACTGCGTAGAGCCCGTCCTCGTTGTGCGGTGCCTCTCCGTCGGCCGTCGCCTTGTACTTGCTGTTGCTGGTCGAGATGTGGCTGGAGTTCCGAATCACCAGGCCGGCGCCGACCATCTTGTTGACGCTGATCGAATCGAGCGTGATGTTCGACGAGGAATCGATCTCCACGCCGATGCCGTCGGCGTTGGCCGACACGTTCGAGACGGTGGCCGGGCCGGCGACGTTGACCAGGTGGATGACCGGGTCCGCTGAGTTGGAGTCGTTGTAGTTCGTGGAGATCCCGGTGATCGTGAAGTCCGCGGTCGTGTTCTGGATCGTGATCGCCGACCCCGAGCTGTTCGGGGATGTGATCGCCAGCGGTCCGATCACGTACGGATTGCTGGTCGTCCCGGCGCCGCTCGCGCATCCGCAGGCGGTGAAGCCCGCATTTCCGGAGATCGTGATACCGCTCGCGGCGTAGCCCGGTGAGGCCATCACGGCGAACGCGGTCATCGTCGCGCCAAATAGCGCGACCCGACAAAGCACTCTCATGGTCACTCCCCTCGTAGCTTCGCCTGCCGCGACCCCTCGCGCAGGCGATGGCCGAGCCTATTGCGGTTCTCGCCTCGAAGTCAAGCGCCAGACAGCCCCCGCGATCGAGACCGCGAGAGAGGCCGCTGAGAGCGCCCTGACCGTAATCACTCGAGCGCTGCCGGCGATGCCGCGCGGGACAGCGCGGCGCAGGAGCGGGCGCCACCTCGGTGCCCACGTAGGATGGGCCGATGGAGTTGCCTCCCGGCCCGCGCTCTCCGGCGGTCTGGCAGACGGCCGGATGGATGGTTCGGCCGGCGGCGTTCCTGCGCGGGGTACATGACCGGTTCGGGGATCCGGTCACGATCCGGACGTACTGGACCGAACAGCCGATGGTCCTGTTCTCCCACCCGGATGCGGTTCGCGAGGTGTTCGCGCTCGACCCGGCCACCGCACCCGCCGGCCAGAGCTGGGAGTTCCTGCGTCCGTTCGCAGGGTCGCATTCGATCCTGCTGCTCGATGGGGAGGAGCACCTACGTGAGCGGCGGCTGCTGCAGGGCCCATTTCACGGGGAGCGAATGCGCGCGTTCGCGCCGCTCGTGACCGACCTCGCGACCAGGGAGCTCGAGGCCTGGCGCGGGCGGGTGGTCACGCTCGAGCGCATGCGCCATCTGACGCTGGAGGTCATGTTGCGAGTCGTGTTCGGCGCGCGGGACGAGCTCGAGCTTCGGCGGCTCCGCGAGGCGATCGACACGACGCTCGAGGGCGTCCGGTCGATGCCGCGAGTGCTCTCGATGATCGTCGTCCGCCGCGACCTCGGCCCGCGGAGCCCCTGGGGACGGTTCAGGATCGCGGTGGAGCGCTTCGATGCGCTGCTGCTGGAGCTGGTGGCGCGCCGGCGGGCGGAGCCTGGCGTCGGCGACTCGCTCCTCTCGCTTCTCCTCGAGCAGGTCGACGACGAGGGGAACCGGCCGACGGATCGGCACATCCGCGACCAGTTGGTCGCGCTTCTCGTCGGCGGCCACGACAGCTCCGCGGCTTCACTGGCTTGGGCGTTCGAGCGCCTGGCGCGGCATCCGGAAGTGCAGGCGCGGCTGGCGCAGGGTGAGCCGGACTACCTCGATGCGGTGGTCAAGGAGGTGCTTCGCGTACGCCCGGCGCTGACGATCGCCCCGCGCCTCCTGCTGGCGCCGGCCCGGATCGCCGGTTGGACGCTGCCGGCTGGAGTGCAGGTGGCGGCCTGTCTGTGGCTGGCGATGCGGCGCGAGGACATCTGGCCGGACGCCGCGGCGTTCCGCCCTGAGCGCTGGCTCGAGCATCCGCCTCCGGAGAGGAGGGCGTGGATCCCGTTCGGCGGCGGCGTGCGACGGTGCGCCGGCGCGCCGTTCGCGGAGATGGAGATGCGTGAGGTGCTACGCGCGGCTTCGGGCCTGAGGATCACGCCGGTGCGCCCGGAATCGGAGCGGGCGCGGAGGAGCATGCTGGTGGTCGTGCCCGCGCGAGGCGGTGAAGTGCGGGTTGGATGAGCCCCCAGCCGACCAGCTCAGGCCGGCTTGTCAACCGGGTGATGCCCGAGGCGCTCCAGCACCCGCTCGAAGATCTCGTGCGGCTGTGCGCCGGGCACGAGCACTCGCCGATCGATCAGCCAAGCGGGGACTCCGCCGGCGCCGAGCTCGATCGCGAGGTGGGTCTCGGCCTCGATCTGCTCGAGGTAGCGGCCGCTGGACAGGGTGTCGACGATCTCATCCTCATCGAGGCCCACCCTGCGGCCTTCCTCGACCAGCACCGCCTGATCCCCGAGGTCGCGGCCCTCGGCCCAGTAGGCGGCGAACAGGCGTGTGTGCAGCTCGTCGAACACGCCGCGCTCGCGGGCGAGCTCGGCGAGCATCAGGGCGCCGCGTGAGTTGGGCACCTTCTCGAGCGGCTCGGCGTGCGGCAGCCTCGCCTCGTCGAACATCGCCCGGCGGCGCTCGGCCAGCCCCTGCCCGTAGCGGCGCTCTAGCTCAGCCCGCGGGATCCCGTCGGGCGGATACTCGGGGTGCAGATCAAACGGCCGCCATTCGATCCGCGCGCCGAACCGGCGCTGGAGCCACGCGACCCGCTCGAGGCCGACGTAGCAGAACGGTCATATGTAGTCGCTCCAGACCGCGATCACAGGCGGGCCGTCAGCTGCCTCGTCCATCCCTGAAATGTAGAACCCTGTCGCCGTGGGTCGCAGACAGAACCGCATAACGACGGTCGCTCAGTCGGGAGAGCTCATCGCGGAGGTGGATCCGCTGCGTCCATCGGGGCGGCTTCTGCGCCAGGCCGGCATGGATGCGTCCTACGTCGATCTCGCGGATGTCAGCCATCTGGAGTTCGATTACATGCGATGGCTGCGGCTCGTGCTGCAAGCCGTTCGGGCTAGGCGCGTGCTGCATGTCGGAGGCGGCGCCTGCGCTCTGGCGAGGGCTCTGGCCGCGGAGGACCCGTCCGGGCGCCAGGAGGTGTGCGAGATCGGCGCCGACGTGCTCGCCTTCGCTCGGGACCATCTGGGGCTTCGGAGGGCGCCGGGACTCCGCGTCCGCCACGCCGAGGGTCGCACCCACATCGCGGCGCAGCCAGATTCGAGCTGGGATGCGATCGTGATCGACGCGTTCGTCGGCGCGCAGGTCCCCCCACGGCTGATCACGGTGGAGGCGCTCCTGGACGCCGCACGAGTCGCTCCTCTGACGCTGGTCAACGTCGTCGACAACCGTGCGGCCCGGGACGTGAAGTCGGCTGCGTCTGCGATGGCGATCGCCTATTCCCGCGTCTGGACGCTCGGCCATCACGTCGGGAACACGATCGTCGCCGGCTGCACAGCCGCATGCCAGCCCGACCTCGATGTCCTGGCCGCCCGCGCGGCAGCCGACCCGTCGCCGCCGCGCCTCACCCCGCCCAGTCAGCTTGCCCGGCTGATCGCCGGCGTCACGCCGCTGCGCGACGAAGCAGAGGCGTGACCCGGACCTAGAGCTGGCCGCGGACGCCGGCTTCGTGTTCGAGCTCGTCGAGCTGGGCGTCCAGCCCCTCGGCGAAGGCCGCCCGGGCTGGGCCGCGGCGGCCCACAGGAAGCAGCGTGCGGTGGGCGGCGTCCTCCATCAGAGTGGCCATGCCGACATAACCGGCCACCACCACGAACATCAGGTGGCTGATGCGCCCTGGCGGTCCGCTGAGGCCGGCCAGGCTGTAGGCGAGCCAGGTGCCGGCGAAGATCCCGAAGCCCGTGCCGACGAGCGAGTCCCGGCCCAGGAACGCGAACACGCTGGCGAGCAGCATGAGGGGGACTGCCAGCCCGAGGATCAGAAGTGGGATCAGCTTCTGGTCGGCAACGGAGAACCAGCCGACTGAGCGCCGGCGAGCATCAGCCCCGATGGGACGAGCGCGAACGCCCCGAGCGGCAGGGAAGAGCCGATCGGGCGCAGGAAGACTCGAGCCACGGTGGAGCTC
>Ga0070735_10005409_pt1 | contig 10616 bp, 6 predicted proteins | sample Coa_R1_FD_66443 | JGI IMG/M metagenome (GOLD analysis project Ga0070735, IMG submission 66443) | Surface soil microbial communities from Centralia Pennsylvania, which are recovering from an underground coalmine fire - Coalmine... | ecosystem: Environmental > Terrestrial > Soil > Unclassified ... | reverse complement strand
CTCGATGAATTTGAGAATGGAAACATGGTCGTAGTACATGTGGTTCACTTGGCCGCCCACCGAGTACGGTGAAACGACAATCAACGGAATTCGCGTCCCGTCGCCGAAAAAGTCGAGCGGCTGGATGTATCCGGAATCGTAGTAGCCGCCGCCTTCATCCTCGGTGACAAAAATCGCCGTCTCCTTCCAGAGGCTTGGGTTCGCCTTGACTTCGTCGACGATCTTTTTCACGAACCCCTCGTAGAGATTCCACTTGGAAGATGCAGGGTGGCCATCGACCCATCCGCTGGGCTTCACGTAGGAAACAGCCGGCAGAGTTCCTGCCGCGATGTCCTTGTACAGATCCACTGTGTCCACCAGGTGCGTCGTGCGGATCTTGTCATCCGTCATGATCTGCGTCTGGTATTGAAACGGGTTGCAGATGTTGCAGTATTGATCGCTATTCGCGCCAACGGTGCCGTAGTTCAGCTGGTATTTGTCGCCTAGGTACGCATTCCACTGATCCCCGTAGTATTTCCAGGAGACTTTGTGCTCCAGCAGTACGTCCGCGATGCTGCGCTGCTTCGTCGGCGGAATCGTGAACACGGTATTGCTCTTATTCAAGTCAGTGTAGGCGTTCGATCCATCACCAAAATATCCGGGATTGTAGTTGTTCAGCAGGTAGTACGCGCCTGGAGCGCATTTCGGGTCTACTTCGTACGGCAGGCTGCTGAGGTAGCCTAGGATCGCCGAGACGCCCGGCGCATCTGAATCCGAACAGTTGCTGTAGGTGCCACCGCCAGAAGAGGGCGATCCAAATGAACCGGCGCCGTATCCGTCTTCGGTGTACCAATTGTTCGTGCCACTCTGAGGATCCGGATTTTCAATCTCGTCCACTGTTCCTTCGTTAGCAGATCCTTTCGCAACGATTTCGTTGTGCGGCGGAGTTGCCGGATTCCCATCCTTGTCGCTGAAATACAGTGCGTCAGCGAACCCCAGCATGAGGCTGTTTGCGCCGGTACCACCAGCCACGGGCTGATGATAGTTGTCGGACATCGTGTAGTGATCCGCGAGGAACTTCGTGTAAGCTGCGTCGCCATCCTGCATATTGTAGAAGCCCATCGCCGTCGAACCCTCGCCAGTGGACAGGTCATCGAATCCAGCCGGTTGTGGTTTTCCGTTTGTCCCAGCTCCCACCGTCGTCTCGACCCAGGGAAACAGGTCTGCTTTGCAACCGCTGGGGTTAGCGGCTGTCGAGTACGAGATATTGCAATCCAACTGCTGCCACATCTGATAGAAACGGTGCACCGGGCTCGCCGCGTATGAGTCGTAGGGAAACGTCTTGGAGGTAAGTTGAAATGGGCCGGGCGGCAAATTCTTCACATTCGTGATGCGCATGTCCGGCGTGCGAGACGTCTGGCCGGTTCCACCGGTTGTCAGGAACTGGATGTAATCGTCAGGCAGTCCGTTTTCCGATGCTTTTGCGTCTGCTAGATTCGAGATGGGTGCGTCCTTCGGCCCCCCCACCAGTGGTGCCGGCAGAAGGTCATACAGTGATTTGGATCCGGGACTCTCCTGAAATGTGTCCTTATCCTCGGCCGAATTTTGATGGGCAAGAGCGAATTTTGGGCCGGGCGTTCCGTCAGCTTTGATGATCCCTTTGGACAGCAGATTATCGATGTGCTGGCCTTTTTTTGGTACGTAAGTCGCGAAAATATGATCGAATGTGCGATTTTCTCCGACGATGATGATGACGTGCTTGATCGGCGAGGTGGTCTTTCCGTCGTTGCTGTCACCGTCGGCGGCGCGGACTGGTGCGGCGACAAGCAGTTGTGATGCTACGACTGCAGCGAGGACTTGCTTTGTGGTCGGCAAGTATTTTCGCCAGTGGGACGAGCGCGATTCCATCGATACAACCTCCATCCAGGACGTGTCGCGCAACACAGCGGGTGGGGACTGTTCACGCGCGCAACGGTTGTAGTCGCGTGGTGTTACAGAGGCGAGACGGAGAGATGAACTCGCGGACAAACTATGTCAAGAAACGAGTCAATTACGATCAGCGGCGAAGACTTTTCGTTTCGAGTGAGTTGAAAAACTTATAACTTCCTTACAAAAAAGTTGCGATCAGGTCGGCTTCCTTGAAAAATTGTCGTAGCTTGCGGCAATCCTGCGGATTTCGTCGAGCGTTTGATCGCGCTTCAGTACGCCGTCCTCGAGAACGACTTCAAGTTGATCGTCATTGCGGTTGGGACCGTTCGTGTTCGTGATCGTCTCGAATTCTTGTCCATGCTTGAGCAGAATGAATCGGCCGGCGCGGGAGTCTTTTCCTGGATCGGTTATCGGCTGTTTGTAGACGTCGTGCCATTCACCATTGATATCGATTGCCGAGCATTTCAGCGCAAATCGCAGGGTGTCGCGGTTCAACTGCTGCAAAAGCGCACCGCCCATGCCGAAACTCCAGTTGTCCATCGACCAGCCCCGGCGCGTAAGCTGCGAAATCATGTTCTGAATCGTGTGGTAGTTAACGCCATCTCCTTGAATGAAGCGCACTTGCGGCGCGATGACCTTCCACCCCTTGCGGTTGACCTCGAATCCAAACTTTTCCGCCGCGATGTTGAAAATTTCTTCCAATACAAGCACCGCGTCGCCGCTATCCGGACGAATCACGAGCGTTCCATTGCGCTGCATCACGCGATCATGCAGCTTGCCGCCCCACAAGTTGCGGACCGCGCCGAAGATATCGTATGAATCGCTGACGCACGCGACGATTCCTTCCGGCACGTTGTTCAGCATGTTTTCGTACGCATCGACTTCGTGTTCTCGGCCCCACGATGTAATCGTCGAATGCTCCGACGCCGGGATGCTGACGCCGGCCATCTCCGCGCCGTAATACTGCTGCAGTAGTTCGATCGCGGCGAGATTGTCGGTGCCGACGAAATTAAAAAGGTGCGCCGCACCGCCGATGGCCGCAGACTCACGGCTCGACACTCCACGGAATCCAAAATCATGCAGCTTGAATGGAAGTCCCGTCGGATCGCCAGTTCTTTCCAGAGCCTCGCCAACAATCTGTTTGATCGCGCGGCTCAGCGTGGCGACCGTCACGGGATACCACACTTGCAGCAAAATCGTTTCGGCCCAATTCGTCAGCCAATAGAATTCGGGATCGGTGTTCTCGATCGTCACAATCGCGTTCTGCGCCGCGACGACCGATCCTTCCTTCACGGCCTTGATGCGTAAGGGGAGCCTTCCACCGTGCTTGGCGTAGAGACTCTTCCAACCTTCGTAGTTAAAACCCTTGGGATTGTTCGAGAAATGTTTGTCCGCGAACTTGGCGGCTTCCTCAACATCTTCGAGCGTAAAAACCTTGCCTGCGAAATTCGACTTCACGATGTACTGCAATCCGGCCATTTCCGAATGATCGAAAAATCCACCGCGAGAACAGACATAAGAATAAATGTGCCGCGTGTTCGCAGGGTATTGCCACCAATGCGTGAGCTTATAACTGTCGGTATTCAGAATCGGATTGAATCGCAGCGGCTGAATGGATTTTCTCCCTGGCGCAAACGCCGGAAACGAAATGAGTTGAGCGCGATGAATTCTGATTCGCGCGTTTTTGTTCACTCGCTTTGCTGCAGCGCCCCTGAGCGCCGAGGCATCATAGCGGTTGTTCCAGTGTAAAGGAACCGTGCCTGCATCGTTGGCCTCGCGCGCTCTACGCAGCTTGGCGCGTACGGTCCACTTTGGGCGCATTCGACAGGCGCATGAGGCGGAGCGAATGACGGACCAGGTTGTAAACCGCGATTGCGGCGAAGATGATTGCGGCGTAGACGCCGATCTGATTCAGAATCTCAGCGGTTTTGCGGAAGCCTTCGGCCTGCGATGCGTCGGAAGTCAGAACAACCCACGGTCCGCTTTTCAACACGGAGTAGAGAATCACGAGCCACGCAATCGCGGTTAGCGCACGATATGCAACCATCACGCGGAGCCAATCGGGGCGAATCAAATTGACGAAGCCTTGCAGAATTCCGAGGCAGGCAAGCCCCACAACAGGCCAATAGAATTGATGCCAGATCGGGGCAGCCTTCAGAAACGCAGCGGCGGGGCCGAAGATGAGGAATGGAGCGCCCTGCGCAACACGCAGCCACATCAAGGCAATGCCGAGGGCCACAATCTGTGCGACCGAATCCATTGGTGAAACGCGGCCCGAATCACCCTTCGCTTTCGACTTCAGCGGGTTGTCGAACGAAAATGCCGGGTGCCATGCGCCCTGTTTGTCCCGATAACTCCAACTCTCGGGATTCTTTTTGAAATGACGGTCAGCGCCCATGAAGATCAATGTGACGATCGCGAACTGAATGACCACCTGGTAGAAAATCGCAGGAATGACATTTCCCGCCGTCATGGCGTGTCCGCTGAAAAAAAGCGCAACCGCGACGATGAATGTGATGACGAAGCTGATGCCGAGATTGAATTTCAGAACGCGAACGTAGAAAGGGAATACCACGGGCCCGATCAGTTCGGGACCGAAGGCCACGCTACGCTTCTCAGTGTTGTAGCGGCTGGCCACGATCATCGGGTGGCCGTGCTGCTTCAAGATCGCTTCGATCTCTGCATCGGTGAGAGGGCGATCGAGCTCGGTCTCTTTGTCTTCGATCTGCGCGTGCAGATTTTCGGAAAGCTCTTGCACGATGTCGTCGCGTTGCGCTTCGGGCAGTGCACTGCGCACGGAGTTGAGATATTTTTCGAGGATTGGAGAAGTCATGGTCATCCTACCTGCCGAAGATTTGGAAAGCTACGAGACCGAGGTGGCCGGCTTGCAATAAAATCTGGAGCGAGAGGGAAATCGTCGAGCGAATGGTCGCGAGCAACGCAGGGCTCGCAGTGACGGCCAACGCCGCCACCATCAGCGTGAGCAGCCGCGCCGACGCGCTGCTTGTCCTGAGCAGCGACATGAGGTTGCCGTGGGTCCGAATGTCGCGGCGGCTACCGGCGGAATGCCGACGTGCAACGCCAAGCGTCGGAATCTCGAGTGCCGGACCGCCAACGGTCGAGGCGTCGAGCGCGGGCATGTTTGCGATATAAAGCTTGCTATCAACGAGTTGCATGTTCTTTGCCTCCCACGATTTCCGATAGGGACGAATCTAAAGTGCGCCATTCGGCCAAAAGCTGTTCGAGAACTTCCTTGCCGTCTGCGGAGAGAACGTAGAAGCGCTTGTTACGCTTATCTTCTTCGCGCCATTCGCTGCGCAGGAGGCCCTGGGTCTCGAGGCGGCGGAGCAGGGGATATAAGGTGGACTCTTCGATCTCCATGCCGTGATCGGATAGGGCTTTGCGGAGGGTGTAGCCATACTGCTCGGTCCGGAGCTGGGCGAGGACGGCGAGGATCAAGGAGCCGCGGCGAAGCTCGGAGCGGAGGTTGTCGAAGATGCTGGCGTCGAGTGTCATGTACTGTGTACCGTCTACTGTGTCGCAACTACTGTACGAGACATACTGTGCGATATACAGTAAAAGTTGTCAAGAGGAATTTTCATCTTTCTCTCACTTTTATTCGCGTAAGGTGCTGGCTGTGGATTTCAGAGGTGTTTGGGGCTTCTGAGGGCCGAGCAAGCGGATTGGATCGAGAGGTTTCGCCTGAGATTCGCTTTTAGGGGTATACCCCCCATGTTTTTGAAAAGAGTGTGTAAGCTGCTGATTTTAGGTTCTTTATTTTTATCCAGAAAATGGGAGTGAATAAGGGATTTCAGATCAATCACTTGCAGAGGGGCGTACTTCGAAAAGATTGAGATATGGATAGGCCGGCGTCTGAGGAGGGGATGGCGGGCGACCATAGGATATGGTAGCACACTAGTTACTATATGTCAATAGCTGTTTGCGGGTTAGGCATTCGAATGGCGTTTGCGACGAGGAACGCCCGGGCATCGGGTAGATAGCTGCAACGGATGAATCGGTGCGAATATCAAACGTTCCTGTTGGGGCGGTCTTGTTGGGAGGGTCTTGTTAGGGCGCGACAGCCGGTAGGTTACTGCGAATAAAGGACGAATCGCGAATGGCACGATTGCTGACAGTAGAAGACCGGAGGCTGGAAGAGGATCGACTCCGTACGAAATATTGGAAGCGCTGGGGTTCTTATTTGTCGGAGAGGCAGTGGGGAACCGTTCGCGAGGACTACAGCCCGGGCGGCACCGCCTGGGAATATTTGCCGCACGATCACGCCCGTTCTCGCACCTACCGCTGGGGAGAAGACGGAATCGGCGGGATCAGCGACCGGCACCAGCTCATCTGCTTTGGTCTGGCGATGTGGAATGGGCGCGACCATATTCTGAAAGAGCGGCTTTTCGGGCTCAACGGGCATGAGGGAAATCACGGCGAAGACGTGAAGGAGTATTACTTCTATCTCGACGCGACGCCGACTCACAGCTACATGAAAATGCTGTACAAGTATCCGCAAGCGGAATTCCCGTACGACCAGCTTGTCGCGGAAAATGGAAAGCGAAGCCGCAAGGAACCCGAGTACGAACTGATCGACACCGGCGTTTTTCACGAAAATCGCTACTTCGACATGTTCGTCGAGTACGCGAAAGCCGATGTCGAAGACATGCTTATTAAGATTACGGCGATCAATCGCGGACCAGACGCAGCGCCGCTTCATCTTCTTCCGTCCCTGTGGTTTCGCAATACGTGGTCGTGGGGAAGAGACGATCGGCGGCCTACGATCACGCCGACGAACCCAATTTCGGGAAATACCTGCCTTGAAGTGCAGCACTGGCAATATGGCAAGCGCTGGTTGATTGTCGAAGGGAATCCGCAGCTTCTTTTCACCGACAACGATACGAATACGCAGCGGCTCTTCGGCGAGTGGAACAAGGGTTTCGTCAAAGATGCATTTCACGAATATCTCGTTAATGGCAACAAGGCTGCCGTGAATCCGAAGCCGGCTGGAACAAAGATGGCGGCGCTGCACTCGGTGATACTCAAGGCTGGAGACAGCTTTACGGTCAAGCTGCGGTTGACGGACCGGAATCCGACGGAGATGGAGAATCGCATCGCGGCCAGCAATCCATCTCCACAGACGAAGCCGGGAAATTCGCCGGCGCCGCCCATCGTCGAGCCACCACCTGCGCTCAGCGATTTCGGACCGGGATTCGAGTCTGTTTTCGCCGCGCGGATAAAAGAAGCGGACGATTTCTATGCGACGCGAACTCCGCCTGAGATGTCGGAAGACGGCAAGATGATCATGCGCCAGGCATTTGCGGGAATGCTTTGGTGCAAACAGTTCTATCACTACGATGTGCGGCATTGGTTGGACGGCGATCCAGCGAGCCCTCCGCCCCCGAAAGAACGACTGCAAGGGCGCAACAAAGATTGGACGCATTTATATAACGACGACATCATCTCAATGCCGGACAAGTGGGAATATCCGTGGTACGCGGCGTGGGATCTGGCGTTTCATTGCATTCCGATTTCGCTGATCGATCCGGATTTCGCCAAGGAGCAGCTGATTTTGCTGCTGCGCGAGTGGTACATGCACCCGAACGGGCAGTTGCCGGCGTATGAGTGGGCATTCGGCGATGTGAATCCACCGGTGCATGCATGGGCGGCGTTTCGCGTTTACAAGATCGAGAGACGCGTGCGTGGAGTTGCAGACCGCAACTTTCTCGAGAGAGTTTTTCACAAGCTGCTGCTGAATTTTACGTGGTGGGTGAATCGCAAAGACCCAGACGGGGCGAATATTTTTCAGGGCGGATTTCTGGGGCTCGACAACATCGGAGTCTTCGACCGGTCGCAGCCGTTGCCGACGGGCGGGCATCTCGAACAATCGGACGGCACGAGCTGGATGGGGATGTATTGCCTAAACATGCTGGCGATCGCGCTGGAGCTGGCGAAGGAAGATCCGGCGTATGAGGATGTTGCGAGCAAATTTTTCGAACATTTCGTGGCGATTGCGTCTGCGATGAACGACGTGGGGGAAGAGAATCGCTCGCTTTGGGATTCGGTTGACGGCTTTTACTACGACGTTTTGCAGTTGCCCAACGGCGAAGAGCATTTCATGAAGATCCGCTCGATGGTCGGGCTGATTCCGTTGTTCGCGGTGGAAACGCTGGAGCCGGAAATTGTCGATCGATTGCCGGGCTTCAAGCGACGGATGCAATGGTTTATCGACAATCATGCCGATGTGCCGGAGCACATCGAATCGACGGAACGCGGGGCGCGAGGGGTGCGTCGATTGTTGTCGCTCGCAAATCGCGATCAGTTGCGGCGCGTGCTTTCGCGAATGCTGGATGAGAGCGAGTTTTTGTCGGATTACGGCATTCGCGCGCTTTCGCGGTATCACCTGAACAATCCGTATGAGGTGGATGTGAACGGTCAGATCAGCCGCGTGACTTACGAGCCGGCGGAATCGACGACAGGGTTGTTTGGCGGAAATTCAAACTGGCGCGGGCCGATCTGGTTTCCGGTGAACTACTTGCTGATCGAATCGCTACAGAAGTTTCATCATTACTTTGGCGAAGATTTCAAAGTGCAGTGCCCGTCAGGCGCTGGGAACGAATGCAATCTGTGGCAAGTGGCGGCGGAGATTTCGCGGCGGCTGATCCGGATATTTGAGCGCGGTGCAGATGGACGGCGTCCCGTGGCAGGAGGCGTCGAACTTTTTCAGAACGACCCGCACTGGAAAGATCTGATTTCATTTTACGAATATTTCCATGGCGACAACGGCGCGGGCATCGGCGCAAATCATCAAACCGGATGGACCGGATTGGTCGCCAAGTTGATTCAACAAAGTGGCGAGTAACGAAGTGTCGAGTGACGGGCCATCGATTCGCTTCGAGCTCGCGAGGCCGGAGCACGCGGACACTGTTCTGGCGATGATGCGCGCGCTGGAAGTTACCGATCCCGGCACGACGCCGTTTGACGAAGCGCAGCGGCGGGCGATATTCGAGCGATTTGTGAGTGACAGCACGTATGGCAAAGCGTGGCTGATCGAATGCGACGCGCATTTTGTCGGGTATGTAGTACTGACTGTTTCGTTCAGCTTCGAATATCGCGGATACGACGCGTTTATCGATGAGTTGTATATTGCGGAAGAGTATCGCCGGCAGGGAATTGGGCGGCGCGCGATGGAATTTGTCGAGGCGGCCGCGGCGGAATTGGGCGTCAACGCGATTCATCTCGAGGTTACGGACGGAAACGACCCGGCGATTGGCTTGTACCGGCGCGTTGGATATTCGGGCAACGAACGATTTTTGATGACGAAGTGGTTGGTGAAATGACTTGCGATGATCGTGGTTACGGTGAGTTGGGGCGTCAAGAAGTCAAGAAAAGGATAACGCAGAGACGCAGGGGACGCAGAGGTTCGCGGAGATGCTTGGGAGTCGTGGGAAAACGGTTCAATTGCTGAACTAAGAAGAGCCAAACAGGGCAAAGCGCGAGGTAGACTTGCGCGACGATTTTCGACGAATAGATTGGAAGGCGATGGCTTCGAATCGAACGGACAAGGGGAAGACCAAGGCCGAGGCGCCGAACGCTGAGGAAGGTTCGTCAACCACGGTGAACCCTGCGTCCAGAAAAGCGGCCGCGAAAAAAGCTCGAGCTCCCCGAAAGAAAGCTGGCACGGCAACGACCTCGCTGATTCCTGAAGACGCGCGGATAAAATTTGGGCGCGAAGTCTGCGGAAACCTGGAAACCGCGGACGGGCGGGAGTGGCTCGTAACGAATGGAATCGGGGGATTTGCGTCGGGGACGATCTCCGGTAATTCCACGCGGCGTTATCACGGGCTGCTGATTGCGGCGCTGCAACCGCCAGTCGGGCGAATGCAACTGCTCGCGGGCGTCGATGAGATTATTCGCTACGCGGGGATGGATTATTCGCTCGCGACACATCAGTGGATGAGCGGCGCGATCGAGCCCAAGGGATTCCTTAACATCGAGAGCTTTCGCCTGGAAGGCATGATGCCGGTGTGGAGTTACGCGTTCGCCGACGCTTTGCTGGAGAAGCGCGTATGGATGAAGCACGGCGAGAACACGACGTACGTGCAATACGCGCTCCTGCGGGGAACGGCGCCGGCGGAAATTTCGTTGAAGGCGCTGGTGAATTATCGGGATTATCACGCGGCGACGCACGCGGGCGATTGGCGAATGGATATCGAGGCGGTTGAGGCGGGAGTGAAGATTTTGGCGTTTGACGGCGCGACGCCGTTTTTTCTGAAGTGCGCGGATGCCTCGTGCGAGTCGCGGCATGAGTGGTATCGCGACTGCTTCATGGCGGTCGAGCGGGAGCGCGGGCTGGACGATCACGAGGATCATTTGTTCGCGGCGTTGTTTCGAGCGACGTTGAAGGCAGGAAAGACGATTACGTTTGTCGCGAGTACAGAAGCGGGTGCGGGCGGGGTCGCTGCCGTTGACGCAGCTGACGGTCGGGCGGAAATTGTCGAGCGCGATCGCGAGATTTTTGAATCCTGGAGAACCCAGAGTGGAAAAGCAGAGAGCGGCTATCCGAATTGGCTTCCGCAACTGATTCTGGCGGCAGATCAATTTATTGTGAAGCGCTCGCTGCCGACGAATCCGGATGGACGCAGCATTATCGCGGGTTATCACTGGTTTGGCGATTGGGGGCGCGACACGATGATCGCGTTGCCGGG
>Ga0070735_10005408_pt1 | contig 10616 bp, 10 predicted proteins | sample Coa_R1_FD_66443 | JGI IMG/M metagenome (GOLD analysis project Ga0070735, IMG submission 66443) | Surface soil microbial communities from Centralia Pennsylvania, which are recovering from an underground coalmine fire - Coalmine... | ecosystem: Environmental > Terrestrial > Soil > Unclassified ... | reverse complement strand
CGCCGCGGCGATGGGGCTTGCCATGATGTCGGGCGTGTTGCTTGGTGTCTGGGCGGCGGTGCGGCGCGGGCGGCTCATCGACCGGCTGGTGGCGGTGAGCGCGATCGGCGCCATCGCGGTACCAAGCTATGTTGTGGGGCTGGGTCTCGTTCTCGTCTTCGCGGTCTTCATCGGCTGGCTGCCGGCGCTGGGCGCGGGCGAGCCCGGGGATTGGCGCGACGAGCTCCTGCATCTCATCCTGCCGAGCGTCGCTCTCAGTATCGGCTGGGTCGGGTATCTGGCGCGGCTCATGCGCGCCTCGCTCCTCGAGGTTCTGAGCAAGCCCTATATCACTGTCCATCGCGCCTTTGCGCTTCCTCCTCGCCTCGTCTTCTTCAAATACGCGCTTGAAAATGCCGCCCTGCCGGTCCTTGCGGTCTTGGGCGTCGGGATCGGCCGAATGGCGGGGAACGCGGTGCTCATTGAAATCATCTTCGCCCGGCCCGGGATCGGCAAGCTGCTCTATGACGCGATGGCGGTTCGCGATTTCCCGGTGGTCGAGGGTGCGGTGCTGGTTTTGGTCGGCTTCTTCCTCCTGGCGACACTCGCGACCGATCTTCTTCAAGGCGTGATCGATCCGCGTCAGATGGCGTATGAGGAAAATGGCTAGGCGCCTCTCCTTCGAGGCGGTGACCGGCGCGACGCTGGTAGCGGCACTCGCGCTCTTTGCCGCTTTCGGCGTCATCCTCGCCGGTCACGACCCAGATAGGATCGATGTCGCGCAGCGCTTCGCGTCGCCCACGGCCACGCATTGGTTCGGCACCGACCAGCTCGGCCGCGATCTCTTCGCCCGGGCCGCGATCGGCGCGCGCGTGGCCTTGGCGGTGGCGCTTAGCGCCACCTTCATCGCCGCCATGCTCGGAAGCGCGCTTGGGACGCTTGCGGCTTTTGCGCCCGCCGCGGTGTGCCGGCTCATCATGGAGATTTTCGACACGCTCGGGGCGTTCCCGAGCCTTATTCTGGCGCTCGCCATCATCGCCGCGACCGGGCCCGGCACGGTGACGGTGGTGGTGGTCGCGATCCTCACCATGACGCCGCAATTCGGGCGCGTCGCGCGGGCGCAAAGCCTCTCCGTGCGGCGCGCGCCCTATATCGACGCGGCCCGGCTCCTGGGCGCCAGCCGCGTGCGGATCATGGCTCTCCATGTGCTTCCCAATATTGCGGGGCCGATCCTGGTACTCGCGGGCATGGATGTGGCCGGGGTCATCACCATCGAATCGGCGCTCTCGTTCCTCGGCCAAGGCGTGCGGCCCCCGCTTCCCTCGTGGGGGACGCTCCTTCGCGACGGGTACCAATATCTCGACCGCACCGCCTGGCCGATGATCACGATCGCCATCCTTCTGGCGCTCGCCACGCTGGGCTTCACCTTTCTCGGCGAGGCGCTCCGTAATGCCATCGACCCCAAGCTCGATCCCGATCGGCGATGAGCACCCCCCTCCTCGAGATCAGCGATCTCTCGCTTAGGCTTAAAGAGGTGCCGCTCCTCGATCATGTGTCGTTGGCGATCGAGCGCGGCACCATCCTCGGTCTCACCGGACCGAGCGGCAGCGGCAAATCGATGCTGGGGCTTGCCGTGATCGGCCTCTTGCCGGCGGGCGCGCGGATCGAGGGAGGCTCAATAAGCTTTGACGGGGCAGCGCTGACCTCGATGCGGGAGCCGGTGCGTGCCGCCTATCGCGGCCGGAAAATCGCCATGATCTTCCAGGATGCGGTGAGCGCGCTCAATCCGATCTTCACCATCGGCGCCCAGTTCCGCGATATCTTGCGGACCCGCTTCCCCGCCCTTCATCGCCGTGAAGCGCGCGAGCGTGCCTGCGATCTTCTGGCGCGGGTGGCGCTCCTCGATCCGGTTTCGGTGCTTCGCGCCTTTCCGCATCAGCTCTCCGGGGGCATGGCGCAGCGTGTCATGATCGCCATGGCGCTGGCACTCGAGCCCGATCTTCTGATCGCCGACGAACCGACCGCCGCGCTCGATCCGACCGTGTCGGTCGAGATCTTGCGCCTCTTCGCGGAACTGCGCCGCGATCTCGCGGGCGCGATCCTCCTCATCTCCCATCGCCATGGCGAGCTCGCGATGATCGCCGACCGGGTGCTTGACATCGATCACGGGCGGATCGTGACCAAGGTCCCGACCCCGGCGGTGATGATCCGGGGAGGCAATCGATCCGCCGCCGCGCCCCTCCTCATCGAGGCGCGCGAGGTGGTGGTGTCGCGCGGGGGCAAGCGTCTCCTCGATCGCGTGTCGCTCACCCTCGCCGATCAGGGAGTGACCGGATTGATCGGCGAAAGCGGCTCCGGCAAGACCACCTTGGCGCGCGTCCTGGTCGGGCTCGAGAAGCCGGGGGCGGGCGAGGTGACGCGGGTCAAGGGCGCGCAAATGCTGTTTCAGGATGCGCGCGGCAGCCTCTCCCCGCGCCTTACCGTGCGCCGGCTTCTGGCGGAGGCGCTGCATCTCAGTGGGCGAGAGGCCGGCGAGGCGGGCGCGCTCCTGGAGGCGCTCGCTTTGCCGCAGGCACTTCTCGACCGATACCCCCATGAATTGAGCGGCGGCCAGGCGCGGCGGGTGGCGATCGCCCGCGCCCTGGCGCCACGCCCGCGCTTCGTCGCGGCCGATGAGCCAACCTCCGGACTTGATGCCCAGGCTGCCGCGGAGGTGTTGCGGCTTTTGACGACCCTCCGGGAGAGGTTCGGGCTTCATTACCTATTGATCAGCCACGATCTCGCGATGATCGCGCGAGTGACCACCCGTCTGGCGGTGATGGATCGCGGGCAAATTGTCGAGGAAGGCCCGACCGAAACGATCCTCGCCGCGCCCACCCATCCCCGAACCCAGGCCTTGGTACGCGCCGCCCAAAGCCTCGATCCCGATTTATTGGGAAATCATTAATTTTTGCCCGGCATCACTGTTCAGATCACCCCGCGTTCGCGTAAACCCGCGATTGCCGCGGAATCATAGCCCAGTTCACCGAGAATGCGGTCGGTATGCTCGCCCAGCATGGGCGCGCGGTGGCGGATCGTGCCGGGAGTGCCGGAGAGCCAGACCGGCACCTTGGCGAGCGGCGCCTTACGGGGCAGTCCGGGATAATCGGTCGGCTCCAGGATCCCCATCGCCTGGATCTGCGGATCTTCGAGCGCCTGACGCGGGGAGTGCACCGGGGCCGCCGGGATCCGGGCCTTCCCCAGTGTGTCCAAGGCGTCGGCGCTCTTCCGCTCGGCGCACCAGAGGCGCATGCGGGCGCTGATGATCTCGCCATGGTCGCCCCGCGCGAGATCGTCCTTGAAGCGAGGATCGCTCCGCCACATCGGCTCGCCCATGAGATCGGCCCAGCGATTGAACAGGGGCTGCCCCACCACCTGGCAGATGATCCAGCCATCCTTGGTCCGGAAGAGATCGACCGGCGCCGAGGTTTGGCCGCGATTGCCGCTGGGCACGCGGTCGATCTCGATCACCGCCTGTTCGATCAGCATGGCGTTGGTGAAGGTGACCGCGGTTGCCAGGAGCGCGCCTTCCACCTTTTGGCCCCGCCCGCTGGTTTTCCGGGCGAGAAGTGCCGCCATGGTGCCGAAGGCGCAATGAAGGGCGGTGCCGAAATCGACCCAGGCGACCGCGGCGCGCGCCGGCTGGTCGGGAAGCCCGGTCATATAAGCAGCACCCGACATCACCTGGCCGACGCCATCGAACCCGACCCGCTCGCGATAGGGGCCGACCGGGCCGTAGGCACTGACCATGGTGAGGATGATGTCGGGTTTGATCGCCCGCAAACTCTCGTAATCCAAACCCATGGAAAGGAGGGTGGGGGGCGGCAGATTGGCCACCACCACATCGGCGGTCGCCACCAGCCGGCGCACCACCTCACGCCCCTCCGGCAAGACCGGGTCGAGGGTGAGCGAGAGCTTGTTCCGATTCATCTGAAGGAACATCGCTCCATCGCCCCCCGCGCCCACCGGCGCCACGAAGCGATCCTCGCTCCCCTCGCGTTTTTCGATGCGGATCACTTCCGCGCCATGTTCGGCAAGAAGGCAGGCGCAATAGGGTCCGGCGATATAGCGGCCGAAATCGAGGACCCGGATCCCTTCGAGGACTCCCGTCATGAAAGTTCGGTCAAGCGCTGGATCTCGGGCTTCCCGTCCATGAACGCCCCCATCTTGCGGCCGATCTCCTTGAAATAGGCGGTCCCGCGATGGTGCTCGACCGCTGCCTGATCGACATAGCGTTCCATGAAGATATAGGTATGCGCCGCCTCGCCGCGGGAGAGCGTATAGAGCTTGCAGCCCGGCTCCTTGGCATTGACCTCGCGCGCGAGTGCAAGTGCTTCCCGCTCGAAGTCCTTTTCCATCCCGGGCTTTACCTTGATAGTCGCGATCACCGCCAGCATGAAATCCTCCTCCTTAATTCACCACGAGATGCCCGAGGCGCCCTTTGATGAGCGCCGCCGCCTCGCTCATGATGCGATCGATCAGTACCTGCACCGTGGGCACGTCATGGATCAAGCCTTGAACCATGCCCGCCGACCAGATGCCATAATCGAGCTCGCCCTCTTCGAGGACATGGCGGCCCTTCACTCCGGACACGTAATCGCGCACATCCTCAAAGGTGGAACCGGGACGATGCTCGATCTCCACCACCTTGTCGGCGATCGCGTTGCGATGGACCCGCGCCGTGTTCCGCATGGTGCGGAAGAGAAGCGCGGTCTGGCGTTCATCGGAACTGACGAGCTTCTGTTTCACCGCTTCATGGATGGGCGCTTCGACGGTCGCCATGAAGCGGGTTCCCATATTGATCCCATCCGCCCCCAGCGCCAATGCTGCGACAAGCCCCCGCGCGTCGCCGAACCCGCCCGAGGCGATGAACGGGATCGTGAGCTTGTCCGCGGTGCAGGGGATCAGCACCAGACCCGGGATATCATCCTCGCCCGGATGGCCTGCGCATTCGAAACCATCGATCGACACGGCATCGACGCCGAGCCGCTCGGCTTTCTGGGCGTGGCGCACCGAGGTGCATTTATGGATGATCTTCACCCCCGCCGCTTTGAATTTGGGGATGTATTTTTCCGGGTTGTTGCCGGCGGTCTCGACGATGGCGATCCCGGAATCGATGATCGCATCCATATATTCGTCATAGGGAACCGGCTTGATGGTGGGGAGGATGGTAAGGTTCACCCCGAAAGGCTTATCGGTCATGCCGCGGGTCCGGCGGATCTCCTTGAGGAGATCCTCAGGGCTGGGCTGGGTGAGGCCGGTGAGGAAGCCCAAGGCCCCCGCCTCGGCCACCGCCGCCACCAGCGTGGCGCGTCCCACCCATTGCATGCCCCCCTGGACGATCGGGTGCGTCACCCCGAACGCTTCGGTGAAGCGGGTCTTGAGCACGGGGTTGGTCACTTGGTGCTGGCGGCGGTGACAAGCGGACAGTGTCCCTCGCTCAAGGGGCGATAGGCTTCTGCGCCGGGGATCACCTGGACCTGCTTGTAGAGATCCCATTCGCCCTTTGATTCCGAAGGCTTCTTCACCTCGAAGAGATACATGTCGCGCACCACGCGGCCATCGATCCGCAGGAGCCCGTCATGGGTCATGAAGTCATTGATGGGCGTCTCCCGCATCTTGGCCATGACCTTTGCCGGATCCTTGGATCCGACGGCTTTGACGGCGTTCAGATAATGGAGCACCGCGCCGTAATCGCTGGCATGGATCATGGTGGGCATGGTCTTGCGGCGCTCGAAATATTTCTTCGACCAGGCGCGCGTCGCGTCGTTCTGGTCCCAATAGAAGGCTTCGGTGAGCTCGAGCCCCTGAGCGGTCTTGAGGCCGAGGCTGTGAATGTCGGTGATGAACACCAGAAGCCCGGCCAATTTCTGGCCGCCATCGGTGATGCCGAACTCGGCCGCCTGCTTGATCGAGTTGATGGTATCGCCGCCGGCATTGGCAAGACCGATGATCTTGGCCTTGGAGGCCTGCGCCTGAAGCAGGAAGGCCGAGAAATCCGGGGTCTTGATAGGGACGGCGGCGTCGCCCAGGACCTTGCCGCCGGCGGCGATCACCACCGCCGCGGTGTCGCGCTCGAGGGCATGGCCGAAGGCGTAATCGGCGGTGATGAAGAACCAGGTATCGCCGCCCGCCTTCACCACCGCGCTGCCGGTGCCGTGCGCCAGCGAATAGGTGTCGAAGGTCCAATGCGCGGCATAGGGCGAGCATTTCTCGCCGGTGATGTCGGAGGAGGCGGGCGCGGTGAAGATCGCGATCTTTTTCTTCTCGCGCGAAATCTCGTTCACGGCCAGCGCCACGCCGGAATTCGGGACATCGATGATGAGGTCGACGCCGGCATCATCATACCATTGCCGCGCGATCGAGGAGCCGACATCGGGCTTGTTCTGATGATCGGCGGAGGTGATCTCGATGGGCTTTCCCAGGACGCTCCCGCCGAAATCCTCGACCGCCATCTTGACGGCCTCGATCGAGCCGGGCCCGGCGAGATCGGCATAAAGCGAGGACATATCGCTCAAGACGCCGATCTTGACCGGCCCTTCGGCGGCATTTTGTGCCAGAGCGCTTCCCGAAGCCAATAGTGCGGCCATGAGCCAAGCGGTGAACTTCATCCCTTCCTCCCCGATCTTCTTGAAGTTGGTCTTAAACCCCAACCCTTAAGCCCAAGGGATGCGCGCGTCAATCATCTTGTCGTCTGTCGTTATTCGGCTGCCGCACGCGACGTTCGGTGAAGAAGCCCAAGTGCCTCGGCAATGACCTCGGGATGCCGGCTTGCGGACTGAATGTCATAGCCGACAGGTTCGCCATTCTCGCCGAGGTCAATGATAACCTCGCGCGCTTCATCCATCCTTTGCCGTACTGAAACACCGGGGCGAATCTTCACATACATACTGTCGGTTGCCGGATCATAGGACACGGGCTCGGTCATGATGTGAAATCCTCGTCGATGTAGTAGGTATGCACGGTCTCTCCGTCCGGCAGCGTAATCACACTGAGATAGCTATCGAGATCCCGAATCAGTCGCCAATATCGCACACGGCTATTTGGTTGAACCACGCGACGCGCCGGTTGATCGAGCACCGATAGAATCATATCGGGGGTAATGGAACGCCGTTCCGCCCGCGCCATTACTTCGAAGGCGCAATATCGCGTACGCCAGAACGGCGGAGGCGGAAGCCGCTCGGGCTCGTCCATCGTTCCTGCCCCCTATCTTTCCTGCCCCGGTGCCACACCTGATTCATCGCCTTAAAACCCAACCCTGACGCCGAGCGTCACGGTATGGACCGCGAGGTCGGTGTGGATCGGGGCCACCGCGACCGTGCCGCCGCCCACCGCGGGTACGGTGCCGTTGCCGGTTCGGACATCGGCGATATCGATGAGTTTGTACGCAAGATCGATGCTGACGCGATCGGTGATGGGGTAGGCAATGCCGGCGCCCACGGAGACGGCGAGGTTTGCCTGATCATTGGCGGCGAAGCTGCCGCCGGTGAAGCCCGAATTGAAGCGGCCGAGATGGGTGGCGGCGCCGCCGACGCCGAAATCGAAATAAGGGCTCAAAGGGCCGAAGATGGTGTTCACGGGGAAGTCGAAATAGAAATTGGCGAGGCCCACGATCGTGCGTACCGTCGCCGTGTTCGTGGTGCCGAGGCCGTTATTATCGGTCCCGTTGAATTTGAGGCCGAAAATGCCGGAGCCGGTGAGATCGACCCGGAACCAGGGCGTGAAACGGGCACCGATGCCGACATCGCCGATGACCCCATTGCCGAAATCACCATCGATCCGGTTATCCTCACCCAAGGCCGGGTTGTTGGTATCGACATCGCGGAAACGGGAATCGGCCGAGAAGGCGCCGCCGCCATCGGCGCGCACATAAAGCCGGGGATAATAATAGACCGGCGGCGCCAGACGCGAATAGGGCGGCGGGGGATAGGGAGGAGGGGCCTGCTGCGCCAGGGCTTCGGAACCCATCGCCGCTACCAGCAGCGCGGCCATAGTCAGAATACGCTTCATCGAAAGCCTCCCCTTGAAGTGGACGCAGGAACCTCTAACATAATCCCGACGCTGATTGCGTGTAAGGGCCTTTTATATACGCGCGCCCCGGCGAAAATGTCCCCGCCCCCTCAGGATCATCATGGACGGACCTCGACCCCTCAGCGAAGCGCCGGAACCCTCCCTCTCGCAACGGGAGGTGAGGCCGCGCCGGCGATCCTGGCGGGGCTGGTTCTGGTTGGGGCTCGTCCTCGTGACCGTTGCCGCCGCCGGCACTTATTACTGGTATTGGCGGCTCGCTCCCGCCGCCTCCTCGCCTACCTCCGCGAGAGCCGGGGCGCCGCCCGCACCTCCCGTCACGGTGAGTGTGCCCTTGCGCGAGGATGTCACCGAATGGAATGAATTCACCGGGCAGTTCGCGGCGCGCGAATTCGTCGAGATCCGGGCGCGGATCAGCGGCTATCTCGAGGCAATCGATTTCAAGGACGGCCAGCTCGTCAAGAAGGGCGACCGGCTCTTTGTCATCGACCAGCGGCCCTATTCGATCGCGCTCGCCACCGCCCAGGCGCAGCTCGTCCAGACCCAGGCCAGGCTCGATCTTGCCAACCACCAGTTGAATCGCGCGATAGAACTTCGCCGCAATGAAAATATCGCGGCACAGACCTATGATGAGCGTCTCCAGGAGGTGCGCGCGGCCACCGCGGGCGTCGATACCGCCAAAACCGCCATCCGCTCGGCCGAGCTCGATCTCGATTACACCCGCATCACCGCCCCGGTGGCGGGCCGCATCGGCCAGCATCTGGTGAGCGTCGGCAATCTCATCACCGGCGGCAATATCGGCCAGACCACCCTCTTGACGACGATCGTCTCGCTCGATCCCATTCAGTTCAATTTCGATATGAGCGAGGCCGATTACCTCGAGTTCCAACGCGCCAAGGCGCAAGGCGCGTTCAAATCGACGCCCGACGGCCGCGTCCCGGTGTTTGCGCGGCTGGCGAACGAGACGGGCTGGCCGCATGAAGGCACGCTCGATTTCGTCGATAACGAGCTCAATCGCAGCGCCGGCACCATTCGCGTGCGCGCGGTCTTTGCCAATGGCGATTTCGCTATCACCCCGGGCGAGTTCGGGCGGCTGCGGCTTCCCATCTCGGCGCCCCATGAGGCGCTTCTCATTCCGGATAGCGCCATCCTTACCGACCAATCGCGCAAGATCGTGATGACGGCAAAAGCGGATGGGACCGTCGAGCCACGGGTGGTAACGCCGGGCCCGATCATCGATGGGCTCCGGGTCATCCGCGACGGGCTTGGACCCACGGATGAGGTGATCATCAACGGGTTGTTGCGCGCCCGTCCCGGCGGCAAAGTGAGCCCGGCGCCGGGCAAGATCGAGCCGAGCCCGGCGCCATGAGGCTTTCGCATTTCTTCATCGATCGGCCGATCTTCGCGACCGTCGTCTCGGTCTTCATCACGCTTGTCGGGGGTGTCGCCTATTTCACTTTGCCGGTCGCGCAATACCCCGAGATCGCGCCTCCCACCATCATTGTGAGCGCCGCCTATCCCGGCGCTTCCGGCGATACCGTCGCCGACACCGTCGCCACCCCCATTGAAGAGGCGATCAATGGCGTCGACGGCATGCTCTACCTCGTCTCGCAATCGACCGGTGACGGCAATCTCCAGATCACGGTTTCCTTCGCCCTCGGTACCGACCTCAATATCGCGCAAGTCCTGGTCCAGAACCGGGTCGCCGCGGTCGAGCCGCGGTTGCCGCAAGAGGTGCAGGCCCTGGGCGTGACAGTGCGCAAGAACTCCCCCGACATTCTGATGGTGATCCATCTCCTGTCGCCGGATGGTTCGCGCGATCCGCTCTATATCTCGAATTACGCGACACTCCAGGTCAAGGACGCGCTCGCCCGCGTCGATGGGGTGGGCGATGTCACGATCTTCGGCGCGCGCGATTATTCGATGCGGATCTGGCTCGATCCCGAGAAGGTCGCCGCGCACAATCTGACGGCGGGCGAAGTCGTCGCCGCCTTGCGCGCGCAGAACGTCCAGGTGGCCTCGGGCGTCCTCAATCAGCCGCCGGTGCCGCATCAGGGTGCGTTCCAGCTTTCGGTGGAAACGTTGGGGCGGCTCATCGATCCCGACCAATTCGCCGATATCATCGTCAAGACCGACGCCGACGGCCGCGCGACGAGGGTCCGGGATCTGGGGCGGGTCGAGCTCGGCGCGCAAAGCTACAATGCCAATGGCTATCTCGACGAGCGGCCGGCGGCACCCATCGTGATCTTTCAGCGCCCCGGCTCGAACGCGCTTGCGACCGCCGATCACCTCATCGCGACGATGAAGGAATTGTCGCAGAGCTTCCCGCCCGGTCTTGCTTACGACATCGTCTACAACCCGACCCGCTTCATCGCCCAGTCGGTGACCGAGGTCATCAAGACCATCTGGCAGGCGGTGATCTTGGTCGTGATCGTGGTGATCCTCTTCCTCCAGACCTGGCGCGCCTCGCTCATCCCGATCTGTGCCATTCCGGTGGCGCTCATCGGCACCTTCGCGATCCTCTCGGGCCTCGGTTATTCGCTCAACAACCTCTCGCTCTTCGGCCTGGT